>Ga0114931_10006347_pt1 | contig 14546 bp, 13 predicted proteins | sample 2SBtaG_FD_89579 | JGI IMG/M metagenome (GOLD analysis project Ga0114931, IMG submission 89579) | Deep subsurface microbial communities from Kolumbo volcano to uncover new lineages of life (NeLLi) - 2SBTROV14_V59a metaG | ecosystem: Environmental > Aquatic > Marine > Volcanic | place: Kolumbo...
GACTATCGGTCTCCCCAACCGAATACCTTCTTTCTGCCGCCGGATCCGGGAACACTAAGTGCAGAAATCCTGGAGATCGGCCCGATTGATGAGGCCACGGGTACCCGGACCTTTAAATACAGGATGTCCTGGTCGCACTTAATTACGGCTGCAGAAGACCCGACCGACCAGTTCATCAAGTTCAATGCCCGCTGGCTGTCGGAAGGTGTGATCACCACGAGCTCTACGGTAACCATCCTGAACGATCCACCGGTCATCACCTTGCTGAAGGCGGCGGATATCGCCTTTGATCCGACCTCGATTATCATCAAGGACAATGGACTGGTCACGGCGACCGTGGAGGCGCAAGACCCCAACGGGGATAACCTGAGCTATCAATGGTCAGGGCCGGTCACCCCGATCGGTGGAACCACAGGGCCTACCCTGACATTTGATTCCGCCGGGCTGCCGACCGGGACGCTCACCCTGCAGGTCACCGTGACCGATGATGCTGCCGAACCACTGAGTACACAGGAGAAACTACCCATCAAAGTCGTTGTGAATGCACCCAGCTCGGACTATGGCGATAGCGACAATGACCGCATTCCAGATTTTCTGGATGCCATTGATGGCACTATAACGCCTACCCGCAATCTACGCGATCCGTCTGACCCGGGCGCCGGTGAAATTGTCAGTGATAGCGGGCGCGTGGTGCTGGGTGAAACGGCCTTTTCAAGCGGTAGTTCTGCCTTCGTTGTTCGCGAGGGAGATATTGGGGTCGAAGACCGGGTAAACCGTCCGGACGGGCTGGGCCATACCGGTGGCGGCATCTACGACTTCGAGATAGTCGATATACCCGTCGGCGCTACGGCCCGGGTCGTCCTGCCCCAGGCCAGGGTCCTGCCCAAAATCACCGAATACCGGAAATACACCAAGGCCAATGCATGGTTCCGGTTCAGTGCAACCGCAGGCAACGCGCTGGCATCCGCCAAACGGGTCAATGGAGCATGCCCTGATCCGGATGATGCGGCCTATGATGACGCGCTCGGACTGGTTGGAGGTGATGATTGTATCCGTCTCACCCTGGTCGATGGCGGCTCAATGGACGCGGACGCGACACGGAACGGCATGATCAGTGATCCGGGAACTGCGTCCAATAATGGCGCGGTAGACAGCGGCGGCGGTGTCACCAAGAATGACGGTAGCGGTGGTTGCACTGTGACGTCGCAGTACGTGGATCCGGCAAAGCGCAGCGACTGGTGGCTGCTGGCCGGACTCATCGCCTTCGCAGGCTGGGCGCGCCGGAGATTCAGGCGTTCCTGAAATACGCCGGTGACACGCCCTTTGCAGGATTGATACGGCGCAACTTCCCGGTTGCGCCGTTTTCACAGGGTATATTACTGTTTGTGTTACATAACCCGGCCTGATGACATTTGACTGAGTATCGAGGACCTGTCATGGAACTCCATCCGTGGCGGGAAACACGCCTGAACTTCCACAATTTCCTGGTCAAGGTATAGATAATGCGATCAAGCTCATACATTTATCAACGGATTGCTCTGGGACTGGTTGCCCTTGTGTTAATTTCAGCAAACCATATCGGCTATGCCGACAGCAGTCTTGAAGCTTACAAGATTCAGCCGGGGGACGTTCTTCAGATATCTATCTGGCATGAACCGGATTTACTGAGTAGTGTCCTGGTGCGCCCGGATGGCGGCATTTCATTCCCGCTGGTTGGTGAAGTCCAGGCGGCAGGCAAGACGGTCGAGGAATTGCGGGAACTTGTGACGACACGGGTAACCAAATACATACCGGATCCTGTTATTACCATAGACATAACAGCGCTGAGCGGAAACAGGATTTACGTTATCGGAAAGGTACAACGGCCCGGTGAATTTCCGGTCAACCGCTATGTGGATATAGTCCAGGCCCTTAGCATGGCTGGCGGAATGAACCCGTTTGCATCAGCCAATAATATTAAAGTGCTGCGTCGTGAAAACGGAAAACTTTTTGCAATACCTTTCCGCTATGGCGATATAGAAAAAGGGGAAAATCTCTACCAGGATATCATCCTTAAAAGCGGCGATATAATTATGGTTCCATAGCATGACCTCCTCATTAGTTGTCACGTTAACCAGGCAATTCCCACCCATCCAGTAATGCCTGTTTTTGTAAATACCCGGTAACATCTGCCTCACAGGTAATCTTGCCAACTCCAGAGTTCCTGGCGCAGAAATATCCATTTTCTATACTAAGCATGCTGCTGATACGCCCAATACAAATAACCGGTTGGCTTTCTCTGGTTTCTCTGGTTTTCTCACTACCGGCGAATGCCGTTCTGTGGTCAGTTCAACCGACGGTTGCTGGTAACCTGTTATATGACGACAATCGGTTTCTGACGGTTGATGACAAGGAATCGGCCTGGTCTGCCTCCATAGACCCAACGGTAAACTTCAGTGCCACCGAGCCAGACAAGGGCCTGTCCGGATCCGCTGCAATGAGATTCCGGCGTTATCTCACTGATAGCAGCAACACCCGGAGCAATACTGATTCAAAGGATGTTTCCCTGAATTTCGGCGCCAATTCCTACCTAAACACAGAGTTAAGTACATTCGGGTTCAACGCTTCCCTGACCAGGAGTAAAACAAACGACTCTCAATTAGCCAGTAACGGGGCGGTCAATGCTGATTCTATTAACCAGGATGCAACACGGATAGTAACAAATTTTGGCCCCAGCTGGTCCCGGCCACTGAATGAATTGACCACTATCAGCCTGAATTATAATCACGGTAGTCTGCGTTATACGGACGAACTTCCGAACAGTACACTGGTTGAATCCGATACGGATGTGGTGACGGCCAGCCTCAGTCGGGGTATTACCGAGAACATTGCAGGGCTTGTTAATGTCTCTTACAGCAATTTTCGGCCCTCGACTAACCTGGATTCCACAACAATCTCATTATTGGCCGGGGTATCAGGCAACTACAATGAAACCCTGTCGGGTACTTTTACTGTTGGCCGACGCATGACAACTTTCGACACCCGGGCACAGGCGCCGACCGGTTTCTGTGTTGGCGCGAATCCGGGCTCCCGGTTCCCGGATTGTACTGGTGGCTTTCCGGTTGCTACGGGCACCAGGAACATCAATGATGAAGAGAATAATAACGGCTTGACATTCAACGTCTCTTTAAACAAACAGCTTGAATCCGGCAATCTTGGCCTTACAGCAACCCGCATTGTTACGCCCATAACCACCACCAGTAATAACAGTGATAGTGGCGTATTAACTACGACATTGATCAGCGTTTCCGGCAGCCACCGCTTCTCGGACAGACTGAGCTCCAGGCTCAGCGTTGATATTTCAAACAGAGAGGATATTACATCAAACAGTGGCAGTGCGAATAATCGGAAATTCATTAACTACAACGCTGGAATCAGCTGGCAATGGCTTCCCGGCCTGCAACTCTCAACGACATATATTCACCAGCAGAACCAGACTGCCGATGTTTCGGGTACAGCCCGCGGCAACAGTATCAATTTTACGTTAAACTACCGCCTGCGCGGACTCAATACCTCACACTAACCCGATAATATGTCAAGAACTCCCGGAAATGTCCGAAACCATTCGGGTAACCTCCGATAAATGAATAAAGTTGACACAACATGGCTGAACTCGCTCTAGAAAACACGCCCGATCTTGGTGATTACCTTGCTGCGCTAAAATCCAGGATCGGGATGATCTTTCTCGTGAGCGCAATAACCTTTACTATTGGCCTGGTCATCGCGTACACCCTGCCCCCGGTTTATGAATCGAAATCCACCATTCTGATTGAACAACAGGAAATACCGGTAGATCTTGTTCGAACCACAGTAACCAGTTATGCGGGCAAGCGTATTCAGGTCATCAGCCAAACAGTAATGACCAGAAAAAATCTGATGGAAACCATCAACAAATTTGATCTGTATCCTGATAAAAGAAAAACACAGACTACAGAGGAGCTCATAGAGCAAATGCGGGAAGACATCAAGATTGACATGATTACTGCCGATGTTGTCGACCCGCGCAGTGGTGCGCCCAAAAAGGCTACCATCGCATTCACCGTGGGCTTTTCCGGCAAGAACCCTGACAAGGTACAAAAGGTAACGACCGAATTGACCTCGCTCTACCTGAACGAGAATCTGAAAACACGTGCGGAGAAGACCGAGGAAACCAGCCAATTCCTTGCGGCTGAGGCCAAGCGCCTCGAGGCTCAAATAGAGCACATGGATAAAGACATAGCAGCATTCAGTGAAGAATACATGGGGAACCTGCCGGAATCGAAGACGATTACCAATTCACTACTGCAGTCTGTGAAACTTGATATTGATTCAATCGACGACCAGATAAGAACATCCAATGAAACCAGTCAATACCTGCAAGGCCAACTGGCCCTGCTTGATCCCTATGAATCATCTGCTGATACAGAGGATCTGGGGCCGGCAGCACGCCTGCATGTGTTGCAGAATAATCTTACGTCTTTGTTAACTCGGTATTCAAAGGACCATCCTGATGTCATTGCCACCAGGAGGAGCATTGCCGCCCTTGAACAGGAACTTGGTATCCCTCAGGATTCTGATGAGAATGAGTCTGATCAACTGGAAGCACTCCGTAGTCAACTGGCCATTGCAGAAAAATCCTATTCCGATGAACATCCGGACGTCAAAAGCCTGAAACGCCAGATTGCCGCTCTTGAAAAGAGTAACCCGTCCGGTAGCACGACCACAGGCAAGGTCACAGCACCCGACAAACTTGCGCCTACGAACGATGCCTATATCACCCTGAAGTCACAAATCGACAGAATCAGGATAAGCACCAAGCTTGCCAGGGAACGGCAACAGAAATTAAGGGATAAACAGGCCATATACGAACAGCGTCTGCTGGAGTTACCGGCAATTGAAGGCAAGTACCGTGCCATGAAGCGTGATTACGGGAATGCGACAGCGCGCTATCAGGAACTGAAAGCGAAACAAATGTCCGCCGATGTCGCCATGGAAATGGAAAAAAAACGTAAAGGTGAGAAATTTACCTTGATCGATCCCGCTGTCGTTCCATCAAAACCCGTCAGCCCCAATCGTCCCGCGATAGTGATCATCTCACTGATACTGGCACTCGGTGGCGGTATCGGATCAGCTTTTGCAGCAGAAACCATGAGTGCAGTGGTGCGCGGCCCAAAAGGGCTGGTAGCCATACTGAATACAGCGCCCCTTGCCATTGTCCCCTATCTTGAAAATAACGCAGATATCACCAGGAAAAAGACCCGGTTCAGAATCCTGGTTGCAGCAGTAATTATCAGCATTGTCCTTATCCTTATTCTCATCAACTTCTTTTACTCGCCCCTCGATGTCTTGTATTTCAGAGGTATACGCAAGGTTGATACCCTTGTGGGCGGCTGAGTACACATTATCTGAAACAAACCCTTGTTTAAAGTAATGAACGCCTGACCCGATACCAAGGCAATATGGCAGGTAATGCATATTAGCTGGTAACTCACTGAAGTTTATGGATAAAGACTGCGGCGCCATTAGCCCGGGTGATACAGGCTCTTAGCTATTGATATCTATGGAGTTTATACTGCAACCAGGTAACTATGGAAACTACGAATGGAACGCATAAAACAGGCCCTCGAAAAGGCGCGCCAGGAACGGCAGTCCAGGCAGGGCGGCGCCCATACCCCACCCCCTGCCGGCATATCCGCGCCACGCATCGATATCGAGAAGGTCGGTGATGTCGAGACGCGCACCGTCACGCTGGATGAGGCCGTACTGAAGGAAAACCGGATCATTACCGGCATGGCTCCGAACCCGTTCATGGAGTCCTACAACCTGCTGCGCACCCAGATACTGCAACGCTTCAAGGAAAACAACTGGAATGTACTGGCCGTAACCAGCCCGGACACGGGTGCAGGCAAAACACTGACAGCCATCAACCTCGCTATCAGTATCGCCCGCGAAGTTGATTATACCGTGCTACTGGTCGACGCCAACCTGCGCAGTCCCTGGATGCTGAAACATCTCGGACTGCCACCCCAAAAGGGGCTCAGCGACTACCTGACGGGTGATGTTCCGATTGCGGATCTCCTGATCCAGTCCGGACGACTGGAACACCTGGTCATCCTGCCTGGCGGCAGCCCGCTGGAGAATTCGGCCGAGATGCTCAATTCCCCAAAGATGACTGAGCTGGTAGAAGACATGAAATCACGTTACCACAGCCGGGTCATTATCTTTGATCTCCCGCCGGTGCTGACCTCCGCCGATGCCCTTGCATTCTCACCCTACGTCGATGCAGCCTTGCTGGTGGTTGAAGAGGGGGTGACGCCAAAGACCGATGTGATTGCGGCCGTTGATATGCTGAGCACCACCAATATCGTCGGCACGGTACTGAACAAGGGCGACACCCGGTTTTCCTGACCCGGGAATTCGAGCAGACCATGTACGAAACCTTCTACAATCTCCGGGAAAAACCCTTCACCCTGCTGCCGGATCCCGGCTTCCTGTTTTTCAGCGACAAGCACCGCATGGCGCTGACCCTGCTGGAGTACGGCCTGATGAACCAGGCCGGCTTTACCGTCATCAGTGGTGACATCGGCACCGGCAAGACCACGCTGATCCGGCACTTGCTGGACAATATGGATCGGGAACACACCGTTGGTCTGATATCCAACACGCACCGCGATTTCGGCGAACTGCTGCAGTGGATCCTGCTGGCCTTCAACCTTGAACATGCCAACCTGAACAAGGTCGAGATGTACCAGCGCTTTGTGGACTTCATTATTGATGAATATGCCCACAACCGCCGCACCGTACTGATTGTCGACGAGGCCCAGAACATGGCCGCCGAGACGCTGGAAGAACTGCGCATGCTGTCGAACATCAATGCCGACAAGGATCAGGCGCTGCAGGTCGTCCTGGTGGGACAACGCGAGTTACGCGATACCCTGCGCCGCCCGGACCTGGTCCAGTTCGCCCAGCGCATCTCGGTCGACTATCACCTGCAGCCGCTTTCTGAAGACGAGGTCGTGGGCTATATAGGACACCGCATTAAAGTGGCCGGCGGTGACCCGGAGCTGTTCGATGACAGCGCCTGCCGGGCCGTCTACCGTTTCAGTAACGGCGTTCCCCGGCTAATCAACCTGCTCTGTGATACCGCCCTGGTCTACGGTTATGCCGAGCAGACACAACACATCCGGCGTGAACTCGTTTGTGACGTGGCGCGTGAAAAGCAGCAGGGCGGAATCTTCCCGACATTTGCCGACCCCGATGCGCCGGAACAGGCGGCAGCGGACGATAATGGCCCGAGCGCCACCGAGGTACGCAGCGCACTGAACCGGAACGCAGCACTCGGTGCCGGCGGTGATGAACCGGGCACAACCGGTACGGACCAGCCGGGCGTTAAAAAAAAAAGCGTCTAGCCCTGGCGGCCACTGAAACGGCATTACAGGCCTGCCTGGCCCGGCTACTGGAAAGTCACGGCTTTGATGTCGTCAGCGCCGGCCCCCTCAACGCGCAGTTTATCGGCAGCCTGGCGCTGACCGCGCACGACATCCTGGTGATCGACTGGCACGAAGACCACCCTGCGGTACCGGCAGGCCTGCTGGACACGCTCAGGCGCTGGCACCGGCCGGTGCTGTTCAATGACACCACCGCAACCGAAATCAGTCTGCGGCAGGGCAGCCCGCTTTTCGGGCAGATGCTGGCGGAGCAGATCGACGCATTACTTGTTGACACACCCCCCGGCGACAGGAACACCCATACCGCATGAGCAAGCCCGTCATACTGGTTGTCGGCGGGGCCGGTTATATCGGCTCACACATGGTGCTGGATCTGCTGCGTGCCGGTTATGAAGTGATCACACTGGATAATCTTTCCCGGGGACACCGGGAGCTGCTCCCGGGCGGGACGTTTGTCGAGGGCGATCTGGGAAACCCGGACGATCTGGAGCAGGTATTCAGTGCCCATCCGGTCAAGGCCGTCATGCACTTTGCCGCCCATTCACTGGTGGGTGAGTCGGTCGAACAACCCCTCGACTACTACCGCAACAACGTGGTGAACACGGTCACGCTGCTGGAAGCCATGCAGCGGCATGGTGTCCGCCATTTTATTTTCTCCTCGACCGCTGCCGTGTATGGCGAGCCGGAACAGACGCCGATACCCGAAACTCATCGCTGCCGGCCCACCAACCCCTATGGCGCCACCAAACTGGCCGTGGAGCGGCTGTTGCAGGACGTCAGCGCAGCATCCGGGATGAGTTTCAGTATCCTGCGCTATTTCAATGCCGCCGGCGCCGCTGCAGAAGGCAATATCGGGGAACGCCACCGGCCGGAAACTCATTTGATCCCGCTGGTGCTCCAGGTCGCCACGGGGGAACGCGAGGACATCTGCATCTTCGGCACAGACTACCCGACGCCGGACGGAACCTGCCTGCGTGACTATATCCACGTCTCCGACCTGACCCGGGCGCACCTGCTGGCGCTGGAGGCCCTGCTGCAGGGCAAGGGTAACTCGACCTACAACCTCGGCAACGCCACCGGCTACTCGGTCACACAGGTCATTGAAACGGCACGCACAATCACCGGTCATGCCATCCCGGCCGTCACGAGCGGGCGGCGGCCCGGCGACCCGGCCATCCTGATTGCCGACTCCACCGCTATCCGTGATGCGCTTGGCTGGCGCCCTGCGTTCGAAAATCTCGACGACATCATTCGCAGCGCCTGGAACTGGCACCGGAAAGAAGCCCCGGCCGCCTGACCCCGTGCGCACTACTGCCCTGCATACCGTATTCCTGCTGGCGGCAATCGCCTGGGCGGCGCTGCTGTATTACCTGTCAGCCCAGACCGGACTGGATGTCCCGCAGTTGTTTCCCGGCCAGGACAAAGTGTTCCATGCCGGTGTCTACGCAGTGCTGGGTTTTCTGGTAGCAGGCTCGATGCGACCGGTGCAATATGTATATAGTCGGCAGCAGGTCTGGCTGGCGGCTGCGATCGTGGCCGGTTACGGCCTGCTGGATGAATTCCACCAGAGTTTCGTACCCGGCCGCTCGGCGGATCTGTATGACGTGATGGCTGACAGCGCCGGCGGCCTGCTCGGCATTGCGGCGCTGATCTTTATTGTCAGCAAGTTGCCGGGGGCGGCACGCGCCGCTGCGGATTGAGGCGCCTTCCCGCCGGGAATTCCGCCACCACCAACCTGAACAGATCCCGCGCCCGCAGGTCAGGTTAGTGCAGCATAATCCGACCATTGAGTTCCGGTACAACCTTGTCGGGTTACGGCCTGCGGCCTAACCCGACCGACCCTTTAAACCCGTTTTTTTGGCTACTGTCGAGCCCCTACAAGTACGCAGACCAGTCCCGGCTGGTATCGCCGATCACCAGGAAAAACGGGTTCAACAGGGAGTCCTTGGTGTTATAACGCAGTGGCTCCATGTTGGTATCGGTGACGATGCCGCCCGCCTGTTCCACCACGGCCTGGGCCGCCGCCGTGTCCCACTCGGAGGTTGGCCCGAGGCGTGGGTAGATATCCGCGGCGCCCTCGGCCACCAGGCAGAGTTTCAACGAGCTGCCCATCCCGACCATCTCGTGTTCACCGAGTTTCTCCAGGAAACGGTTCAATGAATCGCCGCGGTGTGAGCGGCTGCCGACCACCATGACCGGACCGGTACCGAGTTTGCGTACCATAATCGTCCGCTCGCTGCCGTCCTGTTCCCGCTTGAAAGCGCCCTTGCCCCGGCAACCCAGGTAACTGACCCCGGTGACCGGCACGTACACCACCCCCAGCACCGCGACCCCATCCTCAATCAGGGCAATATTGACGGTGAACTCGCCATTGCGCTTAACGAACTCGCGGGTCCCGTCCAGCGGATCCACCAGCCAGTAACGCTGCCAGGCCGAGCGCTCGGTAAACGGCAGGTCAGCCGATTCCTCGGACAATACCGGGATCTCCGGTGTCAATGCCGCAAGTCCGGCTACAATGGCATGGTGCGAGGCCATGTCGGCCTCGGTCAACGGTGACTTGTCCGCCTTCTCCTGGACGGCGAACTCACTGTTATAGACATCCAGTATCCTGCGGCCAGCCTCAATAGCCAGTGCAACAACGGGTTCGAGCAACGGGCTGATGTCACTGCCGGTAGCGCTTGTGTTCATTCTGGTTCCTTGTCAAAGGGTTATCGGAAACGGCCTTGCGGTCGGGTTAACAATAAATATTCGCCGTGTAATTGTCCGCCAAACCACGCCGCAACGCTAACCTTTCGTGCCGGAATGACGGGACAGCGGATTACCAACCATCTCAACAGTTACTCGGGGGTCAGGGTGGCTTATCAAGACCATTGGCCGCAGGGATGCGGCCATCGAGCGTACAGGGAGGTATTTACAGCGGGTCTTGAGAAGCCACCCTGACCCCCGAGTAACACCGCTCCGCAGGCTAACCCCCTCGATCAGGGGGTATTTAGCGCCACCGTGCGGCAGCAACGCGCAATCTGCTACCATGGAACCCCTCCACCGCTCCACCGGCCCGATGCTGAGTATCACACCCGCACACCCGTTCCGGGCAAGACAGGCACAAATGGCATGATCCCCTGGCATGAAATCGATCGTGTTTTCCTCGATATGGACGGCACCCTGCTGGATCTGCACTTTGACAACCATTTCTGGCGCGAACACGTCCCGCGGCGCTATGCCGAACATCACAATCTGGACATCGAGGCGGCCAGGTCGGAACTGTTGCCGAGATTCCGTGACAAGGAAGGGACCATGGACTGGTATTGCGTGGACTACTGGAGCCGGGAACTTGGCCTGGATATCTTTGCACTCAAGCAGGAAGTCGATCACCTGATTGCGGTTCATGAACACGTGGTCGAGTTCCTGGAGTTTACGCGCCGCACCGGGTTACGCACCGTTCTGCTCACCAATGCCCATTCAAAAAGCCTGCAACTCAAGATGCACCGTACCGGCCTGGACACGCATTTTGATGCACTGGTTTGTGCGCATGATATCGGCTACCCCAAAGAGGACCCGCGATTCTGGGAGCATCTCGGCGAGCATGAGTCCTTTCAACCGGAAGCGACCCTGTTTATCGATGACAGCCTGCCAGTCCTGCACAGTGCACGCGCCTTCGGTATCCGTCATTTGCTGGCGATGCGGCAGCCGGACAGCCGTTCCCCGGCGCGCACAATCGATGAATTTGCTTCAATAGACAGCTTCCGGGAAATTACCCCCGGAATATAATCCCTTGCCACACCAGGCCGGCCCCAATGGCACTGACTTGACCCCGAACAGCGTAAAATCAGTCCCTTCTCCCCTTCGGGGAGAAGGTCAGGATTAGGGGAAAGATGCAACGCGTCTTTTATCGTTACTCACCCTTACCCCGACCCTTCGAGGGAGAGGGAGAAAACAAAGAGTAGAACGGTTCAAGTAAGCGCCATTGGGGCTAGCCCCGGCTGGCCGCATATTTGTCCCAGGTCCTGAAGCGCTTTTGCACATACTTGTGCAATGCTTCGTAACCATCAAAAAACAGCTCAAAGCCCTCATCTGCCGGCTGATCAAACTCGCAGAAGTCATTGCTGTGGTCACGGCAGATCTGCGGGCGGTCTGTATAGATGCCGCAACGGCCATCCGGCTGCAGGTGGGTACAGGGATTATTCACCAGCAGAAACCAGCCATCCTCATCCTTGTAGAGTTGCACATCCTTGTGTGACAGCTGCCACAGCAGGTGATCAAAATCCTGCATGGAACGCGGCGTCACCAGCTCCTCGGTGAGGTAGGTACAACACTGGGAATTGGTGCAGAATCCGCACTTGTTTTCCGGTGTTATCCTGATGCCAACGGGAATGTTCCTGTTCATGGAAACGGATCCTCCTCCGGTTCACTATCAGCCGCAAACTCGAAGCGGTCAAATACCGGGCCTTCAAAGATACGGCGGCCGGCACAGGCACGTATTTCCTTGCCGGAGACATCAATCAACAGTCGCCGGCCGCTGCTATAAAACCCCGTGGCGACAACCAGTGTAGCCGAGACACTCTCCGCATCGTTTGCTGACATAAACAGTGCACGCGTGGCAGGGTCATCTTCACTACCCGGTGCGCGACAATACACCGGGGCGGTGGCGCCGGCTATCCGCTGCACCCCGATTTCCATCCCACCCTCACGATAAACGCGAATGGAACGAATAACCGTCAGCTGGAGGCGCTGCCCCTCTTCGACCACACCCACCAACTCCCCGACCCGCGCATCGCCGGCGCCACCGTCATCCCAGGCAAGTCGCATGCCACCTTCATGTGAATCAAGAATACGACAGGGTGAAGGCTCTTTCGAGTGGAGTTCATCAAGCCCCGGCCCGGCCTGGCTTACCGAGGTCTGGTACGCATGGATATGCTCGAGTCCGAGCAACAACTGGACCCAGCGGCTGTCAGGGTGACGCGCCGCACGGGTTTTCCGCGGGTCGGCCTCTTCCGGCAACAACCGCCTCAGGACCATGGCCTCAGGACTCTGCTGACGCACCCTGGACGGGGTCTGGGACAGACGCTCCCGAATCGCCGCCAGGGTACCGCGCGCGTCCAGCAGGAACGGTTCCTCGCCGGGAACCGGCGGCTTCAGGCGCAAACAGGTTTCCGGCGGCGCGTTGCTTTTCAGGTCGACGAAAAACAACCCCTCGGGCCGCCCGGTCCAGCTGTTTCCGGGGATAACGCGACACCTGCCCGCATGCTGTTTCAGGACATCGTGCAACAGACTGACCTCGCCTTCCGCAAGCCGGAATGGATCCAGCAAGGAAAGCAGCAAGGCCGTATGATAAATTGCGGCGGTGCTGAGCGCTGGCTCCTGCTCGGCCGCGTCATCCACCGTGACCTCCAGCAACCCATAGTGCCTGGCAAGACGATACAGCTGGTGCAACTCACTGAAGATATTGTCCTGTATCGAGCGATAAAACCGGTAGCAGTCCAGCAGCGCATAACCAAGCTGCTCCAGCGCCTGGTTAACTGCCAGGGAAAATTCACTCCCGGCCTCCTGCATGCCGGCAGCCGTATAATAGTCCCTGATAATAATCTTGTACCCGCCGGCGATTTCCAACAGTAATTGTTCGACCCCTCCCGTGGCCTGCTCCCGCTGCGCCTTGGACAGTGACAGCTGACGCAAATGCAGGGGGTCTACCGTAACAAACAGGCGCTGTACCGTGTCCCTGAATACATCTAACAATTCCAGACGCAGCCGCGTCTCGATTTTTTGTTCATTCATGGCCTCGAGCGCACCAAGCACCTGCCGTACCGTCTCGACGACATCCATCAGTGGAAGATTGGTCAGTCTGGCCCGCAGCCGCTCGACATCACGTTCCACGGTCGGATCGGAGTAGTCATGCTGCTCGGGTACTGAGAGATTCAGGGATTCCATCGTATTATTTTATCGGAACCGGAGAGCCGGATACCGGTGACCACCTCACAGACTTCGTACCAGCCGGGTTGAGGTTGCAGGGACGCTTACCACGTGCCTGATTCAGTGATCAGGTAGGCGCCACCGGCCTGTGGCCTGGCGTAGGACTTGAGCATGCCGACAAAATCGGGATCCGTTTCCGGGCCCGGTTTCAGCAACAATTGCAGTGTGTACTGGCCTGCAGCACGTATCGACAAATCACCCGACACGGCGATATGGCCCCCGTCATTGCTGATCTCGGCGCTGATCGTGTCACCGGTACCGCCCATGGTTATCTCCAGTTTGCCCAGTGACAATGCGGCAGGTTTGACGATTGCCGCTTGCGTCCAGAGTACGGTCCCGGATAATTCAGCGGGAAATCCGTCGTGTAGCTGCATTGACGCCAGTGTCAGCGTGACGACACCGGCGGTGGCCACGGGTACCGGCAGGTAACGGTTCACCAGCGAGTCCGGCTGCAGTTCACCGACCAGTTCATGCACCATAAAATCCGCGCCAAGGCCGCTACCAAGGTCACCACTGCCCTGAAACAGCGGCCCATTGAATGTCACATGGTATTCAAGTCGCCCCAGCAGCAATGCCGCGGGACGGAACGACCAGTGAACGGCCCCGAAATCCCGGCCATCAAAAACCACACTGCCGGCCCGGCCTGAAAAGACCGTACCGTTAACCGACTGCAGTGACAGTCCGGTAACTTGCTGCTGAAGGAAGTTGACCGCACGCGCCGCCGGGAAGGTAGTCAGCAGGATAAGCAGGTAGGCGCCGGCACCCAGCGCCAGCAAGCGCCGGAGTCGCGTCAAGACCCGACAACCCGCAACGTCAGACGCGCATTCACCAGCCCGGGCGCTTCCGCCCGCTCCAGGGTAATGGTATCCACATTAGCACGGTAGCGACGGTTCATGACGTCCAGCCAGCCAACGAGCGCGTCGAAGGAGGCGCCGTCCAGCCACACACGCACCGCATCGCTGCCCTCCGGCTCAACGCGCTTCAGGGCCGGCCCCAGCCTGGCCGTGCGCGCCGCCGAGTCCGTCACCGACAACAGTGAACGCCCCCCGAGCCCCTCGCCCGCGGCCGGGGCAGCACCCTTGAGCTGGCGGACAGTTGCGACATTCTGCTGCA
>Ga0114931_10006348_pt1 | contig 14544 bp, 15 predicted proteins | sample 2SBtaG_FD_89579 | JGI IMG/M metagenome (GOLD analysis project Ga0114931, IMG submission 89579) | Deep subsurface microbial communities from Kolumbo volcano to uncover new lineages of life (NeLLi) - 2SBTROV14_V59a metaG | ecosystem: Environmental > Aquatic > Marine > Volcanic | place: Kolumbo...
CCGGGCGGGGTGGCCGATATGGCGGCGGACGGGGCGGCAAAAGGCTGAGGCGCCACCTGGGAGGGTGACGGCAGGGGCGACAGGGCTGTGCTCACGGGTTGGGTCTCCGCCGTTGGGGTCCGATGCGACCAGAGTGGCAGAAAGCCGTTAACAGGGTGCAAACGGCGCCCCGCGAAAAGGACGCCCTGGCGGCGCGCGTCGCCGCTCAGTCGCCAAAAACCCGCCTGAAGATCGTGTCGACGTGTTTGGTGTGATAGCCGAGATCGAACAGGTCCTCGATTTCGGCATCAGACATCACCGCCGCGACATCGGGATCGGCCTTGAGCTCGATCATGAAATCGGCGCCCTGTTCCCAGACCTTCATCGCGTTGCGCTGCACCAGACGATAGGCGTCTTCGCGGCTGACGCCTTTCTGGGTCAGGGCGAGCAACACGCGTTGTGAATGAACAAGTCCCCGGAACGTGTTGAGATTACTCAACATGTTTTCGGGGTAAACCACCAGTTTATCGAGCAGGCCGGTCAGCCGGGCCAGCGCGAAATCGAGCGTCACGGTGGTGTCGGGCCCGATCATCCGTTCGACCGAGCTGTGGGAAATGTCGCGCTCGTGCCACAGCGCGACATCCTCCATCGCGGGGGTGACACTCATGCGCACCAAGCGGGCCAGACCGGTCAGGTTCTCGCTCAGCACCGGGTTGCGTTTGTGGGGCATGGCGCTGCTGCCCTTCTGGCCGGGCGAGAAAAACTCCTCGACCTCCAGCACTTCGGTGCGCTGGAGATGACGGATTTCGGTGGCGATGCGCTCGATCGAGGCGCCCACCACCCCGAGCGCGGCGAAAAAGGCGGCGTGGCGATCGCGCGGGATCACCTGGGTCGAGACCGGCTCCGAGCGCAGACCCATCATCTTGCAGACATGTTCCTCGACGGCCGGATCGATGTTGGCGAAGGTGCCGACGGCGCCGGAAATCGCCCCGGTGGCAATCTCGTCGCGGGCGGTCCTGAGGCGTTCCAGATTGCGGTCCATCTCGGCATAGGCCTCGGCCATCTTCAACCCGAAGGTCACGGGTTCGGCGTGAATGCCGTGGCTGCGACCGATGCAGATGGTGTCCTTGTGTTCATAAGCGCGCCGCTTGATGACCTCCAGCAGGGCCTCGACATCGCTGATCAGGATGTCGCTGGCGCGCACCAGTTGCACGTTGAAGCAGGTGTCAAGAACGTCCGAACTGGTCATGCCCTGGTGGACGAAGCGGGCCTGGTCATTACCGATGATTTCCGCGAGATGGGTCAGGAAGGCGATCACGTCATGCCTGGTCACCGCCTCGATCTCATCGATGCGCGCCACGTCGAAGGCGACGTCCCTGGCCTTCCAGACCGCCTCGGCGTTTTCACGCGGGATCACCCCCAGTTCGGCCTGTGCGTCGCTGGCGTGGGCCTCTATCTCGTACCAAATCCGGAACTTGGTTTCCGGCGACCACACGGCAACCATTTCAGGGCGGGAATAGCGGGGGATCATGGCGGACCTTTCGGGCTGTGGGGGAAGGGCGTGCCTTCTTTAGCGTCCCGCGGGTCGAGGGGCAAGCGCGCGTCGGTGAGGGGTGAAATGGCTTGCCTCGGGCTGGCCGGTCGGGCAAACAGGCGTCAACGAAACCCCAACGAAGGAGTTTGGCGGATGTCAGGTGTGACACAGAGAGTTCTGAGCGAGACCGTGGCCCCGGGCCGCGTGGGTCTGCTGGCCGCAAAGCAGGCTGTGCTGGTGGTGTTGGGGGTGGCCGCGCTGGCCCTGTCCGCCAAGATTTCGGCCCCGATGCTGCCGGTGCCGATGACCCTGGGCACCTTCGCGGTGCTGACCCTCGGGGCGGCCTACGGCCCGCGTCTGGGGCTGGTGACAATCCTTGCATACATGCTGGTGGGCGCGCTCGGATTTGACGTCTTCGCGACCTCGAGCGCACAGTCACACGGGCTGAGCTACATGATGGGCAGCACCGGCGGTTATCTGGTCGGCTTTGTGCTGGCAACAGTGGCGCTTGGCCTGGCGGCGCGGCGGGGCTGGGACAGATCGGTGTGGAAGATGGCAGCCGCGATGCTGGTCGGCAATGCGCTGATCTATCTGCCGGGTCTGTTGTGGCTTGGCGCTCTCTATGGTTTTGACAAACCGATCCTTGCCTGGGGGCTGACGCCGTTCCTGTTGGGGGACCTGGTGAAACTGGCGCTGGCGGCGATGCTGTTGCCGGCATTGTGGAAACTGGTCGGGCGGGCGCGCGGATAACGCGCCGACCCCCACGCCAGTATTGGCGATCATGACCTTTCAGGGGCGCTGCCGACGGGCGGCGCCCCTTTTCGTCGCGCCTGCGCTACTGGCCTGCGCTACTGGGCGGCCTGCGCCGCAAGTGCGGGCACCAGTTCGGTTTCGATCTCGGATCTGTGCAGCAGGTTGCTGTGCACCGGGCACTTGTCTGCAATCGCCAGCAGGCGGGCGCGCTGATCCTCGTTCAGGTCCCCGGTCAGGGTGATCAGACGCCTGAAGACATCGACCTTCTGTGCGGCGGCGTTTTCGGCGTCCTGCGCGTGCACCTTGTCATGGGTGACCTCGACGCTGACATGGGCCAGCGGCCATTTCTTGCGGCGGGCATACATGCGGATCGTCATGCTCGTGCAGGCCCCCAGACCGGCGGCCAGAAACCCGTAGGGCGACAGCCCCTTGTTGGTGCCACCATAGGCGATCGGCTCATCTGCCAGCAGGTGGTGGGAGGGGCCGGAATACACGTCCTGAAGATAGCCGTTTGGATCGGCCTCGCTGACCCGCACGACCCCTTCGGGCGCCCCGATTGGTGGGGCAGGGGGCGTCAGTTTCAGATAATGCCCGACCCAGGCGGCGATCACCCCGGCGGCATATTCGGCGTCATCCGAATTGGTGATCAGGTGGTCGGCCTCGTCCAGGGTGACAAAGCTTTTCGGGTGGCGCGCCGCCTGAAAGATATTGGCGGCGTTCTCGATCCCCACGGTGCGGTCACCGGGGGCGTGCATTACCAGCAGGGCCCGCCTGAGGTTGTGAATCGGCCGCTCCAGCGCCTCGGCACAGACATCCTTGACGAACTCCTGGCTGATCTTGATCGGGCGGCCGCCCAGATCGACCTCGGCAACGCCCTTTTCGGCGATTTCATCGAGGGCGCCGGAAAAGTTGTGCAGCACGTGATGGGGGTCGAAGGGCGCCCCGAGCGTTGCCACCGCGCGCACCGAATCCAGCCGCCCGGCCGCCTTCAGCACCGCCGCCCCGCCCAGTGAGTGGCCGATCAGCAGCCCTGGCGCCATGCCGCGGCTGTCAAGGTATTTGCAGGCGGCCACCAGATCTTCGACGTTGGAACTGAAGGAAGTATTCTCGAACTCGCCCCCCGAATGGCCCAACCCGGTGAAATCGAACCGCAGCACCGCAATGCCCATGCCCGCCAGACGGCCGGCGATGCGGCGCGCGGCCGGGATGTCCTTGGAACAGGTGAAACAATGGGCGAACATGGCGGTCGCCAGATGCGGCCCGTCCGGCAGATCGAGTCGCGCCGCCAGTTTGTCGCCCGCATGCCCCTGAAACTCGACCCGCTCCGTCGCCATATCCCATTCTCCTTTGACCCGTGTTGTGTTTTTGCTGTGTGTTGCAATCGAGCGGAGATTGGCGTCGCCGCGACCGCAACGCAAGGGCTGCCGGTCAATGTGACACAACCGTCACGTATTGGTGAGGGCGATCATCGCCGCGCGCGGTGGGCGCGCGCGGCGGGTCGGCGAGTCAGGCTTCGCCCATCAGACGGGCGTCAAAAGGGTATTTCGTCAGGTTTTCGTAGCCATCGGCGGTGATCAGCACCTGGTCCTCCAGCTTGATCGAGAAATCGCCTCCCTCCGGACTGACAAGGGCCTCGACACACATCACCATGCCCTCTTCGAACTGATAGTCGAACGCGTCCTTGTCGTAGCGGTCGGGATACACGATCGAGGGCCATTCATCACACAGACCGACCCCGTGCATCTTCACGCCATATTTTCCCTTGTCGAAAGCCGCATCCAACCGGTGGCCGTTCAGCGTGACTTCGCTGAAGGCGACGCCGGGTTTGAGCATCGCCATGTTCTGCATCATGTGTTCGTGGGCGTGGCGCATCGCATAGACCATGGCGTTGGAGGGCGGACGGTCGCCGACCCACCAGGTGCGGCTGATATCTACGCAGATACCATAGGCCCCGATCAGATCGGTATCAAAGGCGACAATTTCATTGTTTTGCACGATGCGCGGGCCGCATTCCTGAAACCACGGATTGGTGCGCGGTCCCGAGGTCAGCAGCCGGGTTTCGATCCATTCGCCACCACGCTTGATGTTTTCCGCGTGCAGCACGGCCCAGATCTCATCCTCCGACAGACCGGGTGCGCAGGCGACTTCCATTTCCGCCATTGCCATCTCGCAGGCATGGCTGGCGCAGCGCATCGCTAGGATTTCCTCCGCTCCCTTGACCGACCGGGCCTTTTCGGTCAGCTCCTCACCTTCCATCACCCGGAAGCCGGCGCTTTCCAGCGCCCGAAGGCCGGAAATCTGGATCTTGTCCACCGCCAGCCGCCGGTTGCCGGGTGCGTGCTCGCGCAGGATATCGGCGACCTCGGCGACAAAGGCGTCGGCGACTGCCTCGCCCCGGTCACCGGTGGAAAAATAGAACATCGACGCGCCGGAGCGGGATTCGCGCACCAGGGGGTTGTAGTCGGCCAGGAAGGGCGCGTTCTTGTAGTCCCAGATCACCATGTAGCCATCGGCGCACAAGAGCACCGCGCGAAACGGGTTGTGGGTGTTCCAGAGCTGCATGTTGGTGGTGTCGGTGGCGTAGCGGATGTTGAGAGGATCAAACATCAGCAAGCCGCCATAGTCGCGCGCCACCACGTGCTGCGTCAGGCGTTCCCAGCGCTGCTGGCGCATCTTCGCCAGATCCGGGAGCGTCAGGCCCGCCTCTTGCCATTCGCGAAACGCCAGTTGGGTCGGACCGATTTCCAGACGGTCATTGTCATTCGGGGTGCCATCGGGCAATTTGTCGCCGCGGGTCGGGTCGATCTTGCGTGTGTCGCGGTAATGGGGGCGCATGGGGCATCCTTCCGTTTTGGTCAGGATCGGGTCTGGCGGCGGGTCTGTCCGGTTCGAATGCGACGCGCAGGGGGGCTGATTGCGACGGCAGAGTGTCCCCGTGTCATGGCATGGGAAAGGGTCGAAAGTGGCGGCGATTTTGCAAGACAGCCTTCGGGTCGCGCCCTGGATGGAGCCGAAACTGGCGCGTTTGCCGGGGATTCAGCCGGTCGCGCCGGGGGATTGGTTGCAGGTTGATGAGGCCTACAGCGCCCAACTGGCGGAAAAGGCCCGCCTGCTGCGGGGGCAGGCGCATGAGGTCTGCGCCGTTTCGGACGGCGCCCGGCCGGCGGCGCGGGAATTGCTGGCGCGGGTGCTGGCTGATCTGGCGGCACGCGGGGAATTCCTTTGTGCGGGCGATCAAGTGACGCGACCGGACGGGGTAAGCGTCCGCCTGGATGCGGCGCGGCCCCTGCATTCCCTGTCGCAACTGGTGCAAGAAGATTTCTGCATCCTGCAAAAGCAGGGCGACGAGCATATCCTGACCGCCGCCCTGTTGTGTTTTCCCGCAAGCTGGACCCTGTCCGAGAAATTCCTGCGGCCGCTGACGCTGATCCATGGCGCGGTGGAGAGCTACGACGCGGGCATCGCCGCGAGGGTGCAGCGGCTGCTTGATAACGTGCGCCCCGATCAACCCCTGTGGCGGGCCAATGCGCTGGCTTATGACGATCCGGCGCTTTATCAGCCGCGCCGCGCCATCGCCCCCCGTCAAGCGCCCAAACGTACCGGTCGCTACATCCGCAGCGAGCGCCAGACCCTGGTGCGTTTGCCCGAGACGGAGGCAGTGGTGTTTTCGATCCACACCACGCAGGTGGTGCGCGCGGCGTTGACCGCGGCGCAGGCGGACGGTCTGGAACGGCACCTGTGCGAGGCGGCGGCGGATGAGTGACGTCAGCGCCCAGTACGAGGCCTATCCTTATCCAGAGCGCGATCCCCGGGACGAACTCAAGCGGCTGATCACCGGCTCGCCCTCGCATCCGCTGGAGATCGACCATTTTGTCTTTGGCGGCAAACGCGACTGGCGCAAGCCCTTGCGCGCGCTGGTGGCGGGGGGCGGCACCGGGGACGGGTTGATCCAGTTGGCGCAGATTCTTAAAAGTGCCGGCCGGCCCTTTGAAATCACCTATCTGGACATGTCGCGCAGCGCCCGCGCGGTGGCCGAGGAACGCGCCGCGCTGCGCGAGCTTGAGGGGATCGAGTTTGTCACCGGAAGCCTGTTGTCGGCGCCCGATCTGGGGCGGTTCGACTACATCGACTGTTGCGGGGTTCTGCACCATCTTGGCGACCCTCAGGCGGGGTTTGACGCGCTCGCGCGCGCCCTGACACCCGCGGGCGGGTTGGGGTTCATGGTTTATGCGCCTTATGGGCGTAGCGGGGTCTATCCGCTGCAAGAGGCCTTTGGCGAACTGCTGGCCGGTTTTTCGCCGCAAGAAAAGTTGGCCCGTGCGCGTGAGGTTTTCGCGCGCCTTCCCGCCGGGCATCCCTTTCGCTGCAATCCCCATCTGAACGACCACAACGTTAGCGATGCGGGGTTTTACGATCTGTTGCTGCATGCGCAGGACCGCCCGTTCGCGGTCGGGGATCTGTGGGACAGTCTGACGGCAGCGGGGCTCGAGCTGAGCAGCTTTACCCAGCCAGCGCTTTATGATCCGGCGGAATTTCTGGGCGAGATGGAAGGGCCGCACAACGAGCGCGCGCGGATGGAACTGGCGGAAAAGTTGCGCGGCACGATCCGGATGCATGTGGGGTATGCGGTGGGGCAGGGGCGCGGTGCGCGCGCTGTGGCTGGCGGTCCGGATGCGGCGCTGGTGCCGCATCTGAAAGGCGTCGGGGCGCGTGCTCTCGCGGATCAACTGGCCCGCAAGGGACAGTTGCGCCTGACGCTTGGGGCCGGGAAAATCACGCTGAAGCTGCCAAGGGCCGCCGCGCCGCTGGTGGCGCTGATCGACGGGCGCCGGACCCTTGCGCAGATCGCCCGGGAGGCGGGGCTGGACGGGCTTGCGTTCAACGCCCTCTGGACCCCGACCGGCCGGGCCCTGAGCGGTTATGGCCTGTTGCTCTATTCACGCCTGCTTGTTTGATGGCGGGTGGCGGGTCGCTGGCGACCAAAGAGATTTCTGGCCTCCGGCGGGGATATTTCAGGCGAAAAAGAAACTGCGGACGCCGACGGGGGCGAGTCAGCTCTTGGGCTTGGATTTTTGGCCCGAGTTGTCACTTCCGCGTTTTGCGGCTTTGTCGGGCCGCGTCTTTTGCGGGCGGGCACCGGCTGCCTTTGCGGGGCGCGCCTTGTCGGCCAAACGCTGCTCGAGGGTTTCTTCATCGCGGCGCCGGGTGGTCTGATATTCCTTTTGGGTGACATTGCCGCAGGCGCTGCAGGTATAGGTGTCGACCACGTCACAGGTTTCCTCGATCCAGGTGGTGATCTTTGTGACACCGTCGTCCTGCTGTTCGCGTTTTTCGCGTGGCTCGGCGCTGACCAGCGTTTCCTGGCTGTCGGTCTTGACAAGGCTGTAGGCGGCGCCGCATTTGGCGCATTTGCTGGCGGCGGCGCCGGCGGCCATGGATTTGAAGTACATCACGGCGGCGACCCCCGTACCCAGCGCCAAGGCGGCGGTGGCGCGCAACAGGGGCGGGCGGGCCCCAAGCATCCACCAGGCAATGGCCGCCACGATCAGACCGAGAAGGATGCCCCAGATCAGCGCGCCTTTGCGCAGCGCGCGTCGCTTGTCCTGCTGTTGTTGGCTGAGATCGGGCATGTCACGCTTCCTTTTTCGGTGAGGCCGTTCAGGGCCCGGTCGCAAGTCTGCACCGACCGGCGCCGCAAGGCAATGATCTGAATCGAAGAGGGGGCGCCCGGTCGGGCACCCCCCTGATGTCTATCGCGCTTGGTCAGCAGCTGTAATACAGTTTGTATTCGACCGGGTGGGGCGTGTGTTCGAAGGCGTAGACCTCTTCCCATTTCAGCTCGGAGTAGCCCTTGATCTGGTCCTTGGTGAAAACGTCGCCCGCCAGCAGGAAGTCCTGATCGGCCTCAAGGCTTTCGAGCGCCTCGCGCAGGCTGGCGCAGACAGTGGGGATGCCGGCGAGCTCTTCGGGCGGCAGATCGTAGAGGTCCTTGTCCGAGGCCGGGCCGGGATCGATCTTGTGCTTGATGCCGTCAAGGCCGGCCATCAGGAGGGCCGCGAAGCACAGATAGGGGTTGGCGGCGGGGTCGGGGAAGCGGGCCTCGACGCGCTTGGCCTTGGGGCTTTCGGCCCAGGGAATGCGCACGCAGCCTGAGCGGTTGCGTGCCGAATAGGCTCGCAGCACCGGCGCCTCAAAGCCCGGGATCAGCCGCTTGTAGCTGTTGGTCGCGGGGTTGGTGAAGGCGTTCAGCGTCTTGGCATGTTTCAGGATGCCGCCGATGAAATAGAGGGCCTCCTGGCTGAGGTCGGCGTATTTGTCGCCTGCAAACAGCGACTTGCCATCCTTCCAGACAGACATGTTGACGTGCATCCCGGTGCCGTTGTCGCCGGCGATCGGTTTGGGCATGAAGGTCGCTGTCTTGCCGTAGGACTGGGCGACGTTATGGATCACGTATTTGTATTTCTGCAGGTCGTCGGCCTGTTTCGTCAGGCTGCCGAAGATCAGCCCCAGCTCGTGTTGGCACGAGGCCACCTCGTGGTGGTGTTTGTCGACTTTCATGCCCATGCGTTTCATGGTCGAGAGCATTTCTGAGCGGATGTCCTGCGCGTCGTCGATCGGGTTGACCGGGAAATAGCCGCCCTTGACGCCCGGGCGGTGGCCCATGTTGCCCATTTCATAGTCGGTATCGGTGTTCCAGGAAGCGTCGATGGCGTCCACCTGGTAGCTGACCTTGTTCATTTCAACCGAGAAACGCACGTCGTCGAACAGGAAGAATTCGGCCTCAGGCCCGAAGTAGGACACATCACCAATGCCCGAGGATTTCAGGTAGGCCTCGGCCTTTTCGGCGGTGCTGCGCGGGTCGCGAGGGTAGGCCTCGCCGGTGTCAGGTTCGACCACCGAACAATGGAGGCAAAGGGTCTTTTCGGCGTAGAACGGATCGAGATAGGCGCTGTCGCAATCGGGCATCAGCTTCATGTCGGATTCGTCGATCGACTTCCAGCCGGCGATGGAGGATCCGTCAAACATGAAGCCGTCGTCGAGAAAATCTTCGTCGACTTCGTCGGCGATCACGGTCACATGCTGCAACTGACCGCGCGGATCGGTGAAGCGGATGTCGACATAGGCAACATCTTCTTCCTTAATGGTTTTGAGAACATCAGCCTTGCTCATTTGGCCTGCTTCCTTCTGCTAGGGTGTCTTTGGATGGCGGCGTGCCGCCGGGGAGTGTCTCAGAGCGCGTCCTGACCGCTTTCTCCGGTGCGGATGCGAATGGTTTGTTCGATGTCGGAGACGAAAATCTTGCCATCGCCGATCTTCTCGGTTCGGGCGGCGTTGACGATCGCCTCGATGGCGCTGTCGACCATGTCCACCGCCATCACCACCTCGATCTTCACTTTGGGCAGGAAATCGACCACATATTCGGCGCCGCGATAGAGTTCGGTATGGCCTTTCTGGCGGCCAAATCCCTTGACTTCGATCACGCTCAGCCCCTGCACGCCAACCTGCTGCAGCGCTTCCTTGACTTCGTCGAGTTTGAACGGTTTGATAATCGCTTCGATCTTTTTCATCTGGCCGACTCCTTTTGGGTGACGCGGTTCGCGCATCACAGAGCACTTTCAAACTGGCGTCACAATTGACTAAGCTGTGGCGGCGGGCGTCGGGGGTGACGAAAATCAGGTCGTGCCCGAAAAAAAGACATGTTGCCCAAAAAACGGGCAAAAATGAATCACGGAAGGGGCTGACCATGGCAGAGCTGCTGACAGCCGCCCAGATGCGGGCGATCGAAAAGGCCGCAATCGGTCGCGGAGAGGTCAGCGGGCGCGAGTTGATGGAACGCGCTGGACGCGGGGTGGTCGAGGCGATTTTCGAGGAATGGCCGCAGCTTGCGCAGACAGACCACCGCGCCGTGGTGCTGTGCGGGCCGGGCAATAATGGCGGCGACGGTTTCGTGGTGGCGCGGCTGCTGGCGGGGTGGGGCTGGCAGGTGGATGTCTTTCTTTACGGGGAGGCGGAAAAACTGCCGCCCGACGCAAAGGAGAACTACAGGCGCTGGTGCGCGATGGGGAAGGTGACACCGGCCTGCGGCCAGACACCCGCCCGGCTGGCGCACCTGCCTTGCGATCTGATGGTTGACGCGCTTTTCGGCACCGGGCTTGCGCGACCGATCGAGGATATATGCCTTCTGGACTGGCTCGGTCTGATCGACGGTTCGCCGGAGGCGCCCGGCAAGCGCCCGCGGCCAAGGACGGTCGCAGTCGACATCCCGTCGGGACTTGGGGCTGACACCGGCCGCGTCATGGGCGGGCGGTCGGACCACGGGCCGCGGGCGCCTCGGGTGATGCTGACCGTGACGTTTCACGCCCGCAAGCTCGGTCATGTTCTGGAGCAGGGGCCCGATTATTGCGGCCATGTGGTTCTAAAGCCGATCGGCCTGGAAATGCCTGTTCGGGAAATATCGCCGCCCGAGGCGCCTGGCGTCGTCACCCTGTTCGGCCGCGAAGCGATCGCGGCGCGCGGTCTGTCAAAGCCGCGCCGGGGGCACAAATACGCCCTTGGTCACGCGCTGATCCTGTCCGGCCCGTCGGGGCACGGCGGCGCGGCGCGGCTGGCGGCGCGGGGGGCCTTGCGCATCGGGGCCGGGGTGGTCAGCCTGGGCTGCCCCCATGCGGCGCTGGTCGAAAACGCGGCCCATCTTGACGCAATCATGCTGGCCGAGGTCGATGACCCGCAGGCGCTGGCGCGGGTGCTTGAGGATTGGCGCATCAATGCCCTCTGCCTCGGACCCGGACTGGGCCGCGAGCGAACGCAGGCGCTGGTGCCGGTGGCGCTTGGGTCGGGGCGCGCGATGGTTCTTGATGCCGACGGGCTGACTGGTCTTTCTGACGATCCCGCAGCGCTGTTCGGGATGCTGCACGACGCTTGCGTTCTGACCCCGCATGCGGGCGAATTTGCTCGCCTTTTTCCCGACATCGCTGAACAACTGAACGCCCCCGCGGGCGCGGGCCGGTCCTGTTCAAAGGTGGACGCGACGCGCGAGGCCGCCAGGCGCGCGGGGTGCGTGGTGTTGTTCAAGGGGTCCGACACGGTGATTGCTGCGCCCGACGGTCGCTGCGCCATCAATGAAGCGCGGGATAACCGCGCCGCCCCGTGGCTGGCCACGGCGGGATCCGGCGATGTGCTGGCCGGGTTCATCGCTGGGCTGCTGGCGCGCGGGTTCGACCCCATGCAGGCGGCTGAAACGGCCGCCTGGCTGCATGTGGATTGTGCGCGCGTCTTCGGGCCGGGCCTGATCGCCGAGGATCTTCCCGAGATGTTGCCGAAGGTGTTTCGCGACCTTGGAATCTAGCGGGTTGCGTCAGGTCCAGCCGGCCAGGTTTTGGCGGCTGAGGCTGTGGAGCATTTCGACCGAGGCTGCAGATGCGTTCAGCGCCGGCACCACGGAAAAGTTGCGCCCCCCGTGGGCGCGAAAGGCCGCCGCGGCGCGGATTTCGAGTTCTTCCAGCGTTTCGACGCAATCGGCGGCAAAGCCGGGGGCGACGACGACCACATCCCGGGTGCCGGCGCGCGCCAGATCGATCAGCGTCTGTTCGGTATCGGGGCCGACCCAGGGCGCGCGCCCGCTGCGCGACTGATAGCACAGACGCAGATTGCGCTTCAGCGCCGCGCCCAGCAGGCGCGCGGTGGTCTCACACTGGGCCTGATAAGGATCGCCCCGTTCGATGAAGGCTTGTGGCAACCCGTGCAACGAGGCGATTATCGCCTCGGGCTGCCATGGCAGTTCGGCCAGATGGCTGGTGATGCTGTCGGCAAGGGCGGCGATGTAGGCCGGATGCTCGAAATAGGGCGGCACCATGCGCAGGGTGGGCTGATGGCGCATCGTCTTGAGGGCGTCAAACACCTGATCCATCGCGGTGGCAGTGGTGGCGGCGCTGTATTGAGGATAGAGCGGTAACACAAGCAGACGGGTGCACCCGCGCGCCGTGAGGCGGGCAATCGCTTCGGGGATCGAGGGCTTGCCGTAGCGCATCGCCCAATCGACCTGGATATCTGGGTGATCGCTGTAACGGGTCGCCAGAGCCTCTGCCTGGGCGCGGGTGATGGTCTTGAGGGGGGACTCATCGCGCGCCTCATTCCAGATCTTGCGATAGGCTGCGCCACTGCTTTTCGGCTTTCTCGTCAGGATGACGCCGTTGAGGATCAGCCACCACAGCGGCCCCTTTGCCTCGACCACGCGCTTGTCGGAGAGGAATTCCTTCAGGTAGCAGCGCATGGCGCGAAAATCGGTCGCCTCGGGGGTGCCGAGGTTGATGAGCAGAACGCCGGTCGGTCCTGCCGCCATCTAGGCGAATCTCAGGATCTTGATGGGTTTTTCGGGCTCCGCTGCCAGTCCGGCGGCCCGGTCGCCATTTGCGATGCGGCGGAGGGTCGGCACGTCGCTGATGGCCACCGCCGACAGGCTCTTGAAATCCAGAATGCCCTGATCCTCGAGGTCGTGAAAGCAGCGGCTGAGAGTTTCGGGCTGCATTCCAAGGTAATCCGCGAGATCGACCCGGCGCACAGGGATCGAGACGAATTCGGGGGCCGCTGCTGCGGAATAGTGGCTGCGGCATTCGAAAATGAAGGACGCCAGTTTTTCCAGGGCGCGTTTCTTGGCGAGGTCGGCGGCATGGTCCATCGCCCGGAACGACTGATCGCGCAGATTTTCCCAAAGCACCGTCCTGGCGCCGGGGTTGGCCGCTACCATCATGTCCAGCATCTGCGGCGAGACGCGGCAGACTTCGGATTTGCCCAAGGCGACCAATTGACCGCGGGTCCGCCTGGAAAACGAGCGCAGATCGATGATGTCACCCGGCATCAAGAACGCGGCGATCGATTTGCGACCGTCCTTGAGCAGGTGCTGGATGCTGACGACGCCGGCGGAAATGGCGATGATGGGCCAGCTCTTCAGGCCGTCGGCGGAAAGGGCTTCGCCACGCTCCAGCGTCAGGGCGCGCGACTCGTTGCTCAGTTCGGTCAACTGCTCCGACGACAACTGGGCACAAAAATACCTGCCATCGAGGAACAGGGCGCATTTCCGACATTTCTGTGTGGAGTCCGCGGTCATCGCTGTGGAATATCCTTGCGTTGAGGGGCGTCTGTTGCGCAGCGGCCAGTTTAGGGTAGATAGGCCGCGTCGCCTTGTTATACATCAGACCGAATGTTGATGTATGTTAAAGGTTGTTAACTTTTGTCACATTCGGCCCGTCCGGAGTGACGTTCTTGGCGGCCCGGCAACCAGCAAGGCAGGGAATATGCGAAGGATCGTGATCGTTTTTGGCCTGACTGGAGGCATCATGCTGTTCATTTTTCACGGCGCCGACTGGTATGCCACCAACGCCGCCCTGCCGCGCTATTGCGAGAATCCGGATGAAACCGTGGCGATCGTCGGCAAGATCCTGCAAAACCCCTCGCCCGCGGAAAATCAGAAGAAACGTCCGTTCATCATTGCGGCCAAGCTGATCTTTCTCGTGCCGCAGGAAAAGGACGAAACAGTCGAGCAATATCTGCCCCGACTGCGTGCGCGTATTTCACAGACCTGCGGCCGCGCCTACTAGCCGCCAGGGCGCGTGAACGATCAAAAATTCGAATCTTGACCTCTATCAATTACTTGGCGGGCCAGGTGTGATGGTCTGCGCCCACCTGCACGCAAACACGCATTGGTAATCTCCGAATGGCCGACCGAAAAGAAAACACCTTCCTGGGCAAGCTCGTCTTTGCCCTGACCGCAGCGGCGATGCTTTTCTTCTTCTGGTGGCTGCTGATCTATGACCACGGCGTCGTTGCGATGAGCCACTAGGGGGGCATTACAATGATGCGTAACAAATGGCTTGTGCTGGTGATCGGCCTGGCGTTCTGGGCCGGCTATTTCTACTTGATCGACAAATCCATCATGGAAGGTCAGGGCCTGCCCGTGGCCGCCAACCTGATGCCAAAATAGGCGCGCCAATGAACAAACGGATTACGCAGATTTCATTGGCGCTTTTCGTGGCGCTTCTGGTGGTGGGCCTGCCGCAAATGGTTCAGGCGGCGGCGGATCTGGCCTCTGGTGGTGGTGCGGCGGACGCCCTGCCGCCGGCGCCGCAACCCTCGCGGCTGGATTATCCGGTGATTGCCGGCATTTCGGGGCTTGGCGGGATAGTCGAGGAGGAGGCTGCCGGCGGGGAGGTCGAACGACCGGGCCAGGTCGTCCTCCACGTTCCGCAGGCGGTCCGGGTCGAGCGAGACCCAGTCGCCCACCC
>Ga0114931_10006349_pt1 | contig 14543 bp, 14 predicted proteins | sample 2SBtaG_FD_89579 | JGI IMG/M metagenome (GOLD analysis project Ga0114931, IMG submission 89579) | Deep subsurface microbial communities from Kolumbo volcano to uncover new lineages of life (NeLLi) - 2SBTROV14_V59a metaG | ecosystem: Environmental > Aquatic > Marine > Volcanic | place: Kolumbo...
CCGGCATTTAACCCAGGAATTATTTCAAGCACCAATTTACAAACATCACTACCAAAACTGGCGGCATGGCTGGAATCGATAAACAAGATATCATTATGGGCCAATTGGCCGAACAGACTCGCATCGATCGCCTCAACGGGACTTTGAATCAATTCGAAATCAGAACGGATTTGCATCAGTCTCGGCTCAGGATAGGGCTCAATAGCGAACAGTTGACCGTGTACACCCGATTCGTAGTTCTTGCTCAGCGCCTTTGCGGCAATTTGTGTGGAATACCCGGCGCCAACCTCAATGATACGGGCGGGTTTCAAATCCCGAATCAGCGCATAGTACAGGCACGCATCCAGGCCCGAGAAATAATCATTGCAGAAATCAAAACCGTCCTGCCCGGTTGCAGTGGACAAGCTGGCCAGTTCTTCCCGGAAACGGCTCAGACGCTCAAACAGTGTGATTTGTTCAGGAAATCGAAAATCGATTCCAGGGCGGGACCGCTCAGCCAGGAATCGACTATTTGTCAGACTCTGAAAATCCGGCAAGGGCTCGTAAAAGTGAATGGGCCGGATATGATATCCCCAGCGATCCGTTAACTGTGGCTTACCCCGCAGCAGGAATAACAGATGCCGGAACCAGTTGTCCGGCAGGCGATCGAACAAGGTCAGAACGAATGATTCCAGGATTTGCCGCACTTCAGGCCGTATCGTCAGTAACCGCACCAGAGTGCTGTCCGGCGCGATTAAAGGAGGACGAAATTGCTGCGTAAAACTGCTGTTGTGCTGCCGCCGGTCCGAAATAACGATTGCCGGTGCGTAGTGCCGCTTGTCCCAATTGGTGTCGGTAGACTGGGTTGCGCAGCCGCCCTATGGCCAGACCCAAACCATTTTCACTCTGTTCCGTAACCACTTCCGCAATCACTGGCTGCTCTTGTGCCCAGCGCGCCGCCGCACAATTTTCGGGTCCATAAATCAGCAAAGGCAGCCCCACCACCGTATAATCTGCAAGTTTGCTGGGGAAACAAAGCCTCATATTCGATCGCTCCTCGGGAGCAAAAGACATTGGCAAAAACAGAACATCGACGTGGTCACGCAACTCCTGAATGAATTCCCCGCACGGCAGCAGTCCACACACCTTGACAATTGTTTCGGGCAGGCCCGCACGATCCGCTTCAAGCTGAGTCAGCGGCCCGTAAATATTGAATTGACCACCCTGGCGTTGCAAGACTGCGGATAATTCCCTGAGTGCCTGCATGCACCCGGGACTATTAATTGAACCGCCAAAGGCGTAGATCAATGGCCGTTCGGGGTTGGCGTCATGATCGGGTGGCGCCGAAAAAGCAACCACACCCGCCGACCTGGAAGGATACAGCACTGTGCCCTTTACACCATATCGGTGTCGATACTCCTGTGCCATTGCCGGCGATATACACAAGCGGCTGGCCGCCTGGCGATAAACACGGCCGAAAACCTTTTCCAGCCAGCGTTGTGCATGAACACCCCATTGCACCGCACGCGGCCAATCATCATGAACAATCAGATGCAGTGCAAGTTGATTTTGCAGAGCAAATGCAGCCGCAGTCAGCCAGGAAAATCCATGTCCAACTGTTAAAACCGCTTGAGGAGTAAATTCGTTCAGAATTGTCGGCAGCAAAGCAGCGCGACGTTTCGCGGACAAATTCAGCCAGGCACTCACCAGAGAATGGAATCGCGTCTTTAGCAAGCGATTGCAGCCCAGTGAAAATTCTCTGTAAGGGACTCCAGGTAAACGCCGCTCGGTGGCCGATCCCAGCATATCGCTTTCGAGAATCAGCAATCTTTCAGGCGGATAGGCTTGCAGCAGACGGTAAAGCAGGGCTGATCCATGATAGGAAGCTTCCACGGGAACATCGCCGATGTAGACGAGATTCGGGAGTTCCCTGGCGGTCATCAATGCACCGCTGGCCGTATGCATGGGACAAATCTGCTGTGGCCGGCTGCAATTACCGTAAGCGCAGTCATGCTGCCGAGTACAATTACAAGTAGCCTAATTCGAGCATTGGCTGTCGAAACTTCTCATTGATCCATTCAACATCACCGCAACTCAGCGTGTTTTTCCACCCACCAGCTGTCCCGCTTCTGAAAAAGCCTTGTTGCTCAACGCTGCGCTCACCACCAGTGCGTTGTTCCATGGCCTGTAGATTTTCGAACGATGATAAAGCTGAGGCAACCGAAATTTGCTGCGCCGATAAATGGAGTCCGATATAACGAGCTAGTCTGGCTGTTTGCAGCGTGGATTGCACAAGCATCTCTTCGTACTGAATGAGTAAAACCCGATCCGGGTATTGCGACTCCATACGCAGCGCCGCATTTACATGCAAGCCCCAGTCACCGTATTGATTCGCCATTTCGGACCGGATAAAAGTGGAGAAGTCCGCGGAAAACCAGTTATTTTTTTTCGCGTAATGATAATAGGATATCAGGGCATCCCGGGGATCCCGGTAGATGTAAATTGTTTTCGGAAATATTTCCAAATAGGGCCAATGCGTTTTCATAATCGGACGACTCCGGCATTGATTCAAGTCAACCGGTGAACGAGCGATTTCCGGCACCATGGTATCGATATTACGAAACGATATATCTTCGTTGGGGTTCAGCATATTCGCCAGTAAAAACCGCATCCAGGTATTTCCACTTTTGGGGTAGGAGCAAAGAAATACATCGGTTTCCAGGATTTCATCCAAACCGATTCTCAGCAGTTTCTCATTATAAATACTCTCTGGCCTTAACAGTCTTCGAAACGGATTTTTGACAACTGCAGGAAGCGCGCCCAACACCCCCATGCGTACCAGCTTTTGGGTCAGCTTCATCGACCAGTCAACCGGTGCTACCGGCGTTCAACGGTGTCTGGTCTCGCGCCGCGGGATTCAGGTCCGCGCCCTGATGCAGGGTGGCGTGCAACAGCACCAGACCGTCATCGTTTTGCTGTAATGAATGGCCCGTGGAATAGTGATCATTGGCGGGCACTTCCACCAAAGCGGCGGCAGCCAAATCCAGAAAAACCTCCACTCCCGGATCGGCAAGCCACATATCAATACTGTAGCGACCTTCCGGTAGGCGTTTAAAAAATTCCTCGAGTCGAATCTGAAATTTTCTGACTCCGATTGTCCCAGGCAACCGCAGTCCGGTTTTAAAAGGTTTCAATTCAGCGACCCGATCTCCAGCGGCAGTCATCACCCGCACGCCCGGCCCCAGACTGGCCACCGGATTCGTCGATTCGAGCCGCGCCTGAAGCAGTAGATCTTCACCCTCACGTTCTACCCGGACTGCGTCCAGGCTTATTCCCAAATGCCGATTGATCGCACGGCGCGCGGCAGTGTTTGGTGCTGCCTGCATCGTGGTGCGACTGTAGTGATCCACGACGTCGCGGATTTCCCCCTGGCGCACAACCCTGCCCTCTTCCAACAGAATTCCCTGCTGACACAACCGCTGTACCACAGCCAGGTTGTGGCTGACGAATAACACCGTGCGCCCACTGCTCGCCACCGTGGACATTTTACCGATACATTTTTGTTGGAACGCGGCATCCCCAACTGCCAGAACTTCATCCACTACCAGGATCTCCGCTTCAAGATGCGCCGCAACCGCGAATGCCAGGCGCACATACATGCCGCTGCTGTAGCGTTTGACCGGCATATCGAGAAAACGCTCGGTCCCGGCAAAATCCACGATCGCATCAAATTGGCGCAGGATTTCCCCGCGGCGCAAGCCAAGAATTGCGCCGTTCAGAAATATATTTTCCCGGCCGGTGAGTTCTGGATGAAAACCCGTTCCTACCTCCAGCAAACTGGCTACACGCCCGCGTAATCGTATGCGCCCACAGCTCGGTTCAGTGATACGGCTGAGGATTTTCAGCAAAGTGGACTTTCCTGCGCCGTTGCGCCCGATGATCCCCACGACCTCACCCTCAGCAACTGAAAACGAGACATCTTTCAGTGCCCAGAACGCATCAACGTTGGTAACCGGCCGGAACCAGGGCTGGCGAAATCTGGCGGCAAGCATCTCACTGAATCGCAGCGAAGCCTGGGCGCTAGCGCCTGCCCGCGCCACTTGGTATTGCTTGCCAAGTTGTTCGGCAATGATGATCGAAGAGGCCATTTACTATGGCTTAGCCTAGGCCCGACGGATCTGAGAGAAAGCGCGTTGCATCACACTCAAATCACGTCCGCGAAGGATTTTTCTGTGGCACGAAAATAACGGATGCCAACCAGCATGAGCCCGGCGGTGACCATGCTCGACAACAGGAAGCCCGGCCAATAGATACTGGCCTGCCCACCCAGCAAAGCCCAGCGGAAGCCATCCACTACGCCAACCATGGGGTTAAGGCTGTAGAACATATAAAATGTATCTCCAAAGCGCTCCCGGATGACCGTGCTGCTGAAACCGACCGGAGTGACATAGAGGCCGAACTGAACGATGAACGGCACCACGAAACGAAAATCCCGATACTTTACGTTGAGTGCCGTCAGCCACAAGCCTGGCCCGATTGCCGCCATCGCTGCCAGGACGACGAACAAAGGCAGGCACACTATCTGCCAGTCCGGCCAGAACTGATACCACAACATCATTGCGGCGAGGATCAAAAAAGCAATGAGAAAATCCAAAAAACTGGTAATTACGGCTGCAATCGGAATGATCAGGCGAGGAAAATAGACCCGCGTGATCAGGTTTGCGTTCCCGACCAGGCTTTGGCTGGCCGCACTTATGGAGGCGGCAAAAAACTGCCATGGCAACATTCCAGCTATCACCATCAGCGCATAGGGCGCCTGGCCTTCCGATGGCAGCCCGGCGAGACGGGAAAAGACCACTGTCATAACCAGCATCGTCAACAGCGGTTGGATTAATGCCCAGGCAATTCCAATCTCAGTCTGTTTGTAGCGAATTGTGATATCCCGCCAGGCGAGTATGTAAAACAGCTCACGGTATTCCCACAGGTCTTGCCAGTAGTTGCGCTCTGTACGACCAGGTTCAATGATGAGTTCACGCATGGCACTCACGACCTGGTTTGCCGCGCCCGGGTGGCAATGTAAATTTCCTCAAAAATTGTGTCCAGAGTTTTACTGATGCACCAATGCGGATAATGCTCCTTCATTTTAGTTAAATCACTGATGTAACAGATATGGTCTCCCTCACGATTTTGATCCTGATACTCCGAGCACATCTTGATCCCGCTCAAAGTCTCAATGCGCTCAAAGGCTTCGAGGATGGAGGTGCTATTTGCACGCCCTCCACCGATGTTATAAACCTCCGCGCAACGGGGCGCAGCGATGAAGGCTTCGATGAAACAGGCTACGTCGTGAGCATGAATATTGTCACGTACCTGTTTGCCCTGGTAGCCGAATATTTTGTACAGGCGCTGATCGATATTGCATTTAATCAGATAACTGAGAAAACCATGCAACTCGACACCACTGTGATGTGGCCCGGTCAGGCAACCACCGCGCAGGCAGCAGGTCGGCATGCCAAAATAACGCCCATATTCCTGTACCATGATATCCGCCGCCAACTTGGAGGCACCGAACAGGCTGTGCTTGCTGTCATCGACCGATAGACTCTCGGCTATTCCCTGTGCAAATTCCGCATCGGCATACTCCCAGCGGCTGGCGAGTTCTCGCAGGGGGATACGATTGGGCCGATCACCATAGACTTTGTTCGTGCTCATGTAGACAAAAACCGCCTGCGGGCAATGTCGGCGGGCGGCCTCGAGCAGGTTCAGGGTACCCACGGCATTGACATCAAAATCGTCGAAGGGCCGGGCCGCGGCCAGATCATGACTCGGCTGAGCTGCGGCATGGACAATGGCATCGGGCATTAGTTGATGCAGACATTGGTTCAATCTGTCACGATCACGAACGTCCAGCTCATGATGTTGGAATTTGTCATAGGTCGCACACAATCTGTGTTGGTTCCAGCGTGTATCTCCCTGCGGACCGAAAAAGTCCGCACGCATATTGTTGTCGATACCATGAGCCTGCCAGCCCAGATCGCAAAAATGGGCTACCAGTTCGGAGCCGATGAGGCCGGAAGATCCTGTAACCAACAGAGTTCCGGTCATGCTTTCGTCTGTCGGCCGGACCTGTCCGTGTTCCGCAGTTCCGCTCGTAATTGTTCGATTTCCCTGGACAACCGTTCGTACTCCATTTCCTTACGGCGCAGAAAATTGACTGTCAGGTTGGCCATTTGGCGGATACCGGAGGGCGTCAGCACATACAGATAGCCGACTTTGTGATCGCTGTGGGCAAAGCTTTCCATCTTTACCCAGCCCTTTTCCGCCAGTGCTTTCAGGCAATAATTAATCTTGCCGAGGCTGACCCCAAGCTCACGGGACAGCCGCCTCTGACTGAGGCCTGGATCCCTTTGTAATCGTTTCAGTAGTTTTAACTGAATGTCATCCATAGGCTTTCAATCACGCTACCGCCAGGCTTGCCCCGGCCTCGTGACATGCAGTGGGCTGTTCAGATTGCCGATAACGCAGTATGTATCGGGTCAATAAGAAAATACTTTATCCTACGGATTTACTACGTTCAAGTGTTGAACGCACTATAATTAAAGGCTTTCCGGCAACCATGCCCGGTGGCATCATGCCCCCGGTACTGACCCCGGCGGACCATTGCCGGATTCGGCTATATCCAGACCATTGATATTTGAACCCAGGCCACTGATCGGCAAGCAACGGCAACCCTGAACTTTGACGTCCACAACACCATCAACCCGCCCCTGGATCTGTGCACAGATCGGCGCCCGTGAGCACTATGCGATTCCCAGGGTTCTGGCCAGGCAGCAAAAACTGGAAAGTCTGATTACAGATTACTGGTGGCCGCAGGCGCCCCTGAGACCTGCCACAGCCGTCGGCCGTTATCACCCACAGCTGGGTGCAACCAGGGTGGTTCACCTGAACAAACGGGCGCTGATCTATGACGGCCTGGCCCGGCTTCGTACTCCCAGGGACTGGAATCGCATTCAGGCACGCAACAACTGGTTTCAGCGTGTGCACCTGGAAATGCTGCAAAAACAGCGTATGGCCCTGCAGTCACTGCCCCCCGGGATATTCTTTGCTTACAGTTATGCGGCGCAATCTTTGCTCAAATTTTTTCGCGGTCTTGGCTGGAAAACAATGCTCGGGCAAATCGATCCGGGCCCCCGTGAGGCCGATCTCATTACCCGGGAACGGGCCAATCACAATCACTATCATAGCCATTGGCAGCCGCCGCCCGTGCAATACTGGGATAATCTGCTTGCCGAACAGGAGCTGGCTGATCGGATATTGGTGAACTCCGCCTGGTCACAGCGTCTTTGCCTGGAAGCCGGTGTCGATGAACGTAAAATCAGGATTCTGCCACTGGCTTTTGAAAATACCGAGAACCTGAATCAGGATTCCCATACGAGGCAATACCCGCAACAGTTCGACCACAACCGACCTTTGAGGGTGTTGTTCCTGGGACAACTCACCTTGCGCAAAGGTATTCATTATCTGCTCGACAGTATCGAGGAACTGGCCGGGGAACCGGTTGAGTTCTGGCTGGTAGGACCTCGGGATTTCGAGTTGCCAGTTGCGCTGGCCGCACACCCACAGATAACCTGGACCGGAGCGGTCACACGGCGCCAGGCGGCAGACTATTACGCCCGCGCCGACGTCTTTATTCTACCGACCCTGTCCGATGGCTTCGCGATCACGCAACTGGAGGCTCAGGCCCAACGGCTGCCGGTCATCGCCAGCCGCCATTGTGGTGAGGTGGTACAGGACGGTGTCAATGGCCTGATTGTCGACCCGGTCGACAGCGGCCACATCAGTGCCTGCCTGCGGCGCTGCCTGGGCAATCCGGGTTTGCTGGCCCGCCTGTCAGAATCGAGCCGGGTCGCGGATAAATACAGCCTCGATGCCCTGGCCTGTCACCTGCAGGCGTTGGAAACCGACTGAGCTCAGCGTCTGACGGCCGGCGGCTGATCAGTCGATAATGCATTTGCGAGTCCGGGACTCAAGTCATTGCACAGTGTTGACGATAAACATAAGGAATCGGGCGCCCTGGTAGCGGCAGTGTAATGTGTGTCGACGATCACAGTAGTGGTGTGTTCCGCGTTGCAAATCCATTGCAGTCATTAATCCCCGGGTTCTTACACTGCAACCCCCTGGTGTACCATGAGTTGCTATGCAGGTTTCCAGTGACATAACGGATCCGCCACAGGCACGGCGGCGGCGCTTACAGTCGCACCAGCATTCCCGCTATGCCTGGCTCGGACTTGCCGCTATCTGCATGGCGACAATTCTGGCCGTTGCCAGTGTCGGGATCGATCCCCAGCGGCCGGGAGCGTTACGTGCCGCCGCCCTGTGGTTGCTCGGCGGCATGCTGGTGGTTCCTGTGATGCGGTTGCGCCAAGGCCTTTGGGTGATCCTCAGACCCGAACATATCTTGATGCTGGGCCTGTGTTACTGGTTAGTGCTGGACCTGCTGCAGGGCCTTTTTCCACTGTATGGCGTAGGCCGGGATCATATCGTCATCGCCATTGTCTCCATCGGCGTCATGGCCGGCGGCATCTGGCTTGGCTCCATCGGTCGTGGCTGGCCTCTGCCGGGAATCGTCGTCAACACCACCCGGAGCCGGATTACGGACAGCGCACTCAACAAGGCAATCTGGCTGACTTTCATCCTCGGTATGTCCAAATTCGTTATCGGCAGTGATTTTGATCTGTACGCCATGTTCCATGCACTTGGCGAATCGCGCTGGTCCGCGCCCTGGGCACGAGGCCGACTGGGTGGCTGGGATGCGTTCCGGGATCACATGCAATATTTCGGCTATGTACTGCCCGCCTTGACTGTGGTGCTGTCCCATCGTCGCGGCTGGCTGCATCCGCCGGTCCTGATCGGTATCGTGCTGTCCATCGTCATGGTGTTATTCCTGTCCCAGGGCGGTGGGCGGCGGGTTACCGGAGTGGTCATTGGCGCGGCGTTGTTGTGCTGGCTGTTGCTGCAGGCGCGCCTCAATCTCAGGACCCTTTCCGTCGCGGCCCTGGTCACCGCCTTGTTGCTGGTGTTCATGCAACAGATGTTGACCTATCGCAATGTCGGCTTCAAAGCACTGCAGGCCGGCGATATCAAAACCAGTCAATACGGCCGTCTGCACGTGGATGATAATTTCTACCGCCTGACCCAAATCATCCAGTTTATTCCCGAAACCCACCCCTATGCTTATTTCCAACCAGTGATTTACGCCATGATCCGCCCGGTGCCAAGGGTATTCTGGCCGGGAAAACCGACCACTCCGGGATATGATCTGCCCGCATTGAACGGTATGAAGGGGGTCTCCCTGACCACCTCGATCATTGGCGAACTGTATGCCAGTTTCGGCTTGCTGGCGGTGTTCATCGGTGCAGTAGTACTCGGACGCCTGGCACGGATGTGGAGCCGAATACGGGAACTGCCCGGCAGTGTTTCAGGTACTCTCACTTACAGTCTGGGCCTGATGGCCATGTTCGCGGGGCTGCGATCCATGCAGGATCTGGTCATCATGAGTTATGGCCTGCTCGGCTGGTTCGTTATCAGTTATCTGGTGGCCCTGCGTGGACAACGACTGGCGCAAAGCCGCACCACCTCGTGAGCAAAGTCATGGCCGGCGTTACCGGCTCGAGCGCTGCCACAAGAGTGGCGGTGGTGACGGACATCCCCTCCCCCTATCAGGTTGAATTGTTCAACGCCATCGACGCTAAAGCGGCGCTGAAACTCCGGGTGATCTACGCGCGAAATCGAGACGGCTCCCGGCCCTGGCCGGGGCAGGAGCTGCGCCATGCAGCCTGTTTTCTCGACGCGGATGCGGGTACCAAGGCGCAACATTGGATCGATGAAGCACAGTTGGTGGTTTTTTCCGGTTACCGGATTCCGGCAATTCAGCACCTGATGCGCCAGGCCCGGCAGCGAGGACAGCACTGGGCATTCTGGGGCGAACGCCCGGGTTATCGCCTGACCGGAGCCCTCGGTCGCATCCTCAGGAGCTGGCCGATGCGCCACATTCGCCGGTCCCGGGCACCGCTCTGGGGCATCGGGCAATGGGCGCTGGAAGGCTATCGCGAGGAACTCGGTAATGAACCCGGCCAGTCACCACGGCTGTACCTCAACGTGCCCTATTTTTCCGATCTCGGGCGTTTCGCCGCGGCCCCCGGCCAACGCCGGCCGGATCGGCTCTGCCGGTTTTTGTATTCCGGTCAGCTGGTCCGGCGCAAAGGCGTGGACCTGCTCATGGATGCCTTTGCCCGCCTGGTCAGCGACGGGCTGCCCGTCGAATTGCAGCTGCTCGGTGATGGCCCCCTGCGCGCACCATTGCAACGGGCCGCTCAAGGGTTTGCCCGGCAAGTGGTGTTTCACGGCTATCAGCCCTGGCAGGCCCTGCCGGAGTATTACCGCAATGCCGATTTCCTGTGTGTGCCCTCGCGCCATGACGGCTGGGCGCTGGTGGTTCCGGAAGGCCTGGCAGCGGGCCTGCCGGTGATTGCCAGTACTCGCACCGGTGCGGCCCGGCAACTGCTCACCGCGGACAACGGCTGGTTGATCTCCCCGGCTGACAGCGGCGCCCTGTACGCGGCCATGCAGCAGGCCGCACAATGCAGCGCTGAACGCTATCGTTGCCTGTCCGGAAATGCCACTACCAGCGCACAAGCCCTGGACCTGCCGGCTGGAGTCGCATGTTTTCGCCAGGCCGTGGATCAAAGTCTCGTCTACTGGGAAGACCGGAATCGCTGATGGATCCACAGGACGATCAACCCAAACGCCTGGGCGGAACCATGATTGTGCTCGCCTGGCTGAGTGTGCTCGCGGTGCTGGGACTGTTGTTCGGTAATCTGCTGGAGCGCCAGTACAACCCCAACCAGACCGTCAGCAGCCGCACCCTGGAGGACGGGGTGGCGCAAGTGAAGCTGCTGCAGAACCGCCAGGGCCACTACGTGGCGAACGGCGCCATCAATGGTCACGATGTGGTGTTCCTGCTCGATACCGGCGCCACCACCGTGTCCGTACCCCAGGGGCTGGCCCGGCGCATCGGGCTTGAGGAAGGCCCGCTGCAGCGGGTTCAGACTGCCAATGGCAGCATCACCACCTACCGTACCCGCCTCGCTGAGGTCGAACTGGGCGACATCCGGCTGCACAATATCAGTGCCGGTATCAATCCGTATATGCGTGGCGATGAAGTCTTGCTGGGAATGAGTTTTCTCCGCCGCCTGGAACTCATCCAGCGCGACGGCAGCCTGACCCTGCGCCAGCGCCGGCAATAGTGGCAGGGTGCAGGAATCGGCCAGCAATCGACCCGGGATAATTCGACGGTTGTCTTTGGCAGCCACATCAGTAACCCCGAATCATCAATAATTGCTTATCAATCAAATGGTTGAGCTTTATTCTTCTGAGATTTCGGGGCTCAGCCGGAAATTCTGTTTTCTTTTCGTTCTCTCTGGTTTATAGTAGAACCAACAGAGAACAATAAAGAGGCGACAATGAATTCGACGCACTACATCATGCAGGATCAGGCGCACAATACGGTCCGGCGCATCATGGCGGGGCCCGCCCGGGACCGGATGTTGCTCAAGCCGGGCTGGCTGGGCCTGATCCTTTTGATTGCGGCGGTTAATCTATTGACCCTGGTCCCGTACCGGTAATCGCTCCGAGACAAGCCCCGTGAACGCCACAACCTTGACCCGTCGGCAACAGGAAATCCTCGATTTTCTCAAAACCCAGGGAGTTCGCTTTCAGCATCCCCCGACGCTGGAAGAACTTGCCGCGGCCCTGGGGCTGCGTTCACGGGGCTCCCTGCACAAGCACATCCAGGCGCTCGTCAGGGCTGGTTTTATCGAGCCGCTGAACCATCTGCGGCGCGGAATCCGGCTGGTGGCCCAGACTGAAAATACCCAGGACCAACCCGAATCCCTGATGTTGCCCCTGCTGGGGAAGATTGCCGCCGGGCAGCCCATTGAAGCCATTAGCGGCGATGAACGCATGGCCGTACCGCCCGCTCTCGGCGGACACCCAAGCGCCGGCAAGCATTGTTATGTGCTGCAGGTACAGGGGGATTCGATGGTGGATGACGGGATCCTGGACGGCGACTGGATCATCGTCGAACCCCGCCAGCAGGCCCTCAACGGGCAGGTGGTGGTAGCCATGGTGGACGGTTCCGAGGCGACCGTGAAACGCATACTGCAGCGCCCGGACAGCGTGGTTCTGATCCCCGCCAACCGCACCATGGAGCCCATGTATTTCGCCCCGGACCGGGTCCAGATCCAGGGGGTGGTGGTCGGCCAGATGCGCAGCTATCTATGACCTTTCGCGGGGCTCAGTGGGTGACGGCGTCCTGCTCCCTGGCCATTCGCTCCATCGTGTAACCAGCCAGTTCCTCGACGGCTTCCAGGGCGTTGTCGGTTGCCCCCCAGTCGAAGTGGCAGCCATAGAACACCTCACCGGCGCTCTCGGCGCGGTTACGGATCCGGGCGCAGTACTCCCGCTGGACCACCGAACCCGGTAACTGCACCAGCAACAGGATCTGCTGGCTGCCCTGCAGTTGCGCATCCAGCGCCTCACCGATGCGCAGGCAAACACCGGTGGTCGAGATATTACGCACCGTGACCGTTCTGGCCTTGGCGGCCATCCGCAGCGCCAGCGGCGCTGTCTGTACACAGGCAAACAACCCGTTGGAGGTCTCCGGCTCAACGCCCCGGTAAGCCGCACGACGGTTGAACAACCGCAACAGGTCCCGGTTGGCGTGGCTGAGCAGATCACTGTTGGAAACGAAACTCAGTCCGATCAGGCGCCCCCGCGGGTGATCCCCGATAAACGCGATACGCGCCGCCAGATTGACCTTGCCGCTCAGATTTGGCGACACGATGGACACGGTCAGTTCGTCACCGGTGATCAGATCAGGAATATTTCCTTCATTAAAACAGACACTTGCGCCGCGGCTGGTTACATCCGATATGAGATCCGGGACCAGCGACTGCTGGGCGCTGCGCAAGTTGAGTTGCAGATGATCGGTGGCGAAGGGGGTGACGCGATAAGCACAACGGCGATTATCCTGGGAAATTTGCAGGCGCATGGGGCGGCTCCTCCTGGGGGACAGGAATTTGCTCCTGGGGTTATGAAATAAAAATATGCCGTGCTACGGGATCCGTCAAGCTGGATGTTTCAGGTCCGCGCGGGAATTGATTCCTGGGGCCAGACAGGATGGCACTGGGCCGGCAGGAATTCTGGGAGCTGATATCAGCATCCGGCTATACCGGGGAGCCTGAGCAAGCCCGCACTTCCCAGTCAGGCACCGGCATTGTTTAATTTGGTGTAAAAAATCCTGACAAACAGGTCTGTTACTCCCAATCGATGCCGTGTATTCAGGTCTATTTCAGAAAACCTGTGCTGGAGCAAAGAACTAGATTTGTGGCTGTCGAAATTTATTCAATTACTGCAATTCAACTACAACTGATTGATTATAATCATTTTTACCCTGCGATCAGGATAATGCCCGGGCGCCTGGAGAAAATCTCGTGGCAAAGAGGCAGAAACAAAATTGTAAAGTTGTCAGAATTCTTTACAAATCCATCCAGGATTAGCTTTTCAGAGTCCGCCTGACTTCTTAACTTATTGATGTTTATATTAAATTAAAGTTATGGCACGAGGTTTGCCTGTCCTTGTACATCGATCAGGAAATCTGCGTGAAGATCTATTGTTAGGAGTTGGCTTAATGAAAATCGCACAGTTTGTGAGAACGGCACTTGTTGGCATCTGGCTTTGGGGTATCTGTGGAACGGTTGGAGCCGTCATCATTAATGAAGGCGGAGACGGTTTTGGATCAATTGGATCCGAATCCAACTTTATTGCCCTTGAAGGTGACAATATATTTAATGGTAGTATCCTTGGGTTACTTACTCCTACTCCTCCTCCTCCTGATGAGGACGATGCGATATCGGTTGGGGGACCTGGTCTCGAGTTTATCTCTGGTTCACTCGAGGTACTCACTATAGGTTTTGTTCTCGATTTTGGGGGCGATATTCCTGCCGTGGCCATCACTGGCGGCGGCGGCGCCACGTCTTTGACTGATCCGGAAATAGCGGCATTGAACCAAGGAACCGGGCTCCTGGAGATATCCAGTAACGCAGGTTGTACGAACTGTGCCTTTAATCAAAAACCCATAGAATACGTCATCACTTTAACCACGCAGGCTATCAACACAGAAGTTCCTGAACCCGCCACTTTCGCCCTTTTGTTCCTCGGCATAGCTGGTTTTGGATTTAGGCGGTGCCGAACCGTTTAGGCGGTGCCATTAGGCGGTGCCATGCCATTAGGCGGTGCCAGGTCTCACATTCCAACATTTGGTCCGGCCTAGGTCCCGCAGTAACGCGGGATCTTTGATTTTGTGTGGTTACTAAAATAAACAGCAGGTTCAAATCTGACAAATGAAGGGGTATTTCGCCATCCTCGGTAATCTATAGTTCTTGTTAAGCTGTATTCACACGTTAGGCGGTGCCACACGTTAGGCGGTGCCAGATCTCACATTC
>Ga0114931_10006350_pt1 | contig 14542 bp, 13 predicted proteins | sample 2SBtaG_FD_89579 | JGI IMG/M metagenome (GOLD analysis project Ga0114931, IMG submission 89579) | Deep subsurface microbial communities from Kolumbo volcano to uncover new lineages of life (NeLLi) - 2SBTROV14_V59a metaG | ecosystem: Environmental > Aquatic > Marine > Volcanic | place: Kolumbo...
GGCGAGGAGGAAGATAAGGTACAGGGGCTGCAGGAAGGCGCGGATGATTATCTCAGCAAGCCCTTTTCTACCCGCGAGCTGCGCGCCCGGATTCAGGCCGTGTTGCGTAGAATAGCCCCGAGTGGCGATGAGGCATTGCTGCAGACGGATGACTTGTGCCTGGATTCCGCCGCCCACAAAGTGACCATCGCGGGGGCGGAGGTATCCCTGGGCCCCACCGAGTTTCGTCTGTTACATTTTTTTATGAAAAATCCCGAACGGGTCTTCAGCCGCGAGCAGTTGCTGGACAATGTCTGGGGTTGTAACGTCTATGTGGAAGAACGCACAGTGGATGTCCATATCCGGAGGTTGCGTAAGGTGCTGGCCGTCTTTTCCCGTCAGCACTATATCCAGACAGTCCGCACGGTGGGTTACCGTTTTTCCGTCAGGGCTTCTTCTTGAAACCTTGCTGGCGCTACGAGTGGCGTCTGCTTTTTCTGATTTCGACATTAGGCCTGCTAAGTGGTTGGCTTCTGGGACATTTGTTGTTGGGTGTGCTGGGTATCCTGCTGGTTTATCTGCTCTGGCAGGCCTATGCCTTGTGGAGATTTTTTCGTTGGATATACCATGGTGATCCGGACACCCCGCCCGCTTTGGGCGGGGTATGGGCAGCCCTGGTCGAGCGCTTTCGTCTGCAAAATGACAGCTTCCATAGAAAAGAACGACGATTGCGGGATTTATTACAGCGCTATCAGGCTACTGCCGCGGCGGTACCGGATGGCATTGTAGTTTTACAGCCGGACTATACCATCGACTGGATGAACGGGGCGGCAGCCGCTTTCCTGGGGTTGAAGCCGGAGGAGGATGCCGGGCAACGCATCGAGAATCTGGTGCGGCAGCCGAAATTCATTGACTATCTGCACGGCGGTGATTATAGCCAGCCGTTAGCACTGTCCTGCCAGCCCCGGGGCGAGGGGGTGCTGGAACTGCACATTGTCCGCTATGGCCAGGGTCAGCTGTTGCTGGTGATCCGCGATGTGACCCGGTTGCAGCGGCTGGAGGCTATGCGGCGGGATTTTGTCGCCAATGTGTCCCACGAACTGCGGACCCCGTTGACCGTGATCAGCGGCTACCTGGAGGCCCTACAGGAGGGTGTTGGGCCGTCTTCCCTGCAGCATACCGCTCTGAGCACCATGAGTCAGCAGGCGGAGCGAATGATGCACCTGGTAGACGATCTGCTGCTGATCTCAAAGCTGGAAACCGGGGTATGGCCCGCAGAAGAAACGCTGGTCAAGGTTCCGCACCTGTTGCAAACCCTGATGCGCGAGGCCCGCTTACTGGGTGGCGACAAGGTGCAAAAAATCAGTCTGGATGTCGATGAGGGCCTGTTTCTTCACGGTCATGAGCGCCAGCTCTACAGCGACTTTCTCAATCTGGTCAGTAATGCCGTCCAGTACACCCCGGCCGGGGGTGAGATTTCTCTGCGTTGGTACCGGGACCAACAGGGTGCTCATTTTGCCGTGCAGGACAGCGGTATCGGTATTGCCCGGCAGGATATTCCACGGCTGACAGAGCGTTTTTACCGGGTGGATCGGGGGCGCTCGCGGGCGGTGGGGGGCACTGGCCTGGGGCTGGCCATCGTTAAACATGTACTGAACCTCCACCAGGCTGTGCTGCAAATCAACAGTACACTGGGGCAGGGTAGCCTCTTTCGCTGCGATTTTCCTATCGATCGTATTGTGTGCATCGATGAACAGGATAAAGTGTCATAAAAGCTTCATAAAAGTTTCATGTTTTTGTCATGGCCGGTGGGCAGACTGGCATCCGTTGATCGCATGAGCACGCCGGCTTGTCTTGGCGGTGGACAGAGATAGCTTAGGCAGCGCCTTAGCCAACAGTGGGTAGTTTTATTAATCTTGAAGGGAGAAGAACTGAGTATGAAAAACAAATCGATCGCGCTTGCAGTTGCTGCAACATTGGGAGGGCTGGCGGTCATGCCTGCCAGTTATGCCGGTGGCGTCACTTATCGCGATGGCGATAAATTTATGAAGCTGGGCGGCCGGGTGCAGATGCAGTATCACTATTCAGATCCGGACAAGGGCAAGAACGACCATGAGGTGATTCTGCGCCGCCTGCGTCCCTACATCGAAGGCAGTGTCCATCCCGACTGGAAGGGAAAATTCCAGTGGGACATGGGTGAGGCCACGGATGGTAACGAGATTGCCATCAAGGATGCCTATATGGAATATACCGGTGTCAAGAACCTCAAGGTTTATCTGGGTAATGCCTATTTCCCCTTCTCCCGTGAGGATATTACTTCGTCCAAGCATCAGCAACTGGTGGAGCGTACCTTCGTGGGTGACCATAACTATGGTTCTCCGGAGCGCAATGTGGGTATCCATCTGCACGGCCATAATGACAATAAAAAGATCACCTGGCGGGCATCTTTTGCCCAGGCGGCAATCGATCCGAGCAATAAGAAACTGGATTTCGATACCCCGGTTAACAAGAATTCGGATTTCAACCTGGGCTGGATCTATGGCGGCCGGGTCAGTTACCATCCCTTTGGCTTCCTGAAAATGTCCCAGGGCGACTTCAAGCGGGAGCAAAAGGCCACGATCAGTCTGGCAGCCTATAAGTGGAGTAATAATGACGATGTACAGAACCTCTCCAGCTCCACTTCCACGACCGTTGATACCACGGCGGCGGGATGCCCGGGGGCCTGTCCGGTTACCAGCGTAACGACCACTTCTGCGAGCACCAGTGATGTCGATGACGTAACCGGTTATGAAATCAGTGCCGCCTACCGTAACATGGGCATCTCCATCGATGCGGAATATAACCGTTTCGATGCCACACTGAAAAACGGTACCGTCACCAGTGGCATTTACAAGAAGGGCGATACCACTCTGGAAAACTGGTCTGTAGAGGGCGGTTACATGGTGATTCCCAGCAAGCTGGAAATCGTTGCCGGTTATCAGAGCCAGGATGCTGATGGTTATGATGATCAATGGACACGAGCCTCGGTGGGTGTCAACTGGTTCGTTGCCAAGCAGGACATCAAATATCAGCTGACCTATCGGCAGAGCAGCAATGTCAACGGTGTCAGCAAAAACGCCGACGAGAATGAGCTCTTTGCCCAGGCACAGTATGTGTTCTGAGCCGGGAGCATTTCCCGCCGCTGGTTTTCATGAATGAAGACGAGCGACTGAAAACGGGGCTACGGCCCCGTTTTTTTATCAATTTTACAAGCATATTTATGCTGAGCCAGCAGGCGCGCTATACTACACGGGGTGCGGCATTTTGCTGTCGTGGCGGTGCTCCGGGGACGGGGTAGACCCAAGGGCAAGGGGGTAGCGGCAATGACAGAAATCGTTTTTGGTCATCATATTTCCAAACAGTTTGATAGCGAACTGGAGGATGTGCGTAACCGTGTGCTGGCCATGGGTGGTTTGGTAGAACAGCAGATCCTGGATGCCACCCGTGCCTTGTCAGAGGGCGATAGTCGCCTGGCGGAGCGGGTGATTGCTAATGACCATCAGGTCAATGCCATGGAGGTTGCCATCGACGAGGAGTGTACCCGGATACTGGCGCTCCGGCAGCCCGCTGCGGGTGATCTGCGCCTGGTGGTGGCGGTAATCAAGACGATCACAGATCTGGAGCGTATCGGTGATCAGGCGGAAAAAGTGGCTCGCATGGGCCTGCAGCTGGCGGATCAGGCCGCGCCCCGCAATTCATTCATCGAGATCCAGAATCTTGGCGAACGCGTGCATCGCATGCTCCACCATACCCTGGATGCCTACGCCCGGCTGGATGTGGAGGCCGCCATCCAGGTGACCCGCGAGGATGAAAAAATCGATCATGAATATGAAGGCATTATGCGCCAGATGGTCACCTTCATGATGGAGGATCCGCGCGCCATTCGGCGTTCACTGGATATTATCTGGGCAGTCCGCGCCCTGGAGCGCATTGGGGATCATGCCACGAATATCTGTGAATATGTGATTTATCTGGTGAAAGGCAAAGATGTGCGCCACGTTAGTCTGGCGCAGAAAGAACAGGCGGTACTGAAGGAGCGTTAAGCCCGGGTTCCACCGTTGGGCGGCCTGATTTGACCAGCGCCAGACCATTGCCTCGCGGGTCGCTGGCAGCCGTGACCCGGTTGAGCTTGCGGTCCCAGAATACCGCCTGCATATTTCCGTAAGGCCGCTGTCGTGCCTGCAAGTGGTGCCCCATGTGCTGCAGTGCAGCAATCTCAGCTGTTGTAAAAGTGCCGGGTTCATAACTGACCACATCGGGCAGGTACTGGTGATGGTAGCGTTTCAGGCTGACCCACGATGCCGGCCCCTTGCCTGCGGAAAAATCCAGTACGGCCAGCAGCACCATGCTGATGATGCGGCTGCCACCCGGGGTGCCGAGAATGGCCACACCGCGGGCGTTTTCCGCAAAGGTGGGCGTCATGCTGGAAAGCGGTCGTTTGCCGGGGGCAATGGCATTGCTGGCTGCGCCCACCAGCCCGTAGACGTTGGGGGCCCCGGGTTTGGCGGAAAAATCATCCATCTCATCATTGAGCAGAACGCCGGTGCCGGCAGCCACAAAGGCGGAACCAAAGGGGTAATTGACGGACAGGGTTGCCGCCACACGGTTGCCCTCACGGTCGAGGATGGAGAAATACGTGGTATGGTGGCCCTCGGCCGCGGGGTTAAAGCCGGGGAGTTCACTACTGGGGGTTGCGCGGTCCAGCCGGATGGCATTACGCAGGCCGGCGGCATAATAGGGATGGATCAGCTGCACTACCGGAATACTGACAAAATCGTGGTCCCCCAGATATTCAGCCCGGTCACGATAAGCACGGCGCATGGCCTCGATAACGAGATGGTGACGCCGGGTGGTGTTGAAGTCTGCCAGCGGGTAGCCGGAGAGGATATTCAGCATCGTGATCAGGGCGATGCCACCGGAGGATGGCGGTGCAGCGGCAGTAATCCGCATGCCGTGAAATTCACCATGGATCGGCAGGCGTTCCTTTACTCGATAGTGTGCCAGATCCGCCAGGGTCCACAGGCTGCCGTTCTGGCGTACGCCGGCCACCATCTGACGGGCTACCCTGCCGCGATAGAAGCCTGCCTTGCCATTTTTGGCAATGGCCTCCAGTGTCCTGGCCAGCGCCGGTTGTTTCAATATAAATCCTGTTTCCGGTACCGCCTGTTGATGGAGAAAGATGGCGGCAGCGGCCGGTGATTTTTTCAGGGCGGAGAGGCGAAAAGCTGCCAGTCGGCGGTAGTGTTCATCGATCATGAATCCTTTTCGGGCAATACCGATGGCGGGCGCCAGGCTGTGGCTGAGCGGCAGCCTGCCATAGTGCCGTGCCAGGTAAACCATGGCCGCTGCCTCGCCGGGAATGCCGGCGGCCAGAGGGCCATCGATGGAGCGTCCTGCTACGACCTGGCCATGCTGATCGAGATACATATCCCGGGTAGCCGCCAGGGGTGCTTTTTCGCGGCCATCGATCATGGTCTCGAAGCCGTCCCTGGCGCGGTGCAGCAGCCAGAAACCACCGCCGCCCAGGCCGGAGCCAGTGGGTTCCACCACTACCAGGGTAGCGGTGACCGCCACCGCGGCATCAAAGGCATTGCCGCCGGCGCTGAGAATTTCATGGCCCGCTCGGGTGGCCAGCGGGTGGGCACTGGCAATGGCTGCTGCCGGAGGCTGGGCTGCCTGGGTCGGGACAGTCCAGATGAGCGCGCTCAACAGCCAGCTGCAGGCATTTTTCATGGGCGTGCCATCTGCAGGTTAATGTGCTCAGGTAGCCTGGCAGGCCGGGGCATGCACCTGTTTTCGCCCTGCCTTCTACCCCCCTTCATTGGTGATGCGGAGATATTTTTCCTGAAGGGCTTCCTGCGTTTCTTCATGGTCAGGGTCTTTGGGGATACAATCCACCGGACAGACCTCGACACATTGGGGGACATCAAAATGGCCCACGCATTCCGTGCAAAGGTCGGGGTCAATGATATAGATCTCCTCCCCCTGGGTGATGGCACCATTGGGGCACTCCGGTTCACATACATCGCAGTTGATGCATTCGTCAGTAATAATCAAAGCCATACTGCAAAGTCCTCTCTTTCCTTCAGTTACCTAGACAAACGATAACAAAGCCGCTGAATGAGGCTTTGTTATCGTTTGTCTTGGTAATTATTGCATGCGCTCCACCAAGGCATCCATCACCCCGGGGTGAACGAACGATGAGATATCCCCTCCCAGCGCAGCGATTTCCCGCACCAGGCTCGATGAAATATAAGTATATTGCTCCGCCAGCATCAGAAACAGAGTTTCGATGCCTGAGGCAAGTTTTCGATTCATGCCCGCCAGCTGAAATTCATATTCGAAGTCAGAGACTGCGCGTAATCCCCGCAGAATGACCCGGGCCTTACATTGGCGGGCAAAGTCCACCAGCAGTGTGTCGAAGCCCCTGATTTCTACACCTTTGATGTCTGACAAAGCCAGGTGCGCCATCCTGAGGCGCTCGGTGATGGAGAATTTCGGTTTTTTTGGAGGGCTTTCGGCAATGGCCACGATCACATGATCGAAAATCTGCGTTGCGCGCTGTACCAGGTCGCTGTGGCCATGTGTGATCGGGTCAAAAGTCCCCGGATAGATTGCCGTTTTTCCCATGACTGCCATTCACTCCAGATTCAAGTATTGAGAATTTTTTGAGTGTACCAGAATATGGCAGTTTGCGGATCACCGTCCGGCAGTTTCCCTGATGGCCAGATGATAGCCCACCTGGCCGGTGGTCTTGCTATGGCTCAGACACCAGCCCTGCGGTAGCTGCAGCTTATAATGGCAGGCTGCCTCCAGATAGACCGGGGCAGTTGCCACCACGATACCGCTGTTCACCAGGCGCTGAAACCAGAGGTTGAGATCATCCCGGTACGGGGGATCCAGGAAGACAATATCAAAAACTTGCTGCTTCCCGCGCAGCAGGTAATCGATGGCATCGGTCCAGACAGGCTCCATGTGGGCGGCCTGCAGCTGATCAATATTCCGTTGCAGCATCTGGATGACGCGCAAATCCTGATCCACCAGAACGACTTCCGCCGCGCCCCGGGAGCGGGCCTCGAAGCCAAAGGCGCCACTGCCGGCAAAGAGATCCAGGCAACGTGCCCCCGCGATGGTGCCCTGCAACCAGTTGAAGACAGTTTCCCGTACCCGGTCGGGTGTCGGGCGTACCCCGGCAAAGTCTGCGAAGGGGATTCTACGGCTGCGCCACTCACCACCGATGATGCGCAGTCTGCCGGGTACTTGTTTCATACGAAGCGCGCTTCGCGATGATGTGCCGACGCAGCCTTCAACCCGCTCCGGATGGAGTTTTGGCCGCTGCACCACCCACTGTGATGGTGATCATTTTGTCGGGATGAATGCGGGCCTGGAAGGCCTTTATGATCTGTTGCCGGCTCACATCGTTAACCTGCTGGATGAAGGTGTCCAGATAATCCAGCGGCAGGCGGTAGAAACCGATCATCGCCAGATTGTTGACGATCTTGCGGTTGCTGGAAAGGCGCAACGGGAAGCCGCCGGTGATGTTTTGTTTGGAGGCCTGGAGTTCCTTTTCGGTGGGCCCCTTGCCAATGAACTGCTTCAGTGTGCTACGCAACACCCGGAGTGCTTCGGGTGTTTTTTCGTTGCGGCTCTGTAGCCCCAGGGTATAGGGGCCCAGTCCCCGCATGGGGGTGAAGTAACTGTAGGCACTGTAGGCCAGTCCCCGTTTTTCGCGGACTTCCTCGCTGATGCGCGAGACCAGGCCACTGCCACCCAGAATGTGATTGCCGACATAGAGCGGGAAGTAATCCTTATCACCGCGCTTCATGCCGGGCTGCCCCATCAGGACATGAGTCTGCATGGACGGGAAATCGATATGGCGTGATTTTCCGACGGGCAGTTGGGGTGTGGCCGGCAGGGGTGGCGCCGCTTCGCCGGTGGGCAGGGCTGCCGCCAGTTTGGCCACCAGTTTTTCAGTCGTCGGGCGGTCCAGCGAGCCGACCACGGCAATGATCGCATTGCGTGCGCTATAGTATTTCCGATGATAGTGAATGACATCCTCGCGCTTGATGGCGGTGAGGGTCCTGACGGTCCCCAGCGGCGGGGTCGCATAGGGGTGTTGGCCGTAAAGCGCGGCGTAATAAGCCTTGCGGGCGATGTCTCCCGGTGACTGGGCCTGGGCGCGGAGTGCCACCAGCATATTTTTCTTTTCCCGCTGATAGCTGTCAATGGGAAAGCTCGGTTCGTGAAGAATCAGGCGCAGGGTATCCAGTGCCGGTTGCAGCAGCGCCTTATCCACCAGGCTGCGCAGGCTGATGATTGCCATGTCACGATGAGATCCGGTGCTGAGTTGGGCGCCCACATCCTCCAGGCGGGTGGCGATCTCGTCGGCGTCGAGTTTTCCTGCGCCCTGATCCAGGAGCGCGCTGGTCAGCATGGCGAGGCCATCCTTGCCCTGATCCCGGGCGCTGCCGGCATCGAAAATAAACTGAATATCGATCATCGGCAGTTCCGGCGCCTGGACAAAATACACCCGTGCTCCGTTGGCCGTGGTCCAGTGCTGGATGACGGGGGAGGCATGGCTGGTTGGCAGAGCCGCAAGATACAGGATGCAGGAAAGCAGCCAGAACAGGGGTTTTTGATAAGTGCTGTTACTGCTTGTTGTCATACTGGTTTCGCTCCTTATTTCTTGCGTAATCATGATACTTGAACTTGCTGGGTCAGCGGACAAAATGAGCGCTGCTACCGGCAGGGTGATGCGCCTTGCCGTTTTTAATGGGCAGTGGTTTAAGGGTGCCGATCGTCAGGTGGTCCTCGGTGAGATATTTGCGCGCTACCGCCTGGACCTGAGCGGCAGTGATTTTGCGGATCCGGTCGACGTATTCATCCAGTAGCCGCCAGTCCAGACCGACGGATTCCAGGGTGCCGATCTGCATGGCCTGATAAAACACGGAATCACGTTGATAGATATTACTGGCGACCACCTGGGCCTTGATTCTGACCAGCTCTGCAGTGCTGACCGGGGTTTCCCGTAGTTGCTGAATCTGCTTGCGGAAGGCATTTTCCAGTTCCGTGATGGTATGTCCCTTGGCCGGGGTGCCGCTCAGCAGCAGGAGATCTTCCATTCTGGAGCCCATATCATAGCCGGCACTGGCGCTGGCGGCGACCTGCGAGCCCCGGATAAGATGGGTGGCCAGCCGTGCACTTTCACCACCGTCCAGAATGCCGGTCAGCACCTCCAGGGCATAGGGTCCCCAGGATTCCGGGGCGGTTTTCAGCACCGGCACCTTGTAACCCATCACCAGATAGGGCAGCTCTGCCGGTGCTTTGACAGTGATGCGCCGTAGACCACGCTGGAGAATTTCCTTGCGAGGCTTGAGGTGGGCCAGCTTGCTGGGTGCAAGCGGACCAAAATATTTTTTCGCCAGCCGGTAGACCTTTTCCGGTGTGACATCACCTACGACCACCACCGTCGCGTTATTGGGGGCATACCACATGTGATACCATTTTCTGAGATCATCGACTTTAAGGTTTTTCAGGTCATCCATCCAGCCGATGACCGGATGATGGTAGGTGCTGTTAATAAAGGCGATGGCATTGAACTGTTCATAGCTAAGGGCATCCGGATTATCTTCAGTCCGCAGGCGGCGTTCTTCCATCACGACCTGAATCTCTTTGGCGAACTCCTTTTCTGGCAGAGTCAGGTTTCTCATGCGGTCGGCTTCCAGCTGGAAACTGACCTTCAGGCGACTTTTTTCCAGCTGTTGAAAATAGGCCGTATAGTCCTGGGCGGTAAAGGCGTTTTCTCTGCCACCATTAGCGCTGTTGATGCGGGAGAATTCCCCGGCCGGGTGTTTGCGGGTGCCCTTGAACATCATGTGTTCCAGGGCGTGCGAGATGCCGGTGATGCCGTCATGCTCATAGCTGCTGCCCACCTTGTACCAGACCTGGGAAACCACCACCGGTGCCCGGTGGTCCTCCTTGACAATCAGCTTTAGTCCGTTGTCGAGGTGGTATTCGTGGACCTTCGGGTTAGCTGCGGCAAAGAGATTGAAAGAAAATAACAGCAGGGGAAGAGCATAGAGCCATTGACGCATGAGTAGCTGGTTTCCTTAGTTTGTTGTTAGTTCTGTAAACGATCCAGGGCGATGATATCGCTGGTATTAGACCATCAGATCGACTAGATTACTCACAAATCATCATTTGCTCAAATACACCATCAATCATGTTTGGAAAAGGCAAGAAGAAAAAATCGGAAAATCAGCTGGATCCTGACGTTCGGCCTGGTTTGTTCGGGCGTCTGAAGGCGGGCCTGGCCAGTACCCGCAAAGGCCTCTTCAGTGGTCTGGGGGATTTGCTGCGCGGCAGGAAAAGCATTGATGAGGATATTTTAGAAGAGATTGAAACCCATCTGCTGATGGCGGATGTGGGCATAGAGGCGACTCAGGCTATCATCGCCGACCTGACGGCCCGCCTTGACAGGAAACAGCTGCAGGACAGTGATGCCCTGTTTGCAGCCTTGCGGGAGGACATGCTGAAGATTTTGGGTCCCTGTAACCAGCCGTTGGAGGTCAATGCCAGCCCCTTTGTGATTCTGATGGTGGGTGTGAATGGTGTGGGTAAGACGACGACCATTGGTAAGTTGGCCCGGCGTTTTCAGCAGCAGGGCTTGAGTGTCATGTTAGCGGCCGGTGACACCTTCCGGGCTGCGGCGGTGGAGCAATTATCTGCCTGGGGGGCGCGTAACGGGGTGCCAGTCGTGGCCCAATCCGGGGCTTCGGACCCTGCGTCGGTGATCTTTGACGCCTTGCAATCGGCGTGCGCGCGTCATATCGATGTTTTGATAGCGGATACGGCCGGGCGTTTACATACCCAGTCAAATCTGATGGAGGAGCTCAAGAAGATCCAGCGGGTCATCAACAGAATTGATGCGACAGCCCCGCACGAGGTCATGCTGGTGGTGGATGCCGGGACCGGGCAAAATGCCCTGAATCAGGTGGCGCAATTCAATGAGGCCGTCGGCTTGACAGGGCTCACACTGACTAAACTGGATGGTACCGCCAAGGGGGGTGTAATATTTGCGATCGCCAGAAAGGCCGCGATCCCCATCCGTTTTATCGGCGTGGGGGAGCAGATCGAGGATCTGAGGGTTTTCGATGCGGAGGAATTTGTCCAGGCCTTGTTCGCGGAGGGAGAGCAGAAATGAAAGGGGCAAGGTGCCATGGCTAAAATCCGCGTCCTTAGCATAGTGCATGATTCTCTTCGATAAGGTCGGTAAACGCTATCCCGGTGCGCGGGAAGCGCTGGCAGGCGTCAGTCTGCACCTGGCGCCGGGGGAAATGGCCTTTCTGACCGGGCATTCCGGTGCCGGAAAAAGTACCTTGTTGAAGCTGATCGCCGTCATTGAGCGTTTGTCCTACGGGCAAATTCTGTTCCAGGGGCGGAATATTTCCCGTCCCCGGCGATGGCGCATCCCCTATATCCGGCGTGAAATCGGTATCATTTTTCAGAATTACAAATTGCTGAATGACCGCACGATCTTTGACAATGTGGCACTGCCGCTGGTGATCGCCGGATACCGGCACCAGGAAATACAGCGCCGTGTCAGGGCGGCGCTGGGCAAGGTCGGTTTGCTGGACAAAGAAAAACGCTACCCGATTATGCTTTCCGGGGGGGAGCAACAGCGGGTGGCGGTTGCCCGTGCCGTGGTGAACAAGCCGCCGCTGCTCCTGGCGGATGAGCCCACGGGTAATCTTGACCCAGCATTGTCTGCTGAAATGATGCACCTTTTCGAGCAGTTCAATCAGGTGGGGGTGACGGTACTGATTGCAAGCCATGATCTGGATCTGATTTCGAGAATGGGCTACCGTATTTTTAGCCTGGCTCAGGGGCGTCTGGTCAGTGATGGTCGGCCGCAACCTGCAGTGGGCTGAGAAGTTATGAGCAGCCCGTCACCACAACGTGCCGCTTCCCGGGCCTTGCCCAAAAAGGTGCTTGTTGCCTATTTTGTCAGCCACATGCAGGCCCTGCTGCATAGCCTGGGGCGCTTGGTAAAAACGCCGCTGGCCAGTCTGATGACCATTGGGGTGATCGGCATTACCCTGGCTTTGCCTGCCGGAATGCATGTTTTGCTGCAGGAGTTTCAGGGGATCAGTGCCGGTTGGAAGAACACCACGCGGATCTCGCTGTTTTTGCGCCAGGATATTGATGGGGCCGCGGTTAATGATCTGTTTCGCCGTCTTCAGGTGATGCCAGGGGTAGCCTCGGTGGTGCGGATTACACCGGATGAGGCACTGGCCGAGTTTCGGCAGCTGACCGGTTTCGGGGAGGCACTGCAGGCGCTCACTGAAAACCCACTGCCCTTTGTGCTGGTGGTACAGCCAAAGACGGATTTCCGGGACCCCCTGTTGGTACAAACCTTGCTGCATCGGCTGCGTGATCTCCCCGGTGTGGAACTGGCGCAGCTGGATTTGGCCTGGCTCAAACGTTTGTTTGCCCTGACGGATATCGCCAGGCGGGGGGTGCTGGTGCTGGGTGTATTATTGTCACTGGCGGTCTTGCTGATTATGGGTAATACCATCCGCCTGGCAATCCAGAGCCGCCGTGAGGAAATCGAGGTGGAGAAGTTGATTGGTGCAACGGATGCTTTTATACGGCGGCCTTTTTTGTACAGCGGCTGCTGGTATGGCCTGGCAGGGGCCCTGGTGGCCTGGCTGCTGGTCAATGGCACCCTGTGGTTTCTCAGCGCGCCGATACAGCGCTTGTCGGTGCTGTACAACAGTGATCTGAGCCTGGCGGGACTGGGAATCGTGGAGTCACTGGTACTGCTGTTGACGGGGGTCCTGCTGGGTACGCTGGGGGCCTGGCTGGCTGTAGGGCGTCATTTGCGCGAGATTGAGCCCGGGTGATGGTTAACTGATTGGTTATTAAGGCAACAGATTGATATCTATTTGTATTACCGGGTTTGACGGCTTGCCTTAAAGGGAACTTTTCGCGCCTTTGGCAGTCTCATTTCTAGAGTGCTAATATGGCGAGAATCTTTATACCTGATGAGAAAGAGGGATGCACCTTGAAAAGTAAATTCGAGTACAGTCTGGCCTTATCCAGCGGCAGTCTGGATGCCTATGTCCAGACGGTCGGCAGTATCCCGGTCCTGGATGCGGAGGAAGAGCGCCGGCTGGCATTGATGTATCAACGCGACAATAATCTGGAAGCCGCGCGCCGTCTGATTCTCTCAAATCTGCGTTTTGTGGTCCATATTGCCCGCGGTTACGGCGGCTACGGTCTGCCCCAGGCGGATCTTATCCAGGAAGGCAATGTGGGGCTGATGAAGGCGGTCAAACGCTTCGATCCAGCCCTGAATGTTCGACTCGTTTCCTATGCGGTGCACTGGATACGTGCCGAGATTCATGAATTCATATTGCGCAACTGGCGGATCGTTAAAGTGGCGACCACCAAGGCTCAGCGGAAGTTGTTCTTCAATCTGCGCTCGGCCAAAAAACGCCTCGCCTGGCTGGGCAAGGATGAGGTGGCTGCGGTTGCCAGGGATCTGGGTGTCCGTCCCACCGATGTGATGGAAATGGAGGCCCGGCTACATGCCCACGATGCCTCTTTTGACAGTGGGCAGGAAGGCAACGATGACGACAATGACCGTTATTATGCACCAGCCGCCTATTTACAGGATCTACGCATGGATCCTACCACCCAGGTGGAAAACAGCGACTGGCGGGAACATAGTGAAAGACGCCTGCACCAGGCACTGGAGAATCTTGACGAACGCAGCCGGGACATTCTCAGTCAGCGCTGGTTATCAGATGACAAAATGACCTTGCAGGATCTGGCAGACAGATATCAGGTGTCCGCGGAGCGCATTCGCCAGCTGGAAAAGAGTGCTATCAACAAACTGAGGAATGCGCTCGAAGCCTGAGCCTGCCGTTGCCTGACAGGTTCATGGTGCGACGTCGTTGCGGGAGCAAGCATCGTGCCGGAGCAAAGCACCGATATCCAGGTGCGCCGCGGTTTTTGCGGGCGAAGATTCCGGCAGCCAGGGGACGGTTCCAAGGTAAGGCGCAGGAATGCGCTGGCGCAGGCTCAAGATCACTTCTGCTTGCATCGGGCAGTGGGGATCGATGCTGTTGGCCACCCAGCCGGCAACCCGCACTTGCTTGCACATGGCAAAGTAGCTCAACAGTGTATGGTTGATGCAGCCGAGACGGATGCCATCCACCAGGATCACCGGCCATCCCAGGCTATGGGCCAGGTCGGCAACCGTCTGTTCTTCATTGAGTGGCGCCAGCCAGCCACCAACGCCTTCCACGAGCAGAATATCCCCCTTCGCTTTCAACCGCAGGCAGTGCTTGCGGATCGCCTCGATGTCGATTGTGAGGCCCGTCTGCCGGGCAGCCAGATGCGGGGAAACCGGTGCTGGCAAGAGGTAGGGATTGATGGCCTCATAGGGCAGGCGGAGAGAGGACTGGGTCTGCAGACGTAAGGCATCGTCGTTATACCCTTTGATTGCGCCCTCACC
>Ga0114931_10006351_pt1 | contig 14542 bp, 11 predicted proteins | sample 2SBtaG_FD_89579 | JGI IMG/M metagenome (GOLD analysis project Ga0114931, IMG submission 89579) | Deep subsurface microbial communities from Kolumbo volcano to uncover new lineages of life (NeLLi) - 2SBTROV14_V59a metaG | ecosystem: Environmental > Aquatic > Marine > Volcanic | place: Kolumbo...
GCCCGCGCCATTGAAACCGGCTGCTTCGTGCTGGCGCCGGCGCAAGGGGGCACACATGAAAACGGCCGGAAAACCTATGGTCACAGCCTGATTATTGCGCCCTGGGGGGAGATTTTGGCAGAGGCCGGCAGCGATCCCGGGGTGATTTCGGCGCGGCTCGACATGGACCAGGTGGCGCAGGCGCGGGCGCGCATCCCATCGCTTTTGCATGACCGTCCTTTTGCGCTCCCTCCTGCTTAAAATTCTCGGAAAAGGCCTGGAATCGGCGGCGCGATGCCCTCAGCCGGTGACGCTTTATTAAGCCGCGCTGGCGAGACTTTGCAATTGAGGCTAGGATAACCCATATGAGGGTCCAATTGAGTTGTTGGCGTGTGAGAGTGTCCCCATGATTCTGTATCAGCTACAGTGTGATGACGGCCATGAATTTGAAGGATGGTTCCAGAACAGCCGTGCCTTTGACGAACAGGCGGGTGCGGGCGCGGTGATGTGCCCGCAATGCGGCTCGGTAGATGTTTCAAAAGCTCTTATGGCCCCCCATATCGGACCCAAAGGCAATGCCGGAAATGAATCACCGGCCCGTCCCCGCGACGATGCACAAGCCCGCCAGATGGTGCGCATGGCGTCGGAGATTCGCGATCATGTCGAAAAGAATTTTGAGTATGTCGGGGATAAATTCGCTTTAGAGGCGCGCCGTATTCATCACGGTGAAGCGAAAGAACGGGGCATATACGGTGAAGCCAGCGCGGCGGAAACCAAAGCCTTGACGGAAGAAGGCATTGAGATCGCGCCGTTGCCCGGTGTGCCCAAAAGCAAAGTCAATTAAAGCGGTATCCGCCTCTCAGGGGCCGTGCCGACTTGTCTTGAAGTGCAGAACAGCTCTCAGGCGAATTCTTTCCGCGCGCTCAGCATGTAATTGACGGCGACATCATCCGTCAGCGTCCAGCGATCCGCGAGGGGGTTGTAGCGCAGCCCCGCCGGGTGGCTGGTCTTCAAACCGGCTTGGGACAACAGAGCGCTGAGTTCGGCGGGTTTCATGAAGCGGTTAAAATCGTGGGTGCCCCGGGGCACCCAGCGCAGGAGGTATTCGGCGCCGACAATCGCCAGGGCGTAGGATTTTAGCGTCCGGTTCAGCGTTGCCGTCACCATCAGGCCGTCCGGCTTTAACAGGTGCGCGCAGCTTTCCAGAAAAGACCCCGCATCCGCCACATGCTCGACCACTTCCATGGCCAGCACGATATCAAATTGAGCGCCGTCATGCGCCAAAGCTTCTGCCGTGGTGCAGCGGTAATGGATCTTCAGATGCTGCGCCGCCGCATGGGCGCGCGCGACGCGGATGTTCTTATCGGACGCGTCTGCGCCGGTGACATCCGCGCCGAGCCGCGCCAGGGGTTCGCACAACAACCCCCCGCCACACCCGATATCCACAACCTTCAAGCCGCCAAATGGCGTCAACGCCGTGTCATTGCGCTCGAAGTGCGCGCAGATTTGGGTTTTCAGATAACCCAGCCGCACCGGATTGAGCGCGTGGAGCGGCGCGAACTGCCCCGCCGTGTCCCACCATTCCTCCGCCATGGCGGAGAATTTGGCGACTTCATCAGCGTCGATGGAGGGGGAAACGGTCCGTTGCATTTGGGATCATCCGCGCCCGTTAAAGGGCGTTCCATAAGGGGGCATATCAGGCATTATTGAGGATAGCGCGAAGACGGGCGTCAGAGATAGAGACTTGGCGCCCGGCGTGCTGGATTGCTTTGAGTCTTGGCAAGCTGTATGGAACCCCCGGTGTGGTTTGAGACGTCTTCCGGCGCGTGTCGGCGTACCGGTTTTGAGAGCATTCCTGTGAAGGGCAGACAAAACCATGGCGCGTGTGGTGATGAAATTTGGCGGGACGTCGGTGGGCTCCATTGAGCGCATCCGCCATGTCGCCGGCCTGGTGGGCGCCGAGCGGGCCGCGGGCCATGAGGTGGTGGTGCTGGTCTCGGCGATGGCGGGCGATACCGACCGTCTGGTGGCTCTGGTTATGGAGGCCGGCGGGTACGACCCGCATCTGTCGATGCGGGAATATGATGCGGTGGTCTCCAGCGGCGAGCAGGTCAGCGCCGGCCTGCTGGCGCTCTCGCTGAATGCCGGCGGTCATGCGGCGCGCTCCTGGACAGGCTGGCAGATTCCCATGCGCACGACGGATATGCATGGGCGGGCGCGGATCACCGATATTCACGCGCAAGAGTTGATCCGGTCTTTGTCACAAGGACAGATCGCCGTGATCACGGGTTTTCAGGGGCTGGCACCGGACGGCGCGGTGTCCACGCTGGGGCGCGGCGGCACGGATACCAGTGCGGTAGCGATTGCCGCGGCGATTCGGGCCGACCGGTGCGATATTTACACCGATGTGGACGGCGTCTACACCACGGATCCGCGGATCGTGCAAAAGGCTCATAAACTTGATAAAATTTCCTATGAGGAAATGCTCGAGATGGCGTCGCTCGGCGCCAAAGTACTTCAGACACGGTCTGTGGAAATGGCTATGATACATCGGGTTCCTTTAAGGGTGCTTTCAAGCTTTCACGAAGCGGGTGCTCAAGGACAGGGGACATTGGTTTGTGATGAGGAAGAAATCGTGGAAACACAAGTTGTCAGCGGCATCACCTATTCCCGTGATGAGGCGCGGGTGAATCTGCTCCAAGTGGAAGATCAGCCTGGCGTGGCCTCGGTGATTTTCGGTCTGTTGGCCGATTCCAATATCAACGTCGATATGATCGTGCAGAACGTCTCGCGGTCGGCGACCCAGACCAACATGACCTTCACGGTTCCTGAATCCGATTTGCAGAAAACACTGTCCGTTCTGACCCGCAATCAGGCGCGGATCGGCTATGGGGATTTATCATCCGATGACAATGTTGTGAAGGTTTCCGTGGTGGGCGTCGGCATGCGCTCTCATGCCGGCACGGCGCGCACCATGTTTCAGTCCCTGGCGGAGAAGGGCATCAACATTCAAGTGATTTCCACCTCTGAAATCAAAATCAGCGTTTTGATTGACGCTGAATATACCGAACTGGCCCTGCGCACGTTGCACACGGCCTATGGTCTGGACGCTCCCCCGGAATGATTAATTCAGCGCTGCCAAGTGTGGGGGCGGGTCCTCGTATTCTGTTGCGGCAGTTGCGGGAAGTGATGGCGCAGCCGCGTTCAACGCAGCAGCGTCTGGACAAGATCGTTGAACTGATCGCCGCCAATATGGTGGCCGACGTGTGTTCGATTTATGTGCGCCGCGCCAGTGATGAACTGGAACTCTTTGCCACCAAGGGGCTGAAAAGTGGCGCGGTGCATGAGACCAGGCTTGTGATCGGGGAAGGTCTGGTGGGGGAGATCGGCCTCACCGCAGAGCCGCTCAATCTCACCGCGGCGCCGGCGCACCCGAAATTCGTTTATGTGCCTGAAACGGGTGAAGATCCGTATCAGTCTTTTCTTGGCGTCCCCGTTCTGAAAGGCGGCCATGTGCTGGGCGTTCTGGTGGTGCAAAACCGGATGCCGCGTCATTATGACGAAGAAGAGGTGGAGGCGCTTTTGACCGTCGCCATGATTCTGGCTGAGATCATGGTTTCAGGTCAACTGATCAACCTGGACGAAACCGTTATTGACGCCCAGGTCATTCCCATCCGGCCGTACCGCCAAAAGGGAATCCCTTTTGCCGATGGTGTTGTGATGGGCAAGGCCGTGCTGCACGCCAGCCCTATCAAAGTCACCAAATTGATCGCACAAGATATTCCTTCAGAACTGGACCGTTTGACCGGCGGGCTCGTGCAATTGCGCAAAGCCATCGATTCCATGCTCTCCGCCGCCGATTCTTCGTTGTCCGGCGAACCCCGGGATGTGTTGGAAGCCTATCGCATGTTCGCCAATGACAGCGGCTGGGCGCAGCGCATGGAAGAAGCCGTGCGCAGCGGACTGACGGCGCAAGCGGCTGTTGAACGTGTGCGCAGTGATACCCGCGCCCGCATGTCCCGGCAGCGTGATCCGTATTTACGGGAACGGCTGCATGATTTGGATGATCTGGCAAACCGGCTTTTGCGGATTCTCGTAGGCGCGCCGGCGCTTGTTGAACTGACGCAGGGCGCGGTGCTGTTGGCGCGCAATCTGGGTCCGGCGGAGCTTTTGGATTATAACCCGTCCCTTCTGGGCGGTGTGGTGCTGGAGGAAGGCGCGCCCACAGCGCATGTGGCGATCGTTGCCAAGGCTTTGGAAATTCCTATGGTGGGCTTGGCGGACGGGGTGTTGTCTCATGTCAGTCCGGGCGACCAGGTGGTGGTGGATGGCGCCAGTGGGGAGGTGCATCTGCGCCCGGATGCTGAAGTGACGGCGTATTACACCGCGCAAATCGCCACCCGTCAGCATCAGCGGGCCGAGTTTGCCACCATTAAAGATGAACCGTGCGTGACGCTGGATGGCCAGCGGATCTGGCTCAATGTTAATGCCGGTCTGGTGATGGATCTGCCGCATCTCGACGAAGTGGGGGCGGACGGCATTGGTCTTTTTCGCACCGAATTGCAGTTCATGGTGTCTTCGACCATGCCCCGGCTGGCGGCTCAGAAAGCCTTCTACCGACAGGTTTTGGAGGTGGCGCAGGAACGCCCGGTGGTTTTCAGAACCCTTGATCTGGGGGGGGACAAAATTTTGCCCTATGGCAAAACCCGCCGTGAGGATAATCCGGCGATGGGTCTCAGGGCCATACGACTGGCCCTCTTCCGTCCCGCTTTGTTGCGCTATCAGATGCGTGCTTTTTTGATGGCGGCGCAAGGGCGTCAGCTCAATCTGATGTTTCCCATGGTGACCGAAGTGAGTGAGTTTCGGGACGCCAAAGCTCTGCTGCATCTTGAAATGGAACGTCTCAAATCCTTAGGGCAGGAGCTTCCCGCCTCCGTGCGGGTGGGATGCATGATAGAAGTCCCCTCTCTCGCTTGGAATGTGAGGGCCATCGCCCGGGAAGCGGATTTTGTCTCAGTGGGGAGCAATGATTTGATGCAGTTTTTCTTCGCCGTTGATCGGGGAAACCCGCAAGTCAGCGCTCATTATGATTTTCTTAGTCCTGGTATTCTAACCTTGTTGCAGCATATCGTGCGGGAAAGCGCGGCGTGCGGCGTTCCGGTCTCCCTCTGCGGTGAGGCGGCCGGCCGGCCCCTTGAAGCCATGGCGCTGATGGGGTTGGGGTTTCGCACCATCTCGATGCCGCCGGCATGTATTGGCCCGGTCAAGCTGATGGCACGCCGGTTGCATCTGGGAAAACTGCAAACGTTTATGGATGATTTGATCGATATGCCGGATCGCTCGTTACGGCCAAAACTTCAAGAGTTTGCGCAAAACCACCGGCTGCCTATTTAACCCGCTCCGCGCTGGACATGCGGCAGCGTAGTGACAAGGACCAGAATAAGGTGCAAAATCCTGAAGATGCCGCCCTTGATGGCGGAGAATTGAGCCAGATCAGACAGTTTCAGGGTCGGACGAAGGCGATGGATTTCAAATCACGATTGCGAACCAATCTCTCCCGAAAGAAGACAGGTCTTTCACGCCTGCAAATTCGGGAAATCGCGGATTGTGCGGAACTGGACCGCGCCGATACGGTTGGCGCGGCGTTGAAAGCGGCCCGTCTGAGACTTGATAAAGACACTTGCCTGGTGGCTGAAGATCTTAAGATAAAGCGAGCATATATTGAAGCGCTGGAATCTGGGCGGTTTGAAAACCTGCCCAGCATGATTTATGTGCGCGGATTCGTGCGCTCCTATGCGAGTTATCTGGGGTTGGATGCGGAAGAGTGCCTGTTTCGTTTTAAATCCGAAACCGCCGCTGTAACCACGCCTCAGGTGCCGGTCTTTTTGAAACCCAAACCCGAAGTGCAGTTGCCTCAAGGATCGCTGTTTATTCTGGCCGCTCTTCTGGCGGTGGGGCTTTATGGCGGATGGTTTCTGTCTGTGGCGGCGGATCGCATGGTGATCGAACGCGCGCCGGCGCCGGCGCCGATCACCGGGGCCGGCCATGACAGCACAGCGGGCCTGCCGGGTGGTGTTGCGCCCTTATCAGCCCGGGCCATGGGAGGGCCCGATTTGGAGATTCGGGCGCCCCAAGAGAGGGACAGCGCCGCTCCATCCCGCGCCCTGGCCGTTGATGGCGGCCATAGGGTGGCGCTCAGCGGTCCAGAAGACGTCATCACATTGCAATCTTTGCTCGCCGCCGCAGTGCCCCCGCAAGACAAAGCGCCCTTAAATCCCGAGACCGGCCACCGGTTTGGCCTGGCCGCCGGCGCGGGGCGCCTGGTTTTGCGCGCCCGGTCCCCGGCGTGGATTCGCGTTGAGGACAGCGCATCCCAGGTGTTGATTCAGCAAAATCTACAGACGGGAGACCGCTATTTTGCGCCTGATGAAGACGGCTTGATTCTGTCCGCCCGCGATGCCGGGGCATTGGAAGTCTTCATTGACGGCGCCTATCGCGGTGTCCTGGGCAGGGCTGGCCAGCCCCTGCCCGCTGTTTTGCTTGATCCCGGGGCGGCCCAGGCCCCCGACCCTTCCTGACGGCCCACTTTTTGGCACGCTTGGGGATATTTGTCCGTTTCCTCCAGCCCAAGAATGGTGCTATATGCCATTTGGCCGTCAGGGTCTGACCGGCCCGCGACGGCACGGGGGGTGGTTGTGGATCACCTGCATTTGCCCCGTTAAACGCGTTTTGGAGTGGTTTTAAGCATGAGCATTCGGCCGTACCGGGATATCGATCGGCGTAAATGCCGGCAAATTCATGTCGGGCCCGTGGCGGTGGGCGACGACGCGCCGATTTCCGTTCAGTCCATGACCAATACGCTGACATCTGATGCGGCGGCGACCATTGCCCAGATTCACGCCCTTGAAGAGGCCGGGGCCGATATCGTGCGGGTGTCCTGCCCCGATGAAGACTCAACAACAGCCCTGAAACAGATCGTGTCTCAAGTGTCCGTTCCCCTCGTTGCGGATATCCATTTTCATTACAAAAGGGGCATTGAAGCGGCTGAAGCGGGCGCGGCCTGCCTGCGCATCAACCCGGGCAATATCGGCAACGCCCAGAAAGAGCGTGACGTCATCCAGGCGGCCAAGGATCATGGCTGCTCCATGCGTATTGGTGTCAATGCCGGGTCTCTGGAGCGCCGTCTGCTGGACAAATATGGCGAGCCCTGCCCGGAGGCCATGGTGGAGAGCGCGCTCGATCACGCGCGCATTCTTCAGGACAATGATTTTCATGAATTCAAGATCAGCGTCAAAGCCTCCGATGTCTTTCTGGCCGTCGCCGCCTATCAGGGCCTGGCCGACGCCATTGACTGTCCGCTGCACCTGGGCATCACAGAAGCGGGCGGATTGATGCCCGGGACGATCAAGTCCTCCATCGGGTTGGGCATGCTGCTGTGGTCAGGGATCGGCTACACCATTCGCGTGTCGCTTTCAGCGGATCCGGTGGCAGAGGTTCGGGTGGGCTTTGATATCCTGAAATCTCTCGGCCTGCGTCATCGCGGTGTCTCCATCATCTCCTGCCCCTCCTGTGCGCGTCAGGGGTTTGAAGTGATCAAAACGGTGGAAGTGCTGGAAAAGCGTCTGGCCCACATCGTCACGCCGCTGACCGTTTCCATCATCGGCTGTGTGGTGAACGGTCCGGGCGAAGCCACGCAGACCGATATAGGGTTTACCGGCGGGGGTGCCGGAGCGGGCAAAGTCTATCTATCCGGCATTGCCGATCACAATATAGATAACGACAAAATGGTGGACCATATCGTCAGCCTCGTCGAAGCGCGCATCAGCGAAATAGAGGCAGCGGAGGAGAGCGCCGAAAGTGGCCGTCAAACGGCGGCTGAATAAAACGCCAGAGAAGTGCACAACATCCCGTGATTGCCCAGGCCAAGCTCGAAAAACTCCTTGAGCGCTATGATGCGCTGCAAAATGAGATGGCCCGTGATATCGATCCGCAGGTCTATGTCAAATTGTCAAAGGAATACGCCGAGTTGACGCCGATCATAGAGGCGGTGCGCGGTTTGATGGGGGCCCGGGAGGAAGCGCAGGATCTGGCTGGCCTGATCGCCGACCCGCAGGCCGAAGCTGAGATGGCGGCTTTGGCGGCGGCGGAACTTGAAGAGCTAAAAAAAAGTGTTTCTGAGTTTGAACATGCGGTGCAGATCCTCCTTCTGCCCAAAGATGTGGACGATGACCGTAATGTCATTCTGGAAGTGCGTGCGGGCACCGGTGGCGACGAAGCGGCACTGTTCGCAGGCGATCTGTTTCGCATGTATCAGCGTTATGCCGATATTAAAAGATGGAAACTAGAGATTATCAGTGCCAATGATGCGGCCATGGGTGGCTATAAGGAAATTTCCGCCGCCATAACAGGAAAAGGCGTCTTTGCACGGATGAAATATGAATCAGGCGTGCACCGGGTTCAACGTGTGCCTGAAACGGAGGCCAGCGGTCGGATCCACACGTCAGCGGCGACCGTGGCCATTTTGCCCGAAGCGGAAGAGGTTGACGTTCAGATTGACGAAAAGGATTTGCGTATTGACGTCTTCAGGGCCAGCGGTCCGGGCGGGCAGTCGGTCAACACCACGGACAGCGCGGTGCGCATCACGCACATCCCTTCGGGTCTGGTGGTGTCGCAGCAGGATGAAAAATCTCAGCATAAGAACAAGGCGAAAGCGATGAAAGTTCTCCGTGCCCGTCTTTATGAGGCGGAGCGCCGGCGCGCCGATGCCCAGCGCGCCAAAGAACGCAAAGGCCAGGTCGGCAGCGGCGACCGCTCGGAGCGCATCCGTACGTATAATTTTCCTCAGGGCCGCGTGACGGATCATCGCATCAATCTGACATTATATAAACTCGACAAAATGTTGGCGGGGGAAGCCCTTGATGAAATGATCGAGGCGCTGGTGGCGTCAGCCCAGGCGCAGCGTCTGGCGGCATTCGATGAGAACGATGTCTGATGGCACCGCCTGCACAAACGCATGACGCGCCGGACTTTTCTGACGGGCCTGTCGGAAAACCGCGACCGCTGCCCTCCATCCTGACCGTACAGGATTTGACCCGTGCGGGCGCGCGGCGGCTGGCTCAGGCTGACATTGAAACCGCGGCCATCGACGCCCGGCTCCTTGTGGCCCACGGGCTGAAAAAAAATCTGGAAGACTTGATCCGCGATGGCCGGGACGAGGTTACCCCGGTTCAACAGCAAAGGATCGAAAGGTATCTGGCGCGCCGTCTGGCGCGAGAGCCCGTCGCCTATATCACCGGAGAGAAAGAATTTTGGAGCATTGAGTTTGCCGTCACGCGTAACACACTGATCCCGCGGCCCGAGAGCGAAGTGTTGGTTGCCCAAGCGCTTGAAGTTCTGGCGCGCCATGGCGACAGGGCGCAGACGGATGAACCGTTGTCAGTTCTGGATTTGGGCACAGGCTCAGGCTGTTTGCTGCTTTCCATCCTCGCCCAAAACCCGGGCGCGCGCGGTGTGGGCGTTGACATCGACCGCAAAGCGCTTGATGTTGCCAGGGAGAATGCCGGACGGTGCGGGGTCGGCCATCGGGCATTTTTTGTAAAAAGTGATTGGGGTGCGAATATTCAGGGGCGCTTTAACCTTGTCATTACCAATCCACCCTATATTTGTTCTCGTGAGTTGGTGCAGCTTGCGCCTGAAGTGTGCCACTATGAACCGCGCGGCGCTCTGGATGGTGGCAGTGACGGTCTGGGTCCGTATCGTCAGATTGCCAAACGCTTGCCCCGGCTGCTTGTTCCGGGAGGATTTGTTATCGCCGAGATCGGGTCTTTACAGGCGCGGGATGTGAAAAAAATCCTGTTTGACCTGACGCCCCTGAGTTTTGTAGAATTGCATCAGGATCTTGCGCAACGGCCGCGTTGTCTGATGGGGCGGTATTTGGGTTGAAACCGGGCTTAAATGGCTTTTGGAAAAAATTAAAAAAAAGGGTTGGAATAAGAAGCGGTAAACGCTAACGTCTGTTTTAGGGAACAGACAGAAAAATAAGTCTCGCTGGTGTTGCATTTTGTATTGGCTTGAGGCTTTTGACTCTGGAAACTGCAATCGGAACACTGTTTTAATTTTATGTTGGCATTTGCCATCTGAATTGCTTTGGTGCTGGACGCGGGTGCGTTTTGCCGAACAAGATGCAGTGATTGTTGGAAGGTTGATTATTATCAGCATGCAGACAAATGATAAACGGCGGCAATCCGCTATGAAGCGTCAGCGTGGCAGGGGGCGCAAGTCCGGCCATCAAAACAGCAATCGCTCGCTTGACAGCAATGGACCCAGCGTGAAGATCAGGGGGACAGCTTCGCAAATCAGTGAAAAATACCAAGCGCTCGCGCGTGATGCCAATTTATCCGGCGATCGAATCGCTGCTGAAAACTTTATGCAACACGCCGAACATTATTATCGGCTGGTGCGCGCGGCCCAGGCCAATGCGGCTCAAAATACCGGCAACAATGCCGCGCCAGCGCCGCACGCTGAAGCTGGCGAAACCAGGGATCAGGCCTCCGGCGCCTCTGGGGGGGAGTCTCAGTCCACTGAGCCGGCCGGAAATCAGGAATCGCGCAATTCCCAACGCCAGCGCCGACGGCGCCCGGCACCGCCCCACCAGGCGAATGGCAAATCCAGAGATCGCGGCGGTGATCAACCTGCCGAAGCACCAGGCGTCGCTGAGCCCGTGGCGCCGGCGCCGGTCAGTGATGAAGTGTCGGCCTGAAGCACCGTTAAATATATGCAGACCGCTTAGCAGGGCCCTGTGACGGCGTCTCCCTGTGAGATGCGCCCCGCCGTGGTGATGCGCGCATAGACCCCCAGAATCTGATGGCCAAAATGTTGCCGCAACAGGCGGGGAACGTCGATATCGCGCCGCGCCGTTTCCGGGTTCACCTGTGTGGCCGCGCAGCGCAGTGTGGTTTTTGCCACAATCATATCGGCCTCCCCGATGTGAAGCGTTTTATCCAGCCAGTGCATCTCCACCCAGGGCTCCAGGCCTTCAAGATAAAGATTGGCCCTGAACCTCAAGGGGTTCAGAGTCTGTTGCGCTTTGATCTCCAGATCGCGCAGGCTGGCCAGATTGATGATCGACACGCATTTCATGGCGACATCTGAAAAACTGTGGCCCTCCCCGAACACCACGCGCGGGACGCCCCGCACGTCCAGGGGCATGAAAGCTCGGATAAAGGATTCCAAAGTCCGCCGCCCCGTGGCGGTGCTTAAATCCACCTCCATGTCTTGGCGTTCCGGCGCGCTCACCGTCAACATGTGGGTCGCGAGGTCAAACCGGGTCCTCAGTTGCGCCAGTCTCTCATGCTTCATCAGCATCAGGAATTTTGTTTTGGGAAAGTAGCGCGGCGTGGCCGCGTCAAAATCGGCGCTGCCGTTTTCCAGGGCATAAATGCGGTCACCCGAAATGACGTCACCGAGTGTGAGGCTTGCCCGGCTCAGGCGCTCGGGGCTCAACCCTTTGACGGGATAGCGGTAGATGGCCTGGAGGTGGGGGGTGTGCGTCTGCTGCCTGGACATGGAAATGCTCTGCCGTGCGTGATCGTTCAGTTGAGGAAAAATATGTGTTCAGGCATGAAAAACACGCGGTCAAATCTTGTTTGCTCTCTTGCCCGTTCACATATGATTGCCGAAGGCGCTTCAACAATAAAGGGTGTCTTGCTTTAGTCTGTTATTGGGTGAATAGTTTGAAATGAAAAGGAAAGGGTGGGCCTCTTTCAAGTTTTCTTTTTGGGAAATGCGAGGGGCTGTTTGAAGGTAAGTTAACGTATGGATCAGAAAAAATATACCGATCGTTCGCGCGGATTTATTCAATCTGCGCAAAGTCTTGCCATGAGGGAAGGTCATCAGCGCTTCACGCCTGAGCATATTCTCAAAGTCATGATGGACGATTCTGAGGGCTTGGCGTCCAATCTCATCCGTGCCGCGGGCGGGCGCCCGGAGCGTGTGGTCGAGGGCGTTGAAGAGGCCTTGTCAAAATTACCGAAAGTCGAAGGCGCTGGCGCCGGGCAGCTTTACATGGCGCCCGAAACGGCGCGGCTATTTGACACAGCCGAAAAGATAGCGGTCCAGGCCGGGGACAGTTTTGTGACGGCGGAACGCCTGCTGATGGCCCTCGTCATGGCGCAGGATACTGAATCGGCAAATATTTTGGCCGCAGCGGGGATTGACGCCAAGGGGCTCAACGCCGCCATCAATGATATTCGCAAAGGGCGCACCGCCGACAGCGCGTCCGCCGAAAGCGCGTATGATGCGCTGAAAAAATACGCCCGCGATCTGACTGAAGCGGCGCGCGAGGGTAAGCTGGATCCGGTTATCGGCCGCGATGAAGAAATTCGGCGCACCATGCAAGTGCTCTCCCGGCGCACCAAAAACAACCCGGTTCTGATTGGTGAGCCGGGCGTGGGCAAAACCGCCATTGCCGAGGGCATGGCGCTGCGCATCGTCAATGGTGATGTGCCTGAAAGTCTGCGCAACAAAAAGCTGATGGCGCTTGATATGGGGGCGTTGGTGGCGGGCGCCAAATATCGCGGTGAATTTGAAGAGCGTCTGAAAGCGGTGCTCTCTGAGATCACCGCCGACGCCGGCAACACCATTTTGTTTATTGATGAAATGCACACGCTTGTCGGGGCAGGCAAGGCGGATGGGGCGATGGACGCTTCCAATCTTCTCAAACCGGCTCTGGCGCGCGGCGAGCTGCACTGCATTGGCGCCACCACGCTGGATGAATATCGCAAGCATGTAGAAAAGGATGCGGCTCTGGCGCGCCGGTTTCAGCCGGTTTTTATCGACGAGCCCAGTGTGGAAGACACGATCAGCATTTTGCGGGGCCTGAAGGATAAATACGAACTGCACCATGGCGTGCGGATCAGCGACAGCGCCATTGTGGCGGCGGCGACATTATCTCACCGCTATATTTCCGATCGTTTTTTGCCTGACAAAGCCATTGATCTCATGGATGAAGCGGCCAGCCGCTTGCGCATGCAGGTGGATTCAAAACCCGAAGCGCTGGACGAACTGGACCGGCGGATCATGCAGCTTAAAATTGAGCGTGAAGCGCTGAAAAAAGAATCCGATGAAGGCTCGCGCGACCGCTTGGAAAGTCTGGAAGTGGAACTGAGCGAACTGGATGAAAAGTCCGCATCGATGACCGCACAATGGGAAGCGGAAAAAGAAGCCATGGCCGGCAGCCAAAAGATCACGGAGGAACTGGACCAACGGCGCAGTGAACTGGAAATCGCCGAGCGCCAGGGAGATCTCACACGGGCGAGTGAACTCAAATATGGCGTGATTCCGGAGCTGGAGCAGAAACTATCTGCCGCGGCGGCGCAAAATCCCGAATCCATAGTCAATGAAACCGTCACCGATGAGAACATCGCGCAGATTGTCTCCCGCTGGACAGGGATTCCGGTGGATAAAATGCTCGAAGGCGAGCGCGAAAAGCTTCTGAAAATGGAAGACAGTTTGCGCCAGCGCGTGGTGGGGCAGGAAGACGCCCTCAAAGCGGTGTCGAATGCGGTGCGGCGCGCCCGCGCCGGTTTGCAAGACCCGCACCGTCCCATTGGCTCATTCATGTTTTTAGGGCCCACCGGCGTGGGCAAGACCGAACTCACCAAAGCCTTGGCGGCATTTCTGTTTGATGACGATCAGGCGATCCTGCGTTTAGATATGTCAGAATATATGGAAAAGCATTCCGTTGCCCGCCTGATCGGCGCCCCCCCCGGCTATGTCGGCTATGAAGAGGGCGGCGCGTTAACCGAAGCGGTGCGCCGCCGGCCCTATCAGGTGGTGCTGTTCGATGAAATCGAGAAAGCCCATCAGGAAGTGTTTAATGTCCTGTTGCAGGTTCTCGATGACGGCCGGTTGACCGATGGTCAGGGCCGCACGGTCGATTTTTCAAATACCCTCATCGTCATGACGTCGAATCTGGGCGCTGAATTCATGGCCGCCCAGGCGGAAGGCGAAATCAGTCAAGCCGTGCGCGAAGAGGTGATGGCGGCCGTGCGTGCGCATTTCCGGCCGGAATTCCTCAACCGGCTGGATGAGGTTATTCTTTTCCATCGTCTCACGCGCGCGCAAATGGACACCATCGTCCTGATTCAGATGACCCGTCTCCAGACATTGCTCGATCAGCGCAAAATCGGGATCACACTGGATGACAAAGCACGCACCTGGCTGGCGGATGAAGGTTATGATCCTGTCTATGGGGCGCGGCCTTTAAAGCGTGTGATTCAACAACATTTGCAAAATCCTTTGGCTGAATTGATCCTTGAGGGGGCCGTCAAAGATGGCGACACGGTGACCGCCACGGCAAGCGCCAAGGGACTCGTCATCAATGGCCGCGCCGCGGCCAAAGCTGCCGAATAATAAGGCGAGAGGGCATGATCATTTGATGTGCCGTCCATCGTAAAAATCTTCCGGGGCGATTCGTTCGGAAGTGCTTATCTTTTAAAACCCGGGGCAGGCGGCACCGCCGCCTGCCGACGGACCGGGATATGCGTTTGTACCGGTCCTGTCC
>Ga0114931_10006352_pt1 | contig 14542 bp, 13 predicted proteins | sample 2SBtaG_FD_89579 | JGI IMG/M metagenome (GOLD analysis project Ga0114931, IMG submission 89579) | Deep subsurface microbial communities from Kolumbo volcano to uncover new lineages of life (NeLLi) - 2SBTROV14_V59a metaG | ecosystem: Environmental > Aquatic > Marine > Volcanic | place: Kolumbo...
GCGATCCGTAGCCCTTCCGGTTCTTCCTCAGTCCTCGTGTGTGGCAATGTCCGATTCGAGACTACCGATCCTGATAAAAGGGAAAAAACATGTTCCGAAAAGTAGCAATTACTTTCGTATCCACTCTGCTTCTTGCTACAGCCGGCGTGGTTGGCACACTGCCCGGCGGTCCAGACCCCTCGACCTTCGCCGACCTAGCCGAGAAGTACCAAGTAAATATCCTACGCGATGATTACGGCGTGCCTCATATCTTCGGTAAGACCGATCCCGATACGGCTTTTGGCTTAGCTTACGCCCATGCCGAAGATGATTTTCCTACGATCCGCGAATCGCTGCTACAAGGCCGTGGCGAGTTAGCCTCTTACGCTGGAAAAGATCAGGCGCCCGTCGATTTCCTTGCCAAACTGCTCCGTGTGAAAGAGACCGTGGCCAAAGGCTACCCTTCGTTGCCGGGCGACGTACGTGCACTGTGCGAGGCCTATGCCGAGGGACTCAATTTTTATGTCTCGAAGCATCCCGATGTTTTGCCCCGTCGTTATCTCCCCATGACCGGCCAAGATATTATTGCAGGTTTTGTATTCAAGGGACCGTTCTTCTACGGCCTAGACAACGAAGTGATGGCCCTCTTTGGTGAAAAACGAAAAAAACCTCTTTCCAAGAAAGGTGGTGACGATCAGGGCAATGGAGCTAAGACTGTCGCTGCCCTCAAAAGTTGGTTACACAAAGACGGCATCACCGTCGGCTCCAACACTTTTGCCGTCGGACCATCGCGCACCCCCGATGGCAGCACCTATCTCGCAATCAACTCGCATCAACCTTGGGAAGGACCGGTCGCCTGGTACGAAGCCCATGTCGTCAGCGAAGAAGGTTGGAACTGCATCGGCGCACTCTTCCCTGGCACCCCCGTAATTCTCGTCGGCCACAACGAGCATCTCGGCTGGGCACACACGGTCAACAGCCCCGATCTTATTGATATCTACGTCTTGGATATCAATCCCGATAACCCAAATCAATACAAATTCGATGGCAAATGGCTCGATTTTGAAGTTCGGCAGGTTCCGATCGAAGTAAAACTTTGGGGACCAGCTCGTTGGACGGTCCACCAAGAAGCCCTTTGGTCGGTTCACGGCCCTGCAGTCCGGCAAAGCCATGGCGTCTACGCTATCCGTTACGCCAACATGGGCGACGTCCGCCAAGTGGAGCAGTGGTACAAAATGAACAAGGCCACAAACCTCGAGCAGTGGCAAGCTGCGGCACGCATGCGTGCCAATGCTTCGCTCAATACGGGCTACGCAGACAAAGAAGGCAACATCATGTTCCTTTACAACGGAAAAATTCCCATACGAGCCGAAGGCTACAACTGGGAGAATTACCTGCCCGGCGACACCAGCGAAACCTTATGGAAAGAGTACATCGATTTCGATGCGATGCCGATGGTCCTCAACCCCGAGTCGGGTTTCATCCAAAACTGCAACAACACGCCCTACCAAACCACGACCGGGCCAGGCAATCCAGACCCTACGCAATTCTCAGCCACGCTAGGTATCGAAACCTACATGAGCAACCGGGGCATGCGCGCCTTAGAACTGTTTGGCGGCGATGATTCGATCACCTGGGAAGAATTTCATACTTATAAATTTGACGATGCCTATTCAGAAAATTCAGACGAAGTGAAAATTTGGCAGCATCTTTGTGATGCCAGTTCTGACGATCCCGATACGCAAGCGGCACTCGCCGTCTGGCGAAAATGGGACCGACGCAGCAATCAAGAAAACACAAGCACCGCTTTGGTTATACTAACACTACGCCCCGGCTCAAACGACGATAAACGACCCCTCGACGAAGCCGATACTAAAAAGTTGCTTAAAGAAATGACCTGGGTCGCCGCCCAGCTCAAGAAAACCCATGGCAAAATTGACCCGCCCTGGGGCGATGTCAATCGCATGATCCGCGGCAGCGTGAATTTGCCCCTCGACGGTGCCCCCGACGTGCTTCGTGCGGTGTATCAAACATTCAAACGCGAAGGAAAATTTGTTGACTTCGAAGACGGGCAACTGCGAGGACGCGGCGGCGATTGCTACTTTATGCTGGTCCGCTGGGATGCCGACGGAAACATCACCTCCGAAGCAATCCACCAATACGGGGCCGCCTCCTCCAACTCCAAATCAAAACATTACGACGACCAAGCTCCCCTCTTTGCCCACAAAAAAATGCGGACCAGCCTATTAACCGAAGCGGACGTACGCAAACATCTCAGCCGAGAATACAAGCCTGGAGAAGAAAAGTAAGGACCACGCAAAATTTTTTGGCGGACAGATGCTCTTAAATCGACTTCCACCGATAGGGGTCAGCTATAGCAAGCAAAAAGCAGTGTAGCGGCGTTGCAATCCCAATAGCCGCGATCCGACGGATCGCCGCAGCCCCCCATTACTACTCCAGCTACGAAACTGTAATAGTTCGGGCGTGAGGTATACCAAATGACTGAAAAAGCCTTTCTAAATACTGCAAAAACTATCTATATCGCGATGTTTTGCAGTTTTATCACCGTCGCCGTTTCTAATTCCCATGCAGATACTGTGTCTTATACGTTGGACAATCTTCTTTTGGACGACGGTTCACAAATAACGGGTTCCTTTGACTGGACTTACAATCTCGGCGACTTTGAAGGGGGAAATGGGGTCTTTACCTCGCTAAACATCCCCTACACCACATTTAGTTTTGCTGCGGGGAATCTTAATCTGATTATTCAGACAAATTCAATCGAAATTTCTGGGATCGGCAATCTCCATGATATCGGATTAGATATTTCCCTTTTTCTATTACCACCACTCACAGCCACCCAGTCCTCGACGATTGATCTAGGCCCAAGCTTCTTCGAATGCTGTGGCAATGGTTTTAAGGACCAGGGCTTCCAAAGCGGAAACATCATTCCAAGTGCTACGCTCGCAGGCGATTTCGACACAGACGCGGATGTAGACAGTGCAGATTTCCTCATTTGGCAAAGGGGCGAAGTATCCAATCCTCCCTCGGCCTCCGATCTGGCAACGTGGGAAGCAAACTACGGTACCGAGGCACCTCTTTTGGCTGCTTCGGCTACAGTGCCCGAGCCAAGCACCGTATTGCTTGGCGTGATCGCCTCTCTATTTGGCATTTATATCAATCGCCATTCTAATTAATCCCAATAGCCGCGGTCCGACCGATCGCCGGAGCCCCCCCTTGCTACAAAGAGAAAAAACCCATTTTTGCAAGCATCACATGAAATCACTTCTCGAATCACATTTCGCTGACCGTCTGTCAGACGAAAATCTCGACTCGCCTCAACAATCAAAAATTTCCTCCAGCCGCTTCGTCATCACCTCCGCATCCACGTAGACATGCGTCCAATGCTTGATTCCAATCACGCCCTGATTCACTAACATCCCCAAGCCGTCGAGCGTACTACAGCCGCAAGATTCAGCATCGCGAATAAGTCGCGTACGCGGTGGGTTCGGGATAACATCGGCAACAACCATTTCAGCAGAAAGCGTACCAACATTCACCGCAACACGAGCATCAACATCAGGATACAAGCCGATTGATGTTGCGTTCACCACAATATTAGTACCAGCAGGGATGTCAAAATCGCCTTCCCAATGAACAAAATCGACTTCCGCAGTCGTCTTCTCATCCAGTAGCGTCACCAACTCCTCGCCTCGCCGCGGACTACGATTTACCAACGTAATTTTCGTCGCTCCCGCCAGTGCAACTTCAACGCCGATCGCCCGTGCCGCGCCCCCGGCACCAAACATCACCATCCGCTTACCCGTCGGATCGGTCACCTTACGCAGCGATGCCACAAACCCTTTGCCATCCGTGTTTTCTCCGATCAGCTTCCCGTCGCGCCTAACAGCGCAGTTTACCGCCCCTATAATTTCCGCCGACTCACCAAGCCCATCCAGATGTTCGATCACCGCTACTTTATGGGGAAGCGAACAATTAAAACCCGCCCAACCCATCGCGCGAGCGCCTAATACCGCATCACCAAGATTCTCCGGCGCAACCTCACAGGTGAGATACCGAAATTTCAATCCATGATGACGATAAGCCGCTTCAATCATCTCTACCGTCGGGTTTTCTGCAGCAGGCATCGCAAACAAGCCGGTCAAATCGTGGAGAAAATTCATTGGAAGTGCCTGGGATCCAAAAAATGATTGTAGAGCCGGTTACAAAACTCTGATCTTCTCGATAGAGATGCCAGCGTAAGGAACAAAAGCCGATAAGACAAGGAATAAAAAATCGACGTTCGTTCCTTACGCGCCTAGCTGCGACGCCATCCCAAGCAGCAGGCCGTTAGCGGTGGCGGCCACGCCACATCTAGTTGGCACCAACTTTGAGCTGGGAATTTCAAAACTACCTGCAATAGTGCCGCGTCACCAAGTCGTTTTGGATCCACATCAGCTTGTTGAACGCCCGTTGAGTTTCGACTGCTTTCTCACGATCGAGCGACGAATCAAAAATCGCATCCATCAACGTAGCAGAAAGAAGACCAATCAACGCGTTCATCTGCACCAGCGGGACATTAATCTGCTTGTTTCCCGCATCCGGCGTATGTATTTTCCCAACCATATCTAGGTACTGCACCATCTTGGCATCATACGTACGGCCGATCAGTTGCATGAAGTACCGGTTCAGATGGTCCTTGCGGAACTGCACCTGGGGATGATTCGCATCAAGGTCGTCCAACTTCTCAGGAAGATCCCCATCATATCCATGTTGTTTCGGCAGAAAGTGCCGTGCGGTCGCGTCGTAGTTCAGCAGTTTCGTATAGGTTTTTTCAACCAGCTCCGCAATCCGCGGCCCAAGATGCGGCGCGAACGCCTGAATCGCAGCCGCATCATCAGGACCAAAGCCGATGAATTCAGCCAGATATTCATAACGATACTGCGGGTCCGTCTCAAGCTTGCTTTCGTCAATAGTTTGCATGATCACAATTCGATAGGTACTGCCAACAAGTACAAGGCGAGCAGTTGATGAGAATATTCCAACTTGACGTGTAAGCTCATTGGTAACGCACTTTCATAACACAACGCGTCTCACACAGCCAACTGAACAAGCTCAGCCGGCGGCGACGACTCGATAATCTTCAGATCAAACTTGTCCTGAAGTAGCTGAAACACATTGGGCGAGATAAACGCGGGAGGCACAGGCCCTACTCGAATCCCCTTGACTTCCAAGGCAAGCAAACTCAGCAATACCGCCACCGCCTTTTGTTCGAACCACGACAACACAATATCCAGTGGCAAATCGTTTACCCCGCAATCAAACGCTTTCGAAAGCCCCAACGCTACCTGCACCGCTCCATAAGCGTCGTTGCACTGCCCCATATCAAGAAAACGAGGCAGGCCAGCTACCGTGCCGTAGTCGTGATTTCGAATGCGATACTTGCCGCAACCCAGCGTCAAGATTATCGATTCCTGTGGCGCCGACTCGGCCAGTTGCGTGTAATAGTTACGCCCCGCCTCCGCTCCGTCGCAACCACCAATCAAATAAAACCGTTTGATCTCTCCCGACTTCACGGCATCCACAATCTTGTCGGCAAGGCCGAGGATCACGCTGTGATGAAAACCGACCGTCGATTCGCGTACTTTATTCTCCGGCAAGGGCGGGCTCTGCTTCGCCAACTCGATGACCGCCGAAAAATCGTTATCCTCAATACGTGTTCCGCCCGGCACGGCAGTCGCACGCGTCGTAAACAGCCGATTTGCATACGTGTCCGGCGGAATCAAAACACAGTTGGTCGTGCCAAGGATCGGACCTGAGAACATCGGAAATTCCCAAAGCTGATTCTGCCAAGGACCCCCATAGTGACCCGCCAAATGCGGGTGCTTTCTCAATTCCGGATAGCTATGGGCCGGCAACATCTCGCCATGCGTGTATACGTTAACGCCCTGACCCGCACTCTGTTCAAGCAAGTCCGACAGGTCGAGCATATCATGTCCTGTCACCAAAATGCCGGGTCCTTCTTTTGTCCCTTCATAAACGGTCGTTGGCTCCGGCGTTCCAAATTTCTCGGTATGCCCTTCGTCCAATAGCTCCATAACCCGAATATTCTGCCGACCACATTCGAGTACCAGTTCCAGCAAACTCTCCATCTCGAAGTTCACATTCGTAACCGTCGCGAAGAGGGCCTCTTCAATAAACGCACTCACTTTCTCGTCCGTCTTTCCTAACCGCCGAGCGTGATGGGCATACGACGCCATCCCTTTCAGGCCATAAAGCAAAATCTCCTGCAGCGACTGCATATCTTCGTCTTTGCCACAGACGCCAATATCCGTACACCCGGTCCCATTTTGGGTTTGCTCGCACTGATTGCAGAACATCGTTTCTCCTCAGTTGGCTGAAGTTCTCTACCCCGACAGCAATTCTTGCTGCCGCCTGCCTAGCAAGTTATCGGCAGACATACCGGATGTCAAGATCCAAATATCCAATATAGGCTCTGGCTAGAGAAAAGCGACAAAAAGGTGGGCGGCAAGCGGGAATTTACCAAGAAATGGTCTGGGGAGAGCGGCAGATGAAAACTTACCAATCGGGACCCGGCCAAGAAAAACATTCGCGATCACTCCTCGAACTAGCGATAATCAACGACCATTTTCTGACGATTTTTCGATCATTCTAAATTCCGCAATCCGACTTCCGCATTCGAAAGACTTTTGTTTCCAAAAATCACGCAACAATTGCAAAACTACTCGACTTTTGCACCAAGCTTCGACACAAAACGCACACCCGCTAGCGGCTTAGCATCTACAAAGCGACAAAATTCCGAGTTTTGCACCCAAAAACGCATATTCGCCTTTTTAGCGACAAAACCCCCAGCCCCAAATACAGCAAACCACGAAAAACAAAGTGCCGTTCATCAGAGCAAACCCCAACTTTTGCAATTTTGAAAAAAATAACACGTTACAAAACTAACTGCCAAGTCCGCCCAAAGGCAAATCAAGCTTTCCGCCTTCCCCCTTCCGCCTTCCCCCTTTCAAAAACTTCCAACCGCACCGCCGCCAACGGCTCACTCAGCCCCTTGAGATTCGCCTGAAAATGTTCGACCACACCCACCCCAGCAAGCCAACCATGCTCCTGAGCACATTCGACTATCGTGGCGGGGAGAATAACCTGTCCGCCTGCCGACTGGCACTGCAGCCGATTCGCAATATTCACGGTCTGTCCAAAGTAATCGAGAATCTTGTTCGCATTCACCAAATAACAAGGCCCAGCAAACATCCCCACACAGAGTTTTACGCTGCCAGCGTCGGTCTGCGCAGCGGAAAAATCCATAAAAGCCTGCTGCATCGCAATCGTCGCCTTCACGGCAGAGCGTTCTTCAGCAAACACGGCCATGATCGCGTCGCCAATCGTTTTGACAATCGATCCTTCGTAACGATGAATGACTTTTTCCAGCACAGTAAAATGTTCCTGCACAAAACGGTAAGCCAGCGCGTCGCCCAAACGGCTATACATTGCGGCGCTACCTGTCAGATCGGTAAAGACCAGTGCCGCTCGCGTCACTTTTACCCGCAACCCAGGCTGCAAAACCTCTGCCGAAAACATCCGACGAAAAGACGGTACCGTACTGACATAATGAGCCGTCGTGGCAAGACTAGCCCACCGGAGATGCTCCAACTTCACATGCCGCTCTTGATCCAGCCGGTCGTGAACAACCAGCGACCCTTGCGGAGCGACACAGACCTCGGCCGGCTCGACAACCTCGCCGGCTTCAAGTTCCACTTCATTCTCGCCTTCAGAAGCAACTTCAACACTGGCCGACGAGCCGCCTCGCACAAACAATCGATATCGGCCCAAAGCTTCTGGAACCCTCATCCGGGCATTTCCACCAGCGAGAAGTTTCGTTTGCGCAACCACATGCGGAGTCCGAAACGGACCACCGATACAATAGGGACCGTCTTCAAGTTTACGAACGGCACGACTCGGACGAAATGTCGCCTCCACTGCCCGATCAAGATCAACATGGATCGAGATATCACAAAGCTGACAATGAGCTTGGTCTTTCAGCTCCGACAACGTACTCAGCTGAGCCGCAACGGTCCGACAGCTCGGGCAGATGACATCCCAATTGAGATCCAACATTCCAGCCACCACCGCTTGCAGACAAACCGAGACCACCGTCCGGCGGGGCACCTCCCATTCGTTTGCCAACTCGAACGGCCGTATACGGTTCACTTCCAAATCAGGAGACTCGGCAACAAGCCGAGCAAGCTGCACTCCCACATCGGTATCGCTCTGCTTGAGCTCGGCCAGCAAGGCAGCCTTGGTGCGAGCATGGACGAGCAAGTCAACGGCAGGTTTCTTTGCTGGGCAATAAGGATCGACTCGACACTGAATGTTAGCATCAATCCGCCTAACCTGCTGAGCCAGACGATTGGCAATTATCCAAGTATTAATCCAAAGGAACGGCCAGAGAAGCGTATGACGTGGAGCGATCGTGATGCTCAGAGAGACAAGCGACCCACCCTCGGCAAGTTCTGTAAGATGATGTTCGTAGGTGTAATCGTGTGCCGGACCGTTATGAAATCTGCGCGTAATCGAGAGTTGCTCAGGCCGATTCCACTGAAATGGTTCCTCTTCGTAAACCAATCGAAGCCCGTAGAGCCGCGTTTCAACAAGGTAACGCGCAGACGAATCACCCTCGATTGGCTTGCTAAGCAAAGTATTGTTGCCCACCGCCCGATTGAGTTGAGCCGTATCGGCCAACGCCACCCACAAGGCATCGCGAGGACTGGTACAACGAATTTCACGAGTCGCGATCAGTGGCTTCATACATTTCTTAGCATTACCGATTCGCAGCAGCGACTAGCCGGACGGCGTTTGCAACGCCCGCCGGCGAAATCCCTGGCAGTGCGACGTAGGTCGGCTTGATAGGGGTAGCATCGTGAGCCAATATACCCGATTCACCTACGAAATACGTGTGAAATCCGTCGACAATCAGATCGTAGCAGTCGATCGTCTGCTCTTCCGTGGTTCCTTCTTCAGCAAACTCGTCCAACAGCGCAGGCACGGCTGCAGGCTCTCGCACCCCGCGCAACTCTTTGCGAGCCGCCAGTCGAACTGCGGGCTCACCTTGCTCAAGGTCTCGGCGTAGTCGGGATGCTTTTGATCTCCAGCGTTTCTTACGCTTCTGAAATTCCTTTTCCTTGGCCTGATAACCTTCTACTTCGTCACGAGCAAGCAGTTGACCATGATACCAACTCAGCTTTAGCTCATTGAGTGCGGCCCGGTACTGTGGCCGAAACCGCAATACATGAAGCCAATGGACGTTTGCCTGATCGGCGAGTGCTTGTTTTTCGCACCAGCGGGCAAGTTTCTCATGGGCGATTGCGTTGTCGGTCAAGCTAGCTCGCCGATGTCGGTGCTCTGCCAACAGGGCATCTTCAGATGCATGTTGCTTCGCGGATTCAAGCGAAATCCACTGTCCTTGTCGCTGGATTTTTCCTGAATACCAATTTGCTAACTCGCGACCATTGGCACCTTGCTCCGCAGATTTTAAGATCTGCGATCGCAACGCACCGCTATCTAGGGCAGAGATTTCAGAAGCAAGCGATTGGCGACTTTCCTCCACATCGACTGCGTCAGGTGGTAACGCAGGAGCATGGCATGTTAGCCATGTGAAGCAAAGTCCGACTGAGAACACAACAAACAAAGGTTGTGAAAAGACTAACCAACTGTGAGGAGTCAAATTGATTCGCATGACTAATCTCCTGTTCCCTAAGAGTTGAGTCGTACTTCTCCCCGCAAGGAACTCTACCAAAATAAACTAATATCTAACAAACCCTTTATTTGAGAAACAGGGGTTTGGCATACAGATACTTGAGAGTTTAGGGGGAAATCCCATGAGGTGTACTCTAATTGACATCCTCAGAAAGTCATTGCGCGATCCATTAGCGCCAAGTGTTACCGATTCTCTGTCTCCGACGGAGCCGGCCCATCAGACGGGTAGGGTGCAGGCTCGCCATTGATCTCATTGATTGCATTGTGGGCGGCTCGTTGCTCCGACTCCTTTTTACTCATTCCCCAGGCGGGAGAAAATCGCCGTTGGGCAGCGAAAGCTGCAATCTTAAAGCATTTGCTGTGATCGGGTCCTTTTTCGTCGAGAAGTTGGTAACCAGGGGTTACGCCGTGCTCTCGTTGTGCAAATTGTTGGAGTTGAGATTTGTAATTACTGCCGCTTTCTCCAGAAGCTGCTTGTTCGATCTCGATATCCAAATGCCGGAGGATGAACTCACGAGCCGGTTCTATCCCACTATCGAGAAAAATAGCAGCGATCACCGATTCCAGCACCGCGGCAATCACCGATCGTGGGATTTGCGGATCAGCTGCCATTCCCTTACCAAGCACGAGATACTCCTGCAGTCCGATCTTCTCACAAATTCGGGCACAAGTATCTCGGCTGACCACGACCGACTTGACCTTGGTCATCTCGCCTTCGAGATACTCAGGATACTGCTGGTAGAGACGTTCGCAGACCACCATCCCCAGAATGGCGTCTCCCAAGAATTCCATTCGCTCGTTGGATGCAAGCCGGTGCGAAACGCCTGATGCGTGTTTTAGTGCAGACCGAAGCAACTCGATATCGCGGAACTGATGGTCTAGCTTCTCCTGGCAAGCTTCAAGATCCGGCGACAGAGGATGATTGTGTTCATTTAGCAAAACAGGAGTTCTGGAGGCTAGAGGCTGTAGGCTATAGACTGTAGGGAATCAGTGCGTCGCGAACTCTAATAATCACAGTTTACCGTCTCCAGCCTCCAGCCTCCACCCCATGATCAATACGCTTTATTTGCCTGAATTACGCGAGATGTTGGCCGCCGACGATGCAGAAGGCCTGCGTGAGTTTTGCGTCGCCTTACATGCGGGCCGGATTGCTGAATTCATGGAAGGGCTTGCCCCGATGGAAGCGTGGGCGGTTCTCCAGGCGACCGACAGCGCGACCCGCGTTGAAATTTTCGGCTACCTCGAGGAAGAAATTCAGGTCGGGATTCTTGAATCTGTCGATCCGACCGAACTCGCCCCGCTAATCGCGGATATGCCGCCCGATGACCGTGTCGACTTGCTCCAACGAACAGATCCGGGGGTCGTCGAGACCGTACTTTCGCTGATCCCGACCGAAGAGCGCCGAGACATCCTGAGGCTGCGTGCCTATCCCGAAGGTACCGCAGGCGCGGTGATGACCACCGAGGTCGCCAAACTACCCAATACTTTGACTGTGCGTGCGGCACTCGACGAGATTGGCCGACAGGCGAAAGATCTGGAAACCATCTACTACATCTATATTGTCGACGATGAAAATCACCTTAGCGGCCTAGTCTCGGCTCGACAGTTAGTTACGCACCTGGGGAATCCAGAAACTTCGCTTGCCACGTTAATGAAGCGAGATCTGGTAACGGTTAACGCGACTGACGACCAGGAAGCTGTCGCCGAGAAAGTCGCCAATTTCGACTTTTTGGCGATTCCTGTCGTTGACGACGAGCGACGTTTAGTTGGTATCATTACCTACGATGATGTGATTGACGTGCTACAAGAAGAAGCAACCGAAGATGCCTATTTGGCCGGTGCCGTCGTACCTCTAGAAGAGAGCTATTTAGCCACAGGACTGTTAAGGCTCACCCGTCTACGTGCTGGCTGGCTGACGGTACTCTTCGGAGCTGCAACTCTGACCGCTCTTCTCTTGCAATCGTATCACGAAGCACTGCAGCAGATTGCTTGGCTTGTTTGGTTCTTGCCGCTCGTGATTTCTAGCGGCGGAAATTCTGGTAGCCAGTCTGCCACGTTGATCATCCGGGCGTTAACGATCAAGGAAATCATGCCGTCAGATTGGGTCGCGGTTGTTCGGCGAGAACTGCTTACGGGCGCTCTTTTGGGAGCGTTCCTTGCAAGCATTGGCTATGCGGCTGCCTACTTTTTGGCACCAACGCCAAACGACGCCCTGGTGATTCCGATTACGCTGATGCTCGTGGTTGTTTGTGGAACAATTCTTGGGGCGTTATTGCCTCTGTTATTCAAAAGCATGGGTCTTGATCCGGCCCTAATGAGCACACCTTTTGTGGCAGGAATCATCGACATTGTAGGAATTGTGCTCTACATGAACGTCGCGATTTGGCTGTTGTAGAGCAGGGAGGAGAAACTAGGATTCAGAGATTAGAGACTTTTCTCAACTCCCAGTCCCTGAATCCCAGTCCCTGAATCCCAGTCCCTGAATCCCAGTCCCTGAATCCTAGCCCCTGAATCCTAGATCCTGAATCCCTAGATCCTGAATCCCTAGCCCCTGAATCCTAGCTCCTTCTCTCTCACATATCCGCTATTGGATGTCCGACGTACATTTGAAGGACTTGGCTTTGCACCTTGATGGCTCGAATGAGAACCCAGATTTGGTCTTTGGTAAATTTTTCGGGATCCGAGTTGGACAATTCTTCTAGCTCCTGCGTCATTGCTGCATGCTGATCGGTCGCGGCTTGCAGCTTGAGGCCAACCTCCTGCCAAGCCGTTCTCAGTTTGGGCCGATCTCCGAGCTCCTGCAACTCCAAGGAATTGTTGGACAAAAGCAAGCACAGCCTGGCCACATCTTGCGTAGTCGCTTCTGGTTGCAAATCCTGGATCTGTTTGGCAAGCTCCTGACAATTCATTTTTTGTGTCCTTACGCAGTAGTATCAATGTTGTAGAGACAGCGAGGCGATAGTGCGGTACGAGAAGCACACGAAGGCAGACTTGTTTTGTAGTCTCTCGGCGACGAACTGTTGGACGGAGTCCAGACTTTTGAAAAGTAGCGGAGAAGAATTCATGCACTTTGCGTGGCTAGTTGCTTCTGTCTGATTGAAGTTTAGCTCATAAACGGGCTGTGACATTGAGGTAGAAAAACAACATTTCCGCGAACTGTTGATTTTTTCCAGTGTCTCGTGTGAGGTTTTTACCACGAGCCCCTTTTCGCGGCCAAGCCTCTGCGAACCCCTCGCTGGGCTATTTCGCTAAAAGAATTTGTCGCTTCGCAACTAGACATCTACGCCGATCCCAGCGTAAAACAAGCGGTAGAAACGCCTGCTGTATGTAGCCCCCAGGAAGATTGCATAGTCCTCTGTTTGGACATTCCTTACTTGAGATGTTGACTTGGCAATCCTCCTGATGTAACCCCTGGAAATCTGGATCATGCCAAACCTTGGAGTCAATATCGATCATGTTGCAACGGTCCGACAAGCACGGATGACCAACGAGCCAGACCCCGTCTGGGCAGCAACTTTGGCAGAGTTGGGAGGCGCTGATGGCATCACGTTACATCTGCGTGAAGATCGTCGCCATATCCAACTTCGTGATCTCCAGCTGCTGAGCCAAACGGTAGCGGTCAAGCTCAATCTTGAAGTGGCATGTGAAGAAGAGGTGCTGGCCATTGCTTGCCAATCCAAACCCTACCAAGTAACCTTGGTGCCTGAGAGTCGCGAGGAAGTCACGACCGAAGGTGGTTTGGACGTTGTCGGTGGCAAGCAGCGCGTCTCCGAAGCCGTCAAACGCTTGAAAAATGCGGGAATCGTCGTCAGTCTGTTCCTCGATCCCGATGCCGCCCAGATTGAAGCAGGGCACGCCGTGGAAACAGACGGCGTTGAACTGCACACAGGTGCCTATGCCAACGCAAGCTTCCCTGCCGAGAGCGAACTTGAAGTGCTTCGCGTTTCAGGTCGGCTGATACGAGAAGCGGGGCTAACGCTCCATTCTGGTCACGGACTGACGTACCGCAATGTCTGCCCTGTCGCTGCGATTCCCGAAATGTGTGAGTTGAACATCGGCCATAGCATTATCTCACGGGCAATCCTGGTTGGCCTGGAACAGGCTGTTAGAGATATGAAACGTCTGATTGGCTGAAATGGGGCATTACGGTGTTGCGACGTGCTCTCCAGTACGAATCGCGTCCACCAATTCGTTGAGGGCTGATTCCAAACGCTTAAAGGACCTCATATCCCGCTTGCGAATAAGTTCTGGTTCAAGCCACTGGGTAAGAGTAACTTGATCGCGAGTAGACCTGTAGTCTCCGCCGATCGCATTCTGCAGCCACTCCTTGGCAGCACGCGGGCCTTCTTCCAGATCGCCTGCAGGAACCGTTATATTTGCCGGAACTTTACGTCCGTCAGGAAAAGTCTTGCCCGCAAACGATTCAGCACTTGCAAGCAGCCATGATTCGTACTCTCGCTTGGCGAACACCGTGGCAACCGAAAAAGTCGATCCAGCTCCAACTGTCCTTGCAACTCTGGCAAGTGATTTTGCCACTGTTGCAGCACAAAACAGTTCGTTACCAACTCGCTTGATGTCGCCATCCAGAATCAGAAGGATGCCTCCCACATTCTGACGCTTCAAACTAGCGGACAACTTTTTTATCCATTCGCGAAAGTCATTTTTGACGATCTTGTTGATTTGCCCAACGCGAAACGGATCCACATCAAGGAAGACTGCATCCCAGGCATTCCGCTCCGTGAGAAGCTTTTTGGCGAGCAAGGGAACAGCAGCCACATCGCCGTCC
>Ga0114931_10006353_pt1 | contig 14541 bp, 11 predicted proteins | sample 2SBtaG_FD_89579 | JGI IMG/M metagenome (GOLD analysis project Ga0114931, IMG submission 89579) | Deep subsurface microbial communities from Kolumbo volcano to uncover new lineages of life (NeLLi) - 2SBTROV14_V59a metaG | ecosystem: Environmental > Aquatic > Marine > Volcanic | place: Kolumbo...
CTGAGTCCGATGCGGATGTCGTCAGTCACTTTCTGACCTGCTATGGCGATGACAGCCGTGTGGCGAATGGTGTTGTCCTGGAATACGGCGAGGTCAGCAGTCCCACCGCCGATATCCACTAATACCACGCCGGCTTCTTTTTCTTCGTCATCGAGGACTGCATGGGAAGAGGCGAGAGGCTCGAGAATAACGTCGGCTACATCATAACCGGCTTTTTCAACACACCGGTAGATATTCTTGGCCGCGGTAACGAGTCCCGTGATAATATGCACTTCGGCTTCCATACGCATGCCGCTCATACCAACCGGGTCGCTGATGCCATCCTGACCGTCGACAATAAACTCTTGAGGGATGACGTGGATGATCTGCTGATCGCTTGGCAGCATGATGCGCTGGCAGTCTTCCAGAAGGCGCTCTACGTCTCGCGCCGTGATTTCATTATCACGGTTATTAATAGTGATGACCCCTTTGCTGCGAAGACTCCGGATATGATCGCCGGCAATTCCAACATTGACTGATCGAACCTGGATGCCGGATACATGCTCGGCCTGTTCAATAGCCGACCGAATAGCATTTACAGTTCGATCGATGTTGACAACCACACCACGATTAAGTCCGTCGCTGGGTGCGCGACCGACGCCAAGAATATTGATCTGGTCCAATTCATTGATCGAGGCCACAATTGCGCAGACCTTGGTGGTCCCGATATCCAATCCTACGACTATGCGCTCTTCCATATGCTTACCTGCTGTTGCTGTGTTTTAAAAAATTTCATTGCTGATTTATTACTGTAGATATTTTGGGGCGTCTTTCGTGACGACCTGACCTACAAACCGAAGATCGACCGATGCGAGTTTATCCATTCCTTTATGCGGGACTACCTGCTGATAAAAGGCTTCCCAGTTGCGCAACGCCCGATCGAAATCGTCGTGTCCAAACAATAACTTCACACCGTTGTCCTGCGAGAGGGCGATGACACCATCGTTTGAATCATATCCTACTTCGCTCAGTGTCAGCGAAGCAAATTGATGGTTCTGAGCGGCCTTCAGGAACGCAGTGATTTGCGTGGCTGCCTTTCCTTTCAGAGTATCACCGGGTGCTGTACGCCGAAGGCCATACACAAGTGGTACATTTGCCTTGCCCGCTTCGTGCGGCATGACAATACCATTTGCATCGAAATAAGGCTGATTTTGTTGGTCAGCCAAAATACCGACCGGCTCCCGTTCCGAAACCCGGATGAGCAGAGTTGTCGGGGGTACAACCCGAACTGTCGCCTCCTTCACATAAGGAAGTGTTTCGACGTCCTTGATGATCCGCAGATAGGGAAGACTATCGGGCGGTGTATTCAACGGAACATTAGCTTTCTTGATCACCGTCGTTGCTGGAGTGAACGTGTTTCCGGCTACTTCCACTTTCTTGATAATCGTTGCCCGGTTGAAGTAATAACCTGCAACGATCGCAGCCAGCAAGAGGGCGCCGATAATTAGCACATACCGCTGCTTAAGGGAACCGTTAAACAGGCTCTTTACACGGTCAAGCCGGCGGCCTTTCGATTCGGCTATCTCAAAGCTGGCAACAGAATATTCTTCTTCAGGAATATTCTGTTCCTCAAGAGGATTTTGCGCGTCACTCATCGCTTTCCTCCTTTTTCGAACCGGCATTCGGCCAGATGTGATATGTGTTTCGTGTATATCAAAGTTACTTCTTGTTGGTCTTCTTCAGTTTTGGAATTCCCTGGTTTAATGATTCGACGAACTGCTCGCCGTATTTGTAAATGTCGCCGGCACCCATGGTGATCACCAGATCTCCCGGCTTCACTATCTCGACTAACTTCGCCGGCAGCTCGTTTTTGTCCGCTACGTAGTTGACACCGCGGTGTCCGAAGTCGCGCGCCGTATCGGCGATGAGTTTGCCGGAAACACCTTCAATTGGTTTTTCGCGGGCAGGATAAATGTCGGTCACCACCAGCACCTCGGCATCGAAGAATGACAGGCCGAAATCCTGGTAAAGCTGCTGAGTACGTGTGTAAAGGTGCGGTTGAAAAACGACCACCAGCCTGCGGTCAGGCCAGCCTTTACGGGCGGCATGAATGGTCGCTTTAACTTCGGTCGGATGATGTGCGTAATCATCAACCACTATGACATTGTCCTTTTCAGCCTTGATCTGGAACCGCCTGTAAACGCCGCTGAATTTCTCGAGCCCTTCTTTGATTTTCTTGAAGGTCATATTCAGTTCAAACCCAATGCCTACGGCTGCAAGGGCATTTTTGATGTTGTGTTCTCCGGGAGCCTGGAGGGTGATCCTGCCGAGTGGCTTTTCATCGAGAAGCACGGTAAAAGTGCTGTGAATTTCACTCATCTCCACGTCTACTGCACGGATGGCAGCCTGAGGGTTAAACCCGTAAGTAAGTGTGCGTCGGCTGATCGACGGAATGATGCTCCGTACTTCCGGCTCATCCAGGCACATCACTACGGAACCGTAAAAAGGTACTTTGTTGGCGAATTCGATAAACGAGCGTTTGATGTCCTCGATATCGGCGTAGATATCCATGTGATCGGTGTCGATCGTCGTAATAACTGCCAGCGAAGGACTCAGTTTCAGGAACGTCCGGTCAAACTCATCGGCTTCGACCACGATAATGTCACCAGAACCAACGACAGCATTGGTTTTATCGAAGCTGTGAACACGACCCCCGACGATAATCGTCGGATCAAAATCGCCAGCCTGTGCTACGAGTCCGGCCATGGTTGTCGTTGTCGTCTTGCCATGGGTTCCGGCAATGCCGATACCAAACTTCATGCGCATCAGCTCGGCAAGCATCTCGGCCCGTTTGATGACCGGGATCTTCTTTGCCAGGGCTTCACTTGTCTCGACATTTTCTTCGGCTTTCACGGCACTGGTGTAGACGACCACGTCGGCACCTTCGATATTTTCAGGAGCGTGACCGAGATATATTTTGGCGCCCATCTTCTTGAGTCGTTCGGTATTCTCACTCATCGCACCGTCTGATCCGGTGACTTTATATCCCTTTCGCAACAGGATCTCGGCGATGCCGCTCATACCGATGCCACCGATCCCGACCATATGAATATGGCGAGTCTTCCCAAAAATCGGCTGTGTTTGTACATTCTTAGTCATTTCGTTCTGTATCAATCCCTTTATCAGCCTGAAGCAAGCGAATGATCTCGCCGGCGATATCGTGTGCAGCTTGCGGTCTTGCCATTTTCCGGGCGGCATCATGCATCGACTGCCGGAGCTGATCATCATTTAAAAGTGCGTATACTTCTTTCCCGAGATCACTTTTTAACTGCCGGTTTTCGAGCATTTTTGCGGCGCCTTTTTCTACCATGGCTTTGGCATTATAGGTCTGGTGATCACCGGCAACATTGGGTGAAGGCACCAGGAGCGACGGTTTACCAGTGACAGCCAGCTCGGCACATGATATCGCACCGGCTCGGCTGACAACCACATCGGAAGCAGCATAGGCACCCGGCATATCATCGATAAATGGCAAAAGCCTGACAGTCGGGAATGTATTCTCGTTAAATTGTTTTTTCAGATCATCGAAATATCGTTTTCCACACTGCCACAGGACCTGTATTTCGTTGTCCTGCGTCAGTTGTCCGAGATTGCTAAGCACGGCTTCGTTGATGGTTTTAGCACCTCCGCTTCCCCCAATCACGAGGAGCGTCCGCGTGTCACTGAGGCCGTATCGTTTTAAAAATTCTTTTCGCTCACCTTTCAGGATGTCAGCACGGGTCGGATTTCCCACGAGTTGGGTCTTGCCTTTCGGGAAATAGCGGTCTGCCTGTGGAAATGCCGTGAAGATGACCTTAGCGTCTTTGGCGAGCAAACGGTTCGTGAGCCCCGGATAACTGTTTTGTTCCTGGAGTACGACCGGGATGCCCATTTTTGCCGCAACCCATCCTACAGGACCTGCGACATAACCACCACAGGCAATTACTACAGCCGGACGAACCTTTCGGATGATGGTCAGACTCTGGAACAGGCTTACAATCAGCTTCACCGGGAATGTTACATTCTTCAGTGTCAAACGTCGAATCAGGCCGCTTATCCAAATGTTGTAGATCGGGTACCCGGCTTTCGGAACGAGTTCCCATTCCAGGTGATTACGGGTACCTGCAAAAGCGATGTCGCCTGTTTCCGGTATTGAACGCAATGCATCGGCAATAGCCAGCGCCGGCATAATGTGTCCTCCGGTTCCGCCTGCGGCAAGAAGCATGTTATAGCGTGGGTTGCTCATGCTGCACCTCCTTGCATATCCTGAAGCCTTACACTGTCTCTGTCATCCTGATTTTTTCCCCGTTCCAGGGGGAAAAGTAGGATCTCGTGCGAACCGGCAACGATTGCTACAACTGAAAAGATCGATTCCCCAGTCAGACGAGATCCTACGCCGTCCCGCAAGCGGGACAGCATCAGGATGACATCTTTATGAATGGGATTGGTCATTGGGTTAGTCCAGTTAAGTAATCCATCCCCTCGCCAAACTTCAGAACAACTGCGTCCTTTCAAAAAGAATAATATGTCTACCATCCTCCTATTCATGCTTTGGCCCGTTTGTGTTTGGAGACATTGAGCAGGATCCCGATGAGAACACCGGAGAACAGCAGGTTGGTACCGCCATAACTCACGAAGGGCATGGGCAGCCCGGTAACGGGGAATAGTCCGGATGCCACTGCGGCATTGAAGAAGGCGTACAACACAATCGAGAGCGTACAGGCGATTGCCAGTAAAACTCCCGCCGAATCGATCGCGTTTTTTGCGATATATAAAAAACCACGCGTGAGTATAATGACATACAGCATTAGAACGAATGCCGCACCAATCAAACCATATTCTTCACTGATGATCGCAAAGATGAAATCGTTGTAAGGGGCCGGCAGGAAATATCGTTGTGCACTTTTACCCGGACCCACGCCAAACAATTCGCCTCTGGCGATAGCAATCTCGGCTTGCTGTGTCTGGTAGCCGTCTTCGAGAGCGAATTCATCACTCTTTACATGGACTATATTATTGACATAGGATTTGATCCGTTGCTGGCGTTCGTGGGAATGACTGATCAGCAGAAATCCACCAAGAACGCCAATGGCGATGAGTCCCCCGAGATGTAATACATTAATCCGTCCAATAAACATGACCATCAGGCAGATAACCATAAGCAGTGCGGCACTGCTGAAGTCTTCGATACCGATAAGAGCACAAGTGGTAACAACCCAAAACATGATGGGGACGAATGCCTTGCTGAAGTCTTTGATGTATTCCTGTTTCTGCTGGATCAAGGCAACGACGTATACCAAAAGTGATGCAGCTGCCATTGATGACGGTTGAAATGAGAATCCGGCGATATCGATCCATCGCTTTGCACCATATTTCTCAGCACCGAAAGCAACAAGTGCGGCAAGGAATATCCAGCTCAGTACGAGTGCTATTCGACTGAACCGCATCACTTTGTGATAATCGATCTTCGAGAAGATGAGCAGGATGATGAAAGCGATAAACAACTTGATCAGGTGGCCAAATACAAGGTGTCCGGCTGAGACGTGTTTGGTTTCGGCAAAGTAGGCGATAGAGGAATAAACGGCCATCAAACCCACCATGATGAGCACCACAACGACGGCAAGCAGCACACGATCGCTGCCGCGTTTGCCATGGTCGATCTCCTCGACACTGGTGGCCATGATGTATGGGTTCTTATTTTTTACCGAAGTGAAATACATCTCAGAGATTCCTCACTGCTTCTTTAAATACTCGTCCTCTGTGCTCGTAATTCTCGAACATGTCGAATGAGGCACATGCCGGACTTAATAGGACGACATCACCTTCTTTAGCCATGAAGCTGGCTGCCGCAACGGCTTCTTCCATCGATTTGGCCCGTACGAATTCGGATACTTTGTCTTTTAGCTCTTTTTCAACCTTGTCAGCACCTTCGCCGATGGCGATGATTGCCCGAACTTTCTGGCGGATCAGATCGATTAGTTCGTTGTAGTCGTTTCCTTTGTCGCGGCCACCCAGGATGAGCACAATCGGTCGTTCAAAGCTACCAAGAGCATACCACACGGCATTGACGTTGGTCGCCTTGCTATCGTTGATATACCGAACACCATCCAGATCACGGACGAATTCGAGGCGATGTTCTACCCCTTCAAAATGGGAAAGACTCTCGCGGATGGCTTCGTTGCGAATTTCGAAAGCACGGGCAGCAAGTATGGCCGCCAGACCGTTTCGCAGATTATGCTGTCCGCGCAAACTTACTTCTTCAGTTTTCATGATCGTTTCTTCCCGGTTATGCATGCGGACGACAATTTCCCCCGCGCGGATGAAAGCACCTTCCGGTACTTCATCCACGAGAGAGAATGCCAGCAAATGAGGCATCGGGTCGTCTAAGACATTTTTCAGGTGTTCCCTTATGATGGGATCATCAAAATCGTAGATAAAAAAGTCGTCGCTTGTCTGTTTCTCGATAATCCGGAATTTGGACCGCACATAGTTTTCAAGCTTGTTGTCGTAGCGGTTCAAGTGATCGGGTGTAATATTCAGGATCGCAGAAACCTTCGGTCGGAATGTGTTAATGTGATCAAGCTGGAAACTGCTGACTTCGAGGATGACGTCGGTATCTTTATTGGCCTGTTCAACCACATCTGAAAATGCCACGCCTATATTTCCGGCAGTGACATGATCCCTGTTTGCCGTCTTCCAGAGATGATCGATCCAGCTTGTCGTTGTCGTTTTTCCATTAGTCCCGGTTATGGCAACAATATCTCCGTTGCAGAACCAACTGGCCGTTTCGATTTCTGAATAAACCGGCCGGCCCTCATTCATAAAGTGACGAATGATCGGACTCGTATCCGGAACGCCTGGACTCGTAACCAGGATGTCGGCATTAAGTGCGTGGTCTGTATGACCGTTTTGCTCGAACCGGATACCTGCTTCGAGTAAACGGATCTCAACAGCTTTTGACACAGGTCCGCTGTCAGATACAAAAACATCGTATCCGTTGCGTTTAAGCAGACATGCCGCTGCTATTCCGCTTCGAGCAGCTCCGGCTATGGTGATATGTTTTCCCTTCAGATCTATCATCGCAGTTTCAGTGTTAGAAGGGATGTGAGTGCCAATAAGACCGAGACGATCCAGAACCGAACGACAATTTTAGATTCAGCCCATCCCTTTTTCTCAAAATGATGATGAATGGGAGCCATCAGGAAGAAGCGTCGTCCTTCACCGTATTTTTTGCGGGTATATCTGAAATATGTTGTTTGAATGATGACAGAAACCGTTTCGAGGAAGAAGACACCACACAAAATTGGGAGAATCAGTTCTTTGCGAACCATCAATGCGACGGCTCCGAGCGCTCCGCCTATGGCTAAAGAGCCCGTATCACCCATAAATACCTGGGCGGGATATGAGTTGTACCAGAGGAAGCCCAAACATGCTCCGACCAGTGCTGAACAAAAGATGGTCAATTCGCCTGCTCCGGGTAAATAGAGAATGTTCAAAAACTGCGAGAAGTCGGTACGCCCGGATACGTAGCAGAAGATCCCGAGCGTCAGGACGACAATAGCTGATATGCCGGAAGCCAGGCCATCGAGTCCATCCGTTAGATTTACGGCATTGCTTACCGCCGTGATAACAAAAATCACTACCGGGATATAAGTGATCCAGCCAAGAGTCTCACCCAGCACTGCATAATTGATATTGATATTCTTGACGAAGGGAACTGTTGTAAGTGTATTGTATGCATGAAAATCAGGGTACGTGTAGATCACGACGCCGAGGATGAGTCCTACCAAAACCTGTCCTGCTACCTTTACCCAGCTGTAAAGGCCTTTTTTATTCTTTCTGATAATTTTGATGTAGTCGTCAAGGAAACCGACGATGCCAAGAGTCAGCATCACGAAGAATACCAGCCATCCGTACACATTACCCGGACGAATCCAAAGAAGACTCGGCAGGAGAGTAGCCAGAATGATGATCAACCCGCCCATGCTTGGAGTACCTGCTTTACTGAGATGCGTATCCAGACCGATATCGGTTCGAATGGTTTCACCAAGCTGCATCTTTTTGAGCCAGTTGATAATATACTTTCCGATAATCAGACTGATGATCAGAGCTGTTGCCGCAGCGAGTACACTTCTCGTTGAGATATATGAAAAAGCACCAAATCCCGGCGGATGATAATGAATTTCAAACCAATTAAGAATCCAGTACAGCATCAGCCCTCCCTCTTTCAGGTGATGGCTATACCATGTTCGAATGGCTGCCGCCGCAATCTTGCGGTCGTCAAAAGGATGCCGTTTCCCATTAACTTCCTGATAATCTTCATGGCCTTTACCCGCGACCAACACAATATCATCTTCATTAGATGATGTGATAGCGTGGATAATTGCCTTTTCCCGGTCGGAAATCCGTTCAGCTTCTTCCGGATGTTCCATACCCTTGTAAATTTCATCGATGATCGCTTCGGGATCTTCCGTGCGCGGATTATCTGAAGTGACGATGACACGGTCGCCGTAAGTTTCAGCTATCTTTCCCATAACCGGACGTTTGCTCCGATCCCGGTCACCGCCGCAACCGAAGACAATAACCAGTTGCTGGTGTGCTTGTCGGGTATCATGAAGGGTAGAGGACACCTTTTTGAGTGCATCAGGTGTGTGAGCGTAATCCACAAAAACGTGCGGATAAGCTTGTTCTACGTCAATTTTAACACGATCGAGCCGGCCGGGGGCACCTTTGGCACTCTTGAGGGCTTCGGCAACATCATTCGGTTCGAAACCCAGTGCCGTGCAGATTAAAAATGCCTGTGCAACATTATAAGCGTTAAACTCTCCAACCAATGGACTTTCGACCGGGAGGCTGTTTACAGCCAATGAAAGTCCGGATGCCGTATTTGTATTGATTCGCAGGCGATAGGGCAAGTTTATGTTTTGACCAAACGTGTAGATTTTGCCTTTGCAAACATCCGCCATGAATGAACCATACGAATCATCACCATTGATAACAGCGCTGCCGCGTTCTATTACTTTTGAAAAAAGCTTTTGTTTGGCAGCAGCGTAAGCCTCCATCGTCTTGTGATAATCAAGATGATCGAGTGTGAGATTCGTGAATGCCGCTACCTCGAAATTAATACCGGATACCCTATCCTGGTCAAGGGCATGCGATGATACCTCCATAGCGACGAATTCGGTACCGAGATCGGCTATTTTGCGTAAATCATCGGCGAGTTCAACCGGGTCAGCAGTTGTGTACTTGCTGGCTTCCGCTTTCCCGCCTATGATTCGGGCAACAGTTCCAAGAAGTGCCGCTTTTTCGCCGAGTGACGTCAATATCTGGTAGACCAGCGTGGTTACGGTCGTTTTGCCGTTAGTACCGGTTACCCCAATAAAACGCAACTTCTTTTGCGGGTCGCCATTTACAGCAAGAGCAAGTTTATTCAGTAACAAACGGGAGTCTTTAACAACAAGTCGAACCACATTCCCGGGAACATCAATCTCATGTTCGGCAATAATGACACCAGCACCGTTATCAATAGCCTTGGGTATAAACTCGTGTCCATCAACATTGAGTCCGCTAACAGCGACAAAGATGTCGCCGGGCTTGATCTTCCGGGAATCGTGCTGGACGCGACCATCGATCACCTCGATTTTTCCAGATATGGAGTCTGGTTTACACAGCGCTATGAGTTGATTCCACATCATCGGCTGGTACCTCCCGAATTTGTGATATCCTTCATGCTGTGTGCCTTTCCACGCACCGTGACAGTCGATCCGGTTTGCATACGCTGACCGCCGAGGGGGAACTGGGTATAGATGGTTCCGGAACCAATCATTTTGATGTTCAATCCCCGCTCGCTGGCGTACCACATGGCCTGCCGCATACTCATGCCGTGCAGATCGGGCACGGTAACGTATTTCTGACCTTTTTCAACCGGATCTATCTTTTCTGTAAACAATTCGATCCGTTGACCGGGTTTTAATTCTGTACCAGCCTCAGGCTTTTGCTTATCAATAACTTTTCCGTTTCCCCTAACCTGATATGCAATGTTGAGCTTACTCAGTAACTTTTGAGCAGCATCTGCCTGCATTCCGCCAACATTAGGGGCAACCGCCAGGGATTGATTCAGATTCTCATTATCCGGATGAATTGTCAGATCCGGGTCCATGCGAGCCACGCGTTTGGCAATATCATGGAATATCGGACCTGCAGCCAACCCGCCATAAATGGTTGTACGAGGTTCATCCATGATGACAAGGCATACATATTTGGGATCATCAGCAGGGAAAAAACCAACAAATGAAGCGTGATATTTGAAATGGTATTTCCCATCCTTATATATCTGTGCTGTTCCGGTCTTACCGGCAATTTCCAGTCCCTGGACCTGTGCGAGGGCGGCTGTTCCTGAGTCGGAGACCACACCCTCGAAAACGGGCAGCAATTTTTTGATGGTTGACCGATCGGCTATTTTACGGACTCGTACGGGTCGAAAACGTTTAATAACATCACCATCATCACCTGTGATGTAATCCACAAGGTGTGGACGCATCAATACACCATTATTCGCAAATGCTGCATAAGCCTGGGCCAACTGGATGGGAGTGATCTGGACTCCATAACCGACTGCCATCCACGGGAGAGTGATCTTACTCCAGGTAAACGGTTTCCGCAACCGGCCGCCTTCTTCATAGGGGAGATCAATCTGCGTGGGTGAACCGAAACCGAGATTTCGTGCATATTGATAAAAAACTTCCGGCTTCAGACGCATGGCTATCTCGGCTGTACCGATGTTGGAAGATTTCTCGATAACCTGAGGAAATGACATCGTGCCAAGCGGCTCGTGGTCACGCATCCACTGTCCATAAATCAGTTTCTTACCGTCAGCAGGAGTCCGAATAGTATCATGCAAAGTGACGACCCCCTGTTCAAGTGCTGCGATTGCAGTTACAAGCTTGAATGTCGAACCGGGTTCAATCATATCGGTTACCGACATGTTGCGGCGAACCTCATCGGGCGTTTGTCCGGGTGCATTCGGGTCAAAAGAGGGATAATTTGCCATTGCCTTAACAGCTCCGGTACGGGGGTCGAGCACAATGGCTTCACCATATGATGCTCTTGTCCGTTTTACACCATTTTTGAGCTCTTCTTCAACGACTGCCTGAATGTGAACATCCAGGGTGGTGTGCAAATTATATCCGTTTACAGGCTTCTTGCGCGGAGTTCCCAACACGGCACGAATATGGCGGCGATTGTCGAGTTGAACCTGCTGAAGACCATCTTCACCTCTGAGAACATCATTATAAGATCTTTCCAGACCGTTGACCCCGTCCATATTATAATTGACATAACCAAGAACGGGCGCAGCCAGGGAGTCATAGTTATAGCGACGTTTGTGCTGTTCACTTAGGATAATGCCCCGGTAATTAAGCGAGTGGAGTGCTTCCCAGGCTCTGGTGTTTAAACCTTTTGCCATTACGATATATCGGGAATCTTTAGGTGCCCGTGCGATTTTACGACGATAGTGATAGCTGCTTAGTCGGGTATATGTGCCGAGTGAATCACAAATTCGATTAAGCTTGGCATGATCCATCTTTGGCGCTCTGGGGTCGACAGCTAAATTATAGGAGACCGTATTTGTGGCAAGCACACGTCCCTGATCATCGAGGATATCACCACGAAGCGCCGGTATAGGCACAAAGTCGATGGCCTGGGCATTCCACAGTTCACGGAGCTGATGCCCGTCCCACACATTGATCCGTATCAGTTGCAGAACAATGGCGCAGGGCAACAAAAATACAAGCCCGAAGATAAAAGGAGCCCTGTGTAGTATGTTTCGCCTGTCGCTCACGTGAATTTAATGGTCAATTATAATAACATGGTCCGTTGGTCCACCGGTAATCATGCCCAGTTTACGGGCCTTGCTGTATATTTCGGTGGGACCAATTAACTTGTCGTAAGTAAATTTTCTGTCGTTGTAAATGCGCTGTGTCTGTTCGTACTTCTTTTGAAGCTGTTGAACTTCACCCAGCAGACGTTGTGTATAAAAAACATGGTTCAGATAGAGGAGACCGGCAATTCCAAAAAGGAGCGAGCCTACGATGACTTTCCACGGCTTAATATTAGAAAACTCCGGGATCTTGCGCTTTTTTTTCGGTTCATGGGCGTAGGTTACCGTACTCTTCCCTTTATCAGGTGAAAATACTCCGCCTTTGCCTTGCTGGTAACGAGACTTTGCCAGTACGCCGGCCGGGCGGCTGGATTGCTTCCTCTTCTTGTTTGCTGATTTTTTTATTGGAGTATTCACATACATCATGCTGAATCCGTAGTTTTTTTGATCCCGACACGCATACGCGCACTGCGTGCACGCGGATTTCGTTCAACCTCTTCCGGAGATGCTGTGATCACCTTTCTATTCAATAATTCCATATCGGTGATCGGATTTCCGAAAAAATCCTTCTTTAGATTGCCTTGTATATTTCCTGTGCGAAAAAAATGTTTGACCAAACGGTCTTCCAGCGAGTGATATGAGATAACGGCGAAACGCCCGTTCTCTTTCAAAAACTTTCGGCCTGCGTTCAGACCTTTTTCCAACATTTCAAGTTCTCTGTTGACTTCGATGCGTATGGCCTGAAAAACGCGGGCGACGGATTTAATGGCGTGAGGGCCATGGACAACAGAACCGATGACATCACGGAGTTCCTTGGTTGTGTGCAGTGGTCGGTTACCAACAATCGCACTGGCAATGCGACGGCTGTGTCGTTCTTCTCCATATGTATATATGAGGTTCGTCAATTCTTCCTGCGAGTATTGGTTTATCACTGTTTCTGCTGTAATACCTGTCATGGCTCCCATGCGCATGTCAAGCGGGCCATCTTCCCGGAAACTGAAACCACGGCTTGCTTCATCGATCTGGTGGCTTGATACTCCAAGATCGAGCAGGATACCCGACACCTGTCCTTCTAATTCAGGGGGCAGGATGATATCCATGAAACCAAAGTTGCCCATAACCAGGTGCAGCCTTGGGTCTTTCTCCCCTTGCGTGCGTACCTGTTCCAGCGCTTCCGGATCCTGGTCGATTCCGTAGATTTGACCATTCTTCTCTAATTCCTTAAGAATGCCGGCAGTATGTCCACCACCCCCAAGGGTCCCATCTACGTAGATGCCTTCTCGATCGGTCACCAACGTTTCGATGGTTTCGGAGAGAAGAACAGGGTCATGAAATGAGAGATTGCTCATTCCTCCTCTTCGTCCTCGAACCCTCCCATCACATCTTCAAAGAGCTCCTGGTATGCCTCGAAATCCAGGTTTTCATCTTCACGGGCGAACGCCTCGGGCGACCAAAGCTCGACGCGTTCTCCACTACCGATAAAGATGACTTTGCTGGTTATTCCCACCATTTCCATTAATTTGGAAGGAAGCGCCAGCCTGTTTTGCCGGTCGAGTATCAGATCGTCTGCGGTCCTCAGGAAATTACGGATTACTGTTCGCCCCCGTTTTTTGAAGGAATTGATCTTCTTGAGTTTCCGCTCGACTTTCTGCCACTCGTCTTCCGGGTATAAATAAAGACATTGCTCAAGTCCCCGAACGATCGTGAAACGTTCTTCGGCCACGGGATTGAGAAACTTCCGCAGTTTTGACGGAAAGCTTACTCGCCCTTTTTCATCGACCGCATGTTCGTATTCACCTTTGAAGCTCGACACGGGGGTTGTCGCTTAAATTGTTACCGGAAGGAAAGGGTTGGGAGGTTCTCCCACTTCTTCCCACTTTACCCCACAAAGTACCCTAATCTTACACTTTTTGTCAAGCCTTTATGATGCTTTTAAATACTTTTTTTCAATGATTTATCTATGTTTTTACGAAAAACGGTCGACGATCAGCATTATGTCTTTGTTAAACAAATAGTTATCATATAATATGTGTACATAATGTGTGTATGTGGATAACATGAAATTTTTCTAAAAAAATGTGACGAAATACAAATAATGATCTGACAAAGACTGGAAATATTGAGATATCAGAGAGACAGGGTGACTAAATATTGCAGATATGTTGGCAATGAAAGCTAAGATTCTACGTCTATTTTTTTATTTCGATGAAACAAAGAAATGTGGATAAGTAGAAAATAAGGTCTCTGATATTTTTTGAGAGTATGAATAGTATCAGACGTGTGAAATATCCGCGTTTATTGATAATCGATATTGGAAATATTCGGGTTGGTCACAAGTCAAAGACTTGCGACATGTCGGAGATCAATACAAAAACTACAATCCCTTCAGTATCATTTTGAGCTGCTGGTTATCCCAACCGTATCCGAAACAACTCCTGGGGGAATTAGGATAATCACGGACAACTCTGTGGCTTTCCCTGTGGACCCTGTGGTTATTTTTTAACGTGAGTTCGAGATAATGAAATCGCATTCACCAACCTCTCGATGTCATTCTCCCGAGGTATCGGGAAGGAATCTATCCTGGCTGCAATCCTGGCATATATTCAGTACCATTTTTAGCGTTTCCGGACAGATTAGATTTCTCC
>Ga0114931_10006354_pt1 | contig 14540 bp, 7 predicted proteins | sample 2SBtaG_FD_89579 | JGI IMG/M metagenome (GOLD analysis project Ga0114931, IMG submission 89579) | Deep subsurface microbial communities from Kolumbo volcano to uncover new lineages of life (NeLLi) - 2SBTROV14_V59a metaG | ecosystem: Environmental > Aquatic > Marine > Volcanic | place: Kolumbo...
CTCTAATGGCAAAGCGTAAGCCTACATCCATGGCGATAGGCGTAATCAATGTACCTTCAACCGATACGTTATCTCCTGGCATTACCATTTCAACACTCTCCGGCAGGGTTACAATCCCGGTCACATCTGTGGTCCGAAAGTAAAACTGTGGTCGATAACCATTAAAGAACGGAGTATGACGCCCTCCCTCTTCCTTATTCAAGATATAGCACTCAGCCTTAAACCTGGTATGAGGTGTAATAGTTCCGGGAGCCGCAAGTACCTGACCACGCTCAATCTCTTCACGTTTAATTCCACGCAAAAGTATACCTACGTTATCACCAGCTCTGCCCTCATCAAGGGTCTTACGAAACATTTCTACCCCGGTTACCGTGGTTTTTTGAGTCTCCTTAATACCAACAACTTCAATTTCCTCGCCAACTGTTACAACACCACGCTCAATTCTACCTGTCGCAACTGTACCACGACCAGAAATTGAGAATACATCCTCAACCGGCATCAAGTATGTTTTATCAACATCACGTTTGGGCTCGGGTACAAAAGAATCAATGGCAGCCATTAACTCCCAAATACAGGCGGTGTATTTCTCATCTTCCGGATTTTCAAGGGCCTTTAAAGCACTACCCTTAATAATAGGAGTATCATCACCAGGATATTCATATTTATCCAATAACTCGCGCAGTTCCATGTCTACTAACTCAATAAGCTCTTCGTCATCAACCATGTCGCACTTATTAAGAAAGACAACAACAGCTGGTACACCTACCTGACGAGCCAGGAGGATATGTTCACGAGTCTGAGGCATAGGCCCATCATCTGCACCAACCACCAAAATAGCGCCATCCATCTGGGCGGCACCAGTAATCATATTTTTGATATAATCGGCATGACCAGGACAATCCACATGCGCATAATGACGTTTTTCAGTCTCATACTCTACATGAGCCGTAGCAATCGTAATGCCACGTTCCTTCTCCTCAGGAGCCTTGTCAATATCGGAAAATCCAGTACCTTCAGACAACCCCTTAGTCGCTAATACAGTGGTAATCGCAGCTGTAAGTGTAGTCTTGCCATGATCAATATGACCAATTGTACCAATATTTACATGTGGTTTAGTTCTTTCATATTTTTGTTTAGCCATTGTCGTCCCTCACGGTTCCTTAAAATAAAATTTATCACAAACCTCTAACCTTCTTTATAACCTGTTCAGCAATCTTTTCCGGCACCCTTTGATAAGAATGGAACTGCATAATAAAATTTGCCCTACCTTGGGTAGCGGAACGTAAATCTGTCGAATAACCAAACATCTCTGCCAATGGCACATGCGCCTGAATAACATGCGTGCCATTATCAAGTGCATTCATTCCGTTAACTTGAGAACGTTTGGAGTTTAAATCGTTTATTACATCTCCAAGATATTCTTCCGGAAGATGTATCTCTAAGGCCATTATGGGTTCAAGCAAAACCGGCCCGGCGTCTAATGATGCCTGCCGCAATGCCATATTTGCAGCAACGGCAAAGGCCTGCTCTGTTGAATCTTCCTCATGATAAGAACCATCAACCAAGGCAACCCGGACACCTACCACCGGATAACCTAACAAAGCTCCGGAATCCATGCTTGTTTCCACGCCCTGGCGAATAGCATCCACAAATTCAACGGGTATTGCATCATCAGCGAGAAGATTATCAAACTGCCAGCCCTGTTCAGGATCTGTAGGAGATATTTCCAACCAGACATGTGCATATTGTGACTTCGCTGCACCTATCTGCTCAAATTTCCCTTCCGCCTTTGCCGTACCGCTAACCGTCTCCTTATATGATACTTGCGGCCTGCCGACATTCGCTGCTACTTTAAACTCACGAACAAGACGATCGACAATTATATCGAGATGGAGTTCACCCATTCCAGAGATAAGAGTCTGACCAGTATCCACATCATGCGATACCTTAAAGGAAGGATCCTCAATAGCGATCTTTTCTAAACTTTCAAAAAGCTTCTCTTCATCCGCCTTGCCTTTGGGTTCAATGGATATGCTGATAACTGGTTCCGGTATATCAATATTATCCAGGCAAATTGAATCACCTTTCTCGCAAAGGGTATCTCCAGTGACTGTAAAACGGAGTCCAACTATAGCCGCTATGTCACCAGCACCAATTTCCTTGATTTCCTCACGCTTATTGGAATGCATCCGCATGATTCGACCAATTTTTTCCTGCTTGCGCCGTATGACATTATAAACCTTATCACCCTGACGTAATGTACCGGAATATACCCGCACATATGCCAAGTTACCAACAAATGAGTCCGACACCATCTTAAACGCCAAGGCACAGAACTTACCTTTGGGATCAGGCTCACGTGTTATCTCATTACCATCATTATCGATGCCCCGAACCGCACAGACATCCTTTGGTGATGGCAAATAAGAAATAATTGCGTCAAGTAATGGTTGAACGCCCTTATTTTTAAAAGCACTGCCGCAAAGCACCGGTACCAATTCCAACTGCCTGGTAGCAGAACATATTGCGTTTTTAATCTCGTCAGCACTAATGGGCTGTTCTTCAAGATATTTTTCCATGACCCCCTCATCGAAGTCGGCCAGCTTCTCGATAAGGGCCATACGTGCGGCCGTGAATATGTCAGAGTATTCTTCCGAGATCTCTTGTTCGGTTACTTTGGATCCCTGAGATTCTTCATCAAAAAAGAGCATCTTGCCTCGAATGAGATCAATAATGCCAGCGAAGGAATCTTCTTTACCAATGGGTAGAGTAACGGCAAGGGGAACTGCTCCAAGCCTATCTTCCATCATCTTCAAGCAGCGCTCAAAATCAGCGCCAACCCGATCCATCTTATTAACAAAAGCAATACGCGGTATTTTATAACGATCGGCCTGATGCCACACCGTTTCTGATTGAGGCTCAACACCTCCTACCGCACAAAAAACTGCTACTGCTCCGTCTAAAACCCGTAAGCAACGTTCTACTTCGACTGTAAAATCAACGTGTCCGGGTGTATCAATTATATTTATCTGAAAATCATGCCAGTAACAGGTTGTTGCGGCTGAGGTAATGGTGATGCCTCTTTCCTGCTCCTGCTCCATCCAGTCCATGACGGCGTTACCATCATGAACCTCACCGAGTTTATACGATTCACCTGTATAATATAGAACCCTTTCTGTTGTAGTTGTCTTGCCCGCATCAATGTGGGCCATAATACCAATATTACGTATATTTGCTAAAGAGTTCCTGGCTTTCACGACCACCCGCCTAGTCTTATCTTTCATGTCTGCATATTAAATCAGACACCTTGTTGACAAAAGAGCGAACGACTTACTTGAACGCGAAAGCTTGATACATCAGGGAGATCATTTTGTCAATACTGAATCCAACACTACCAGCGATAGTGAGCAAAAGCCTTATTTGCCTCAGCCATCTTATGAGTATCTTCTCGTTTTTTAACCGAAGCACCACGCTTATTAAAGGCATCATTCAATTCAGCGGCTAATTTTTCGGCCATTGAATTTCCGGATCGTTTTTTGGCAAAGGTACACAACCAACGCATCGCCAAAGCGTTTCGTCTTTCCGGTCGTACTTCAATAGGCACCTGATAAGTTGCCCCGCCAACACGACGCGATTTAACTTCAACCCTGGGCCGAACAGCCTCCATAGCCTTATCAAATACATCAAGCGGATCTTCACCTTTATTCCGCTCTGCGAGTATGTCCATCGCCCCATAAAAAATATTACGGGAAATACTTTTTTTACCGTCTGACATCAGTACATTTATAAACTTGGTAACAAGTACACTCTTAAATCGTTCATCCGGGCTAATGGGACGTTTCGCAACTGACTTTCTTCTTGGCATCTCTACTACTCCTTAAATTACCTGTCTCACTTAGGCCGTTTAGCACCATATTTTGAACGTCCCTGTCTACGATCAGAAACGCCTAAAGTATCAAGAGTACCTCGAATTATATGGTATCTAACACCAGGTAAATCCTTGACTCTACCGCCACGAATTAAAACAACGGAATGTTCCTGTAGATTATGACCAACGCCTGGAATATAAGATGTAACTTCCATGCCGTTAGTAAGTCTTACTCTGGCAACTTTACGCAGAGCAGAGTTCGGTTTTTTGGGTGTCGTGGTGTAAACTCTGACGCAAACACCTCGTTTTTGAGGGGCACCTTTCAAGGCCGGGGTATTCGTCCGGCTTATCATCTTTTTACGACCTTGCCGTACCAATTGGTTGATGGTTGGCATTTATCATACTCCTTTTTATATAGCTAATTCCGTAACTAACCCACTAAACATGAAAACGAATCTATCTGACTTCTAGTCATACAAATTAATTAACGAGGTCACATATCAAACCAGACAACCCACAAGGGGCATCGGAGAAAAGGGACTTTTACTCGAAGAGCAATGCATTGTCAAGATATATATTCTCATAATGCTAAATTGCCTTCATGGCCTTCTCAACTTACTGATATTTGTTATATGCAGGAACTCCGGTACCGGCTGGCACCAGACGCCCCATAATAACATTTTCCTTTAAGCCCACCAGATTATCCACCCGACCGGCCATAGCCGCATTAGTTAGAACCTTAGTGGTTTCCTGAAATGATGCGGCGGAGATGAAACTATCCGTACTCAAAGATGCCTTGGTTACGCCAAGTAACAAAGGCTCGGCCTGGGCAGGCTGACCGCCATCTTGAATAATTTTTTCATTCTCCTCACGGAAACGCCACCATTCAACATGCTCGCCAATCATGAAAATGGAATCACCAGCGCCGGTAATAGTTACCCTGCGCAACATCTGACGGACAATGACCTCAATATGCTTATCATTAATTTTTACGCCTTGCAGACGATAGACCTCTTGGATCTCATTAACCAGAAACTTGGCCAATTCTTTAACGCCCTTAACCCGTAAAATATCATTCGGATCTGGAGAACCATCCATAAGAGGCTCACCAGCTTTCACATAATCGCCCTCATGAACACTGATATGTTTACCCTTGGGAATAGAATACTCCTTTGGTTCGCCAATAGGAGGCGTAACGATGACCCTTTTCTTACCCTTCGTGTCCTTGCCGTAACTAATCTGGCCGTCAATTTCAGTAATAACTGCATGTTCTTTAGGCTTTCTAACCTCAAACAACTCTGCTACCCGTGGCAGACCACCAGTAATATCCTTAGTTTTGGTTGTCTCGCGGGGTATTTTACCCAAAACCGTACCAGGAACCAGGACATCACCCTCTTCTACGTTGATAATAGTTCCAACAGGCAAAGAGTACCGAGCCATAATTCCCGTCTTGGGCAGCTTAACTCCACGGCCATTTTCATCCTTCAGTGAAATTCTGGGATTCATATCGCTCTGACGAGACTGAATAATTACCGAACTTGATTTACCGGTAATAGGATCAACCCGATCTTGCATGGTATTTCCCTCTACAATATCGCCAAACTTTACAACTCCGCCAACCTCACATACGATAGGTATGGTATAAGGATCCCAATCGGCAAGCATGGCATCGGGATCAACTGTTTCGCCATCTTTAAAGTGAAGCAAAGCGCCATAATTCAATGGATATCGTTCAAGCTCTCGTCCTTGTTCATTTAGAACACTTATTTCACCATTACGGTTCATTACAACAATACCGCCATCAGCGCCTTCAACGGTATGAATGCCATGATATTTCAGAGAGCCACCATGTTTTGTTCTAATTTCAGCGGCCTCAGCACTTCGACTGGCTGTTCCACCAATATGAAATGTCCGCATCGTAAGCTGAGTACCCGGCTCACCAATAGATTGAGCTGCGATAATACCAACCGCCTCCCCCTGATTTACCATGTGACCTCGACCAAGATCACGGCCATAACACTTAGCGCAGACTCCTCGCTTTGCCTGGCAAGTTAAAACAGAACGAATGGCAATCCGATCAACACCGGCATCGTCAATCTTCTTGACAATGGCTTCGGTAATTTCCTCATTGGCCGACACCAACAAATCCCCACTTATCGGATCATTAATATCATCAAGAGCAACTCTACCAAGGATACGTTCACCAACTGGCTGGATAATTTCACCACCTTCAAGAAGTGGTTCAGCAATAATTCCATCCAATGTGCCGCAATCCACCTCGATAATGGTAGAATCCTGCGCAACATCAACCAACCTCCTGGTCAAATACCCAGAGTTTGCAGTTTTCAGGGCAGTATCGGCAAGACCCTTCCGAGCACCATGCGTAGAAATGAAATATTCAAGAACATTCAGGCCCTCACGGAAATTCGCCTTAATGGGAGACTCAATAATCGCACCAGAAGGTTTAGCCATCAAACCACGCATACCTGCAAGCTGACGGATCTGATCTTTAGAACCACGAGCCCCGGAATCGGCCATAACGAAGATGGGATTGAAACTCGGCGTTTCAACTTCTTTACCATCAGCATCGACAATCATGTCAACACTTAAATTATTCATCATGGTCTCCGCCACCTCATCCGTGGTTCTCGACCAAATATCAACTACCTTATTATATTTTTCACCAGCAGTAATAAGCCCTCCAGCATATTGATCTTCAACATCCAGGGTCTCTACCTCTGCATTATGAATAAGCTTATTCTTGTCGTCAGGAATTGTCATATTGTCAATACAGATTGAAATAGCATGGGTAGTGGCCATTTCATAACCCATATCCTTAAGACGATCCGCCAGAATTACAGTTTCTTTGGTACCAGCATGTCTATAGGTATAGTCAATAAGTTTTGCTAACGCTTTCTTGGTGAAAACTCTATTCGCATGTTCGAATGGCACGGCTTCCGGCAGTAATTCAGACAACATAATGCGGCCAGCAGACGTATCGACAATCTCACCATCAATGCGAACTTTTATCTGGGCCTGTAGGTGAATAGCCCCCTGATCATGAGCGATAATTGCCTCAGCTGGAGATGCCATAATCATTCCTTCCCCCTTGGCCATCGGCCGCAGGCGGCTCATATTATACAGACCAAGAACAATATCCTGCGACGGAATAATGATTGGCTCACCATTAGCGGGAGACAGGATATTATTGGTTGACATCATCAAGACCCTGGCCTCTACCTGAGCCTCAACAGTAAGCGGTAAATGCACCGCCATTTGATCGCCGTCAAAGTCAGCATTAAAGGCGGAACATACAAGGGGATGAAGCTGAAGAGCTTTACCTTCAATTAGCACAGGTTCAAAGGCTTGCATACCGAGACGATGCAGGGTTGGAGCCCGATTCAGAATAACTGGATACTCCTTAACAACCTCATCAAGAACGTCCCACACCTCTTTCACACCCTTCTCAACCATCTTTCTGGCGCTTTTAATGGTGGTTACATATCCCTTCAATTCGAGTTTATTGTAGATATACGGCTTAAATAACTCAAGGGCCATTTTCTTGGGGAGCCCAACCTGGTGGAGACGTAAATATGGGCCGACGACAATAACTGTACGACCAGAATAATCCACACGTTTACCAAGTAAGTTCTGCCGAAAACGCCCCTGCTTTCCTTTAAGCATATCACTAAGTGACTTAAGAGGCCTCTTATTGGACCCCGTAATAACCTTACCACGACGACCATTATCAAAGAGGACATCAACCGCCTCCTGGAGCATCCGTTTCTCGTTACGAATAATAATTTCCGGCGCATCAAGATCCAATAGCCGCTTCAAACGATTATTGCGATTGATAACCCGCCGATACAAATCATTAAGGTCAGAAGTTGCAAAACGACCACCTTCCAAGGGCACAAGTGGACGCAAATCCGGCGGCAATACCGGGATTATATCAAGGATCATCCATTCCGGTTTATTGTTTGACTCCTTAAAGGCCTCCACAACAGTAAGACGTTTGGCATATTTTTTACGTTTAGCCTCGGAACCAGTAGTGCGCATCTCCTCACGCAGGGTGGCGGCTAAACTGGGCAAATCAACCCTCTTAAGCATATATTTGATCGCCTCAGCCCCAATACCGACCTTAAAGAGGTCGCCATGGTCTTCGCGAGCAGTACGATACTCGTTCTCACTAAGTAATGTACCCACTGCCGGGGCAGGCTCTGTAGATTCAATTACAACATAAGAATCAAAATAGAGAATCCTCTCCAGTTGCTTCAGAGTAAGATCCAGCATATTGCCTATTTTAGAAGGCAGGCTCTTCAGAAACCAGATATGAGCAACAGGTGCGGCAAGTTTAATATGACCAAGACGCTCACGGCGGACACTGGACAATATGACCTCAACGCCACATTTTTCACAAACCACACCACGGTGCTTCATGCGTTTGTATTTACCGCAATTACACTCGTAATCTTTTACCGGCCCAAAAATCTTGGCGCAAAAAAGTCCGTCACGCTCTGGTTTAAATGTTCGATAATTAATGGTCTCCGGTTTCTTAACTTCGCCATTAGACCAATCTAAAATTTTTTCTGGAGAGGCTAAAGAAATTCGTACAGAATTGAATTTTACTGGTGCCTTGGATTTTGAAAAAAAACTGAAAAGCTCATCCACGGTTTTTCTCCTACTTTTGATATTTTAAATTCTTTTATCGTAGTAGATACAAAAAAGGACTTATATCTACAGCGGCCTTAAATCTACGACCACTGACTATTTTCTACAACCTAATGACCGAAGCAGTTACTCATAACTACGACAACTGACTATTTTTCATCAATTAATTCCATATCAAGACATAATCCTTGTAACTCCTTCACCAGAACATGAAAAGACTCCGGCAAGCCAGCTTCAAGAAAATTATTACCTTTAACAATCTTCTCATACATCTTGGTACGTCCCGTCACGTCATCGGACTTAACGGTCAAGAACTCCTGCAATGTATGGGCGGCACCGTAGGCTTCCATTGCCCACACCTCCATCTCACCCAGTCGTTGACCGCCAAATTGTGCCTTACCACCAAGGGGCTGTTGGGTTACAAGAGAGTAAGGGCCAGTAGAGCGAGTATGGATTTTGTCATCTACAAGATGATGTAGTTTGAGATAATACATGGTGCCAACGGTGATGGGATTTTCAAATTTTTCACCCGTCAGACCATCATATAATTCACGCTGACCGACCTCGCTCATCCCGGCTTCTTTCAGAAGTGCGCGAATCTCCGCTTCTTTAGCACCGTCAAAAACTGGAGTAGAAACATGTATTCCACTCTTCATTTTTTTAGCCATAGCAGATAAGTCTGAGTCATCCATACCGTCAGTTAATTGTTCATACTCACCTGCAGAGTAAATCCTGCGCATTTTCTCACGCAATTCCTTCATATCATCACGCTCGGCCAATTCACATAATTGTTCGCCAAGCTTCCTGGCAGCCAGACCAAGATGCACTTCCAAAACCTGCCCAACATTCATACGAGATGGAACTCCAAGTGGATTTAGAACAATATCAACGGTAGTTCCATCGGCAAAATATGGCATATCCTCTTCGGGCAGGATGCGGGAAACAACACCCTTATTACCATGCCGGCCAGCCATTTTATCTCCAACGGAAAGTTTACGTTTTTTAGCGACATAAACCTTGACCATTTTAATAACACCAGGAGGAAGATCATCACCCTTACGCAGCCTATCGATTCTGGTTTCATAGCTCTTTTTCAGGGCTTTAACCTGACTCTCATAACGCTCGTAGATAAGATCAATTTCACCTTTTAATTTATCCTTACCAGTAAAATCAATTTCTTTAATAGCATTCAAGCGAAGTGAATCAAGAACGTCTTCAGTAATTTTTTTACCTTTCTGGAGGACAACTTTTGATTCCTGCGCCAAAATATCGGCCTCAGCTGTTAGATTAACCAGAATTTCAGCCAAACTTTTCCTGACACCCTTCTTAATATAACGAACTTCATCCGCCATATCATGTTCCAACTTGGCAACTTCCATTTCTTCAATTGCCAGAGTACGTTCGTCCTTTTCTACACCCTTACGAGAAAAAACATGGGCATTAATAACCACACCTTCGATGCCAGGCGGTACACGTAACGATGTGTCTTTAACATCACCCGCCTTTTCACCAAATATAGCCCGTAACAATTTTTCTTCTGGCGACAACTGAGTTTCACCCTTAGGCGTAACTTTACCCACCAGGGTATCACCAGCCTTAATGACCGCCCCAATTCTAACAATTCCAGAATCATCAAGATTCCGTAAAGCTTCCTCTCCAACATTAGGGATGTCTCGCGTGATTTCTTCCTTACCAAGCTTGGTATCACGCGCTACCGTCTCAAATACTTCAATATGCAGAGAAGTGTACGTATCATCCTTTATCAAGCGTTCATTTATTAAAATTGAATCTTCAAAATTATATCCCCGCCAAGGCATGAAAGCGATGGTAGGATTCTTACCCAGCGCCAACTCACCCATCTCTGTCGCGGGGCCATCGGCCATGACATCATCCATTTTGACCCGCTGACCGGGAACTACTAAAGGTCTTTGCGTAAAACAAGTATTCTGATTTGATTTACGATATTTATCCAGACGATAAATACCAACCCCCGCACTAAAACCATCAGTACCAGGCTCATCATAACGAATCACAATCCGACTGGAATCCACCTCTTCAATAACACCATCACCAGCGGCCAACAAACAACCGCCAGAATCATGAGCAATAGTTCTCTCAATTCCTGTACCAACAAGAGGTGCGGCAGTTCGCAGCAAAGGCACGCCCTGACGTTGCATATTAGACCCCATTAGGGCCCGGTTGGCATCATCATTCTCCAAAAAAGGAATAAGAGAGGCCCCAACACTAACCAATTGGTTAGGGGAAACATCCATATGAGTTATTTCTTCAGATCTGCTATTATAAACCTCGCCATCTTGACGGGCCAAAATCATGTCTTTGTTAATTCTACCTTTTTCATCGATATCTCCCTGGGCAGGAGCAATCAACAAGCCCTTCTCATCCAGGGCGGACATATAAGCAACCTCGTCCGTCACTGTCCTTTCAACTACCTTACGATAAGCAGTTTCAATAAAACCGTATTTATTAATCTTGGCAAAGGTCGCCAACGAGACAATCAGACCAATATTTGGACCTTCAGGGGTCTCAACAGGGCAGATACGACCATAATGAGTCGGGTGAACATCACGTACCTCGAAGCCAGCTCTTTCACGTGATAAACCGCCAGGCCCCAAGGCACTCAAGCGCCGTTTATGGGTCACCTCAGACAAGGGATTTGTTTGGTCCATAAACTGTGATAACTGACTGGTACAGAAAAATTCTTTAATAGCCGAGGTAATCGGCTTAGGATTAATCAGATCATGAGGCATAAGAGTTTCAACCTCTTGCAAACTCATGCGCTCCTTAATTGCTCTTTCCATCCGGACCAAACCGACACGGTACTGGTTTTCAACCAATTCGCCAACTGTACGAACACGTCGGTTACCAAGATGATCGATATCATCAACAGGCCCCTGAGCATCATTTAAACGAATTAATGCCCGAACAGACAATAAGATATCTTCCTTGTCCAGGGTACGTTGCTCCACATCGGTATTTAAACCTAGCTTGGCATTCAATTTAAAACGTCCAACCACCGACAAATCGTATGTATCCGGGTTGAAAAACATATTATCAAAAAATTTACTGGCCTCAGCTACAGTTGGAGGGCTACTTGGCCGCAGGCGCCGATAAATATCAAGCAAGGCCTCTTCCTGAGTATTTACCTTATCCAGGGCAAGAGTTTTACGGAAGGAATCACTAACCTTAATTCCATCGATATACAAAATATCAAAATAAGGAATTCCTGCCGCAACAACTGCCTCAAGGGCGGCTTCCGTAACTTCAGTATTACAAAGCAGAATGACCTCACCCGTTGTCGGATCAATTACATCATGGGCAGTGAAACTACCAATAATATTTTCTGCCTCGGTTTCCACACGATCGATACCGGCATCAACAATTTTTTGGGCAAGTTTTTTACCAATTTTACGATTCTTTTTAGCTAAAACCTCTCCAGTTTCAGGGTGTACTATGTCGGCAGTAGCACGCAGGCCAACAGCAACTTCAGGAATAAACTGCTTACTGATGGACTCGCCATCGACAAAAACCCTTTCAACGGTATAGAAGAAACGCAACAAGACTTCAGATAAATTTATATCACCAGGATCAACGTCTTTGACAATATCCTGCAATAACAGCGAGTCAGTGCCAAGGGCCTTCAGCAAGGTGGTGGCTGGAAATTTGCGACGCCGATCGATCCTGACATGCAAGACATCCTTGGCGTCAAAATCCAGATCTATCCAGGAACCACGTACCGGGATGATTCTCGCAGAATAAAGAAGCTTCCCCAAAGCATGACTTTTGCCGCCATCATGGGCAAAAAAGAGTCCGGGTGAACGCTGCAACTGACTGACGATTACCCGTTCCGTCCCATTTACAATAAAAACACCAGATTTGGTCATTAAAGGCATATTACCCAAGTACACGGACTGCTCTTTGATATCTCGAATACTCTTGACTTCTGTATCCGGATCAACATCATATGTAATCAAACGTACAGTAATTTTAACCGATGCCTCATAGGACATGCCACGCTGAGTACACTCCGCAACTGTGTATTTCGGCTCTCCCAAATTATAACGAACATACTCCAGGGAGCAAAGTTCATTAAAATCAACAATAGGAAAGATATTTTTGAAGATGCCATGCAGACCAAAATCACCACGCTGATCAGGGTCAACATCCATCTGCAGGAATTTTTCAAATGACAACCGCTGCATATCAATTAAATGCGGTTTTTCAATAAGTTCACCTATTTTAGCAAAGCTTTTCCTGACTCTTTTCATCATCTTCATTACTGACCTGACCTCGTCTTTAGTACCTTGCAGATTATTTCCCCGGAGTCTGCGCTTACCCGGAGTCTGCGCTTACCTGTTTGTTAGGAAATAATTTATAAGGTACCTATACCCCCTCGTGGGGTATTAGTTCAATAAAAGGTAACTGTTCATTTGCACTACGGCGTTTTCAGGTAGTTTAAACCTGACCTGAACAGTGACCAATAGAAAATCTATCAGTTCCTACAGAAAAAATACATTGTTTGTAAACGCACTAAAACGCTAGGGAATAATCCATAACGTTTTAGCTGGCGCACATACAAGCCTTCAAATATGCGTACATAAAAGATGGAGGCTTGTTATCTACAAAATTACTTTACTTCTACAGAACCACCTACAGCTTCAATCTTAGCCTTAATTTCTTCGGCTTCTTCCTTACTAACACCTTCTTTAATTGGAGCAGGGCTGGATTCAACCAGGCCCTTGGCTTCTTTCAAGCCAAGGGAAGTAATGGCTCTTACTTCCTTAATAACCTGAATTTTTTTGTCACCTGCACCAGTAAGCACAACATCAAACTCTGTTTTTTCTGCTGCAGCACCGGGAGCATCTCCGCCAGCAACCGCACCTGCGGCAGCAACAGCAACAGGAGCAGCAGCACTAACTCCAAATTTTTCTTCCATTTCTTTGATCATCTCGGAGAGCTCAAGTACGCTCATATTTGCTACAAACTCTATTACATCTTCTTTACTAACAGCCATTTCTATTCCTCCAGAATATTAATTTTCTTATTGTTCTTTTTGATCCTTTACCGCCTGAAGCATATAAACCATCTTCTGTGGTATAGCGTTAAGAACCCGGACAAAGTTAGTGGGCACACCCTGCATAGTCGAAAGTAATTGTGCAAGTAGAACTTCCTTACTCGGCAATTTAGACAGTGCCACCAGATCTTCCATGCTCAGAGACTTACCTTCAAGGACTGCACACCTGATTTGCATTTGTTCATGCTCTTTAGCAAACGCAGAAAGTACTTTAGCCGGGCCGACTGGATCATCATTGGACAAAGTCAGCGCAGTAGTGCCCTTTAAATGCTCTGATAAAATCTCAAACGAAGTACCCGTAGCAGCCCTTTTTAACAGGGAATTTTTAGCAACCTTTACCTCAGAGCCACATTTCTTTAAAGAAATACGCAACTCCTCAAAATCGGACACTGTTAGGCCCCGATAATCTGAAAGAATAGCTATTTTTGCCTTGGCAAACTTATCGCTGAGTTCCTCAACAATTGAAGTTTTTTCATCACGGTTCAATGCTTTTCACCTCCTTTTTCTTCCTGTTGAATTTGACTGAAGAACAGTCGAGGTCGACGGTTTGGGTAGGACTAACCATGTCTAGGTAGGCCGGCAGCTAAAAAGCCGCCAATTAAACCAAGTAAGGAACCTACTGTCTTCGACTTCAGAACTGCTCGCTATAATTAAAGCCAGTTTCTGAAATACAGAATCCAGCCCCACACGCAGAACAAGCGAGGGTTAAAATGCAACTCACAAACTTAAAAAAAAGTCATAGGAGCTGTAATTGATTATTAAAAAGGCACTAATATGAGAATCAGGGCAACTTCTTCAAAACTGCTGGTAATAAAATGTTCATCACGCAGATATGCATTCCCACGCAGGAGCGTGGGAACGAGGAAACAAGTACAGACTTAATCTCGTTCCCACGCTCCTGCGTGGGAA
>Ga0114931_10006355_pt1 | contig 14540 bp, 17 predicted proteins | sample 2SBtaG_FD_89579 | JGI IMG/M metagenome (GOLD analysis project Ga0114931, IMG submission 89579) | Deep subsurface microbial communities from Kolumbo volcano to uncover new lineages of life (NeLLi) - 2SBTROV14_V59a metaG | ecosystem: Environmental > Aquatic > Marine > Volcanic | place: Kolumbo...
GGTATTAAAAAACCGTGGCCATATTCTTCCCGGCCACTCCACATATCGACCATCGAAAGTAGCCCAGGCCAGAACGCGGCTGCAAGCACCCCGGACATAGCCAACATAAATACCAGTACAACCGGAGAAAAGCCAAAGCGATTACAATGTTCGTTGGTTTGCACAATCGATACCTGATAATTCCAAAACTCATGTAATGGTCTAGGTAAGCGCCACTTTCATCCCAAGTAAAGCACAATCAAGCAGTTACATTAAACTGTGTTTGTGAACATTAAGTGAACTAAGGATTCATTTACCGGATCCGCAAAGGAGTTATTGGAAAGCTAATAATAGTTTATTTTTCAGTTGCTTAAATCAATACCGCCAGTTCTAGACGGGGTCCAGCCCGAATGCTTGAAAACACCCTCGAGAATAGCGTCTTTAGACCAATTCTGTTCTGCATAAAGCCTAGCCTGCTTACCTAAAAACTGCCTTTCGTCTGGATCTTCCAGCAAGCTGATCACAGCACGGGCATAGCCTCGTGCATCCTCGGGTGGCACGACTATACCACAGCCATTAACCAATGCTTCGACCTGGGTACCCGGCAGAGCTGTCGCAATCACCGGCCGTCCGCTTGCCATCATGTTAGTCAATTTTGACGGAAGCACCAAATCTGCCACATCACCCCGCTGCGGCAATGCATGGATATCGGCCAGATTCAGCAAATCATTGAGTCTTTCCTTAGCTTGCAAAGGCTTGAAATGAACATTCGTCAATTCCTCCGCCGCCTCAACCAATCTCTGTCGGGCGGCCCCATCGCCACAAAAAACAAACGCCACCCGCGACTCATCCCGTAACAGGCCAGCAACCTCAATAAGAACCTCTAATCCCTGTTTTTCTCCCATGTTTCCAGAATATAGGACGACGGCTTCAACCGCGGCCAGACCCCATTCCTCTCTGAAAGGCGAAACTCCGACCTGAGGATAAATCTTATCCAACTCAACCCAATTGGGAAAATACAGACTCCGCTCTTGCCTTACCCCCTTCGATTCGAGCTTCTCCATCATTTTTGATGAGATAGTCGAAACTCTGTTGAAATATCCAAGCAACCAGCGCTCCATTCCAAGAATGATGCTCTTCATCCGTTCACCACGAATAATTCCCAGGTCAAAGGCAGCATCCACCTCGAAATCCTGAACATGAATCCAGGTTTTTGCGGCTCCGAGCCAACCGGCCAGCAACACGGCGGGCGCGCAAACCAAAGGCGGCTCAATCACCAGTATTACATCAGGTTTCCTGCGGAAAGCCGTCCAAAGCACTGGCAACGACGAAGACAGCCCAAAAGAAAGCAAATGCAAAATACGTCTCGCGCCACTGACTTTGGCCGGAACCCAGACCGGACAACGAAGCACCTCCACCCCATCAATCGATTCCGATTTGTACAAACCGCTTCTGTAACCACGACCAACCTTCCATTCCGGGTAATAAGGTGGCGCACAAATCACTTTGACAGTCTCCCCATGCGCCGCAAGCCAGGCGGACATTTCCCCAGTATATTTGCCAATCCCGGTCAGCTCCGGAAAATAATTCAAACCGACCACCAAGTATTTCATGGCAACCCCCCTGAAAAGCCTGCAAGCGTAAATATTAGAAACTCAGATATATGGCTGCTGTCGAACCCACTAGTATTTCGTTCATCTTTATGCTGTATTATGCAAATATTAACCTAAATAATATTTCGAATCGCCCAGCCCTCACTCTGCCAGACTCATGAAATTGCTAAATATCATAGCGTCCACTAATCCGGAACATGGAGGCGTCATTGAATGGGTACGCCTTTTCAGTATCCATGCCACCCAACTCGGCCATACTATCGAGATAGCCAGCATGGATAACCCGGACGATCCATGGGTCACTGATTCCCCATTGAAAGTCCACGCATTTGGCCAGCATTTCCATAATTTCTATGCCCGCGGCCTGAAACAATGGATCAAGGAACACCGGAGTAATTATGACGCTATCATTGCTCACGGCCTATGGCGATATCCCAGCTTTGCAACCTGGCTGGCCCTCAAGTACACTGACACCCCTTATTTTGTTTATACGCATGGCATGTTGGACCCGTGGTTCAAAAAAAATGCACCGCTCAAACACGCCGCTAAATGGCTGTACTGGCCATGGACGGATTACCGGGCGTTACGGGATGCTAAGGGCGTAATTTTTACCTGCGAACAGGAACGCATCAAGGCTCGCGAATCCTTCTGGCTGTACCGCTCAAGAGAACTGGTCGCCACCATCGGCATTGAAGCCGCCGCTGCCGATGAAGCCCATCAGTTAGAAACTTTCTACCACCAATTCCCTGAAACCCGCAATCAGCGCTTACTCCTGTTTCTGGGGCGTATCCATCCCAAAAAAGGCTGCGACCTGCTGATTAACTCCTTTGCCAGGGTCGCTTCGCAAGACAAACAACTGCGCCTGGTGATTGCCGGCCCCGATAACACGTCCTGGGTACCTGCCCTGAAAAAACTCGCAAAAGAAAACCATGTGGCCGAACGGATCACTTGGACGGGCATGATCAAAGGCGACACCAAAGCCGGGGCATTCAGAGCCGCGGAAGTTTTTGTGCTGCCTTCCCATCAGGAAAATTTCGGTATTGCTGTTGTAGAAGCTATGGCACATGGAACGCCGGTAATCATTTCCGACAAGGTAGACATCTACAAGGAAATACAACGAGACAGTGCCGGACTGGTGCACAGGGATAACCTTACTGGAACCGAACGGGCATTACTGGAATGGCTACAATTGTCCGCGCAGGAACGCAACTTCATGGCCGAACGCGCACTGAACTGCTTCAAACAGCGTTTCGAAGTAGTCCATGCCACACAGGCATTGCTCGATCTCATCCAACGCAAAACAAACGAGCCTTCCTGATGGACAGTCGTGCTAAAGACCCATATCAGGTCGCCGCCATGCCCATAACAAACAGGATCGGCAGAGCACTATGGAATAGTGTTTACGTAGTTTTATTCCGCCCTTCACCACGCCCCCTCCACGCATGGCGATCCATGCTGTTAAGACTGTTTGGAGCCAAAATAGGTCCAGGCTGCCACATCTACCCAAAAGCCAGAATCTGGGCTCCGTGGCATCTGGAATGTAGAGATGTGGTTGCAATAGCTGATGACGCCATCATCTACAATCCAAGCCCGGTATTCCTTGGCTCCCATTCTACTATCTCACAGCAAGCTTATTTATGTGGTGCGACTCATGACTGCGATGATCCAAATTTCCCCATGATTTCACAACCCATTACCATCTGTGATTTTAGCTGGATATGCGCCAGGGCTACGGTACAGATGGGCGTAACAATAGGCGAGGGTGCGGTATTAGGCCTAGGCTCGATTGCCACTAAAGACCTTGATCCGTGGATTATTTATGCAGGCATTCCTGCCAAGAAAATAAGGCAGCGTACAAAACCATTATGATTGAGACACCGAAAACAGATAGAGTCAAATCCTCATCGGCTGAAGAATTTATTTGGGATACGGCGGGGCATACTGAAATTCATAATTATATAATAAAGCCTATTATTAATGCCATTCAGTCATCCGATTCAAAGACTATCTTGGACCTAGGCTGTGGCAATGGATCATTTTCTGCTTTATTGTCTAGCGAAGGATTTGAAGTCACTGGCATTGACCACAGCCTATCAGGAATAGAAATTGCCCAACAAAATTCACTTCATATGACCTTCAAGCAGCACGATATACTGAAGCCATTACCAGGAAAATTTGATTCAGCATTCGACGCAATAGTTACTGTAGAAGTCATCGAACACCTTCTGCTACCTCGAAAACTAATGGATAATGCCGTTTTCGCCCTCAAGCCAGGGGGAAAACTGATTTTAACTACACCTTTCCATGGATATCTAAAAAATCTTACCATTGCTTTGACAGGTAAATTTGACGACCACTGGCATCCACTACGAGATTACGGTCATATCAAATTTTTCTCCAAAGCCACCATCCTTGAATTGTTCAATGAGTATGGTTTGAAGAATATAACTTTCCAAACAGTTGGGCGAATCCCAGCTTTAGCCCGCTCAATGATCATAACAGCAGAAAAACCATTGTGATTTCTATACTGATACTCACCAAAAACGAAGAGCAAGACCTTCCAGGCTGCCTGGAATCCGTTCAGTGGTCTGATGATATTCATGTTTACGATTCCCTTTCTGATGACAAAACCACTGACATTGCCGAATCGTTTGGCGCTACCGTAACCCCCCGCGCATTCGATAACTGGTCCTCGCATCAGAACTGGTGCCTGGAAAATATACCTTTCAAACACAAATGGGTATTCTATATCGACGCCGACGAGCGCATGACCCCCGAGCTGCGCGAGGCCATCAAAACAGCAGTCCGAGACCCTGGAAACAAAGTCGCGTACAGGGTCCAGCGACGTGATTTTTTTATGGGAACCTGGTTAAAGCACGTTCAGGCATCGCCATTCTACATGCGGTTATTCCGCCCAGAGAAAATGCGTTACGAGCGACTGGTCAACCCCATTAGTCTTGCCGATGGACCTGTTGGCGAAGTGTCCGGGTTTCTGGATCATTACCCATTCAGCAAAGGCGTCAGCCACTGGCTCAACCGGCATAATTCCTACAGCACGTTTGAGGCGCAACAAATTCTGGACAATAGGGACAAGCATGCCGATTTCAGCCTTATAAAGGCATTTTCAGCAAAAGATTTTCACTAAAAAAGATTTCATCAGAAAGAACTCTTTTACCGACTTCCAGCTCGGCCTTTGATTAAGTTCGCTATTCTGTATTTTGGAAAACTTGGATTTCTGGATGGCCGCGCAGGGCTCACTTATTCCATTCTGCAATCGATTTATGAGTATATGATTGTACTCAAGACTCGCGAGGCAACAAATAGTTAGTTTGATAAACTATACTGCAACAATTTGTAATTACTACCGCTTAAAGAAGATTTAAATGATGTCACAGACCCATCACTCTGCATGGTACGCACATCAATATCGAGAATGGGCTTCGAAAAAAATCCTGCTGAAGACCTACTACCCATGCGCCTAAAAGCCCAGCCCGAACTCCATAGCAGAACTTTAATCACCCCCCCTTCTCGGACCGCTATGCATGAAAGGTTAATAATAGAAGATCTGCACTTGACTTGACTACCAGATAGAGAATTTAACAATTCAATTGCATTAAAAGCGTAAGAAGCACTGCCATACCTATTTAAAAGAGCAGGCCCTGACTTATGAATATCAGTATGCCGCGCAATAGCAATAAACAGACTGTTATCTATTCCCAACTTGGCAGCATTAGTAATAAAATCGAGACTAAATGCTCCTGCATCCGGTGTAAAATTTTCATTCTAGAATTGAAAGAATGCACTAGTACCCCATTCTGTAATCCAGATAGGTATATTTTTTTCTTCACGTTTAAGCCGTTTATTTAACTCTTTAACCCGCCACTTAAATTCCTCGCGACTACCAGCACTTCCATAAAAATGCATACTAAAGAAATCTATTTTAACATCATCTTTAACTATATCTGATGCAAATCGGATCAACCAATTTTTCGGTGAATTTTCTTGATAATTCATGCTGTTTTGAGTAAGGGCAGGACCTCCAATGAGAAGATCAACATTCGGATATTGCTCCTTATAATCTTGGACAACCTCATTTATTGTTTTAAACAATTTATAGTATCCTACATATCCAGCCGGATCTAACCGCCCTTTCATCGGCTTCTCCGAAACCCAGTTAAATTTATTATTATCCATTTCATTCCCAACTTCTAAAGCAACCTTATTGAAATTCCATTTCACTATCACATGATGGAGAAACATAGAAATGTATTTTCTATAACCATCCCAATCACTTATACCGCGCCGTTCATTCCCATCTCCCGTTATTTCTAAACCATGAGGAACAACTTGACCGACCACGATATGGGGAATCAAGTTAAACTCCTTACATAAAAACAACTCTCTCTCTAATTTTTTAGACCATTGAACCTCAAAAATATCATTCCCCTTGATAAGTTTATTATCCCACTCAACGTTAATTAGCCTTAGACTTCTAACCCCGAAATCGGAAAGAAATCTAATCATTGAAGCCGTAGGTCTATAGCTAGGAGTCACCCCCCCTAGAGATAACCGTTTTGCATGATCGAGCTCATCCCGGTAGATTGGGGGTTCATCTGGAAAAACTTCTAATGTAGATGGAACCTGTTCGGACAACGAGTCGCCGGAAGAGAATAAGAAAATGCAGAAAACAAAAATTTTCTTAAGGTATATGTTACGCATGCTGAATATATTATTGCCTGAAGAATATCAGATCGGCCTGCAACAATTTACCAGTTTCAAAATCTGCAAACCCTGGCTCTATACTCATTGGTACAAAACCTAAATTCCTCAGAAAAACTATAAAATCCTCTATTAAAGCCTCATTGGCATATAGGTTAACAAGAGAAACCTCTATCTGAATACCGCAGATTTTTTCCAGCGAGTTTCCAGAACCCTTCAAAACATCCATTCCATAACCCTGAGTATAAACCTTCATAAATATTTTTTTAAAGGATGAACAATATTGATCAAACACAGTATCTAACATCTTTATTCTAATATTTTCCTTCCTCACGTACACAGAATCTGGAGCACTAGTTTGATGCTCAGGCAGCATGCCTAACAAAGAGCTGCTACATGAATTTTTAGAGACATTAATTTCTGCAGTGCCATCAATACTTCCTAAAGCACAATTTAATGCTGACCATTCCGCATCTAATTCCACCTTCATAAGTAGCTCTGAGTAAGCATCTGCTAAGGGTTCAAAAGAAATTATATTCCCCTTATAACCCTCCTTCCTAAGTTGCGCCCCGTATTGTCCAATATTTGCACCGATATCGAGTATCAGATCAACACCATAAAGGTCAAGCAACCTATTTCTTCTAGCCTGAGCGTGATATGCATGATGAAACCTTACGATATCGTAACCCAAATATCTTGCGAATGACCGAACCAATGATTTCACAAACATATACTCCTCATATAACTTCGCAATTCACTTTAGGAAGGCCAAATCCATTCTTTATTACGGCGAGAGCCTGAAATTAGTTATTTAATTTATCTTGACACCAGCCTACGCGGGAAAGACTTTTGATAAATTAATCACCCCCCTTAAAATTTCTCACGCCTTCTTTGTAGAACTCTATCATTTCTTTCGGCCACAACTTTAACATCTAGATGTGACGTTTCTGATCCAGCCAATAAGGATCTTTTTTTCTTTAGTTCTAACGAAGCCAGAATTGCTACAGTTATCGCAATCAAAATTCGTTGCCCCCCGCCAAATGGGCTCGCTATTAGGTTCCACGCACCTAATATTACAAAATAGAGATTTATTGCAGTGAACCTATGAATTGGTTCTATAAGAATAAAAAGCCTTGCTCCTAGCGCCAGCCTATATGCATAAAACAAAAAGAAAGCCGCTCCTAGGATTCCTCCCTCTACCCAGGGCTGCAATATTTGCGAATGGGCACGAAACGTTTTGACGCCATACTGACGCGCCTTTCTTACCCTTCCGGATCTTCTCTCTTACGGGTTTCATCCTGGATCATTTTTGCGTACTCTTCATTTTCCGACCAGGAGCCGTAACCTATCATCGGCGAATCTGTAATTGCACGGATTGCAACGATAATACCCGCCAGTCTACCTGCATTTGAATCTGCTCTCCTATCGCCGTATTCCTTATCGGTAAGAGATAACCCTATCGCCAATATTGTCACAACCAAAGCAACAGCCAACCCCAATCCTAAAAAGCTTTTTAACCCCTTTATTGGATTGTTTGAATCCGACCGCCTAACCCATAAAATACCTGCAACCAGAAGATAGACAGCTGCTAAATTCCTATAATCTAAACCTATATTAAGTATCGCAAAACCCACTAGAAGCGGGATAGATAGTTTCTTAGGGAGAATACATGACAATGTCAGCACAATAAAAGATACTTGCTCTCCATAACCCAGTTTCCATACAGAGAACGGAACACCCTTGATCCAAAGATAAGTCACCCCCCCCATACCCATACCTATAATAAACCACCACAAATACTGCCTGCCTCTTGCCACAATAATCATAAGAAAAACAATATTGCTTAACAATATACATACACGGCCCCATCCCCGAAGATACTGTGAGGGCCTTGTGCCTATTACTAAATCTGTTATCATATACCCACTTAAGGTAATTAGGCCGAATAATATAAAGAACGCAAAAGACCTGCTGGTAAAAACACCGTTATCTCCATACCTAATTAGTAGAATCATGCCTAGGGGGATCAGCAATAACTCAGCAACATACACTTCTCCAATAAGGTTCAAATTAACGCTCGAAGTTGCTCCGCAAAGGAACACTGCCAAGCTGGTCAAATCAAACCTGACCACTTGTGCATCAGTAGACGGCCCACCAATTGTTGTAATATTTTCTTTAGGCATCTTACGCTTAACCATTCCTTAATTTTAAGAAACCATTAAATACTTAATATGTCTTAGCAAGTTCAATTTATACAACAGTCGATGTAATGGAAGTGTACTATCTGAGTACAATTCGACTTTATTTTCTAGTAACTCCATCTTTATCCGATTAAATTCCTCACGCTGCTTATTTATGAATTTATTTGAGCCCGTGATAGATTCAGGGTAAACACGGAAATCGCCAAGGACTTTAAATACCGTCTCAAACACATTTCCAGATAAAGCTAAATCTACAAGCAACTCACCATCCCAGGTAATCTTGTTATTCTCATTAAACCCACCCGCAGCCTCGAAAGCTTTTCTACGAAAAAAAGTCGCTTGCTGGCCTATAGTACATATTCCCGCCATATAATCAGCAATATTGAATTTGTCAGAGGTTCTTTTCCTTAAAGATGGCCTTCCTCTGCTATCTATTATACGTATTGCCCCACATAAAACATCTACGTTCGGACGAGCCTCAAAAAAATCCACAACGAATTTCAATGCGCCTGGCGCAAATGCATCATCCGCATTAATATATCCATAGATTTCACCCTCAGCCATTGCGAAACCATTGTTTAAACCATCTGCTGGTCCATCGTCAGGCTCATCAAGATACACTGATATAAAATTTTTATTCGATTTAATAATCTCATCACTATTATCAGTCGATCCTGGGTCTACCACAATATACTGAAGGCCATCAATGTCTTGGCTAACCACAGAATCGATACATTGTTGCAGGTATTCAGCTTGGTTATAGGATATAGTAACTATAGAAATCTTCATTATTAACATCAACTCATTTAATTAAGTTCTATTTACTCCATGCCCTCTATAAATATCTTATATAATTCATATGCTTCCTCAAGCCCCTCATCATCGAGCTCTTGAAGAATCGATTCTTTTACCAACCTTTTACGCTCCTCTTTTTCTAAACTTGGCATGGCTATTTGGGATAAACTTCTACGCGCTGACAAGCGAATCGAGTCAATTTTTGAAAATACTTCGGTTACTGCTTCTTCGGAATTATTAAATAAATAGAATTCTGTACCGAACCTCTCATTAACTCGGTTAATAACACTGCCGAAATCTTCTGTAACACTCTTAAAGTCAGCAATTACTGGATAGCTCTTTATATGTTTTAAAGAAGAATAAAAACTCAGATAATCTCGTAAGCATTTCTGTACTTGTAATTCGGGATGCCTTATTTTCAACGAGACAATCGCCTCCAAGGGCTCTCTGATCAATAGCACAGCGGGTATACCAAAACTCTTTGCACGTAAAATCTGCCCTGACGCATGAAGATGGTGTGCAATTTTAACCACCCCCGGCTGCGCTAATTGAAAAGCCACGACAGAGAATGTATTAGCGCTTCGTGGATACCCCTCAATCACAATATCAGTAGTCGCTTCTACAACTAACTCTCTGTTCTCGGGTATTATTTTGAAAAAATAAATACCCCATTCATAATTGGAGATGAACGTTCTCAAATCATGTTTTAGGTTACTGTAATAGTTATTCACTTATTACCCCTCTGCTTTTAATATATTTCAACAGAGACCCTACACCATCAAAACCGATATGAGACCACACACCCACCTTTACCTTTACTACAAACAATACAAAAACAGCCTGCAATGCCAGAACTATAGAAACAACCATAGAAACGCCTTCAATTCCAAAGTTTCTAGCTGCAAATATACCAGCTATAACCAATACAACTCCCGCCACTAAACTCGAGTACATTGCAAAGAGTTGCAACCCAACTACCATCAAAACCACCATTCCCGCACCAGCTGCCACATTGATTATCTGGCCTATACTCACAATCATAAGCACATTTGATCCCGCCTTATAATATTCACCATAAACCAAGCCCAAAATTTGCTCTGCATTAAACATAATGACAAATAACATCAAAAAAGCTGGGATTCCACTAACCAAAGCAGTAACCCTTAATACCTTTTCAAGCATCATTAAATCGCCTCGAGCTTTTAAAGCAGAAATAATGGAAGGAAGAACCGCATTTGTAATCATTAACGGAATCGCAACTAACTGTACAAGTTTCACAGCGGCACCATATACAGCCACACTACCTTCATCTAGCAGTGAACCTATAATCCAGATATCAGCCTGGGATGTTACAAACATAGCCAATCCAGTCACCATAAGCGGCAATCCTACATGCAACATATTTTTTACATATTCATAGTTTATTTTGGCTATATTTTCACACCAACTTCTCGATGCATACCATGCCACCACTATATTTAATCCATACGCCACAAATGAAACCTGTATAATCGTTAGCAAAGATGAATTACCTCGTAGAAGGAATAACCCGCTCAACATAAGAACAAATGCAACGTTACAAAAACCCCATTGAAAAACACGGCACCACGTATATTATGGAAAGCTCTAAATGTCTCAGCGAACATCGAAGATAAACTTCTTACTATCAGTAATAGTGCCGTTATCCACATTACTGACTTTAGAGCCTCACTACCCAGCAAATTAGATAGTAACTCCCCACCAAACCGCAGCAATAAAACACCAATAAATAATGATGAGACCAACACTATAAAGAAAGATAGTTTGATGCAGCTGCAAGCCCTTTCTTTATTTCCCTCCGCAATAGCTGAAGACACAGCTGGAACAATAGCTCTTTGTTGCCCAACTAAACTCAGCATTGACACTATAGTTATCAAGCTGACCAAGAGAAAGTAATTACCTAGATTTTCTGGCGCCAGTAAACGGGCTAACAGCATATTCCCAACCATGCCCGCTACAGCAATAATCAATCTTCCCGAAAAGGCCCAAAAATAGCCGGATACGAGTAATCGCTTCAAGGAGGTAGGATTCATATTTACATAAATTTTACTGTGGACATATTAAGTAATTTTGTATTATTTTTTTAGCATCCTACTCTTTTCACCAGTCTGCCTCACAATAATATTTCTCGGCAACTCCAGCAGTGACCCGCTTTACGGTATACACTTCATCTTTAGACAATAATTTTTTCCATCTATCAATGTTTTTTTTGCTATCCCTAACCATCTGATGAGCCACACCCTGCTTTGGATTAACCGGATTCCCCTTTCCGGTATATTGTTTTACTTGCATTTCAATTTTATTAGACCAAATTAACCCCAACCTATCATAAAGGACCCTCAATTCTTCAATAGGCTTACGAGAAATATCCTCATGCTTAACCATGATCCACTCTGGATTTTTGTATATGTATTGACTTAGTACATGATAGATTATTTTCCAAACAAGTGCCGCTTGCTCAACAACTTCACTTGGTTGAGCCTCCATTTCTTTAATAAACAAGGACAGATAATCATCAACCAATTTCTCTTGTCTTAATAGATGATTAAAGTCAAACGACCAATTCATCCGCTTCAAACTTAACGCGAAAGCTGCCGGATGACGTATCGTAACCAAAACATCAAGCTCAAATTTATTTGCAAGCCAATCGCTAGACATACAAGCAATGGGATCTTTGATTATTAATCGGCCTTTACGCGTGAAAGGAAAATAACGTTGTATTTTTTTTCTACCGTAAATACGTCCCGTCTTCCAGTCCATAACTTTACGGTATGCATTAATTACTTTTTCTTCTGGTAATGCAGGGACATAAGTAAACCAGTTATCAACCAGGCCATCTAGCTTGTAGGCCCAGCCCATAAGATTGAAAGGCTCGCTCGCAATTTGCATGCCCTTGGACAAGGCAAGCATATTTGCCAACCACGTAGTGCCTGTGCGATGTGCGCCAGTCAATAAAATTGGCTTGTTTTCTATCATATTTCTCCTACACTTCTCTAACATAAGACACTATTTTCGTTACCTAACAATAATCGCCTTAACTAATTAACCCATATAAAATATTTCATGGCAAATAAAAAGCAAATTTTTGTGCGCAGTAAAACAACCACTCTCAATCTATTTGGCTTGATACTATTTCTATGCTCGTTCACTATCAGTTGTGGCGGCGGCTCTTCAGATAGCTTAAAAATTTCAAACACTTCCGCCGGAACCTCTTCAGGTGACCCACAAACCAACAGCCAATCCACTACCAATCCCCCTGAAAGTTCATCAGTTTCCTTACCCGAGCTTGCTCCCGAACCAGATTCTATCGACTCACTATTATTAGCACCAGCCATATTGCCTTTCAATTCAGATGACTCTTCAGTTATTCTACGTTCTTCACTTACCTCCCAAGACTCCATTACCAGCGCCGGTGGGTACGAAGAATCTTCCAGTGCAAATATCTTCGACCCAATACTCGGAATGCAGCCTGCCTCAATAACTGCAGGAACTCCTGGTTGCCGCTTCACCGTATCTACAATTCCAGCACTAGCCGATTTACCAACGGGACAACTAAGCATAGAGGTTGAAAGAGGGTGGCTATCAATTTCTGATTCAAATATCCATTCCATAGGGGAAGAACACTCTACTCTGGAATACCTACTTTCATACAGTAATTTTGGGCAATCAGAAGCAGGCAAAATTTACATGGAACCGCCTTACCAATTAACTTGGTTATTCCATGCTGGAGAAGGTTCACGCACTATAATCACTACAAATACAAAACTTTCACCTGATTTTGCTCGAATAACTTTATCTTGGACAGAAACAACTGCTTCCCTATATATAGATGGCCTCTTGGTTGGGTCTTTAGAAAGACTCTCTGATAAACACGATAATTTTTCAAACATTTATCTAGGCAATTTTCTGGCTGGTAATGATTATCAGTTTGCAAGCCCTTATTACATCAGGAATCTCATTGTCTCAACAAAACCCGTTAAACTAAATACGCACCCTTTACTGGAGCACATAATGTTAATCGGTGACTCATTCGCAGCTGGACAACCTTACTTCAATGTAGCATCTCAATATGATGGCACAATATCGAATAACCTTATTCGTAATTTCGCTTTATCTTCTTTAAGTCCTACTAAATTTACTGTTTATTCCAACGGAGGAGGAAAAATACAGGACTCTTCAAACGATCCTCTCCAATATGACGTAAATGGCTCAGGAAAAACCCGCAGAGAAGCTATTTCAGAGTCCCCCACCTTGATAATTTTTGTCACAGGCGGAAATGATTTCGACTCTTTTAATAAAGAGTTATTCACAACCGACCTGCACGACCATATTGAAGCCTTCCTGGGCGTTAATGGTTATCCCAAAACCTCCACCCTGCATGTCATTGTAACCACCACCGTTTCAGGGCTTCATAACTCTGACCCCACAACTATCGAAATGAAGAATATCATCCTTGATTTAGAATCTTGGTGGAATTCTACTTACCCCAATCAATTTGGATCAGTGTCAATAGTAAACACTTGGGATTTATTCGGTGGATCCAACCTAAACACAGATCTATTTTTGCTCAACGATGCGGTCCATCCAGCTCCCGATGGTAACATCATATATGGAGATTCAATTTCTAGTATAACCCTTTCATTAATACAATAAATATTCATCTAATCTCATACCCCTCCGGATTCCCCGCCTGCCAGCGCCAGGTGTCTTCACACATCTTTTCGACACCGTATTCGGCGGACCAGCCCAACAACTCTCTGGCCAATGCCGGGTCGGCAAAGCATTCGGCGATATCGCCGGCCCGGCGGTCAACGATTTCATAGGCGACCGGCTTTCCGCTGGCTTTCTCGAAGGCCTTGACCATGTCCAGCACGGAATAGCCCTGACCGGTGCCGAGGTTGACGGTCAGTGCCTCATGCTCCTGCCAGTTGGCCAGTGCGTTGAGCGCGGCGAGGTGGCCACGGGCGAGATCGACGACATGGATGTAGTCACGCACGCCGGTGCCGTCTTTGGTCGGGTAGTCGCCGCCGAACACACTGAGCTTTTCGCGGCGGCCGACGGCGACCTGGGAGATATAGGGCATGAGGTTGTTGGGAATACCGCTCGGGTCTTCGCCGATAAGGCCGCTTTCGTGCGCGCCGACCGGGTTGAAGTAACGCAGCAGGGCGACTTTCCAGGAGGCATCGGCTTTGAC
>Ga0114931_10006356_pt1 | contig 14539 bp, 15 predicted proteins | sample 2SBtaG_FD_89579 | JGI IMG/M metagenome (GOLD analysis project Ga0114931, IMG submission 89579) | Deep subsurface microbial communities from Kolumbo volcano to uncover new lineages of life (NeLLi) - 2SBTROV14_V59a metaG | ecosystem: Environmental > Aquatic > Marine > Volcanic | place: Kolumbo...
AAAATTAACTGTGAGGATGCTTATACTATCATGGATTCTTTGCAGTTCCAAGATATTACTTCTCAACAGCTTAGTCATGCTATCTCTCTATTGGAAGATGTGGAAAGTAAATTTAATAATATACTTGCGGTATTACAAGGCAAAGATGATATGATAGACGAAGAGAACACCCAAAAGCCAAATAAAGAAAGAGCTTTTGATCCACATGCTGATCTTTTCGATAAAAAGACAGAGCAATCAACGATTGATAATATTTTTGCCAATAAGAAATAAATAATAGGTACTAAAAGATGACTAATAATATGGACATGGAAATAGATGAAATGCAGGAAATCATTGATGATTTCCTGGTGGAAGCTGATGAATTAGTAGATTCTTTGGATAATAATCTCGTTAAGCTGGAATCTTCACCGGACGATGTTGACTTACTCAATGAAATATTTCGTGCCGCACATACTATTAAAGGGACTTCCAGTTTTTTAGGGCTCGATCTAATAACTAAACTAACTCATCGTATGGAAGATATTCTCAATAAACTTAGAAAAGTTGAGATGGTTGTCACTCCGAAAATAATGGATTTACTTTTGAGTTCTCTCGACATCTTGAAAGAGCTTTTGGGAAATGTTAAGGCAAATAGAACTGAAGGTGATAGAGATTTAACTGATATTATTGATCAACTCACTAATGTTATGAATAGCCAAAACAATGACCAATCTGAAGATATTGAAAAGCCCCTTCCAAAGGACACTCAAAATCAGCTTTTGGAACAAAATGTCTCTACTGAAAACGAAGAACAGGATTCTGGGCAGGAGTCAAAGGAATCTGATAATATTGGGATATCAAATGCTGAGGTTACACCATCAAAATCTCTTTCAGAAAAGAAATCTCGGGATAAAAATGTTACTACTTCAAAAAAACCCTCAAGCGAACAAACTATCCGCGTAGATGTGGAGCGTCTTGATACACTCATGAATATGATGGGCGAATTAGTTTTGGGGCGTAATAGCCTTATACAAGCTGTTAACAAATTGAATACCGTATATGAAGGTGAAACAGAGTTTGAGATATTAAATCAATCTTCTAATTCTATCAACTTTATCACTACCGAACTTCAAATGGCTATAATGAAAATGCGGATGCAACCGATAGGGAAAGTTTTCAAAAAATTTCCTCGTTTGGTTCGCGATCTCGCTCGAGATGCGAACAAAAAAATACAACTTGAAATCTATGGTGAGACAACGGAATTAGACAAATCCGTCATTGAAGAAATAGGCGACCCTTTGGTGCATATTATTAGAAATTCCTGCGACCATGGTATTGAATCCCCACAGGAAAGAATTGACAAAGGTAAACCGGAAACCGGAACGGTTAAACTTATGGCAAGCCAAGAAGGTTCCAATATCATTATTAAAATTCAAGATGACGGAAAAGGACTTGATATCGATGCTATTCGAGCAAAAGCTGTTGAACGTGGTTTGATCTCCCAAGAAGATGTCATGAAAATGAATAAGCGTGATGTATTTGGTTTTATTTTTCAAGCCGGTTTTTCCACCGCTAAAAAAGTCACCGATGTTTCCGGGCGTGGCGTGGGAATGGATGTTGTACGCACCAACATAGAAAAATTAAACGGTATGGTGGAGCTTGATTCCGAAAAAGACAAAGGGACAATTATCACTATTAAATTACCCTTAACATTAGCCATCATTCAAGGTCTGTTAGTGGAATCTGACAACGAAGTCTTTATTTTGCCGTTATCATCAGTTCATGAAACCGTAAAAACGGAACAATCTAATGTTTATTATGTCAATAAAAGACCGGTTTTCAGATTACGTGATGAAATTATTCCTATTATTAATTTGAATAAAATTCTTCGTGAAAATAAATCGGGTTTTGTACTTACTGAAAAACCTTATATCGTCGTTGTCGGATTAGCCGAAAAGAAATTGGGGATTATTATCGATCATTTTCTTGGACAAGAAGAAGTTGTTATAAAATCATTAGGTCACTATCTGGGAAATACCGAAGGTGTCGCCGGTGCTACCATTTTAGGTGATGGGCGTATCAGATTGATTGTTGACCTTATCGGTTTGTTTAACATCGCCAAAAAAATCAGTTAAATATAGGACAGCTATGATTGACAAAACAAAACCTGTAATTAAGATTCTTATTGTCGATGATTCCGCTTTTATGCGCAAGGCTTTGAGTATGATGTTGGAATCAGACCCCCAGATAAAAATTATCGGTACCGCACGCGATGGTGAAGAGGGGATAGAAAAAGTTAAAAAACTAAAACCGGATTTGGTTACGATGGATATTGAGATGCCGCGCATGGATGGTTTGACTGCTTTGCGCCGGATTATGGCTGAAAATCCGGTACCTGTTATGATGGTATCTTCTTTGACCACCGATGGTGCCGGTGCCACTCTTGATGCGCTTGATTTGGGAGCGGTTGATTTTATCCCCAAGCAACTGTCATACGTCAGCCTTGATATCATCAAGATAAAAGAGGAATTACTGGCTAAAATTAAAAATATTGCCAGTCGTAAACATATCTTGATGGCGAAATATAAAACGAGATCTTTTTCTTCATACGAAAAAACAGAGAAACCTCAAAATAATGTTAAATCTGCACCTCCAAAAACAGCAACCAATAAATTTATACCAAAGAGACACCATCAGGTCAATATTATAGCTTTGGGAACATCAACCGGTGGTCCTCCTGCTCTTCAAAGTGTGATTCCTAAGCTACCTCGCAATCTCCCCGTAGGTATGTTGGTCGACCAGCACATGCCGGCACTTTTTACCAAATCATTAGCTGAGCGTCTTGATGGCTTGTCACAAGTAACTGTAAAAGAAGCATCTGACGGAGATCCGGTTGAGCCCGGAGTAGTTTATATCGCCCCCGGTGGTAAGCAAATGATGGTAAAAAAAATCGGTGTCAGAGGAAGAGTAGTGGTTTCTAACGAACCTTCTAATACTTTATATAAACCTTGCGTTGATGTTTTAATGAATTCGGTCGCTAATGAATACGGCAAGTTTTCTTTGGGTGTTATATTGACAGGTATGGGACATGATGGTTTGGAAGGTTTGAAACAGATGAAAGAAAAGGGGGGGATAATCATTGCTCAGAATGAAGATACTTGTATCGTTTATGGTATGCCCAAGGCGGTCATTGATGCTAAAATCGCTGATCATATTGCCCCTATTTCAGAAATAGCTGGAGAGATTATAAGCTATTTTTGATAAAAATTTTTGTTGAAATAAATAAAAGATGTTTCTATCATTTCCAAATAATGGAATATTGGAGAGAGAAGTTGAATTATGGATGATAGGAACAGAGTCAGTAACCCTCTGAAAGAATATAATATAACTGAAATTGAAAAATTTACCGATTCCTATGCTTCTTTTAATCGTATTGTTAATTCTCTTCAAAGAAAATATTTTCAGCTAAAAGATGATTTTAGTGAGCAAAATGAAAAATTAGTCGAAGCAAATAAAAAGCTTGTAGAACTTACCAAAAGTAATATCGCTGTAACGGAATTTTTGAATAGTATTTTAAATTCTATTTCTGCCGGTGTCATCGCTGTCAACCAAAATGGTTACATAACACATTTTAATCGTGCCGCTTCAATGATGTTGGGTATTCCCCGTAATGAGCCTTTTAGTAAGCTGTATCAAGATATTATTCCTCCCGGTGAACCTGTTGATGCCAATGCTCTGCGAGCCGCCGAAACGGGAAAAGAGGTAAGTTCCATAGAAAAAAAGATAGAATCATCTGATGGATCGCATCTGCAATTATCGGTTTCAACCGCTATTTTAAAAGATAATGAGAGCCGTCCTGTCGGAGCGGTGGAAATTTTTCAGGATTTGACAAAAATAAAAAAAATGGAAAAAGAAATTGCGCGCCTTAATACCTTGGCGGCTTTGGGGGAAATGGCGGCTACGGTGGCTCATGAGGTTCGTAATCCGCTTGCCGGTATCGGTGGTTTTGCCGCTTTGCTGGAACGTGATTTAGATGAATCGGATCCTAAAAGAGATTTGGTGAAAAAAATTATTCGCGGTGTGGAAAGTCTTAATGAAACAGTTACCACTCTTTTAAATTATACTCGCAATGAAGAAATAAATCGTATGCAGGTTAATTATAGTGAATTTATAAAGTCAACTGTCGACCAATTCAAAAATGATAATATTAATAAATTAAAGGATGTCCGTTTTGAATTTGATGATAGCTCAATATCTAATGAACAAGCAGTAACTTTAAAAATTGATAAACTCCTTTTTCGGCAGGTGTTTTATAATATTTTTACCAATGCCGTTGAAGCATTTAACGGCAAAGGAACTATTGAAATCAGAATGAAAAAACTTTCGCGTCAGACAGCTATTACTCGTTATGCTGATAAATTGATGCTGGGGATTGATGAAACTATCGTTGAAACCGCCATAATTGATAACGGCCCCGGAATTGATAAAGAGCATTTGGAAAAAATCTTCGCTCCTTTTTATACCAATAAGCAAGGAGGAACCGGATTAGGGTTGGCTATCGCATGGAAAATAATGAAAGCCCATACCGGTGAGATATGCGTAGAAAACGTAAAAAATGGCAAGGGAGTTGCCTTTTATTTATTAATACCAGCACCAATTGATAATGTTTACAGGGAGAGTAAAAAATGAAATATTCTGTTTTAGTTGTTGATGATGATAAATTAGTCAATGAATTTTTAATCGAAACTTTAAAAAGGTCTGGATATAATTGCCAGTCGGTTTTTTCAGGGGAAGAAGCTCTGGCGATTTTTAATCGACAAGGATTTGATATTGTTCTGGCTGATTTAAAAATGAAAGAATTGGACGGAATAACATTACTCAAAAATATCAAAAGAATCAGCCCTGAAACAGTGTATATTATCATGACCGCTTATGGCTCGGTTGAAACCGCTGTAAAAGCGATAAAGCTCGGAGCCTATGATTTCCTTTTAAAACCGGTGTTGCCGGAAACTATTGAACATATTTTGAATCGCGTAACGGAAATGTTGAAATTGAAATCGGAAAATGAAATAATGCGAAAAGATTTGGCGCATAAATTTCAAAATATTATCGGTAAATCCAAAGCTATGCGGGAAGTCTTTGACCTTATTCAATCCATAGCCAAAGCTCGCTCCACAGTGATGATTACGGGAACTTCCGGTACCGGTAAAGAATTGGTTGCGCGTGCCATTCATTATACGTCTAATCGAAAAGAGGGACCTTTTATTAAATTAAATTGTGCCGCTTTACCGGAAAATTTGGTGGAAGCGGAGTTATTCGGTTATGAAAAAGGTGCTTTTACCGATGCTAAAAAGACCAACCGCGGGCGGTTTGAATTAGCTGATGGGGGAACATTGTTGCTGGATGAAATTTCCGAAATGCCTTTGAATTTGCAATCCAAACTATTACGTGTCATTCAAGAAAGAGAATTCGAACGTATCGGGTCAAGTTCTACGATTGCGGTTGATGTCCGTATTATCGCTACTTCCAATCGTAACTTGAAAGAATATATTGCTAAGGGAAATTTTCGTGAGGATTTGTTCTATCGTCTTAATGTGATTCCTATTCATTTGTGTCCCTTAAATGAACGAAAAGAGGATATTCCTCTTTTGGTGAAACATTTTATCAGCAAATTCAACCAAGAAAATTCTAAAAATATTAGCGGTCTCGATCAAAGAGCAATGAATTTATTAATGAAGTATCATTGGCCGGGAAATGTTCGTGAACTGGAAAATCTAATAGAGCGAGCGGTAGTAACAGCCAAAGAAAATATTTTAACCGAAGATGATTTCCCTGTGGAATTGGCGCTGGGTCCTGCCGGAGATAAGTTGGTGGGGCTGAAAATTCCCATGAAACTTGAAGAGGGTAATAAATATCTCATTTTAAAAACTCTTGAAAAATTCAACGGAAATAAGACCAAAGCCGCTGAAGTTCTTGGTATCACTACTCGAACCATTAGAAATAAATTATCCGAATATAATCTTATAGATAAATAACAATTATATATTCTTTCGTTTCTAATTCGGAAGTAACTTCTTTTTCCCCTTTATTAAAGATATTTTATGCCGATATCTATAATAATGGTTAATTGCCATTTGCGGTGAAATATAAGTGTCTATAAAATTAGGTGATTGATGGATTTTGCAACTATTGTTGGTTTAATTGTCGGAGTAGGAGCAATAACCGGTTCGTTTGTGTTCGAGGGGGGACATATTGATTCCATATTTCTCTTTCCTCCGATGATGATTGTTATTGGCGGAACTCTGGGTGCTACTGCTATTTCTACCTCCTTAGGTACGGTATCAAAAGTTCCGACATATTTGAAATTAGCCTTTTTCAACAAAACATATTCTTTGAATAACACCATTAATTCCTTAGTGAAATTAGCGGAAAAAGCCAGAAGAGAAGGAATCTTGGGACTTGAGGAAAACCTTAAAACTATTGCCGAACCTTTTTTCCGTAAGGCTATTCAACTGGTAATTGATGGGACGGAAATTACTGTTCTTAGAGAAATTCTGGAAACAGAAATTGCTTATATAGAAGAGCGGCATCGAAAAGGTATCATCTTTTTTCAAAAAGCCGGTGGTTTTGCTCCCACAATGGGAATTTTGGGGACGGTATTGGGATTAATTCACACGCTTAGTAATACTTCCGACGCTTCCAAAATGGCAGCTGCTATTGCCGCGGCTTTTATTGCTACTTTGTGGGGCGTTGGTTTGGCCAATCTTTTTTTCTTGCCCATTTCAGATAAGCTCAGGATGCGGCATGAAGAAGAAATAGCCCATCTGGAGCTGATTATGGAAGGCGTTATCTCTTTACAATCGGGAGAAAACCCGAGAAATATCCGTACTCGTCTTTTATCGTTTGTCTCACCGAGAATTAGGGAAAATGAGTTCTAAATATGTTTCGCAGACGAAGAAAAAATGATGAGCAGGAAGACTTGGAACGCTGGTTATTGACCTATTCGGATTTGATAACTCTCCTATTAGCATTTTTTATTGTGATGTATTCTATGTCTCGCATCGATGCCAAAAGATTTGGTAAAATGGCGGAAGCTTTGAATGGAGTTTTAAAAGGTGGCACTTCTGTTTTAGAACAAAAAAATAATGAACAATCCGTAAAAGGGCATGGTTTATTAAAATTGGGTAATTTGAAGATGATTCAAAAACAGATCAATGAGCGTTTTAAAAATGTCGGTTTGGATGATAAAGTGCAAACGGAAATAACCGAACGGGGTCTGGTGGTACATATTATGGAATCAGCTCTTTTTAAAGAAGGCTCTGCTAAATTAGAACCAAGAGCGATGAAGATCCTTGATATTGTTTATGAAAGAATTGCCAACACACCAAACCATATCAGAATTGAAGGGCATACCGACGATCGTCCTATTCATACTAAACTTTTTCCTTCCAATTGGGAGTTATCAACAGCACGAGCTACGGCAGTCGTTAGATACTTTATAGATAATTATAAAATGTCTCCGGATAAGATTTCTGCTTTGGGTTATGGTGAGTATCGACCTATTCGACCCAATAATTCCATTGAAAATAGAGCTAAAAATCGACGGGTGGATATTGTTGTTCTTACGATGGAACTTTCTCAAAAAGAACCGTCATCGAAATTATATTATTTGTCTCAAAATAAGTAATAAATTCTCGTTTTATAGGAAATTCTTTCTTATTTCCCATTAAATAACATCACGAAAATATTCTCTGCCAATCTTCAATCTATTGTATAACAACAAGATATCGCCACCGAAAAGCTTTTGGCATTGCTATTGCTAAAGTGTTTTTTGAAAAATAATAGTTGAAAAAATATGGATAATAGAATAACTCAGTTTTTATTTAATCGTTCCGGAATACCGAATTTCAAAAAGTTTCTGGATTTATCAGCATTCCGTCAAAAACTAATCAGTGGTAATATTGCCAATGCCTCCACTCCGGGATACAAAAGTAAAGATATAAACTTTGTAGAGGAATACAAAAGATTAACTCAAAAAGGTCGTCATATCGCCGGAATGATAACTGAACCCGGTCATATTCCTCTTGGTAATTATCCTCAAAAGCCCCCTAAAGTTAATGCGGTAAAAGTCCAAGAAGATGATTTGAACTCTGTTGATATCGATAAGGAAGTTCCTCGTATGGCTCAAAACGAGATACTGTATTCTGTCGGGGCGACTTTGTTGAAGCAAAAATTTGAGACTCTTAAAAAGGTGATTCGAAGTAAATAGGAGTAAAAAATGTCGGGTATATTTGATGCTTTTGAAATAGCTTCCCAAGGTCTCAGTATTCAACGCACCAAAATGAATACGGTAGCGGATAATATTGCCAATGCCGAAACTACAGAAACGGATAAGGGTGGCCCTTATCGTCGTAAAAGAGTTTTGGTAAAAGAAAAAGACATTAATACCAGTTTCGACTCATATTTAAAAAACGCCGGTGTAAATTTACGTCGTACAAACAAGTATCATATCAATAGCGATATGGTAAGTGTCAAAAAAAACGTCAAGGTATCGGATGTTAATGCGAAAGTAGTAGAAGCACCGGATTCTGATTATAAATTGGTTTATGATCCCACTCATCCCGATGCCGACAAAGATGGTTATGTGAAATATCCCGATATTGAAATTGTTAATGAAATGGTGGATATGATGTCGGCTTCCCGTGCTTATGAAGCTAATACGGTAGCCATATCGACAGCCAAAAAAATGGCTAAAGAAGCTTTAGATATATAATTATTTAAGATAAGGATAATAAAATGAAAATTAATCCTCTTGGCATTCAGTCGTATCAACAAATAAACCAAAGAGAAAACTCTTTATCAAAGCAAGTTGACAAGAATGATAAGGCTAAAGAAAATATTGATTCGGTAAGTATTACCCGGCAAGATGAAGCGGCTTTATCTAAATTGGCTGTCAAAATCTCAAGTGGCAGTTACGCTGATTTTTTATCCCCTGAAGAAAAAAATGCTTTAGATATCCTTTTCAGTCGTTTTAAAGGGGATACTCGTTTCGGGGAAAATTTTGTTAACGAGAAAATGGATATGAGTAGTAAAACTTTGGGCTCTATTGTAGATATTAAGGTTTGATAATGAGTGTTCCTTTGGGTAAAATAAACCGCTTAGTTCCCGGTCTTATAGATAAGACAGGATTTAATCCGCTGGAGAAGAATACTGTTAAACTTGAAGGGAATGATAATTTCCTTGATGTTTTTAAGAATTTGATTAATTCGGTAGATTCTCTTCAAAAAGATGCTTCTCAACTTCAGGGTGCATTTATGTCCGGTGAACCGGTTGAATTGCATGATGTAATGATCAAAGCCCAAGAAGCCGGAATATCAATGGATCTTTTGTTGGAGATAAGAAATAAATTGTTAAATGCTTATAACAAATTAATGAGTATGCCCATTTAAGTTAATGATATTACTTCTGTGACCATGGATGGTGACAAGGAAACATAAATAGGAATTATAATGGATAGTATAAAAGATTTTTTCAAAGGTTTAATGGATTTTGTCAGCCGTATGACTCCCAGTCAGGTGATGATGTTTCTGGGGGTAATTGCGGGAACTGTTGCGGGAATCATTCTTGTGGTTGGCTGGTTAAATAGTGTTACTTATTCCCGTCTCTATTCTAATCTTGATGAACGTGAAGCGGGGGAAATCGTAACTTATCTCAACGATAATAAAATTCCTTACCAACTGGAAGATGGCGGTAGAACGATTGAAGTCCCTTCTAATGATGTTTATAAAACCAGAATATCTTTGGCAACAGAGGGTTTACCCAGTAATGGGACTGTTGGTTATTCTATTTTTGATAAAAATAACTTGGGGATGACTGATTTTCTGCAAAACTTAAACTTTCGTCGCGCCCTTGAGGGAGAGTTGACGCGTACTATTATGCAATTAAATGAAGTTCAGGCGGCTCGTGTTCATATTGTAATTCCCAAGGATAGGTTGTTTAAACAAGATAAAAAAGAAGCAACGGCATCGGTGGTGCTTAAGCTAAAGGGGACTGGTTCTTTAACCAAACAGCAAATTAATGGTATTACTCATTTGGTCGCATCATCAGTAGAGGGGTTAAAGCCCTCCAATATTTCCATAATAGACTATGATGGTAATTTACTTTCTTCCAATAACGAAAGTGATCCTTTGGCGGGGTTGTCTTCTTCTCAGCTCGATGTTCGTAAGCAAGTAGAACAATACCTTCAAGATAAAGCACAGTCTATGCTTGATGATGTGTTGGGAACCGGTGAATCGGTTATTAGAGTGACCGCTGATTTGGATTTTCAGCAGATTGAAAAAAATTCCGAAACCTATGACCCCAACTCACCTTCCATTCGTAGTGAAGAAAAAGTCACATCTGCTAACTCTACATCGGATAAAGCTGAAAAAGCCAGCGAAAGTAAAGAAACTGGGAATAATGAATCGGTAATTACAAATTATGAATTGAACAAAACAGTAGAACATATTGTTAACGCTGTCGGTTCTATCAAACGATTGTCAATTGCTCTTATGGTTGATGGCATTTACACCAAGCAACAGAACGCCGATGGTAAAACAGAAATGATTTATAAACCTCGTTCACAAGGAGAACTTGATCGTTTGTCATCAATTGTAAAAAGCGCAGTGGGTTTTGACCAACAAAGAAATGATCAAATCGAAATAGTGAATATTGCTTTTGATAAGAAGGATTTGGAAAATGATCGCAAATCTCTGGATAAAATGTATATACGCAATTATTATATGGATATAGCTAAAAAAGTCGGTTACTTTTTGTTAATTGCCTTTCTGCTTTTATGGTTTAAAAAGAAATCAAAAAAACTTTTTGCTGCTCTTTCTCGAATAGCGCCTCCGCCAAGGCAGCCGGTGGTTACTTCTTCCGTTGTTGAAGAAACAGAGAATAAACAGGAAGAAATTAAACCTATTGAAATAGAAAAAAGAAAACCTCGCCTTGTAGATCAGATGCAACAAACCGCTCAAAAAGAGCCCGAGGAAATAGCTAAAGTTATTAAGACGATGATGGTTGAGTAATTTTTATGCAATATTCTGAATTAACACCTTTGCAAAAAGCTGCCATTGCTCTGGTAGCTTTTGGACCCGAAGTATCAGCTCTTGTATTAAAAGGGATGAACGAACAGGATCTGGAAAAAGTAACCATAGAAATAGCTAATTTAAGAGATGTTCCGTCAGAAATAGAAGATAAAGTTATAGAAGAGTGCCATCAGATTTTTATGGCGCGTCAGTATATTTCCCAAGGTGGGATAGATTATGCCAATGAAATATTGGAGAAAGCCGTTGGTACTAAAAAAGCCAAAGAGATAATGTACAGATTGGAATCATCTATTCAATCAAAGGGCTTTTCTCTTCTAAAAGATATTGACCCCAAACAACTGACCGGTTTTTTACAAAATGAACACCCGCAAACGATTTCGTTGATATTAACACAATTGAATCCACTGCATGCTGCCAATGTATTGTCAGAATTGTCTCCGGAGTTGCAAGCGGAAGTATCTCTTCGAATCGCCACGATGGAAAAAATTGCCCCCGAGATATTAAAGGAGATTGAACAAACTTTGGAAGGACATTTTGAACAAACTTCCGGAGGGGAAATGTCTGCGTCGGGTGGTGCAAAAGCAATTGCCGAAATTTTGAATCTAATAGATGCCAGTGCCGAAAAAAATATTTTACAATCTTTGGAAGCGGAAGATGCCGACCTTGCTTCGGAGATAAAAAATATGATGTTTGTCTTTGATGATATAATTCTTTTGGATGATCGTTCCATTCAGCGTCTTCTGAAAGAGGTGGAAACCAAAGATATCGCCATTGCTTTAAAAGCTACAACGGATGAAGTTAAAAAGAAAATCTTTGCCAATGTTTCCGAAAGAGTTGGGGTGATGATTCAAGAAGAGATTGAGTTTATGGGTCCCACCAGGCTTTCCGATGTTGAGGCGGCACAGTCACGAATCGTGGAAGTCGTGCGAAGACTTGAGGAAGAAGGACAAATAATCATTTCCGGCAGAGGCGGCAAAGAGGAAATAATTGTCTAAAATTATCAGAAATACAATCACGGCTAATAAAATATATATTGGTGAAAAACATTTAGATTTTGAAACGGAAAAAAAAGCCGAAAAAGAACTTAGTCAGCTTTTTCCTGTAGTTTCGGTTTTAACCGATCCCGACGGAGCCAAGTTAATACCCATTCAAGAGGTTTATAAAATCCAAAAGATTGAAAATGAACGTATCAATCAAGCCCATAAGAATGGTTATGATCAGGGTTACCAAAAAGGATTGCAAGAAGGTTTGAAAGAAGCCGCCAAAGTTCTTCAGCAATTAGACAAATCCATAAAAGATATTATTGGTCAAAGAGAAGCACTTTTAGATGAAGCTCGAAAAATAGTTTTGGATTTGGTTATGAAAATCAGTCGTAAAGTAACTTATGATGCCATTGAAATAGACCCTGAAGTCACTTTGAAAATTATCAATGGCGTTGTAAATTCTCTTATTGATCGCTCTACATTGAAAATTAAAGTGAACCCCAAACATCTTCCCATCATTGAACAAAATATAAATCAATTTTTAAAGGATTCAACTACCATAAAACAAATATCAATAGAACCTGATACCAGAGTAGAATACGGCGGATGTTTTATAGAAACCCCGACAGGCGATATTGATGCTCGTTTACAATCTCAGTTTGATATTGTGGAAAATGCCTTAAAAGCAAATGAGGATGAAAGTTGAGTCTTATCCCTTATGATATCTATGCTGAGCGTATCGATAATGTTAAAACCATAAAACATTTCGGTAAAGTCAGTAAAGTAGTGGGAATGATAATTGAATCTATTGGTCCCGCTGTTTCTATCGGTCGACTTTGCAATATAGAAAATATTGATAATGACAAAAAAGTGCTGGCAGAAGTTGTGGGCTTTAGAGATAACAGTATTTTATTGATGCCTTTGGGCCCTATTACCGGTATCACTCCGGGTGCTATTGTCACTTCAACTTCTGAACAACTACGAATACCTGTGGGGATGTCATCAATCGGTCGTATTATCGGTGGATTGGGACATCCTATCGATGGGAAGGGTATTTTAAAAACTCCCACTACTCGTTCCATAAACAGTTTGCCCATCCCTGCTTTAAAAAGGAAAAGAATAACCGAACCCCTTCATTTAGGCATTAAAGTCGTCGATTTTGTTGCAACCGTTGGAAAAGGCCAGCGGATGGGTATTTTTGCCGGTTCTGGTGTCGGTAAATCAGTATTATTGGGAATGATGGCAAGAGGTTCTTCAGCTGATGTTAACGTGGTGGCTTTAATTGGTGAACGGGGACGAGAAGTACGTGAATTTATTGAAAGAGATCTCGGCCCTCAAGGCTTGAAAAATACTGTGGTGGTGGCGGTAACATCCGATCAACCGGCACTAATCAGAATAAAAGGAGCTATGGTAGCCACAACAATTGCAGAGTATTTTCGTGATCAGGGAAAAGATGTTATGTTATTGTTAGATTCCATTACCAGAATCGCTATGGCACAAAGAGAAATCGGTATTGCCACCGGTGAGCCCCCAACGACTAAAGGATATACTCCCTCTGTGTTTGCACTTTTACCACAACTATTGGAAAGGGCCGGACAAACTGAAAAAGGCTCTATTACCGGTCTTTATACCGTATTGGTAGAGGGGGATGATTTTAATGAACCGGTTAGTGATGCCGTGCGGTCTATTCTTGATGGTCATATCAGCCTTTCACGTAAGTTGGCTTCTATGAACCAATATCCGGCGGTTGACATTCTCGATTCTATCAGCCGTTTAATGATTGATGTGGCTACAAAAGAAGAATTAGAGATTACCGGTAAAGTTCGAGAATTAGTATCAGTGTATCGGGAGGCGGAAGATTTAATAAATATAGGTGCTTATGTAAAAGGCTCCAACCCAAAAATTGATGAAGCTATAGCCAAGATGAATGGTATTAATAATTTTTTCAAACAGGGTATTATGGAAACGGTGAATCATCAAGATGCTTTTAAACAATTACAAGAAATAGTAAATGGTTAATTCGCGGTCATGAAAAAATTCAAATATCGTCTTGAGCCATTGTTAAAAGTGAAAAAACACATTGAAAATGAAAAGAAAAAGCAATTGGCTCTGGCAGCAAGAAAAGTTGTGAATCAAAAAGAGAATTTAGAAAATATTAAAATGAGTAAAAATCATATTATCTCAAGACAAAGGAATAAAAGCAAACAATCTTTCAAGGTAGCAGAAATGCTTGTTATCTCTCGATATATCCACAAGTTAAAACGCGATGATATGATGAATAGGGAAATATTAAGAGTCTTGGAACAAGATGAACATAAGAAAAGACAAATTCTTTTTAAAGCTTCAATAGAACGAAAAAAATATGAAAAATTGAAAGAGAAACAAGGGGAAAAACATCGAAAGCAGTTTGAAGATAAATTAACGAAAGAGATTGATGAAATTGCTATCAATAATTATCGATTCAAAAACAATAAATGAAAATCT
>Ga0114931_10006357_pt1 | contig 14538 bp, 16 predicted proteins | sample 2SBtaG_FD_89579 | JGI IMG/M metagenome (GOLD analysis project Ga0114931, IMG submission 89579) | Deep subsurface microbial communities from Kolumbo volcano to uncover new lineages of life (NeLLi) - 2SBTROV14_V59a metaG | ecosystem: Environmental > Aquatic > Marine > Volcanic | place: Kolumbo...
CGGGGGGGGCGGGGTAGGCGGGGGAGGCGGGCGTCAACCGGCTGGCGGGCGCGGAACTGGGTGGCGTGCCTATTGCGACTGCGGTTGGCTTGGCGACAGGCCTGCCCTTTGTCTTTGTTCGCAATGCGAAAAAGGACTATGGCACTGCGAAACAGCTCGAGGGCGAAATCAAGCCGGGCGATCGTGTCGTCTTCCTTGAGGATGTCGCGACAACAGGCGGGCAGGCGGTGGAAGCCATTGGCGTCCTGCGCCATGCGGGCGCGGTGGTCCTCGCGGTCATCTGCGCCATCGACCGCGAAGAGGGCGCCCGCGCCAACGTCGAGTCTGCGGGGACGCGCTTTGAAACTGTCTTCACAAAGACAGACCTTGGAGTGGAGCCATGACGCTGTTGCTCCGATCGCCAGGCGTTTACGCATTGGCGGTGAATTGTGCGCTCCTCCTTGTGTGTCAGGGGCGCTGGGCGCTGGCGCAGCGCGTGGAGCTGAAGTACAACGTCGCCAGTGCGTCAGCACGCTCGCTCGAGAGCGTCAAGCGCAAGGGCGTCCCAAGGCTGCATCGCGCTGGCGACGTCTATCTGGGCGGCCAGCCCACGCGCGAAGGATTCGCAGCCCTCAAAGCGCTGGGCGTCAAGACGATCGTCACAATGCGCCATCAGGCGGAGACCCCCGAGTTTAACGAGCAGGTCCTCGTCGAGTCGCTGAACATGGCGTTCGTGCGCCTGCCCTGGGCGGGCGAACACGAGCTCACCGATAAATTGCTTGACAAGTATAGAACATTGTTGCGCAGCGTGAACACGCCAACATTCGTGCACTGCGAGATAGGCAACCGCGTGGGGGCTGTCTGGCTGGTCTTTCGCGCGCTCGACCATGGCGTGTCGGTCAAGCAGTCGCTGAAAGAGGCGAAAACGATCGGCCTGCGCAGCCGATCTTACAGGCGAATTGCACTGCAATATATCAAACAGAACGACACACAGTGATCAGCCATGTTCAACAGTGCGCCTCCCCCTGTCGTCATGGAGATGCGTCGTAGTCAGGACATGACGCACATACAATGATCGTCATGCTTGGCGAACTAGCCATTCTGTCATTTGTGCTCATCGGGGTTCCTCTACTATGGTATAGTTTGCATGTATTACGCCACGCGAGGCGGTTGGACCGTGAGCACGTCGGTAAACTTATCTTCGTGGTCTGCGCTTCGCCTGTGTGGGCTCTTGTTGAAGCTCTACTGCTCGTCAGCATGTACGAAGACTATGATCCGCTGGCGACAATCACATTGTCTGCTTCCATCGCTGCGTTTTTCTCCAGTCTGGCGATTGGTTTTTTCACTGCAAGCACGCCAGTGGGGGTCGCTGTCTTTGTCGGCACATTGACTGCGACGAGCGTCAATTATGTGATTCCAATGTTTGGCCCCATTGCAGTATGGCATTTCGTGACGCTTGCAGCCCTTGTGGTCTGGGCCAACAAAGAGCGCTATCGCGTCAGGCCGGGGCTGTGTCGCTGGTGCCTGTACAACCTCGAGGGTTTGCCAGAGGACGCGCCCTGTCCCGAGTGTGGCGGTACGCAGGAATCGCGCAGCGCAGGCGCCTCTCGCCACGTGTAAACGTTACACGAGCGCAGCGGTCGGCGCGACCTTCAAGACGCGCTGCAAAGCGCCTTGGCAGCGTCAAGCACATCTTCCGCGTGGCCTGTCACTTTGACTTTGTCCCAGCGCTTTGCGACTTTTCCAACGCTGTCGATCAGATACGTCGTGCGCATGACGCCCATGTACTTTCGGCCATACATGGATTTTTCGACCCACACGCCATACTTGCTGCACACCGTTGGAACGCCTTCGTCGTCTGGCGCGTCAGCCAGGATGGGGAAGTTCAGGCTGTGTTTTTCCGCAAACTTCGCTTTGCTCCTGACGTCTTGCGGACTGACGCCCAGGACGACGACGCCCAGCGTGGCGAACTCGTTTGACAGGTCGCGAAAAGCGCACGCTTCCTTCGTGCACCCCGACGTGTCGTCCTTGGGATAAAAGTAGAGGACGACGGGCGAGCCCTTTTGCGCAGAGAGGCGATGCTTCACACCCGCCTGATCGGGCAGCGTGAATGTGGGCGCTTTCTTGCCAACGTTAATGAGGGGCATGACGGAAAGCATACCGAATCAACTGACGGAAGGTGCGCAACTTGTCCGTATTGCGCGTCTTTGGGACTTGCGACCAATTGGACGCGCGTGCATACTGCACCAGAAGGATAAGGAGAAGGCATATGCCCAGCGTTCGTTGCCAGTGCGGCGTTGTGTACAAGTTCAAGCCAGAGCAGGCAGGAAGACAGGCGACGTGCAAGAAATGCGGCGCCATTGTGATCGCTCAGCCCATGCCCGCTGGCTTCTTGCAACCGGAGCGATCGAAGCTAGCGCAAGGAGCGCCCACCACTCGCAGCTGCGCGCCCGATGACGTTGGACCCGTACGCACGAACCAGAGCGATTCGTTCCTGCATTTCGTCGCTGAGGCGCTTGGCGCATTCGCGTTACTCAGAGAGCCGATGAACATGCTGAGCTGGCTTGGCGCGGCGACACTGCTGGTTATGGCGTCGCTGTCTGCGTCATTGTCAGCAATCGTGCCATTATGGACATTATCTATTTTGAATATAAGCTTTGTAGGCCTGCTGTTTTCGTTTTATATGCAAACAATCCAGGGCGCCGCTGCGGGTGATGAAACGCTGCCCCTGTATTCAGATTGGGATGGGTTTGTCGACAGCGCGCTGGCGCCTATGGCGCGATTCCTTGCGACGGGTATTGTATTCCTACCTATGTTCGCATGGGGTAGTCTGCGGGCATTTGAAGTCGTGCAAGTGACAGATGCGCAAGATTCGCTCATCAACGCCTCATTGCTCGGTCTTGGCGTCTGGTTGTGGCCTGCATGTGCGCTTGGCGTCGCGGTGCTGGGCATCGGGTTCATTGTCCGTTGGGATCTCATTGTTCGCACATCGCTCGCTGCGCCGCTTCGGTATCTGGTGGTGTGCGCTGTCACTGGGCTCGCAGGCGCAGTGGAGACGCTGAGCGACGAAGCGTTTCAGCCTGACTGGCTCAAACAGGTGTTCAGCCTCATAGGGCTCTCCGGCGAACATCCGATGTTGTCTGGGTTTTCGCGCACGCTTGTTCTGGCGCTTGTATCTTCATACACCATGATTGTGACCGCGCGCGTGATTGGCCTGTACTACAGCAGGTGCAGGTCGCGGCTGCCCTTTGACGCGGGATGACCGAATACGTCCACATGAACGTTCATCGGTATAGTCCTGCCCGCATCAGGCCGATGCGCGTTCGTGTGTGCGCCGACCGAATGTATGTGGCGCTGCGGTGAACGATTTCGTCAAGGACAACACAAAATGCGAAAGTTCTTCAACAAGTGGTCGCGAAAGCTGCACCGCTGGGGCGCGATTATCACGCTGGCGCCCGTGGGCGTCATCATTGGCAGCGGGCTGTTTCTGCAACTCAAGAAAGAGTCAGACTGGATCCAGCCACCAGCAGCAAAGGGCGTGGACGCAGGCGCTCCGGGCGACGGCATGACGCTGTCGCTTCGCGACATCTTCGAGGCGGCGAAACATGCTCCTGAAGCAAATTTACAATCATGGGATGATGTCGAACGACTTGACGTTCGACCGAGCAAAGGCATAGCGAAGGTCCGCTGTCATAACAGCTGGGAAATACAGATTGATACAACGACGGGCGCGATACTGCAGGCGGCGTATCGCAGAAGCGATCTGATCGAATCAATCCACGACGGCTCATTTTTCCATAATAATGCCAAACTATGGATATTTCTGCCCTCCGCTGGCGCGCTGTTTGCACTTTGGGCAACCGGGATTTACTTGTGGATCCTGCCCTTGTGGGCAAGGCGCGCCGGTCGAAAACGCAGAGCGGCGTACGCGACGGCGCGACTGGCAGCAGCGAAACAGGACGACGAATAACGGCTGAGTCAACGGCGATGATCAAAGCATCAATCGCCAGCGCCTGCAGGAGCGCGCTGCATGGCGTCCATCGCGCTGCAAGCAGCGGCGTCCACGTGTACATCGATAGTAATATCGGTATTTGCGTTGGCGCGCTGGCGCCGAACGCGGAGAACGTCTTCATGCGCTGCGAAGAACGCGTCGAGGCTTGCATCGAGCGCGTGCGTAGCCATGTGCTGGGTTGCAGCGGCGCCCAGACGCTGGCGCACGGCTCGATTAGAAGCAAGCCGAATGACAGCGTCAGCCCACGCTGCTGCGTCGGCGCCGGGTAGAATGAAGCCTGTTTCGCTGTTGCGCACGATTGTCGCAGGGCCGCCTGTGTCGCTGACGATCGCGGGCAGCCCCGACGCCTGCGCCTCCATCACGACCTGTCCCAGTGTGTCTGTGGTTGATGGAAAAAGAAAGAAATCAGCCGACGCATACAAAGTCGCGAGCTCATCGCCAAAGCGCTCACCTGGGAAGTGAGCGTCACACTGCGTGAGCTGGCGCTGCATGGCGGCTCGGGCGGGTCCATCACCCACGACAACAAGGTGGATGTGTCCTCCAAGCAAAGTGGCGCGCCTGTGCACGCGCGTCCAGACGTCCACAAGAAAAGCGATGTTTTTCTCTTCGCTGATGCGTCCGACATACAGCGCGACAGCGCTATCGCTCGCCATCGAAAGACCTAGTTCCTTCCAGATCGTCCTGTTACGGCGTGTGGGCGTGAAGCGTGCGGTGTCGACGCCCGCTGGTAGGACGCGCTGGCGCGATGGCGGGACACCCAGATCGCGCAGCTGGGCGACAGACGCGGCGCTTCGCGCGAATACAACCTCGAGCCTGTCGTACAGATAGCGAAGCGCGAGGCGCGTGAGAAGCAGACTGGCCTGGTCGCCCAGCAGCGCCTGGACATACGCGGGGTAATCGGTGTGGTGGACGCCGAGCGCGGGTTTCCGGCCTATGGAGGCGGCCGCCAGTCCGAGCGCGCCTGTTGGGCCAGGCGTTGATATATGAATACTATCTGGGTTGAACTGCAGGACATCACGCAGCATGGGAAGCGCAGGGGGAACACCGATGCGAAGATGGTGGTAGCCCGGCGTCTGAAACGAAGCGACGGGCTTCATAGGTCGGAAGGCGTCGCCAAGCGCAGCGACCTGGTCGAGCCCATGCGCCGGGGCGCAGTACACACGAACATTCCAGCTCCGCTCCTGTGCCCTGCGTGCGAAGGCGCGCACGAAACTCGCGACGCCATTGGTCTCGAGAACCGTGTCGGTGAACAGAGCCAGACGAATGGGCGCAGCGTGGTTGATCGGTGATGGCGCGGCGGCGTCCGCTGGTCGAACAGGCCAGTTGCGATCAAGCGCACAAGCAATGCGTTCATGCAGCTGCGCATCCTTGTGCTGATAGAACATACTGAAGATGTCCGGCGCAATGAGCGCGTGCGCGGCAGCGAATCCAATCACTGCATCGAAACATGGTGTGGCTGAGAGCGACCGATTCGCCTGACCATTGCTGCGCATGATTCGCGCCAGAAGATTTGCTGACAGCGCGTCGGTGAAGCGCGAGAATCGCTCGTGGTTGGCGATGGGTGGATCGACGCCGCGCTGATGCTGCTGAGCGCACTGCTGCACGAAATCGGGAAACGCGCGCAACGTCTGGTCGAGTGATGCGCGACAGACGGCAAGCAAGCGGCGCGAGTGGTTTGTGCCGCCCGTCAGGCGTGTGCGCAGCGCATCAAGAGCCAAGGCGGCGCGCGACGGCGGGGCGAGCTCTGCGCCCGCAAGGCTGCACAGACGCGACGCGAGAAGACGCGCAGGCGGCTCGCGCAGGAGAGACGCATGCCTGGCGGCGTGCTGGGCAGCGACAGCGAGAATCTGGTGCGCGAGCGAGTCGGGTAACCTTCTGCGCCTTTTACGTGCGTGCGCGCTTCGCGAAGGGCTTCGGCCACTGCGCTGGCGCGATCGCTTGCGTGCGCTCCGCCCGAGGGGGCGCAGCAACGTGTCCAGGTCCGTCCGACATTGAGGAGGGAGTGGTCGTCACTGCCTGCGGTCCTTAGCAGCGGCGTTTTGACGTCGTACAGCGGAGCCAGCGCGTGTCTGCGCGCAAGGATTTCGAGGGTGCGCGGCGTGAGTGTGTCGAGAAAGCGTTCGGAAGGGGCGTAGAGCGCGCCATGGGCGCCGTTGAGCGTCTCAAACCCATGAAACAGTAGAGCAAGTCGCTCCAGATGCCAAACCGTCAGCCTGCCGTTTTGCGCGTGGAGCGGATGAGCCACAGCGTGGGGAATCGCCGTCTGCTTGAGCCAGGCTGCGAATGTATATATGTCCGACCGAAGGTCGAGTAGATCAATCTCTTCGTGGATTTCTGGCGTGACGCCCCACAGCAGCGCATGCACGGCGCAGCCATCCTCGGGGAAACAGACGGAGACCTCTTCGCCGACAAGGACATCCGGATAGCCTGAATCCACCAGAGCCATGGCGCCGTCAATCGTGTCGTGGTCGGTGATGGCGACGACATCCATGCCTCTGCGGCGGGCAAGCTCGTAAACGCGCTCGGGCTGGGCGTAGGACTCGGGGCAGCCGGTCCAGGCGAGCGAGGGAAACACCGGCTTTGCGCTGGCGTGTGTGTGGACGTGTAGATCGACGCAGAGCGGCGCATGCGCCTGGTCGCTTGACGTCGTTGGCAGGATTTCGTTGCGCGTGCTGCCCATGGCGGGATTGTCGCCTTTGTGATAGGCGCGGCGGGAAACCGCGCGGTCGTCCGCGTAGTGTTATCGGCGTGCGCGACGTTCGTCGTCAGCGCGCTTCAGTCGGAGCGACCTCCGCTTGGCGCTGGTGGCGACCATCTTGGAAAATAGCGATAATATACAAGGAGAGTGAACATGCCCAGGCTCAAACCTGTCGACCCCGCGACCGCGACGGGAAAGGCGAAAGAAATCTTTGACGGACCGCTCAAGGGCAAGGATCTCAACATATTCAAGTCGATGGCGAACTCCCCCGCGCTCTTGCAGGCGTTTCTCGCGTACAGCGGCGGCTTGCGTGAAGGCGTGCTTGAGCCCAAGGAGCGCGAACTGATTCAACTCGCAGTGAGTGAAGCCAACGGGTGCAGCTATTGCGTCTCGGCGCACAGCGGGCTTGGCAAACAGGCTGGGCTGTCAGACGATCAGGTCATCGCGGCTCGCAAGGGGCAGGGGCTGGGTGACCTCAAGCTCGACGCGCTTGCCCATTTTGCTGTCGCGCTGCACGAGAAACGGGGCTATGTCAGCAACGAAGATGTTGCGCAGCTTCGCAGCGCGGGCTACGCTGACAGCCATATCGCAGAGGCGGTTGGAAATTACGCCCTTGCGACGTTCACCAATTATTTCAACCATGTGAACCAAACCCCGCTTGACATTCCCGAAGCGCCACAGATCAGCTGAGCGCCTGGCGAAACGCCCCTGATGCGCGCGAACCAGCGTGGATCAGATAGACTCGCGTCAATGACCGCGACCGCGACCGACAACGCGCCCAGGCACGTGGCGATGTATCCGGGCTCGTTTGACCCGATGACGCTGGGCCATATGGACGTCATTCGCCGAGGTCGAAAGTTGTTTGACGCGCTTGTTGTCGGCGTGGGGCGACATCCAGGGAAGAGAATGCTGTTTTCCCATGAAGAGCGTGTCGCCATGGCGCGCGATCTCGTTGAGGAAATTGTGCATGGTGCGCCGGATGATGCGCCGGTGGAAGTGCACGGGTTCTATGGCTTGACCGTGGATTTTGCGCGCGAGATCAATGCTGCAGCGATCCTGCGGGGCGTGCGGAATCTTTCCGACCTGCAAAGCGAAGCCCAGCAGGCTGTGACCAACCGCGAAGTCGCTGGTCTCGAGACGGCATTTGTCGTGGCGGGACAGAGCTTTGCGTATACATCGTCAAGCCTCATCAAGCAGATCACCGCGATGGGCCATGATCTCGATCGAGCCCTTGCGTCCATGTGCCCGCCACTCGTCATCGAGGCGCTTCGCAAGAAGAAGGCGTCGGGTTCACTCCTCCTGCAGGATCTCGCTGCGGAGGAATGACGCGCGTGACGCCTGCCCAGGCATGAGCGGTCCGATTGACAACCACAGGCCAGCTTGAAACAAGCCGCTCTCCCGCTATGTGTTCGCATTGGTATTGACGACAAGAAGGCGCGATTCCGTCATGTGTTCGATGGCGCTCACGACGCCTTCGCGACCGGCGCCACTCTTCTTGACGCCGCCATAGGGTGCAGCGTCGGCGCGAAATGTGGAGGCGTCATTGACGATCACGCCGCCGACCTCGAGCGCGTTCCACGCGCGAAAGGCACGGTCAAGCCTGTTCGTGAACACACCCGCCTGCAGGCCAAACTCGCTGCCGCCCGCGCGCGCCAGCGCGTCGTTAAAGTCGGTGAAAGGCGACAGCGCGACGACGGGGCCAAAGGCTTCGCAGCGCATGATGTTGTCGTCTTCGCGCGTGTGCGTCAGGACTGTCGGCTCGACAAGCCTGCCGTCGCGGCTCCCGCCACATGCGAGCGCTGCTCCATGGTCGAGCGCTTCGTGGATCCACGCTTCGATGCGCTGGGCTGCTGCGTCGTCGATGACTGGGCCAATATCGGTTGTTTCGTCGAGCGGATCTCCCACGATCAGGGCGCCTGCGCACTCTGTGATGGCGTCGCGCAGGTCAGCGAAGATGGATTCGTGCGCGTAGATGCGCTGGGCGCTGATGCAGGACTGCCCGCTGTACCCAAAGGCTCCCGCGGTTATGCGGGCTGCTGCGTACTCGATATTCGCACTTTCGTCGACGATGCAAGCCGCGTTGCCCCCCAGCTCGAGCACGACGCGCTTGCGTCCCGCGCGCGCCTTGAGCGCCCAGCCGACGTTTGCAGAGCCCGTGAAACTCAGCAGCGCAATGCGCTCGTCTTCAACGAGCGGCGCGACATGCGCCAGGTCGCAGGCGAAAACACTCCATGCACCATCTGGAAGATTCGCCTCCATGAGCGCCTCCGCGAGCGCCATGGTGGTCACGGGCGTTTTGTCCGCCGGTTTGAGCACGAACGGGCAGCCCGCAGCGATTGCGGGGCCGATCTTGTGTGCTGCTAGATTCAGCGGAAAATTGAAGGGAGTGATGAAGGAACACACGCCCACTGGAACGCGCCTGGAAAAGCACGTGTACCCGCGGGTGCGAGGGCTGTGCGTGATGGGCAGAATGTCGCCCGCGATGCGCGTCGCTTCTGCCGCTGCAATGTCGAGCGTTTCGAGCAAACGGTCGATCTCGCTGATCCCCGCTTTGACGGGCTTTCCCGCTTCCAGCGCAAGAAGTCGCGCTAGCTCGTTTCGCTGGGGCGCAAGCGCGTTTCGCACGGCGCTGATGGCGGCTGCGCGTGCGTCGCTTGGCATCGAAGCCATGGCTGTTCTGGCGCTGTGGGCAGCGGCTATGGCGCGATCTATTTCCGCTGGGCCAGCGAGCGCGACGCGCGCGAACACAGCATCCGTATGTTTGGCGCGCACGTCGAGTGATTGCGCTGTTTCGACGCGCCGCCCAGCAATGAACGCTGGGTGATTGATACGTGCGGTGGTTGTCGTCATGGCGCCTGCTCCTCAACAAGGCGGCGCTGCACCCTGTTTACGGCCAGTCTATGGCAGTCTCTATCAGGGTATGTGGTGGCTGTCCAGAACAGCGGCGAAACGCGGCGCCAGAGGCGCGACAAATTCAACATACACAGCAGTCACGGCGACGGCTGCGACAACAAACGTGGGAGCGCCCGCGCCTGCGCCTGCGAATGCGACAAGTGTGATCTGCACAGGACCCACACCGGCGCCGAGGATGGCTGAGGATCGCCGCCAGCCTGTCGCTAGCGCTGCGCCGTCGCGCGAGACACGCCACCCCATCCACGCGCCAAGCGCTCTGCCATCAGCAGCGAGAATGACCGCGCTGGCGAGCGCTATCCAGAACGCTTTTACCCTCGCAAGTTCGACGAGATCGACGGGCGCGATGGCAAGACTGGCGACAGAGGCGCAGCACGCGCATGTGAGCGCGCCACGAAACCTGGGCTTGATTGCAATTGTCATGGGGACTGCATACGCCATTGCAATCCATGAAAAGAATAGGAAAACTGCAAACGACGTCGGCGCAAGCGCGATTGACACAAGCATCGCCAGCCCAAAGGCAAGCGCAGCAGCAGCGGAGGCGCCCCGCGTGGCGGCGGCTGCGTCGACGCATTGCGTCACGATGACACGCCTGGGAGACGCAGCGCCAAGAGCAACGCTTGCAGCGATCGAGCCAGCGAGCGGCACGCGCAGTCCAACGTGCAGAATCGCTGTAAACAGCGCCGCGGGGAACGCCAGCAATCCTGCGCCAGCCAAGGCAGCGGGGACGCTTGCAAAGGGTGTGCGAAGTTGACGAGGTGTGCGAATCATGGAGATCGCAAGCAAGAAGACGAGCGCAAGCGTCATCCCTGCGAGCCGGCTGGTCGCGCGGGACTGGATCTGGTCGCGCTGCGCACGCAGGATCGCCAAGCGCCTGGCTGCGTCTCTGTGGTCGAGTTCATTAATCGCAGCGGCGCTGACGCCCGCGCGCGACAACGCCTTGCGCTCTTCAGCGTGGTTGCGAGCAAGGGCTGTGAGCGAAGCGCGCTGGGTGACGCCGCCGACGAAGATTCGGTCGAATGTTGCGGGGGCAATGCGGCCCATGCCAGTCGCGCCCAGCAGCAATCCTGCGAGTAGTCCGCCCGTCAGGCCCGCTCCTCGCCATGACGCTGCGCCCTTGCAAGCGCACAGGGCAGCGGCGATTGCGCATCCACCAGCGGCGAGAGGCACGACTTGAACGACCATCCATTCGATCCACGCGAGAAGGGCCACGCTGCGAGTCTACGAGCGACGAAGCGCGGTATGGTTGCGCCGCTGTGCTCACTCTCGCCGCCTGGCTGCACACGATCGATCCCTTCCTGCTGCGCATCAGCGGAGAGTTTGGCGTGCGCTGGTATGGCATGGCTTACCTCGCTGGGTTCGTGTGCGCGTACGCGACGCTGCTGCGCCTGGCGAAGCGAGGGCGAATACAGCTCTCGCCGGCGCAGGTGACGGATCTGATTTTTGCGCTGGTTGTCGGTGTGGTTGTGGGCGGGCGCGTAGGATATGCAGTATTTTATAAGCCGTCACTATTTCTGACATTTTCGTCGAGCCCGCCATGGTGGGGCATGTTGGCGCTCAACCAGGGTGGGATGGCCAGTCATGGCGGGATGCTGGGCGCTGTGGTCGCGGGCGTCTGGTTCGCGCGCAGGCACAAGATCTTGGCGCTGCATGTGCTGGACATCATAACGCTGACTGCGCCTTTCGGCCTCTTTTTTGGCCGAGTCGCAAATTTCATTAATGGGGAGCTTCTGGGGCGGATCGTCGCGCAGCCCGGCGAGCCTGCGCCGTGGTGGACGGTCAAGTTTCCACAGGAACTGCTCACAAGGCACGCGCCTGCCCTGTCGCTTGAGCAGGAATCCAGGCTGACGGCGCTTGTTGATTCGTACCGCATTCGACCAGACGAAAACAGCGTTGTCGCGATCGACAGGATGATCCGTGCGGTGCAGCACGGCGCGCACGACACAGCGCGCCAGCTGGCGCCGTTGCTCGCCGCCAGGCATCCGTCCCAACTCTATCAGGCGTTTGCTGAGGGGATTGTGCTGGGCGCGAGCTTGTGGTTCATCTGGCGCAAACCCCGCAAAGCGGGCGTGGTTGGCGCGTGGTTCCTGCTTTTGTATGGCGCGCTGCGCATCGTGACGGAGTTCTGGCGTCTGCCCGACGACAATCTACGCGTGCAGCGCATCTGGGGCATGTCGCGCGGACAGATGCTCAGCGCCGTAATGATTGTCTGCGGCATTGTGATTCTGACGATCATTTTGCGCCGGGAAAACCATCCTGTTCTGGGTGGTTGGCGCAAGCCCCGGTCGGTTGACGCGTAAACGAGCAGGGAGGGAAAGGCGCACGCTCCTGACGCAACATCGGTTGTGCACAGGGCTCGGCGCGGCGATTGGTCAGACTAGGCCGGAGATCGTTTCACCAAGACAAGGGCAGGTCGGAGAGCGGCCCTGCTTGAACCGGTTTAGAGCTCCGCCTGAATAAAAGCGGTGGGGGCGGGATTCGAACCCGCGAGACGCAAAAAGCGTCTACCGGTTTTCAAGACCGGCGCCTTCAGCCACTCGACCACCCCACCGGATGGACGATCCCCACAAGTCTAGAGCGCCTTGCGCCTCAGTGTTGCAGGTGGCGAACTGGAAGCGAGGGCAAGGTGGTCAACACACGGTGACGCCAGTGCCGACTGGGCGCAAGAGGCTGGCGGACCGGTGCGAGTCGGTGGCATCGGATGCGCAGCGATTTGTGGTTTCGCCCGGGTGGCTGGCCAGGTTCACTTTCGCAGGGCGAGCACGAGGCTCGCGCCTTGTGCAAAGTGCGACGACACATACAGGGGCGAAAAGCACATACTGTTCCAGATGGAGGAGGCTGGGTGGGCGCGGGCGTCTATTCGGTTTCGTCGTAGAAGCGCTCCGCAGCGGCGCGGATGCGCGAGGAGCCTTCTTGTGACAAGCGGTCGCGAATCTTGCGAAGCTGGGTCGAGACGCTGGCGTCGATGAGTTGATCGCCTATCTGCAGCTTGAGCCCCCCCAGCATGGACTCGTCGGTGTAGGCGTGCAACACGGGCTCTTTGCCCAGTGAGCCTCTGAGTCGCTCTCCAATGGCGTTAAATTGGGCGCGGTCGATGGGGGATGTCGTGTATACATCCACCTCGACTCTGCCAAAGCGCTCCTGCAGAATCTGGTCATACCCAGCGGCGATTGACTCCAGCTGGCCCAAGCGACCCTTTTTATTGAGCACAAGCAGAAAACGCAGCGTCAGATCGCTGATGCGACCTTCAAAAACGAGACGGAGCGAGCCCGCCCGCTGCTTGACTGGCAAAATGCGCGAGCGAAGAAACTCACTGAAACTGCGATCGCTTCGAGACAGTTCGAGAATCTCATCCAGCTCGCCTGCAATCTCTTCAACGCGATCCTCGCCACCTTCGTGCTCCGACGCTTCAAAGAGCGCCAGCGCATAGGTGCGGGCGAGGGCGTCGATGTGTGTGTTGGCCATCTGCATGAGAACTCCAACGGCTTGGTGGCGGGGAACACGACGAACACAGCGTTTAGTTCGCAGCGGCCGCCTGCAGCTGATTGAGTGATTCCTCCACCAGCCGGCGCTGATCGTCGGGATTGATCTCCCGCTGCAATATGCGTCCAGCGACATCGGTGGCGGTTTCCGCCATTTGCCCATAGATTTCAGCAATAGCGGCTTTCTTGGCGCTGTCGATGTCGCGGGCTGCTTGGTCGCGCATGGCAACGATGTCGCGCTGCGTCTGGCTCTTCATTTCCGCAGTGAGTTTGAGCTGCTGATCCTTGGCGCTTTCGAGAATTTTCTGCGCCTCTGCCCGGGCCTGCGACAAAGCCTGCTCGTATTGCTCGAGCGCGGACTGGGCCTGCTTGCGCGAGCGCTCCGCGTCTTCAATCTCCTTGCGGATCTTGTCCTCGCGCGACTGCAGTCCCTTGACGATGGGCGGCCAGGCATATTTGTTGAGAATCCACAGGACGATGCCAAACAGGATAAAGGTCGCAATGAACGGCGCGATCTGGAAGTTGGCGGGATTAGGAGGCGCTTCCGCGTGCCCCGCTGCATCCTCCGCTGCGAGCGCAGCGGCTGCGCCAAAGGAGAGTAGCGGCGCCCAAGCGGCGCAGACGCCAAAGAAGATGCGATGATGACGCGCCATAACGCGATCCTTTCATGCTCGCTGAAGGGTGCGGCAAACGCGACCGGTCAGCGGAGTCGATGAGATCAGGCAATCAGGAAAAGCGAGAGCAGCCCGATGAGCACCGCGAAGAGCGTGGCGCCCTCGACCATGCCCGCAGTGATGATCATGTTGGTGAAAATTGTGCCCGAGGCTTCAGGCTGACGCGCGACAGCGTCGCACGCAGCGGCGCCAATGCGGCCGATGCCAGGCCCGCCGCCAACCACCGCTAGGCCTGCGAAGCCTGCGCCAATGCCCTTGGCCAGCGGCGTGAGATCCATGGCTGCGCTTGCAGCGTCGTTTGTCCCCTGGGCAAGGGCGCTATCTGCGATCATGGCGACGATTGCCAAGGCGAGTGCGAAAGTCAGAAGCTGTCGTGTGCTTTTCATTTTGCGGGTGATCCTTTCGATGCGTATTCGTGGTGGCGCAAATCCTTTGTTTGTCGCTCATTCGTTATGCGCGACGCCGACGCGGCTCACGCGGGAAACAATCCGGTGTGGGTCAGGCAGCGGCGAGCCCCGCAGCTGCCTGGTCGTCAGTGTGCTCTTCGTCATGGCTGTGGTGCGAAAGTTCAGCGATGAAGACGGTGGTGAGGATGAAAAAGATGAACGCTTGAATAAACGCGACGAGCAGTTCGAGCATCATAATGGGGATCGCAGAAGCGACGGACAATATGGAGATGCCGCCCCCGACAAAGACGCCTGCGCTTGAGAGCCCCATCTTGGTGAAGAGCATGAGTGTGGCCAGCAGTGTGTGTCCTGCGACCATGTTGGCGAAGAGTCGCAC
>Ga0114931_10006358_pt1 | contig 14538 bp, 13 predicted proteins | sample 2SBtaG_FD_89579 | JGI IMG/M metagenome (GOLD analysis project Ga0114931, IMG submission 89579) | Deep subsurface microbial communities from Kolumbo volcano to uncover new lineages of life (NeLLi) - 2SBTROV14_V59a metaG | ecosystem: Environmental > Aquatic > Marine > Volcanic | place: Kolumbo...
AAGTGAGAGCAAAGTGTCTCCTGTGTTTTTGGGTTGCAAGGGAATTGGGCATGTCACACACAGCGTTGGCGAAGAAATTGGAAACGAGTCTTGCCAGCGTCGGATTTTCCATGGAGAGGGCGGAGCAATAGCCAGGAACGGCAAGTACTTACTTCATAAATTGAGTTATTGACTTTTAAAAGAGCGTCCCACTCTCCACCACTCTCCATAATCTACGAGAGTTTTCGTACCTTTGTTGGAATAAGGCCAAGAATCTTTACGCGCTCACGCTCTACTTTCATGAACGTTATCGATCATTTTATCGATGTGAGTATATAATTCTTCATGGAGTTTAGAATCAGAAAAATGGAAATAGAACCCGGGTCCGGACTGCCAAGCGCTCTATCACCCAATGATTTTGCTCTGCCAAAACTTGCTACCATGTTCTTGGTTTCTTCCATCCCGACTCGTGCCGCTTCTGCTGCCGCGGTGATACACTCTGTAAGGGAGGATTGATTTGCAGCAGCCTTTGCGGCAGGTTCCAAGGCATCAACCATTGTCTTGTCTCCGGGCTGCGCTTTGCCTCTTTTTTTGACTGATTCAAGCCCCCTTTGCAATAATATTGTAAGGTTGTTGGCATCCAAATGATTTTGTTCTCCCAACGCCTTGGCGGCACCGATAAACAAAGAGCCAAAAATGACACCGGACGCGCCGCCGGCTGCGTTCATCAAACCATAACCGATTTTTTTTAATAAATCTCCGAGAGTACTGAATTTGTCATCACTCAAATCCTTTAAAACTTGTTCAAACCCACGTCGCATCCCGATTCCGTGGTCGCCATCCCCGATCACTTGATCCGCTTTGGTCAGCAGGTCCGTGTTGTCGATCATTGATTGAGCGACCTGTCTGAACATTGCGACGGTATCTTCTATTTCCAAGTATTTTTTTTCCATAATTACTTTTTTGAAAGGGCCAAAGACTTTGCCGGCATATCATAATATTTCTGTAACTCATCATCCAATTTCAGAAAACTGATCGAAAATCCTGCCATTTCCAGTGAGGTACAATAGGTTCCCAACATCGTATCATGAACTTGAATGTTTAGTTGATCCAACATTTGCTGGATCTTTCGATTTACAATGAGCAGTTCCATGGTGGTCGTACTACCCAGATTGTTGACCAGCAAACAGATCCTATCTCCGCTACTGAAAGGAAGGTCATCTACCAGTTTATCCACCATCATTTCAGTAAGTGCATCAGCCCCTAGAATTTTGCCTCGTTCAACCCCAGGTTCTCCGTGAATTCCAATGCCAATTTCCATTTCATTTTCAGCAAGCGTGAATGTCGCCTGACCCGTTTCCGGAATAGTCCCGGCCGAAAAGGCAACACCAACGGATCGAACACTATCTCTTGCCTTAATGGCAATGCGCTCCAATTCATTGATGTCCCCCAAAGTTCCAGACGCTGCACCGACTACTTTCAACACTTGGACATAACCAGCGATCCCCCTTCTGTCCGCTACCCTGTCTTTGTCAGCAGATAGAACATCATCCCATACTTGAACTGATCGAGTTTCAATCCCTTCATCCGCTGCCATTTCAGAAGCGATTTCAAAATTCAGATTATCACCGGAATAGTTTAAAACCAGATTTAAAATACCGGCGCCTTGATCAACGGCCTTTATAGCAGCAAGGATGATATTAGGAGTAGGAGAAGCAAAAACATTTCCACAGATGGCGCCATCAGAGAGATTATGCCCAACAAATCCGCTGGGTAAAGGTTCATGTCCGCTTCCACCGCCGGTTAGTAAGCCAATTTTACCTTTTGGCAACCCTGTTTTGACAACTGCGGTGGTTCCTTCAATTAACCTAACTCTTCCGTGATTGGCGGCCACTATCCCTTCCAACAACTCAGGTACTACCAGTTTAGGATCATTAATAATCTTTTTTGTTGTTTTCATACTTACCCCTTGAATTGGATACTATTCTTGCCATTTCCTTCAAAAAAGAGTACATCATAAGGAAAAAATACCATCGGCAAATTAAGTTTTATATCTCACTGAAACATTCCAAAAAATCATTTTTAATATTGTTTAAAGTTCTATTCTTTGAGAATGTTCATCGAAAAATAGCATGTTATCCCACGCCACCTTCAAATTTATTTTGTCGTGCGGTTTATGCTTATCGCCAGCTCTTACAAGAGCACAAAGTTTTTCCCCTCTGAATTCCATTAAAATGACTTCCTCAACGCCAAGACATTGTTTTGACTCAATCACGGCAGATAGGCTTGCTACGCCATCAGAACGGTTACCTTCGGGGCGAAATCCTGTAAATTTCACCTTCTCTACAGTTTCGATTTGATCTGGCAACGTGGCTTGAGTATCCAATGCAACATCTTCAGCACGAAAACCAACGTATTTAACTTTCTTAGGAAGATTATATCCCACTATATCCGCCGGAATAATATTAATTCTAGGTGAACCCAGGCTCCTGGCCACATAGATCGAATTGGGTTTTTCATAGATGTTTTGCGGTATATCAATTTGTATTAATTCTCCTTCCTTTAAAACTCCAATACGATCACCCATGGTGGTTGCTTCTACGTGATCGTGGGTGACATAGAGAAGTGTCGCTCCTAAGTTGACTTGAATATTTTTCAATTCTACTCGCAACTCTTCTCTCAGCTTTGCATCCAGTGAAGATAACGGTTCATCCATTAAGAAAATATTCGGGTCTCTAACAAGCGCTCTCCCGATTGCCACTCTTTGCATTTCGCCACCCGATAACTTAGTCGATTTGTTTTCCAATTTGCTCTCAATGTGTAGCATTTTTGAGACTTGTAGCACTCTTTTGTCGATTTCACCCTTCTCTATATTTCGTAGCGGTGACTTGAGAGGAAACGCTAAATTGTCATAAACTGTATAGTTCGGGTAGAGTGAATACTGTTGAAATACAAATGCGATATTCCTTTCTGCTGGTTGAGAGGTCGTAACATTTTGATCGCTGATATACACAGACCCTTGATCAGGTCTTTCCAATCCGGCAATGAGCCTTAAGGTAGTTGTTTTTCCAGCTCCAGTGGGTCCCAGCAGTACAACGAATTCACCATTTTTGATATCTAACGACAGATCAACAACAGCCTGGGTATGATCAAACCTTTTAGATACATTTTCTAATCTAACTCTTGACATTTGCTTTTTCTAACTCATAAATTGACTTTTCATGGCGATTTCATTATCGCCGTTGAATATAATGATGTTGTCATGGCGGAAATTGAGACCGACATTGTCCTTGCCTTTGATTTTCAATTTTGCGGAACTTCTTATTTTAACTCGACCGATATCCGTATCGACGGTTACAATATTATAGGTGCCCAAATACTCTACAGCAAATACTTTTCCCTTAATATTACCTTTTTCAGGCTCGGATATGCTGATATTTTCCGGACGAATACCCAAATAATTCGTATCCGTATTGCTATTTTCGTAGATTTCAGGGATTTTGATTGATGCTCCATTAATCTTGATTGATCGACTTCCTTTCTCGATTCGTGATTTTATTTTGATAAAATTCATAGAGGGACTACCGGTAAAACCAGCAACAAACATGGTCCTGGGTTTGTTATAAATAGTTAAGGGCTCATCCGCTTGCAATAAAACACCCTTGTTCATAATCCCCATGCGATCTCCCATTGTCATTGCCTCGATTTGGTCATGTGTAACATAAACGGTAGTTGTCTCGATATCATCATGCAGTTTCTTTAATTCGACCAACATTGCTTCACGAAATTGCGAGTCCAGAGCACCCAATGGTTCATCCAGCAGAAAGGCTTTTGGTCTTCTAATAATGGCCCGTGCCAAAGCCACTCTCTGGCGATCTCCACCGGACAAACCCGATATTTTTTTGTTCAGCAGATGTTCTAAGCGGAGGAACTTAGCAACGTCACGTACTTTAATCTTAATTTCTTTCTTGGGTATTCCCTGCATCTTTAATGGAAATCCGATATTTTTCGATACATTCAAGTGTGGGTACAACGCGAATAACTGAAAAACAAAGGCAATGTCACGTTGTGATGCCCTTAAGAAGGTGAGATCTTTTTTGTCTAGTGAAATACTTCCGTCTGTGGGCAATTCCAAACCGGCAATCATGCGCAAGGTAGTTGTTTTCCCGCATCCTGACGGACCCAAGAGCACAAAAAACTCTCCGTCATTGATAGCCAAATTAACGTTATTGACAGCGACAAAATCGCCAAATTTTTTATTTATATTTTTAAGTACAATATCAGCCATAACTACTCATTATTGTTGTGGAAAGTGACTAACAAATAAAAAGGCGATCGTCCCGATTAAAATGAATTTAAACGAATGGGAATATAAAGACATGGAAAACGGTTGCATAAACATGAAAACTCCGATTCCGATGATCAAGGAAGCGATATTTTCCATGAAACCCCTTCGAAATAGAATAAAATGACGTTCCTTTTTTGCTTTCATTTTCTTACCGCTCCGAACGTAATGCCTCTTACTAAATGTTTCCTGAGGAGAATTGTAAAAATTATCACCGGCACGATAAAGATCAAAGTTCCCGCAGCGACTGCAGGCCAATCCAACCCTCCTTCGCCAATGATTGTAGGGATAAATGGTGGCAGTGTCTGTGCTTGCCTGAAAGTCAACAAGACGGCAAACGCATATTCATTCCAGGAAAAAATTAAACAAAATATGGCCGTCGCTGCAATACCCGTAGCCGCCTGAGGCAAAATAATCTTTATAAAAGTGTGTAGCCGGGAATATCCATCGACCAGCGCGGCTTCCTCATACTCTTTGGGAATCTCGTCAATAAATCCTTTTAGTAACCATACAGACAAGCTCAAATTTACTGTTGTATAAAGGATGATCATTCCTAAATGAGTGTCATTCAAACCCAAGTACCGGTACATTAGAAATATGGGAATTGCAGCAGCAACTGGTGGAAACATCCGAGTTGAAAGAATAAAAAACAGCAAATCATCTTTCAAAGGAATCTTGAATCGCGAAAATGCATAAGCTGCCAGTGTACCAAAAAAAATGGAAAAAAAAGTAGCGCCAAAGCCAATGATCAAAGAGTTGCCAAATCGTCCAAGAAATCGTGACGGTCCAACAATCACCATTTGTCTTTCACGCACAATTTTTTCATACCAAGTCTTCGGAGGAGGCAGACTTTTCAAAAAATCCTTTGACTGCCTGGATCTTCTTGTCACTAAATTAACAAACCCTTCAAGCGACGGCTCAAATAGTATTTTTGGAGGATATGACATCGCGTCTTCATCAGTTTTAAATGCTGTTGATGCAATGAACAAAATGGGTATAGAGGTGATTATGATGTAAAGAATAATCAGGAAGGCCGCCACTCGTTTGCTGTTTCTTGATGGCTCCAGGGGTGATCTCGAAGTATCATAAGTAGTGGACATTGACTTAGGTCTCTTTCAGTTTGTTTAATATCTTCACATAAATCATACCTGCTCCCAGAACACACACAAAAAGGATCACAGCAAATGCGGAGCTATCGCCGGTTCTCCATTTTTCAAAAGCTGCACGTTTTAAATAGATAGATGCCACCTCGGTAATTGAACCAGGACCTCCTCCAGTCAGTTCATTAACCATATCAAACATTTTAAAGTTTTCGATTCCTCTGAAGAGAACTGCGAGCATTAAAAACGGCAACACCGAAGGGAATGTGATATGAATGAATTGCTGCCATTTACTGGCACCATCCACTTCAGCCGCTTCGTAAATATAACCCGGGATCGATCTAAGACCTGCCAGGCAAAGTAACATGATAAACGGTGTCCACATCCAGGTATCGACAACAATGATACTCCAAGGAGCCAAAGAGACGTTTGAAAGCATCGAAAAAGAACCGAAATGATGGAATACATTAATTATATAATCAAAAATTCCGGCTTGCGGTTGATAAATATACTTCCAAAAAACGCCGACAACTGCCGGTGAAAGCATCATTGGCAAAATCACAATTGTGGTCAAAACCTCATTCCCTTTAAACTTCCGATTCAAGAGAAGCGATAATCCAAAGCCCAGAGCAGCTTGAATTAAGATGGTCCAGACCACAAAATGCGCGGTTGTCTGCATATATCCCCAAACATCTCCATTTGTCAGAGCCTTCTCGTACCACTTCATTCCCACCCAGTGAATCACCCTTCCCGGGCGGTTCGCCTTGAAATCTGTGAATGACAAATAAATGGTCCAAATCAAGGGATAAATATTTATGAATACCAATAAGATTAAAGTAGGTAGGGTGAACGCCCAGACAATGGAACGATCAGACATGTTCAAGAGTTTCGTATTTATTTTCTTTATTGGACCATGCATAAAGATTACCCTGCCAGAATATATTCATCCATTATAAAACAGATCAGCTACCATCTGTATAACTGTTGGTAAGAAACAGGCCCCCAAAAGGGGGCCATAATCTTCTTTTCTCTTTTGTTTTCGGGAGAATGTAAAACCTTACTACAAGTGACAACTATTTTGACACAGGGGATACTCCCTTGATTTATTTACACCTCTCTGTATTAATTGGCTACTTGTATTTGCCCTCTTCTTCAAACACGTCATGCCAGTCTTTACGTAAAAGATCAAGCGCTTGTTTGGCTGTCCCCTTATCTCCCACTACATAATCATGAATACGTTTCTGCATCGCAAGCAACAATTCTACATAAGTAGGTTCTTGCCAAAAATCGTGAACCATTTTCATCGAATCTAAAAAGCCCTGTGCGTAAGGTTGAGATTTGACAAAATTAGGATCAGTCAAGACTGCCTTAGAACAGGTATATCCCCCTAGACCCCACCACTTTTTCTGAACTTCGGGAGTTGCAAACCATTTTAGATACTGGAACGCCAGGTCTTTCTTGTCAGAGTAGGAAACTACTGACATTCCTTGCCCACCAATCATCGTGCCATGAGTTACTTGAGGGGGGTTTGCAAAAAAGCCGCTCTTACCAAAGCCAACATTTTTGGATTTATTGATACCGGGAAAAAATGCAAAAAAGTTCATTTCAAACGCTGTCTGACCGGAATCATAGGTATCTAGGTCAGCTGACATGTAGGCATCCGAATGCCCTGGAGGACTACAGGTTTTGTAAAGCTTTTTATAAAATTTCAAGGCTGCAATAGCGTTCGGCCCATTTATATACCCGTCCATATGGTATGGGTTCTTGGGGTCGTGTAATTTAGCATCCCAAGCAAACATAGCGGTCAGTACCCCCATCGTGATTCCTTCAGAGCCTCTCTCCGTATAAATCGCAGCACCATAGCGCTTTTTTCCGTCTATAACACGACCCTGGAAGAACTGCGCCATTTCCAACAACTGAGTCCAGTTTTTAGGAACACCTAGTTTATACCCATGCTTCTTCATGAACTCTTTTTGAAGTTCAGGTCGTTCGAACCAGTCTTTTCTATAAGCCCAGCCAACAGCGTCACCAAAAGCCGGTAAAGCATAGTAGTTTTTCGAACCTTTTGGCCAAGTCGAATACGCGTATACAGCCGGATACAAAAAAGTATTCATGTCGATTCCTTCTTTCTTGAAGAAATCATTGAGTTTGACGTAATGCCCATACACTGCACCAAGACCAATCCATTGACTGTCTCCAATCAAAACATCAAAAGTCTTTCCTCCTTGGTTCAGTTCATTTAACATACGATCCGCAAAATTGGTCCAGGGAACAAATACAAACTTAACCTCAATTCCTGTCTTCTTGGTAAAATCTTTGCTCAACTCCACCAACGCATTTGCAGGATCCCAGGCAGCCCATCCCAGGGTAATAAACTTGTCGCCAGCATGCGCGGGAACGGCAGCAAGCATGAGCACACCGACAGAAAAAATTACGACCATGACAAACAGGCTCTTTAGTTTACTTTGAAATGAAAATCTCATTTTTAGACCTCCTTTTAATATTGTTTACGAGTTACATGGGGTGGACGGCCAGCGCTCATGGTTAAGTTAACTCCTAAACTAAACTAAACTGGATGTCAATCATTTTTTTTCATCTTTAAAAAAAAACCGCTTTCCATTAAAATAATGAGATATGTCAGTTATATCAATTCAAAATAAAAGGGATTTTGGATCATCGACCCATATTTCGTAAATGCGCCGAACGGCGCAACACTAATTGACAGTTTGGCACTTCTAAAAGAGATCATCAAGAGATTGTCGAACTGCGGGAATATCCTTTGGAAGCCCCGCGGGTTCAGTGAAGACTTCAGGATAAATAATTTGGAGCACCAAAGGCCTTAAGCGCAGGCATCGGAGCTGATGTTGGATAAACGATTGGGCTTGCGCATTTAACACCCTTAGTTTATTTTAGGCCTAACCTGTCAGGGCCAAGAAATAGGAAGGGGTCTTCCATGAAAAAATTCATGAACAACGCTGAGGAGATGTTGAATGAAAGCCTGAAGGGTTTCGGCATCGCCAATGCAGATCTGGTGAAAGTTTATGAAAATCCGCATTTTGTCGTCCGCCTTGACGCCCCCGTTTTGGGTAAAGTCACCCTGATCTCCGGGGGCGGGTCCGGACATGAACCGCTTCATATCGGATATGTGGGGTACGGTATGCTGGATGCCGCATGCCCCGGTGAAATCTTCACATCTCCCACGCCGGACCAGATTCTGGCCGCCGTACGGACCGCTACGGGCGGAGCCGGCATCTTATTCATCGTTAAAAATTATGCGGGAGACCGCATGAATTTCGAGATGGCTGCAGAAATGGCGATGATTGAGCACGCGTTTATGGTGCCCTCCGATGAGGTGGTAACGGGAGATGCCGCTCCCAAAATCCCTGGTCGAGGCATGGCGGGAACGGTTATCATTGAAAAAATAGTGGGTGCAGCCGCCGAGGCCGGATTTGACCTGGCCGCCTGCCGAAAACTGGGCGAAAGGGCGAATGGAGCAATGCGCTCAATGGGCGTGGCGCTCACCAGTTGTGTGCCGCCCGCCGTCGGGAGACCGATATCTACAATCGGGGACGATGAGTTGGAACTTGGTGTCGGGATTCATGGGGAACCGGGCCGCATGCGACTGAAAATGATGGATGCCGACGACCTTGTCAGGCAGATGATCGATAGCATTGCTGATGATCTTTCGCTCAAACCCGGAGAGACTATTCTGCTTTACGTCAACGGTCTCGGTGGCACACCGTTGATTGAACTCTATCTGATTTATAATGTGGCCGCAAAATTTTGCCGTGATAGAAGACTGAAAATTGTCCGCTCCCTGGTCGGCAATTATACCACCTCCCTGGAAATGGCGGGTTGCTCAATCACCGTCTGTCGGTTGGACGATGAATTCATCCGCTTTTGGGACCATCCTGTGCACACCGCTTCCCTGCGATGGGCGCGTTGATCCGTTGTCCGGCCATCGGCAATCTACTTCTTCGCCAGTACCAGCTCAAAAAGCTGACGGGCGAAACTTCTGATCATATCTTCTATTTTCCGTTGTTCGGCCTGATCCTTAAGCATGGGCATTTCGATAATCAGTTGGTGATGCTTAACCGGTGTTTTGACCGTTGTTTCAACCCGATAGTGGTAGTTGGGGTGAGCAGCCGTGTAAGCCTTTAGAAAAGTCTCCCGTTCCTTGAACGAAAATCGGCAAATATCAAGAATGGCGCTCAGATGTTTGGCAGGGACCGGAGTTGAATAGGACGGGTTGGTGATTTGCGATACAAAGCTTTTGTTTTTATTCAGCGCCTGGGCAATTTTCATGCGGGTGCCGGATGGGCGTAGATTGATCAGCCTCTGCAGAATGCCTTTGTATTCGGCAACCAGATCTTCTTTCAGCCGGTCTGCGGCCGGTTCCACGATGACTTTATCCATATCTTTTTCCATATTGTGAAACGGCCTTTTTGACCTTGGCCAACGCGGCCGGGGCCACTGAAAGAGACTTTATCCCCACATCGAGAATGGCCGGTATGCATTCGGGATCTGCGGCCATATCACCACACAGGCTGACCTCCTTGTCTGTGGCCGCCCCGTGTGCGGCTACCCGTCGAATCAACTCCAGGATAGCCGGATTCAGGGGATCGTACAACGCAGCGACTTCGTCACAGTCGCGGCAGGCGGCGGTGGCAAACTGGATCAGATCGTTGGACCCAACGGAATAAAAATCCGCCTCAAAGGCGTGAATTCTCAGGGCTGCCACAGGCACTTCTACCATCATCCCCAATGGAGGCATTTGGGCGGCCACCCCTCGCCGCTGCAAGTTTTCCACCTCTTCGTTCATCAATATGCGCACCTGGTTAATCTCTTTCGGATCGGTGACCATCGGCAACATTACCTTCAGTGGCCCATGCGCTGCCGCCCGGGCCAGTGCCCGCAGCTGGATTCGAAATAATTTGGTTCGAACAAGCGAAAGTCTTACGCCTCGCAGGCCCATAAACGGATTGCGCTCCCCTTCCGATGCCAGGCCGTCGCTCGATTTATCGCCTCCGGAATCCAGTGTGCGGATGACGACGGGTCGATTGTCGGCCCATTTCAAGAGGTTTGCATAGATCCGGTATTGCTCCTCTTCGCTGGGAAGGCCTTCCGGGTTATAAAGCATTAATTCCGTGCGTACCAAACCAACGCCATCGCAAAATCGGGGGTCTAGTTCTGTGAGGCTTTTCGGATCGTCCACGTTGATAAAAATGCGGATGTGGTGTCCTTTGGCTGTGTAGGCCGGTTTGGCAAGAAACGTTTCAATGTGCTGCATTTGGACACTCTGCTTGGAAATCAGATTTTCATACCGGCGGATCGTCTTCGGTCGCGGGTATTCTATCAGTATACTCCCATTCCCATCGAGAATCGCCTGGGCGCCATCTTCAAGCTCGTGGATGGCCTGGCCGAGCCCGAATAACATTGGAACACCCCGGGCACGCGCCAGTATTGCCATATGGTTGGCTGCACTCCCTTGAGCCAGGGCAGCCCCTCTAAAAGAAGACCAGTCGATTTCAAGAAAACGGGACGGCGCTAAGTCATCGGCGATATAAATTGTCCCCGGTCCCTGATGGACGAAAGGAGTGACGGATTCATACAGCAAAGAGATAACCCTGTCACGCAAATCCATGAAGTCACCGGCACGGGCGCGAAAATCTTCATCAACGGCGGCCAGATAATCGCTCACATGAACGTCCAGCTCCGTCTTCCATGCTTCGACTGCAGACTGACCGCAGGCGATGCGGTGAAATACCGTACCGGTCAATTCATAGTCTGCAATCAGCTCTAATTGGAAGTCAAGGATTTGGGCACCCAGATGGTCCACTCTGGATTTCAGCCTCTCAAGTTGCGCTCCAGCTGTATTCAGTGCCTCCGTAAAGCGCTTTTTTTCCCATACAGGATCGCCCTTACGATCCGGCGGCTGCGGCAGTGCTCGGCCAAGGAATATTCGCCCGATGGCATAACCGGGTGAGGCGGTTTTCCCCTGGATGATATGCTCATGCTTTTTCAGATTCATCTTCAAAAATTTTTTTGACCAGCGTGGTCAAAGATTTTACGGCCACCTGGGCGTCCGGACCCACGGCACGAATAAACAATGTCTCGCCGACCTTGGCCTTTAAGGCAACAACTCGAACGATGCTTTTAGCATCAACCCCTTTTTCTCCCTCTCTTTTTGATATGCGGATTGAGGAATTGAAGGTCCTGGCCAATTTGCTCAAGCTGATGGCAGGGCGGGCATGCAGCCCGATCCGATTGGTGATGACGACTTGCCCTCCGACGGATAGATATGCGCACATCTCTACATCATTTCCTTGTTAGGGGGACAGTTCTTCGGCGGTGGTGCGGACTTCATCGAGGTTGCCGCCACCCGCCGACACGGTACCTGCCATCACCGCGCCTTCGACAATTGGCGCATTGCAGATAACCACCTGCGACTGATATTCTTCAGGCAGCATTTCGATTGCCATTTCGCTGTTGGTCTCGGCACCTCCCAGATCGACCAGGAGGACGACCCCTGCTTGGCTCCATACCTGTTCAATACCCTTCTTTATTGCTCCTACGTCGGTGCCGAGCCCCCGATCCGGATTGCCCCCACACCAGGCTATCGGCACCTCGTCACCGACCATCTGGCGCACCATATCGGCCGTTCCCTTGGCCACATCAGGCGAGTGGGATACGATCACAATGCCCACATAGCCGGTCACAGATGGTTTATCCTCCAAGACCGAGAGTTGTTCCTCGACGCTCCGGCATACGGCGTGAACAATCAGCAGACTCGACTGGGCGCCGGGGTCAAGGTGTCCGATGGACCGCCTGCCTAAAAACGATGCCCGCCCCTTTTTCGCGATCATGCTACGGGTGGATTCCAGACCTTGATCCGCCGCAGACCTAACAGAAGCCAAGGTTTCCGGTATTGTAGCATCTTTGGCGGCCGCCTTATTGAGCGCATCGGACACCGGCCCCAGCACGTCCAGCATCGTTTTTTCGCCTATGTCAGACTTTCCCCGCTTTTTTACCGCCGCTACGCCCTCGGCTGCCATTCGGGCTATATGCGCCAAACCCATAGACGTTTCCGCCGCCGTTTTACCCATGGCAATGAACAGTGAGCCGTAAAGCGGGCCGGATGCACCCCCGATCGTCATGACCAGGGAGGTGCCGATCTTCTGTAATGCCTTGGAAATAGAGATATCAGCCAGTTTATCGGCCTGCCGGAGGACGCCGTTCAGACCGCGTTTCATATTGATGCCGTGGTCGCCGTCCCCAATGGCCATATCAAGATTCGTCAGCAAATCCGTATTGGCCACTATTTCGTCTGCCACGGAATCAATAACCCTTAACAAAAATTCAGATATCATTTTTATGCCTCACAAAAGCTTTTAACACTAGGAGCTGTTCGAGAACGGGTAGTTTTCCCAATCTCTGCGCCAGGCTCAAATTTTAGACATCGAAATAGTATCGTGTATTCCAATGGGTAATCGCGCAAAGGCGGGATTACCCTCATTGATATTGAAAAAAATAGCCATTCTCGGACAACCTCCCATGGTAAAACGTAAACCGCAGTATTGGTTTAGTTGGAAACTAAACTTTAGTGAACCTAAAGTCAATACCTTATTTGTACAGAGCAATATATTCGACATAAGTACAAGCCCAAACAAAAAGTCACGCTCTAAGGAGCGCCATGAGACCACAGACGCCGGATAGAGTGTTATTCACGTCAGGGTAAGGGGATAATAGCTTGAATAAAACCTAAAACCTGCATAAACTGTTTTCAAAAAGAGAGGTTAAAGCTGTATTATCAAAGGCTTATTGAAACGCTGAAGGCTTTTCACATGCATCAATTTGAATGCGACAAAAAATGAAGGGCTTTTTGAAAACAGTTTATGCAGGTTTTAGGTTATATGCAGAAGGGGTCTTAAATCGGAAAGTGAAAACTAAAGTTACCAATGAACGAGGAGAAAGATTATGGTAAAGAATAGTAATGAGCAGCAGATCGATAATGCGATGAATATTCTAGTAGAGCTGGCCGAGGAGGAAAACAAGCTCACAGGGAATCTTATCAACCTTGCTGGAAAAAGAAACGAGATGGCCGAATCCCGGACCCTGGATTCCAAGATCCGTTCTGAATTGGCCGAGGAACGTACATCTCTTGCGCAGGTGCAAACCGAGGATGCCAAGATCCGTACCGATCTTGCGCAGGTACAAACCGAGGATGCAAAGATTCGTACCGACCTGGCCAAGGATCAAACGGTACTCGTGCGTAAGCAGACCGAATTTCAATCCCAGAATACCGAGATGGCCGAACGGCGAACGTCCCTCTCAGAAACGCGGAGCGGGTATGCAAAGAAACGCACGTTACTTTCCGAAAAACGCAGTGGCCTGGCGGAAACCAGGACTGACCTCTCTTCCAGGCGCACTGACCTGGCAACAGACCGGACCGATATGGCAGAGACCAGGACTGACAGGTCATCCAAGCGCACCGATCTAGCCAATCTGAGGACTAATCTCTCCCAGGAACGCACCTCCCTGGCAACAGACCGCACCAACTTGGCCGGAAAGCGCACCGAGTTTTCAGAAAGCCGGACCGACCTGGCAAACACCCGCACCGGACTATCCAGCTATCGCTCAGTGCTTGCCAAGGGCAGGACCGAGCTGGCATTCATCCGTACCGGCCTGGCCTTCATCGCGCTCGGGACCGGTCTGATGCGTTTTTTCGGGATGGGACCATGGACCATACTCGATGGTAGCCTTATCGTAATGGGTACGACCTCGGCCTTCTTTGGTATGAAAGGCTTCATTGTTACTATGAAGTATGAAAAAATATTTGCAGGAAAGCTCAAAGACTTTTTGACTATAACTTCGGAGCTTGGGGCAGGGGGCAAAGAAAATTGATGATCAATATCTCGCTATTTCTGTTGAAACACTTGGACGGTGGGACGCTCTTTGGACGGTGGGAGGCTCTTTAATAATCTGGTAGAAAAGTGAGAGCAAAGTGTCTCCTGTGTTTTTGGGTTGCAAGGGAATTGGGCATGTCACACACAGCGTTGGCGAAGAAATTGGAAACGAGTCTTGCCAGCGTCGGATTTTCCATGGAGAGGGCGG
>Ga0114931_10006359_pt1 | contig 14537 bp, 8 predicted proteins | sample 2SBtaG_FD_89579 | JGI IMG/M metagenome (GOLD analysis project Ga0114931, IMG submission 89579) | Deep subsurface microbial communities from Kolumbo volcano to uncover new lineages of life (NeLLi) - 2SBTROV14_V59a metaG | ecosystem: Environmental > Aquatic > Marine > Volcanic | place: Kolumbo...
CGGTACAGTCTGAAATCCCTCCACCGCAAAACCAACGAGAGTGTGCCATGAGTACGAACACGACGATGAAATCAGTTTCCGGGAGGGCGAAGCTCCTGCTGAGCCGTTTTGTTTGTACTGGAGGAAGCTGTGACGGCAGACGTGAATCCTCAAAACATGCGCACGCCAAAACGTGGACATGGCACCCTTGGTTTGGCACTGGCAGGCTAGCTGCCAGCGGCACCCTGGTAAGTTGGGTTTCCTTTGTTTGTTGCGGCTCGGCGGGAGCCTTGCCCTCCCGGTTGGTGAGGATGATAGCTCTTTTTTTCCTCGTCATTACTCCTGGTTCGGTTCACGCGGGGTCGGTGAAACTTAAGAAGATCAATCAACAAATCGAGGTTACCATCGGCGGGAAATTGTTCGCGCGGTATCGCATTGGCGGGCAGAATCCGAAACCGTATTTCTGGCCGATTCAGGCGGCGGATGGCACGACGATGTCTCGGCCAATCAATCGTAAGGGGGACGATCATCCCCATCACAAGGGGCTTTGGGTGGCGGTCGATCAGGTCAATCACGTTCGTTTCTGGGCAGAACGGGGCAAAATCAGAAACGTCTCGGTCAAAATTGGAAACCCGAACGCTTCCGCTTACTGGTCACGGGCTTTGTCGCGGTACAACAAACTCGGGGTGGGGAAACCGCTGCCGGGGGGGAAGAATTATGCCACGATGCAAATTCACAACCGATGGCTGGACAAGAAAGGGAATCTGGTCGTCAACGAACACACGACGATTCGTATTTATCCCAACCGAATGATGATCTACGAAATCGTCTTTTCCAACCCCAACATTGCGGTGACGTTTGGCGATACGAAGGAAGGACTGTTGGGGTTCCGCATGGTGAATTCCATGCGCGAAAAAGAGGGGGGGCATATTGTGAATGCCGACGGGTTGAAGACAGCGAAAAACTGCTGGGGCAGGCCGACCGCCTGGATCGATTATACCGGTCCAATCAACGGGAAAACCTACGGGGTGACGCTCTTCGATCATCCTCAAAACCTGCGGCCGTCACGTTATCACGCAAGGGATTACGGTCTGTTTTCGATCAACCCGTTTGGCGAGAAGGCTTATTCTCGTGGGAAATACCCCGCCAAACCGGTCACTATCGCACCGAAAGAGGAACTTCGCTTGAAATACGGTGTCTATTTTCATACAGGCGATACAAAATCCGCAAATATCCCCAAAGTTCGGAGGAAATTTCTCGCGGTCACCAAATAGACGCCCAGATCGACGATGGTTAGGATAACGGTCGATTCCAGATGGGTAGGCACTTTACGGGTTAGAAATCTGAGCCGCGAAAGTTATCGAGCGGGCCTGTTAGTTAATACGCGCAGCTCTGAAACCACGCCCTTCGAAGACTCAGGGCGTGCCACTCTCTCATAAATCATTCAACATCCCCCTGACAATTCATTCAAGGAATACGAAATTGTTACGCACACATACCTGCGGCGAATTGCGTTCGACCAACATTGATCAAGATGGAGAAGTCACACTCTGCGGCTGGGTGCGCAGTAATCGAAACCTGGGTGGGTTGTTGTTTATCGATTTGCGAGATCGGTACGGCATCACACAGGTGATGTTCAATCCTCGAAGAGAAGAAGCGCTTTACAACATGGCCGAGCAACTGCGTAGCGAAGATGTGATACGAGTCACTGGCAAGGTCGTTTCGCGGGGTGAAGGCCAAACCAATCCCAAACTGGCCACTGGCGAGATTGAAGTCATCGCCACGGGTTTGGAGATTCTCAACAAAAGCAAAACGCCCCCCTTTGAGCCGGGAACGATGGAACTTCCTCGTGAGGAACTTCGGTTGAAGCATCGGGTGATCGATTTGCGTCGCGAACAGCTTAGGGATGCGATGATTCTTCGACATCGTTTGAGCAAACTGGTACGCGATTATTTCGATTCACAGAACTTCATAGAAATTGAAACGCCGATGCTGGGAAAAAGCACTCCTGAAGGAGCGCGGGATTATCTGGTTCCCAGCCGCGTGCATCAAGGGAGTTTTTATGCGCTGCCGCAATCCCCGCAGATTTATAAACAGTTGTTGATGATCGCCGGGTTCGACCGCTATTTCCAACTCGCCCGCTGTTTTCGCGATGAAGACTTGCGAGCAGATCGCCAACCCGAGTTCACACAAATCGACGTCGAGATGGCGTTCGTCGAACGGGACGACGTGTTATGTACGATCGACGGTTTGATCGCCCATGTCACAAAAGGGATTACCGGCCAGGAAATTTCGCTGCCACTTCCGCGATTCGATCATCGTGAAGTGATGGAACGCTTCGGGACCGACAAACCCGATATGCGGTTCGGCATGGAGTTGGTCGATATCGGAGAGATCGCAAAGGCATGCGAGTTCGGTATCTTCAAGGGAACGATCGATTCCGGCGGAAGAGTACGCGGCATGAACGTTCGAGGTGCATCGCCGAATTACAGCCGTAAGGGAATCGACCAACTGACCGAATTCGTCAAAGAATACGGAGCAAAGGGGCTGGCGTTCTTTCGTGTCAAGGGTGGTTCGCTCGATTCTTCCATCGCGAAGTTCTTCAGCGACGAACAGAAGGCGGAGATCATCGCGAAGTTCGAGGCGGAAGAAGGCGACCTGTTGTTGTTTGTGGCAGATAAGGAATCAGTCACGTCTGCGGCACTTGCAGCATTACGAACGAAGCTGGGTAAAGAACTCGAACTTTTCGATCCCAAACAAATTCAGTCGCTTTGGGTAATAGACTTCCCCCTGGTGATGTGGAATGAAGACGAAAACCGCTGGGATGCCGAGCATCATCCGTTCTGTTCAATCATGCCTGAAGATCGGCATTTGCTGGAAAGCGAGCCGGGGAAAGTACGGGCTTCGAGTTACGATCTCGTGATCAACGGCAACGAAGCGGGCAGCGGGAGTATTCGAATTCACGATTCTGAAGTGCAGCAGCAGGTGTTCGATTTGATTGGCGTAAAAAAAGAAGAGGCCGAAGAACGATTTGGGTTTCTCTTGGATGCCCTACGCTACGGCGCGCCACCACACGGTGGAATTGCCATGGGGCTGGATCGCTGGGTGATGATTTTTTCCGGAAACGACAACATCCGAGACGTGATCGCGTTTCCCAAAACGCAAAAAGCCAGCGACATGATGAGCGGCGCACCAAGTACGGTCGATGCCCATCAGCTTGAGGATCTGGCGATTAAGGTCGATTTGCCGTGGGGTAAGTGAGTTGCAAAAGGCGTAAATGGGGGTGAAGGGTGTGGGGACATCGCAAATACGGTTGCGCTGGTAGAGCCAGAGGCACCCGGCGTTTTTCAAAACGCACTCTTCAACAGTTTGCCATGCACAGCATGGCCTACAAATCAAACGAATAATTCGTGGATCGGTTCCGCTTCGATGAGTTTGGTTTCGTCGTCGATTTCCCAGGCTAATAGCTCAGCGGGATCGAAACCCATTGCATGATAAATGGTTGCCGTGAGTTCGGAGACATGAACCGGTCGATCGAGCGGATACGCCGCATGTTCGTCGGTTTCGCCGACGATGTTACCGCCATGAATTCCACCACCGGCGATGAGAGCCGACCACGCATGATGCCAGTGGTCGCGACCGTCGAACCGGTTAATCTGCGGTGTGCGACCGAACTCACCGGTTGCCACAACGAGCGTGCTTTCGAGTAAACCGCGCTGGTCGAGATCGGAAATGAGAGCGGCGACGGCCTGATCGAAACGGGGGCACAATTCGTCGCGATAGTCGAATAGTCTCGCGGGAGAAATTTCCGATTTCCCGTGACTGTCCCACGTCAATTGTCCGTCGAGTTCATCGAACTGATCGATCACCACACAGCGCGCTCCGTTTTCAATCAATCGTCTTGCTTGCAGGCACTGCATTCCGAAATTGTGTTCGCCGTAATACTTACGTTCCGAAACGGGAACGTCGACTGCGATTTCAAGAGAAGAGGCCTGATGAGTTTCTTCGTCTGTGCAGGGAATTTTGGGATCGTATTTTTCACCCAGCGAACCGGCAAGTTCTCCATGATTTTTCGGCAAGTTGGTGTGCTTCATCTCTCCACGCAGCAGCACATAGGGAAATGCGTTTTCATTCGATTCGGTTTTCTGTGCAATCACCGATCCGAAAGACGGAAACCTCACGCCGTTATGGGAGAGTCTTCCGGTGAATAGAAGTTGCGTTCCGGTTTCGTGAACGAGGGCGTCGTCGTAGTACAGCGTGCGGATCAGAGAATACTTCTCTGCGATTTTCGCCAGTTTCGGTAACGATTCGCTCAGATGAATTCCGGGGACCGAGGTGGGGATGTCGTGCAGTGGACCGCGCACGGTGGAACGTGCTTTCGGTTTAGGGTCGAACGTTTCGAGCTGGCTGGCACCACCCGTCATGCGAATGAAAATGCAGTTCTTTTGACGCGTTTCTTTCTGAACAGCGGCACGTGCCTTCGCTTCGGCGAGGCTCAATCCGACGACGCTCGCACCGCCAACCCGCAAAAAATCGCGTCGAGAGACGTTTTCGGCTGCCGATGAATGGGATTTTTTTTTGTGAGTCATCAAAAAATTTCGTATTATCGATCGGAGTCTGCGTGTGATCGTTCCAGAAATTGAGGTTCTAAACGTCGATTGATGGGTCTACACCCTATCAAAAAATCGGTTCTAAATCAAATTTCTCCCAAGATCGAAAAATCGAGACAGGAATCGAGATCCTCTCGAAACGGTCGAATCGCTCGTAGCAGGCAGCGTCGCTTGTGTATGATATTGCACAGACCCGTGCGGCATACTTGATTGAGAGCGTGCAATCGGTCACCCTAAGGGAGAAACCGGTCGGAGAGTTCGACCGACTCATTTACTTGGAACACAATCTCACTGACGTATTGAAAATTCGCCGCCGAAGGAGTTGCATCATGGGAAAATCCTCACGCAGTCGTTATTGGAAATCGACCGTCGTCGTTTTCGCACTCGTCTTCGTTTTCAATCGTTGCGATACGCTTTGGTCGCAGACGACAAAAACTCAAACAGGTTTTCTTCACAAGACATTCGAAGATAAAGCCGGCACACACAAATATGTCCTCTTTATTCCTCACTCCTACACACCTCAAAAAAAATGGCCGGTGATTCTCTTCCTGCACGGAGCGGGGGAGCGTGGAATCGACGGTTTGAAACAAGCGAAAGTCGGGCTTGGTCCCGCGATTCAAAAACGGAAATCGACATTTCCGTTTATCGTCGTCTTCCCTCAGAGTGAAGATACCAAAGGGCCGATTCTCCCAGCGTGGCAGTTCGAAAGTCCGCAAGCGAAACGCGCACTCAAAATTCTGAAAACTGTCGAGAAAGCGTATTCCATCGACCCTTCCAAGAGAATTCTTACGGGACTCTCGATGGGGGGGTATGGAGCCTGGAGTGTGGCTGCGGCAACTCCTGAGAAATGGTCTGCGGTCGTTCCTATCTGTGGCGGCGGTGATCCCAAGACGGCTGGAAAGTTGAAGTCGCTGCCAATCTGGGCGTTTCACGGTGCAGAAGACAAAGTTGTCCTTCCCGCGGAAAGCAGGAAGATGATCGCTGCCATCAAAAACGCCGGTGGAAATCCTCATCTGACAATCGTTCCCGGTGTTGGTCACAACGTTTGGAACAATGCCTACGCCAACGAAACGCTCTACCGATGGATGTCGAATCCGAAAGATGTCAATCCCGCCGAAGTACGTCTCACCGCCAATCCCGGGAGACGACCGGTTCTTGCAGCCGACGAATCCTTGCCATTCAAACCGGCTCTGGAAATAATGCACGCGGTGAATGTCAGGTTAGGCAACGATATTCTCAAGGCGTTCTCCTATACCGTCCCTCGGAAAATAGCACCGGAATTACTCAAGGGAGACATCGACGACATTTACGATTCGACGGTTACACAAGGGCGAACCTTCGACGTTCAGTTTTCCAACATTTCTTATAACGCCAAACTCGAACGGGCCGTCCTCAAGGCGACCAGGGGAAACCGTTTACAAATACAGCTTGGTTTGAAAAATGCAACACTCACTATCGACAGAACTTATGTGACCGGACGAAGACGGTCTGCCGTAGCAGGCGAGATTCAAGTCGTTCTGGGAAACCGTCGCCCCGTCTGGTTGTCGATCACGCTCGAACCGGTCATCGATAAGAAAAAATTTCGATTCAAACTCATCTCAAAAAGTTTCCAAATTCCCGACGATAACTGGTATGTGACATCGCCCAACGGGGTATCCACACGCGGCTTGGGAATGACCTCGCAGCGCGTCTCCAGCGGTCTGGTCGACGGACTTTACGGAAGTAAAAGTCGCATCGAACGGGAAGTCTTGGCAGTCGTTCCAAAAATAGTGGAACGACTTCAAAAAGAGATCGAGATTCCCGATGCAAGCAGCCTCATCAGCCAGTTCTGGCCTTTGCCCGTTTATCGTCCGCGCGTGAAAATTTGGCCGGAATCTCTCTCAAGCGACGACAATGGCATTTCGCTTTCGTTCGGTTTGTCTGTGGCAGCCATCGACCCGGAGAAAGCTCCTACCTCGCCACGCCGAATTGCACTGGCCAATTCTCTCAACAACTTCGGAAAAAGTCGTAAACTTCAAATTGGAATTGCCGGAAATTTGTTGGAACCGTTAACCAAAATGTTGGTCGATGCCGATGTCGCTCGAATTCATGTGAACGATATTCCCGACAAAACATTCGCAGGATTTGCCGATTACGAAACGCTCTCCAAAGCAGTACCCGAACTGAGGCGTTACGGCAAAGATGTGCAAATCTGGTCGGAACTTATTCTAAGTTCCCCCATTTCCATCGTCTCTGAGAAAAAACCGGCTCTCACAAAAGTATCGCTCCCGAATGGCCACCGAGAAAAAACTCCTTCGCGATTCCAGTTTCATGTTCCCCGTGCAATCATCTCCATCGCCGTCAAAAAAAATTCGGCGGAAAAAAACTGGATTCCATTTGTGGAATTCGACTTCGATTTATCGCAGCGAGCACAATTGAGCGCAATCGAGCCGTCGTTCGAAAAACGCGAAATCCTGCTCGACTGGAACGGTGCTCCCAGTTTGAAAGCGAATGCAAGATTCGCAGACGGTTATCGAGCGGATAATTCCGCAATCGATCATCAAGCCATTCGACAACTTTTTCTCGAGAGCTGGCAAGCCTGGACCTCGCAGGGACCGGCGAATCGCTCGACGATTGAGGATTTGGATTTCGGTTTTTCCAAGCTCCGGCTCGCCGATGCGTCATGGAGAAATTCTCGTCTTACTGTCACTTTTGAAGAAGCGGGAATTCGCATTTCCAACGGCAGCAAATTGCCTTTGGTTTATGAAACCAAGGGACCGTACTCCGGGTGGGGTGGCCCCTACACCCTCCCGCCGGGAGAATCGCACGACTTTAACATCCCTTATTCACTCATCTACCGTCGGAAAATCGAAAATCGTTATCAACTCTTTACGCTTCCGGTTGGCTCTCATTCCGTATTTCGGGCACCGGAGGGTGGTGGAACGCCAACCTTGTTTCAAGCCAAAGAACCGACACCGAAAAAATAAGCGAGATGGCATTGCGGAATCGAGAAACATTCCGCATAACCTGCTGTTGATCTCATTGACCGAAATACGCTATTTCCACTCCGTTGCATGAGTGGTCAGGGCTGAGCGAAAGGAATGCAACGCTTGAACGAAAAACTTGCTCGTCGAAAAGCCGCCTGAATTGTACCGATCCGTTTGCAGTTCTCGCTCAGCTTGTGCAGAATATAATCGTCTCAGTCGCAAGCTGAGGTTTTCCGCTTCAGGATGGCGCTTCTGGAGGGCGAGGCTCCTGCCGAGCCGGAATCCAGATCACACTTGCGGCAGAGCGGAATATTGCCCTACCAAAAACCGTAGTTTGCGACCGAGCGCAGAAAAAATACATTGTATGGTGAAATCTCGATAACTGGACTCTTTCAATCGAATCGAATTCCAAATGAAAAGTTACGCGATAGCGTTCGTCAGCATCCTGGTTTTCGTTCTTGGATCGTGTGAGTTAAACGCTCAAACGCAAAATTCCCCCAATATCGTCATGTTTTATATCGACGACATGGGCTGGAAAGACCTTGGCTGTATGGGGAGCAAGTTTTACGAGACACCGAACATTGACCGGCTTGCTTCCCAAGGAATGCTTTTCGACAACGCTTATTCCTGTGCTCCCAACTGTGCACCCAGTCGCGCCTGCTTAATGACCGGTCTTTACGGTCCCCGCCACGGCATCTACACCGTGGGAAGCTCGTCTCGCGGTCGGTCGGCGTTTCGAAAGTTAATCCCCATTCAAAATCGAACGAGACTGGCCGATCGGTTTCGAACCATCCCCGAATCTTTCAAGCAGAAAGGTTACGTCTCGGCACACTTCGGCAAATGGCATTTGGGAGCGGATCCCAAAAGTCAGGGGTTCGATGTGAATGTTGCGGGTAATCGTTCGGGGAGTCCACGAGGGGGATACTTCAGCCCGTATCGAAACCCGCAATTATCCGACGGTCCCAAAGGCGAATATCTAACCGACCGTCTGACCGACGAAGCGATCAAGTTCCTTGAGAGTCATCGCCAAAAACCGTTCTTTCTTTACTTTGCGCATTATGCCGTCCACACACCTATCCAATCTAAAAAGGAGCTGCGAAAAAAATATCAACAGAAAAATCCATCGCAGGGTCAGAACAATGCGTCCTACGCCGCGATGATCGAAAGCGTCGATCAAAGCGTCGGTCGAATTCTGCGAAAGCTGAAGGAACTGAAGATCGAGCAGAACACGGTCGTCATTTTTTATTCCGACAACGGCGGTCACGGACCGGTGACTTCCATGCAGCCTCTGCGTGGTTCCAAGGGGATGCTTTATGAAGGGGGAATTCGTGTCCCCTTTTTCGTGAAATGGCCGGGAAAAGTGAAAGCGGGTTCGCGAAACAGCACACCGATCATCGGCGTGGATCTTTATCCCACGTTGATGGAAATCGCGGGGATTTCGACAGAAAACGAAACGCTCGATGGAAGAAGTATTGTCCCTTTGTTGAAGGGGAACGCAGAGTGGAAAGAGCGTTCTCTTTATTGGCATTTCCCTGCCTATTTACAAGCAAACCGTGGGATGCGTGCTCTCTGGAGAACAACACCCGCTGCCGCGATTCGCAGGGGTAATTTCAAACTGCTGGAGTTCTTCGAAGATGGCAGACTGGAACTTTATGACCTCGCAAAAGACATCGGAGAACGCAATAACCTTGCGAGAAAACTTCCCGAGAAAACGCGGGAACTCCACGAGCAGATGATATCGTGGAGAGAAAAAGTCGATGCACCTGTCCCCACAAAGCGCAACCCGAAATACGATCCCACCGCAAAAAGAAAAGTCAGAAAACGCAGGAAGAAAAAACGAAAAAAGAGCACAGCAAAATACCAGGAAAGTCTCTCCAAAATCCCGCTGCACGACATGTTCTGGTACAATGCCATGCCATGATTCCATAGGGCTGATCGAACGACATTCTTTGGTCACGACCGACTTCAAGGACTCGTGTAGACTGCCATCTTCTATCAAATAATCGAAAGAGAAACCATGAATACCCATCGCGCAATCGCATTGTGTTCGTCCTTCATCTCCTTCTTTCTTTTGAGTGGGCTGACTGTCGCGCGTGCCGATGTTTCGATCGTGAAAATGCCCGCTTCGGCGTCTCGTCCGCAGGTGCGTGTTGACACACAAGGCAACATCCACATCGTTTATGCGGACAGGAAGAATCGAGGCGACCTGCTTTACATCAAACAAAAAGCAGGCACAAAAGGATTCACCAAACCGATCAAAGTCAACTCGACACCCCGTTGTGCTGCGGGTTTCAATATGGCGGTGGGAAAAAACGGTCGCGTGCATGTGCTGATTCGACCCAACGCAAAATACTCCAGAGATGTCCTCAAGAGGCAACCCAGGATCGTCGACCTCAAATTCATGCTCTACTGTCGTCTGAACGATGAAGGGACACAGTTCGAACCCCAACGCGATCTTTCGGGGACAACTTACGCCTTCGAAGGTGTGGGGGCAGTCATTGCCGATGGGAACGGAACGGTCTATGTTTATTGGCATGGCCAGACGCAACCCGGTCGGGAAAACACACGGCAGATTTATCTGGCGAAGTCCCAGGATGAGGGAGTGAAGTTCACGAAACCCCAAGTGGTTCACAAAAACGTTGTCGGAGCCTGCACTTGCTGTTCCATGCAGGGGACGATGGACGCCGCCGGGAAAATTTATCTCGGTTTTCGCAACTCAATCGATGGCGGCAACAAAGATTCGTATCTGTTGGTTTCCAGCGATCGGGGGAAAAGTTTTACCGGTACAATGCTCGACCCCTGGCCCGAAGCAGGCTGCCCCGGTTCGACATACTCGCTTTCCAGCGGACCTTCAGGAGTTTTTATAGCCTGGAACACGCTCAAACATGTCTATTTCGCCAAAGCCGGTGAGGAATCCCACAAAATTGTCGCACCGACTACAAGTAAAATCAGTCGGTCGCCAGTGGTTGCCACCAATGCGAAAGGTGAGATGCTTTTCGCCTGGGTCGAAGGAAATAACCCGAGACAATTCCGACGAGCAGGAAACCTCGCCTGGCAACTCTACGACAAAAACGGTAATTCCGTTTCAACAAAAAAAGTGATCCTTGAAGGTATTACAAAGTGGAGCTTCCCCGCCGTCTACGCCAAGCCGAACGGCGACTTCGTCATCTTCTACGACGGCCCGGGAAAAACACACGCACAAAACTGACGATTGCCAAACCGCACATTCGACTGGGATCGACACTCACGGTTCCAGCCTCCCATCTAGCCGATGTTTCAAAAAACATCTCTCGGAAAGACTCCAAGCCGCAAAGAAAATATGTGAAACAATTTGTGTCATTTGGAAATCCCTGGTTTTCGTTTCTCGACGATCGACGCTGTTCCGATTGCGATTCGACGTTCGAACAATCGAACGACTGACGCTCGCGCGCTCACGGCTCTTTTTTGCGTCTTGGTAGGTTCATTTTCGCCAGGATTGTCGAGAAATTCGGCTCAAGAAAGTCTAACGATGATGACGATTATAACGAATACGCGGATATTCCGGTCTCAGGGTGCGCATCGAGTTTGCCAGTATGTCGAAGCATAATTGGGTCATTTTGGCTGTTACTCTGCTACTTAGCCCGGGTTGCATGGTCGTGCAACTGGGGGTGACGAACCCCATTCCCGAACTCTCGACCATCGCGGTCGCTCCGTTTCTGAATCTTTCTCAGGAACCGAACCAGGTCGTCGATGGACGGCGGTTCGCGCTGGCCTATCAAGCGGAACTGCAAAAGGTTCCCGGCTACGAGGTGATCCCCGTCGGTGTGACCGAGCAAATGATTATCGACCTCGATCTTCAGTTGAACGATGCAGGCGACCTTAGAAAATTGGCGAAGGAACTCAACGCCGACGTGGTGGTGATTGGCGCCATCTCGGATTACACACCGTACTACCCACCAAGATTGGGGATGACCGTCGAGTGGTTTGCCCGCGATATCGATTATCCATTGAACAATGTTCCTCTCGATGCCCAGGCACGGGGGGAAATCATCAAAAGCGATTTGCTGTTTCGCAAGGAACTCTTCAAGGCGAAATGGCTGAAGCGATATCACTACGCCAGAGAAGCGATTCGAACCAGACCCCTCGAAAAATCCGATGTCGATGGAGTCGGTCATCCTGTGACCATTCAACCGGAAGAATTTCGTGAAGTGCCGAATCTCTTTCGGGGTCAATCGCCGGCTTATCCGTTGAGTTCCCCACGGATTCAAACCGCAATCAGCCCTTCATCCAAATGGAAAACGAACACCGGGATCGAACGCTGGCCGAATTCTTCAGGTTCTCAGCAGGTGCGTCAGCCGGTCGTCATCGAACGCCCTGCATCCCTTCCTCGCCCGTCTCGATTCCAACCGACCGAGACAATACATTTTCCCTATGGGTACTCGAAATATCGTATCGCTTCGCAACCAGAGGAAAGAACGACATCCTTCGAAAAAATTCAAAACCCATTGACGGCTTCTTCACCGGGTCGTTTCGGAATCATGCAGCCGAAGAGACCGGCAGAATCTGCCCCGGAACGACCGAAGTCACGTCAGCATCTCCTCGTCTCTCAAAAAAGACCCAACTCGGCATTACTCGAGCCAACTCTTCCTGCGGATGCGTCACAGCAAAAAACATCTTCATCCCCGTTGCAGCAACCCCCTTTGCCTTCCGGTATCTTTTTTTCGACACCGAACTCTGTTTCACTACCGCCCGCGATGGTACCCCGTGTTCCGTCGCAAACGATACCCCGTGTTCCAACACAAAAAACACTCGCAAAGTTCAAACCGTTGATGACCTACACCCGCATCTTCGATGCCTCCGATAGCGACTTGCTGGCAGAGTGGCGCGATTATCTCGAATTATCGGGGGATACACGTTACGGAACCTGGGCAACCCGGTTGAATTGGAGTGAGAATTTTATCCGTTTCACAGCGCGCTTAATGATTCGTGAAATGCTAATCGTTCATGGTGGCGAAGCCAGGCGAAGAATTATCTTCAAATTCCGAAAACACAGATAAGCGACACCGTCAATAACCGATAATCATTCTATTGGTACTTCAAAAAGTTGAAACCAGGGAGCAGGAATCGGATGCAAAGCGAAATGAACGTATTGGCCTTGGTGAAAGATTCCGAACGCTACGTGTTTTTGTACGACGACAAAAGCCCTGCAGAATTGTTACAGACTCTCGGACGTTATGCCGCCGACCCCGAACTCAGCTTCACCTGGTACGATGCAGCGATTCTCAGCCAGAAAGTTCGCAAAATCTCGCAGCAGATTCAGGAAGATGCGTATTCCCGTTTTTCGGATACCGAGTCTTCCATTTTCGACGAGGACGATTCCTACTTCGAACACTGAGTCATTGACATGCTCAAGGATCTCGATGCCTTTCTTCGTTACCTGAAGATCGAAAAAAACGCTTCCGAACTCACGCTCAAATCGTATGCCGAAGACCTTTCGCTTTTTACCGAATTCCTCGACAAAGCCTTAGGTAGAATTCCCGAAGTGGCAAACCTTGGAATCAGACAGTTGCGACAGTATGTCGCGTGGCTTCACGAATGTGGCTACGCCCAAACGACAATCGCCCGCAGACAGGCCAGCCTGCGCAGCTTTTTTCGATACTGCATGAGGGAAGGAACCATCTCGAACAACCCGGCAAAGGTTTTGCGAACTCCACGCATTGGTCGCAAGCTGCCGCACTTTCTCTCGACAGAGCAAATTGGAACCCTGCTGGAAACCCCTCCCGCCAACGAGCCGATGGGCTTAAGAGACCGTGCCATTCTGGAAACGATTTACTCAGCCGGTCTTCGTGTCGCGGAACTGGTTTCGCTGAATATCGAAAACCTGGACCGAGACGAGGGTGTGTTGAGGGTCATCGGCAAAGGCCGAAAAGAACGGATTGCTCCTGTGGGAAAGTATGCCGAAAAAGCGATCGCCGCATGGATGGAAGTTCGTGAAGTCAATCCCCTTGCTGCGGAATCCGAAAAGGACGCTCTGTTTCTCAACCGCTTCGGCAACCGACTGACAACCCGCAGCATTGGCCGGATGCTGGAAAAGCACTTGAAGGCAGCGAACCTCGATACTCTCACATCGCCGCATACGTTGCGACACAGTTTCGCGACCCATCTTTTAGACGGTGGAGCGGATTTAAGACTGGTTCAGGAACTGCTAGGTCACAAAAGCTTAAACACCACGCAAATTTATACTCACGTCAGCACAAAACGCATGCGCGAGACATATAACAAAGCCCACCCCCACGGAAATAAAGGTGTCAGGAACCGTTTATGATCCGATGGCTGGTTCCGAGCCGAAGATTCTTTAGCTGAGCTTTCCATTACCTCTCCTCGGGGAGAGAGTGTTCGCAGGTCGGCTGAGTGGAACAGCGGTGACTCCATCAGAGCCGCGACAGTCATGGAGCCGGCCCCGCTCGTTCACACGCGCGGCTCTGGAAAATTCTGGTTCACGGCAAGCTCTTGGCTCAGTAGGTGTATCGAGTAGCCCTGGAAATCGTCCGGCCCTTTGTCTCACGTCTCCTTGATTGATTCGTTTGGTGACCAACAACCGGGCCGAATGTTTACATCCCACACCCGATGTCTTCGTGATAACATAATCTTCGCCGAGTTGCCTTCGTCGGAGCCGGCCGTCGCTCGCTCACCCCGTTCGGCGAACGGCCGCCGGCGCAGAGAAGGCAACGGTGCCTTTGTTGGAAAGGCCCGAGTCAATGACACCTCACAGACTCTGTTTTACTCATACCGGTTACGACAAAGCAGGTCAGCCGACCGGAAATCGATATCCCGATGGCTCGCGAACCACATTAACCTTTGACAACCGTGGTCAACGTGTTACCATGCGGGACGCCGGAGGAATCACTACATCGACCTACGACGAACTCGGGAGAGTTTCGACCGTGAAAAACCCCGCAGACAAAACGATCACCTATAACTACGATGCAAACAGCAATCGTAG
>Ga0114931_10006360_pt1 | contig 14537 bp, 12 predicted proteins | sample 2SBtaG_FD_89579 | JGI IMG/M metagenome (GOLD analysis project Ga0114931, IMG submission 89579) | Deep subsurface microbial communities from Kolumbo volcano to uncover new lineages of life (NeLLi) - 2SBTROV14_V59a metaG | ecosystem: Environmental > Aquatic > Marine > Volcanic | place: Kolumbo...
GACGGCGACGACGCGCACGTCGATGCCGGTGGCGGCCTTGAACTGAGGCAGGATGTATCCCAGCAGGCCGGAGTTCTCGGTCGAGGTGGTCGACGCCACGGTGATGAAGGGATCGGTCGCCGCGGCGGGTTGTGGAGCGGCCGCAAGCATCAGGCCGAGTGCGAAGCCGGTGCCGAGGGCTACCAGGGCGATTGCCGAGCTGCGCCCGCCGGGTAGCCGGCGCCCGAGTCGGGTTGTGTTTACCATAGTAAGTCTCCTTGGATGAAGGCCCGAGCGGTGTCGCTCGCCGGCTTTTCGAAGAAGGCCTCGGCGGCGGTGTGCTCGACCAGCTCGCCGCGGCAGAAGAATAGCACCTCGTCGGCGATCCGTCTGGCTTGTCCGAGATCATGGGTGGTCATGACGATCTTGGTTCCCTCGCTCGCGATCGACAGGATCAGTTCCTCGACTGCGCGGGTGGCGGCCGGGTCCAACGCCGCAGTTGGTTCGTCGAGGAAGAGAACTTGCGGGTCGATGGCCCACGCGCGCGCCAGCGCCAGGCGCTGTTGCTCGCCGGCCGACAGGACTCTGGCGGCGCGCCCGGCGATGGCGGTCAGCCCCGTCTTCTCCAGTGCGAGAGCGACGCGCTGCCGTCGCGCGTCGCGAGGCACTCCTCGGGTTCGCAGTGCATAGTCGACGTTGGCTTCAGCCGAACGGCGCAGCAGGATGGCCCGCTCGAATACCATCGCCTGGCGCAGCTGTGCGCCCTGCGCCTCGCCTCGCCATTTGACCTTGCCGGTCGTCGGAGTGAGGAGTCCGTGCGCGATGCGCAGGGTCAAGCTCTTGCCGGCGCCATTCGGGCCGAGGATGACGGTTCGCACGCCAGCCGCGAGCTCGAAGGACACGTGGCTCAGCAGGTCGCGCCCCGCCGCCGCGTAGCCAATCGAGTCGAAGGCGAGCGGCAGGATCGAGGAACTCTTCGTCGACGCCGCGGTCATCCGTCAAGGCCCGCCGCGAGGTCGCGGGCGGCTGCTGCTGCCGCGCTTACGCCAAGCGACAATAGGAGGAGGACCAGTCCCAGAGCCAGAGCGAGTGACAGATCTCCTTTGCTGGTCTCCAGCGTGATGGCGGTTGTCATCACCCGTGTTACGTGGGCGATGTTGCCGCCGACGATGAGTACGGCGCCAACCTCGCCGATTGCCCGGCCGAAGCCGGCGAGCAACGTCGTCACGAGACGGTATCGGCCGTCCCAGAGCAAGGTGGGAACGGCGCGTGCGGGGCCGACGCCGAGTGACTGCAGCTGGTCGCTGTACTCTTCCCAGAGGTCCTCGACTACCTGCCGCGTCAGCGCGGCCAAGATCGGTGTCACCAGGATGAACTGCGCGATCACCATCGCCTTGGCAGTGAACAGCCAACCGAGAGATCCGGCCGGGCCGGAGCGCGAGAGCAGGAGGTAGACGACCAGCCCGACGACGACCGGTGGTAGTCCCATCATCGCGTTGAGCGTGATGACGGCGAATCCCCGCCCGCGGAAACGAAACAGGGCGAGCGCTGCGCCAAGGGGTAAGCCGGCGACGGCGCCGAGGGCGAGACCCGCCAGCGCTACTTCCAGGGAGAGCGCAACGATCTCCAGCAAATTCGCGTCGAGTGTCGTCAACAGATCGAGAGCGGAGGCGAATGCGGCCAGAAACTCGTCCATGCGCGGTCGGACTGTGCCGCTTAGCCGATCTCCATGCAATGGCCCCGCTGGCGGCGGATCGGCGGCGGGCGCTTGTACCGGGTCCCGTCACTCGGTCGTGATGCCGCGCTGCTCGCGATGGCACAGCGACTCGCGTCGCCGGAGAAGGCCCGCGTGTCGTGTCGTTGCGGAAATTCCGTTGACAATGTGTCGACGTTGCGAAACGCTCGATGGTGTGGTCGCCGATGCATCTTCGAGCGAAGCTTTTCCGGGTCGTCGCGAGCGGCGCAAGGCCGATGCCCGCGGTGCTCGGCAATGTGACGCAGTTTCTGGTTCGAATGCTGGTTGTGCCCGCGGCCGGCGGCGGCCAGCTCATCATCGTCAAGGGGGGCCAGTGAACCGAATCATGGGGGGCCCAGTGAACCGACTGGTGTACGACGAGGACGAGCTTCTCGAATCTCACGATTACGCGCGACCTCACATCGAAGGAGAGCAGCTGTTGCACGGCGGCTTCGATGCCGACGGCAAGTACGTTTCGCCGCGCACGTTGAACCGCGAGCCGGCGATCGACGGTTGGGGCGAGGCCCTGCGCCGGCGCGGTGGCGACCTGCTCGCGGCCGACGCGTCGTTGCTGGCGGGGGTTCGCTATCCCACAGCAGCGCAGCAGAAGCTGTTGATTCGCGAAGGGCTGGACCAGACCTTCTGGAATATGTTGACCATCACGGGCCAGATCGAAGCGCGCGGCCGCGTGCTGGCCGAGGTCGATTTCCCCGACGTGCAGCAGTTCGTGGTCGAGGACGTTTCGGAGATGGCGATCGGACACCTCAATCGCGGGCTGCTGCTGGCGCACGGAATCGACGAGGGCGGCGAGCCCGAGCGGGGCATCGGCGGCCACGACGCGATGTGGTTTGCGCTGCGCGACCTGGCGTTCGGAGAGACCGACTACGCGGAGCCGGAGACGCCGGAGCTCGCTCGCGCACAGCGGCACGCGGCGGAGGTGCGCGGGCTGCCGATCGGCGCGCTGCACCTGGTCGATTTCCTCGCCAATTTGCTGTTGATCGAGTTTCGCGCGGAGCGCGGCTTTTCGTTCAGCGAGAGCGTTCTGCGCGACCCCGAGCTCTTTGCCGAGCGCCGTGCCGAGGCGGAGCGCGCGGCCGAAATCGTCGGACGAATCCGCCAGGACGAGGAGATTCATGTGCGCTCGCTGCGCCTCTACCTCGGCGAGATCAAGGAACTGAATTTCGAGACCGACGACGGTGGGACGATTTCCGGTAGCGATGTCGTCGACGCGTTGTGGGATGGTCTTGTCGGCTGGGCCACTGTCGACCAGCCCGAGCTGATCGCGGAACAGCAGCGCGCGCTCTTCGCCGGCCGGATCCTGGCCCACCCCGACGGTGAGCGCATTCTGCGCGACTTCAACGCTCTCGAGGGCGAGCAATGAAATTTGGAATTTTTTACGAGCACCAGCTTCCGCGTCCCTGGCGTGAGGGCGACGAGCAGCGCCTGATTGCCGAGGCGCTCGACCAGGTCGAGCTCGCCGACAAGCTGGGTATCGACTACGCCTGGGAAGTCGAACACCACTTCCTCGAAGAGTACTCGCACTCGTCGGCTCCAGAGGTGTTTCTCGCCGCCTGTTCGCAGCGGACCCAGAGGATCCGTCTTGGGCACGGGATCGTACTGATGCCGCCGGCCTACAACCAGCCCGCGCGCATTGCCGAGCGCATCGCCATGCTCGACCTGGTTTCCGGCGGGCGGGTGGAGTTCGGTACGGGCGAATCGGCCTCCCGCTCCGAGCTCGAGGGCTTCGGCGTGGACGTGGCGACGAAACGGGAGCAGTGGCTGGAGGCCCTCGAGCAGACTGCCAATATGATGGTGATGGACCCGTACCCGGGTTTCGAGGGCAAGCACTTCTCGATGCCGTGTCGCAACGTGATTCCCAAGCCGGCGCAGAAGCCGCACCCTCCTCTGTGGGTGGCGTGCTCGAACCGAGACACCATTCATCTGGCGGCGCGGTTGGGCATCGGTGCCTTGACCTTTGCCTTCGTCGATACCGCCGAAGCCCGCAAGTGGGTCGACGAATACTACGAGATCATCAAGACCGAATGTGTTCCGATCGGCCATTCGGTGAACGCCAACATCGCTATGATCACCGGTTTTTCATGTCACCGAGACGAGGAGGAGGCCCGGCGGCGCGGTGAAGACGGATTCCGATTCTTCGGCTACGCCCTGGGGCATCACTACATTTTCGGCGTTCACAAGCCGGGTCGAACCGATATCTGGGCGAATTTCGAGAAGGCGCGCGACTCGTTGCCCGGAGCCGGGCAGGCGCGCGGAATCGGTACGCCGGATCAGCTGCGCCAGCACCTGCGCAGCTTTGAGGAGACTGGCGTCGACCAGGTGATCTTCATCCAGCAAGGGGGCCGCAATCGCCATCGAGACATCTGCGAATCCCTCGAGCTGTTCGCGACGGAGGTGATGCCGGAGTTCGTGGAACGGGCGGCGCAGCGCGAGCAGCGAAAGGCCGAGGAGCTGGCGCCGTACATCGAAAAGGCCCTGGCGCGAAAGAAGCTCATGCGACCGTTGGCCGATGACGAGATTCCCGAGGTCGCCGCCCTCGGGCGGCAGATCGTCGAGCAGATGCCGCAACAGGTCGACGGCGAGGTGTTGCAGAGCGGCAGTGGACTGGCGGTTCCCCTGTCGGATCCAAACGACAACTGAACCGTGCAGCGCGGCCGTCGCCGCTCCCGGCCGCCGGGGGAGGGTGAATTCGAGGTAGCCGAAGTCGGCGTCTTTGCGCTCGGGGAGTCGACCAACGGTGCTGCGGAGTCCCTCCCTGCGCCGCGGATGCCGGCGTAGACCAGATTGAGGAACACCGAGCCGTGGGACGCCTCGGCGCAGTGGCGGTCCCTTGTCCTCGGTGGTGGTCTTGGTGTTGAGTGGACGGTCGATCATGGCGAAGCTTTCCTACGGACGTATCCTCACTCGCCTGGCCGAGCGCGACCCCGACCGGGTGGCGCTGGTGTGCGAGGACGAGAGCATCACGCGTGCGGCGCTGGAGAGCCTGGCGAATCGGATGGCGCGTGTCTTGGCCGGAATGGGGGTTGACCGCGGCGGGGTCGTCAGCATCGGTCTGCCGAATGGGGTCGAGTTCGTCGCGGCTTGCTTCGCTGCGTGGAAGTGTGGGGCGATTCCGAATCCGCTTTCGCCCCGCCTGCCGGCGCGCGAGCGCTCGCGGATCCTCGATTTGGCCGATCCCGCGGTGGTGGTCGGCTTCGAAGATGGCGCGGTTGAGGGCCGCCCGCAGTTGCCCGTCGGCTTCGTTCCGGATCCCGCGGTCGACGATGCGCCTCTGCCGGATCTGACCGCTCCGAACGAGCGTGCGATGGCGACGGGGGGCAGCACCGGGCGTCCGAAGTTGATCGTGTTGTCGTTCGCCGCCGAGTACGATCCGGACATGCCGTCCTCGCTGCTGGCTCCGCGGGGTTGCGTGCTGGTGCCCGGGCCGATGTACCACGCCGCGCCGTTCGGCTCGGCGACCCAGGCCGTCCTCGCGGGAGTGAAGATGGTCATCATGCCGCGCTTCGACGCCAGCCGCTGCCTCGAAGCGATCGAGCGCCACCGGGTCGAACAGGTCCTCTTCGTCCCTACCATGATGCAGCGGATCTGGCGGCTTCCCGAGGCCGAGCGGGAGGGGCGCGATGTGTCCTCCCTGCGCGTCGTGTTCAGCGGTGGTGCGCCGTGTCCTGAATGGCTGATGCGCGCCTGGATCGAGTGGGTGGGGCCGGACGTGATGCACGACGTATATGGGCCGAGCGAGCGCATCGGCGGTACGGTGATCAGCGGCCGCGAGTGGCTCGAGCATCCGGGCTCGGTCGGCAAGCCGGCGGGCGGGGCGCGGATCCGTGTACTCGATCCGAAATCCGGGCGAGAGACGTCGACGGGCGAGGTCGGCGAGCTGTACATGATGCCTGCGGGAGGTCCCGGCTCGACCTATCGATATGTCGGTGCCGATTCCCGCGCCGCCAACGGCGGCTGGGAGTCGGTCGGCGACATGGGCTACGTGGACGAGGACGGCTATCTGTACCTCACCGACCGCCGTACCGACATGATTCTCTGTGGCGGCCGCAACGTCTATCCAGCACAGATCGAGGCTGCGATCGACGCCCATCCGGCGGTGCTGTCGAGCGCGGTCATCGGTCTACCGGACGACGACCTGGGGCAGCGCATCCACGCGATCGTGCAGGCGCGCGAGGAAGTTGATGCGAAGTCGTTGCTGGCTCATCTGCGGGAGCACCTCGTGCCGTATCTGCTGCCGCGCAGCTTCGAATTTGTCGATCGACCGCTACGCGACGATGCCGGCAAGGTTCGCCGCTGGGAGCTGCGCGCCGCGCGCGTGCGACCGGCCGGCGCGGCGTGCTGCTAGCATTCCGCGCCCGAGCGGATACCGTCGATGAAACGACTGCGGGCGGTGCGCCCGCGCGACCAGTAAGAGGGGGACACATGCCAATCGACAAGAATGAAGTGGTGGGGAAGCCGACCGGCGCCGCAAAGATTCACATCGAACGGGGACCGGTCAGCAGGTTCGCCGCCGCCGTTACTGACACCAACCCGGTCTACACGGATCTCGACGCGGCGCGTGCCGCCGGCTTCGAAGGTATTCCGGCACCGCCGACGTTCACCTTCGCGGCACGCGTGTTCGGCGCCTTCGCAGAGGATCAGCCGCCGGACCCGACCGGTGGCCGCAACTACATGGGTGAGGTGATGGGAATGCTCATGGCCGAAGGCGGCCTGGTCTTGCACGGCGAGCAGGAGTTCATCTACCACAAGCCGGTGCAGTCTGGCGACGTGCTCTACCAGGAGGGGAAGATCACCGACATCTACTCCAAGGAGTCCAAGGGCAAGACCATGACCTTTCTCGTCATGGAGACCGTCTTCAAAGATGCTGCCGGCGAGCCGGTGGTCACCGAGCGCTTCAATCTGATCCACCGCAAGTAGCTGATCCACCGCGTGTAGGCGAATCCGGACTACTCACGAGCAAGGAGTCGATCGATGGCAAAGCCGAAGAGGAAGTTGATTTACGATGAAATCTCGCAGGGCGACGAGGCGGCGTCGGTCAGCCACGCGTTGACGCGAACCGATCTGGTGGCCTACGCCGGAGCTTCGGGCGATCTCAACCCGATGCACACTGACGAGGTGGCGGCCGTGGCAGCCGGGCTTCCCAGCGTTTTTGGCCACGGCATGTTCTCGATGGGCTTACTCGGTCGCGTCCTCACGGATTGGGCCGGCGTCGGCAACCTCGCCGAGTACCGGGTGCGCTTCACCAAGCAGACGTGGCCCGGCGAAGTACTGAGCACCCGCATCGTCGTGACCGGCAAGCGCGAGAGCGATGGCAGAAAGCTGGTCACCGCCGACGTCCAGCTGCACAACCAGGACGGCGAGATCAAACTTTCGGGGAGCGCCGCCGTCGTCGTCGCCTGACCGCTCGGCGCGCGACGTCGCGGGCCGGCAGGGCACTGCGCGAGAGATTTTTCGACGGGTGGGCATCCCGCAAATGGAGGGTACACTGCATGGCACTACTGGATGGGAAGATAGCAATCGTGACCGGAGCCGGGCGCGGGATCGGCAGGGGGGAAGCGCTCGAACTCGCCGCCCACGGAGCCAGGGTCGTGGTCAGCGATATCGGTACCTCCTCGAAGGGCGAGGGTACCGATAGCAGCCCGGCCGAGGAGACCGTGGCGCTGATCAGAGACGCCGGTGGGGAGGCGGTGACCAACTCCGGCGACGTCTCTTCATGGGCCGACACGGAGGCTTGCGTCCGCCAGGCGGTCGACACCTACGGAGGTCTCGACATTGTGGTCAACAACGCCGGTATCCTGCGCGATGCGTCGATCGTGCGAATGACCGAGCAGGATTTCGACCTGGTGATCGCGGTTCACCTCAAGGGGACGTTCAACATGACCCACCACGCCTGCGCGTACTGGCAGGCGCAGTCGAAGGCGGGGAACCCGCGCCGCGCGGCGATCGTCAACACCGTGTCGTCGGCCGGGTTGCAGGGAAACAAGGGCCAGGCGAACTACGGTGCGGCGAAGGCGGGGATCGCCGGCCTGACACTGGTCACCGCGCTCGAAGGGAAACGCTACGGTGTGCGCGCGAATGCGATTGCCCCGGGTGGCGCGACGCGAATGGTCACCGAGACCTTCCCACAGATGAAGACGGTCGAGGCAAATGAAGTCGGTGAGGAGTTCAGCCGTCTCAACCCGGGTAACTCGGCTCCGGCCGTCGCCTGGCTGGCGAGCGATCAGGCTTTGCACGTCACCGGGCAGGTCTTCCGCGCGGTCGGCGATGAGATCGCCCGCTACGTGCCCTGGCACGTAGGCCCGGCGGTCAAGGCCGGCGCCGAGCCGCAGCGTTGGGATGCCGACAAGGTTGCGGAGGCAGTCAACACGCAGATCTTCGGCAGCAGCGTTCGCGGCTTGCAGATGGGGGGCGGCTGACGGGCGGGTCGCTGGCCGAACTACGAGCGGCCAGCCGCCACCGTGATCGGTGGCGGAACCGGCCGCTGAAGGTGCTGCTTGTTGGCGTCGAGGATGCCCTCGAGGATGACGCGACTGTCGGCCTCGACCTTGATCCAGCGCAGAATCAGCGCGCTGCCGCCGGGGCCGAGGGTTGGTGTTGGAGTGGCGCTAGTCGGCTTTGCCCGCCGGCTTCTTGGCAGCTTTTTCACCGGACGTTGTCGAGCCTTCTGCGGCCTTCTTGCGCACCTTTAGTTGCTGGTGCTTGATGTAGGCCTGAGCTTTGGCCACCATCGCGTTGTCGCCAAAGTTGAAACCCTTGTTCACGCAGTTCATCTGGACTGTGGATTTCTCTCCAACCCAGGTTTGATGTTTGTTTTTTCCGCCGCAGTGGGTCGTCGGCGCGCCGAACTCGTCGGTCAGGACCTTTTCCACCGCGCTCCTCGGGCTGCAGTCGAAAGCCACCTGATAGAACGAGTTGTTGAAGAACAGAAACACGCCTTTGCAGCTTTTGAGGCCTTTGTAAGGTATTTTCGCCCCGGCCGTGTAGTACGCCAGCTCTTGCTGGTTTTCGACCATCGGCGAGACTTTGGGGAAGTGCTTTTTGACTTCGTCGATGCTCATTCCGAAAGCGGCGTCACCGATGCCGTGAGGCTCGTTGTCGATCGCCTGGAGCGGGCTGGCTTGGAAGAGAAGAATCGCGAGGCCAACGGAGGTAGTGAGCTTCATTCCATCCTCAAAAGCAGAGAGTTCGGGGCAATGCAAGCACCGCCGGCTAGCGGTTGGTGACGGATTGGGTGCACCGCGTGTTGTATTCCGCTGAGGCGGTGTGCAACGTCGGTGGGCGAGAGGGTCGTCGGGAAAAAAGAGGGATGGCGTGAGCGACGAATTTCAAAGTGGTGTCGAGCAGCATTGGTACGATGGAGCCAGAGGGCAACTGATCGAGCGCATCGGGAGTGCCTTGATCGACGATGGCAAGGACCTCGACCGCTTGACGATCGACGATCTGACCAGCGTCGACGAGTTCCACATTCGGGGTCGCGAGGCCACCAGCGAGTTGGCGTCGCTCGCCGCGATCAAGAAAGGAGACCGGGTACTCGATGTCGGTTCGGGGCTTGGCGGGCCGGCGCGCTATCTTGCGGCAGAGCACGGCTGTGACGTCACCGGCATCGATCTGACGGCGGAGTACTGCGATGTCGCCAACACGTTGGCGCAGTGGGTGGGTCTCGCCGATCGGGTGAAGCACCGCCAAGCCGATGCGCTCGAGCTTCCCTTCGAAGACGAATCGTTCGACGTGGCGTGGACGCAGCACATATCGATGAACATTTCCAATAAGAATGCGTTTTTCGCGGAGATGCAGCGCGTCGTTCGCCCCGGTGGCAAACTGGTCATCTACGACCCGGTCAAGGGCGACGACCGGCCGCTCGAGTTTCCGGTGCCGTGGTCGCGGGACGGGCGGATCAGTTTCCTGATCAAAGCTGAGGAGACGCGGCAGATCCTCGAATCGCAGGGGCTCGACCTCATCGAGTGGTACGACGCGTCGGAGAAATCCCGCTGGTGGTTTGCGGCCAACGCCGAGCGCGCGCAGAAGCCGAGCGCGCTCGGTATTCAGTTGTTGTTGGGGGACGAGTGGCGAGTCATGGCGGCGAATATGGTGAAGAACCTGGCCGAAGGGCGGATCGCGGTCATTCAGGTGGTGGCGCGACGTCGTTGAGCCCGCTGGCGGAGTAGCTCGCGATCGGTGCGTGAAATGCGTCGGTGCGCGGCGTCGACGTTCCGTCTGCCGGCCGGTGCGGGTGTTACCCATCGTCTACTTGGTCTCGCACGGGGGGCGGTTTCGATCTCTTACACCGGCGCCCGCCGCGCGCCCGCGCCGTAGGCGATGTCCTCGCTGATCGCGAGGCTGGGATGCCGGGTTGCGAATCGGTCGACTCCGGTCATCGCATGCCGCGCCGCTCGCTTGGTCTTGGCCCGCCTACCGGAGCGGATTGATTACGCGCGCGTCGGCGCCAACGATCCTTGCGCCGGGTACACCGGGTGCTCTACATCATGCGGATGTGGAACCTGGGGCACCAAGAGATCGGCCTCGAAGCCGCTTTTACCACTACTCTGGATTGTCCGACATCTGGTAGGTGCGTCACGTTTCCAGCGGACACGCATCTACCTCGCACGGTGACGAACTCGCTTCCATACGCGGCGATGCTCCTATCGCCAGGCGAGATCTGGGGTTTGTCTGCGGAGAGGCGGAAGACGACCGCGGGCGATCCATGCGGGTGATCCGTGCCGACCGGTCGTAAAACTCGGGCGATGCGGATGGGCCCCGTTCAAGAGGCGCTAGCCGCGATGGTATTCTACTCCGCGGTGACGTTCGTCATCTACTGGCCCGCCTTTTTGCGACCCGCGAGCACGATGCTCAACCCGTTGGGGCGGAACTTCGACGGCGACAGCAACTTGCTCGTTTGGATTCTGGCATGGGTGGCCCACGCGCTGTGGAATTCACCGTCGGCGATTTTCGATGGCAACATCTTACACCCGGCGCCGACAGTGCTCGCGCATTCGGAGCACCTCTTTGGTTCGCAGGTTCTGTTCGGGCCGATCTACGCGGTGACTGGAAACCCGGTGCTGGCGATGCAGGGGACGGTGTTGCTCACGGTCGCCGCTTGCGGCGCGTCCATGTTCGCATTGCTTCGCCACTGGCAGGTCAGCCGTCTGGCCGCCCTCTTTGGCGGCTTTGTCTATGCGTTCTTTCCCATGCGATATATGAACGCCTTCCGGCTTCACTATTCGGCCGGTCAGTACCTCCCGCTGGCGATCCTGTTCCTCGATCGAACGCTGTTGCGAGCACGTGTCGGATGGGCGTTGTTGTTTGCGCTCGCCTTGTTGCTGCAAATGTTGTGCTCCTTTTACCTGGCTTACATGGCGCTCGTTGTCGTTGCTGCATACGGGCTTGCCGCCATGGTCATGCGTTCGGGGGTGACGGCGCGGGGCGTGGTTCTCGCTGCCGGCGGGGTGTTGATTGCGGGACTCGGTATGCTGGGGACGGCGTTGCCGTATCTCGCCCTAGCCGATCGGGGCGGGTTGCCGGAGCACGGTTCGGCACGGCTGATTCTCGCCTCCACGCATTGGTGGAAGAGCTACCTCTACCCGCCGATCGCGACGCGTACATGGGGCTGGAAGTATTTCGGACTTCCGTACTACGTCGGTATCATCCCGCTGACACTGGCCCTGGTTGCGGTGAGCGATATCCGCAGACGAGAGCGGCTTCGGATTGTCGGCCCCGTCCTGGTGGCCACCGTGGCGGCGTATCTGTTGGCGATTGGGCCCGCTGCTGGGGGCTGGAAGAGCACGGGGTTACCGTACGACTGGGCGAGTCGGTGGGTGCCGGGGTTTGCGACCATTCGCGTGCCCGGGCGCTTCGCGTTCGGGGTTCTCTTCGGTGTTGCCGCGGCGGCGGGCTTGGGTTGTGACCGGCTGCTCGCGTGGGTACGGCGGCGCGGCATGCCGGGGGGTGTCTCGGGTTTCGCCGTAGTGCTGCTGGCGCTTCTCGTGGCGTTGGAGTTCGGTATCTTCCATTTCCGACTCACTACCCGCGAGGTACCCTCCGGCACCACGGTTCCGCCGGTCTATCGGGCCCTGGCGGCAGCCCCACCGGGTGCCGTGCTGGAGATTCCCGCAGACGCGAGGACGTCGCCCCTGCAGATGCAACGCGAGAGCGTTTACACGATGCTCAGCGTATATTACTGGAAGCCGCTTCTGAACGGATACACCGGTTATACGCCTCGGACCTACGGTCTGGTGATGCAGGTGGTGCGGGCGCTGCCCGATGCGCGGGCGTCGCGGCTGCTGGCACGCTACGCGGGACTTCGGTACGTCGTCGTACACCGCAAGTGGGTACCCGCATACGCGCGTCGGCGTTGGGATCATCCTGCGGGGATGCAGATGGTCGGTGAATACGGCGATGACCGTCTGTTTGTCGTGCCGAAATCCCCACGAGACGGTCTTCTGCGGGCGATCGCAGTAGCGGACGAGCGCGACGCGACGCTCGAGGGGACCCCTCTGGTGCCGTTGCCGGTCGAAGAGTGTGACTCCCGACTAACGCTCCAGGGAGCCCACGAACGGATTCTCGAGACCGGCAGCTTTGCGGTGTCCCGGCTTGGGACGCCGCTGGGTCTGCTGATTGAGAATCTGTCACCGTACCGCTGGCCAGTTCTGACCCTGGCGCCGGCGAACGTGGTAACCGTCGCCTACCGTTGGGAGGATGGCAAGGGGAAAGTCGTAGGTCGTGGCGGGCTTCAGCCACTGCCGTACGACCTGGCACCAGGCCAGCGTGCTCGGACGACCTTGCGAGTACATGGGCCCCGACGTCCAGGCAATATGGATCTCGTTGTCGGGCTACAACAGGGGGGACGCTGGTTCCCGGATGTTCTGCGGATTCCCGGGGCGCGGGTCGTGGGGCGGTAGTGTTCCGGCGTGTATCCAGTGCAAGGTCTGCCGCGATGGGTGTATCGAACGTGTCGATCCACGACTATCCGAGGTCCGAGGCAATGATCCATGTTGCATAAGCTGCGCGTGCCGAATCTTTCGACGGCGACCTTGTCGATGCTCTTGGTCTATCTCGGATCCCGACTCCTCTTCTGGCTGGCTGGCGTTAGTTTCGACGCTTCCTCCTTGTCCAGCTCGTGGCAGTTCTTGGACGTCGAGCTCCTGAAGAACGAGTTACTGCAGAGTCTGTACTATCTGCACAGCCAACCGCCGGCCTTCAATCTGTTCCTCGGCGCGGTGCTCGAGGCGTTCCCTGAAAACTACTCCGGCGTGATGCACTGCTTTTATATGGTATGTGGGGTCACGATCTACGTACTGACGTACCGGACGTTGCGGCTGCACCGGTTTGGCACCGCGTTTTCACTGCTGGCTGCGACGTATTTCATCGTGACGCCGCAGGCGATCCTGTACGAGAACTGGCTGTTCTACACGTGGCCGGTCGCAACTCTACTCCTGGTCGCCGCCTATGCCCTTGCGGTTTACGAAAGGACCCTGCACCTCCGGTACGCGGTCATGTTTCTGCTCTCAGTTGGGGTAGTCTGTCTGACGCGAGCGACGTTCCACCTGGTCTACCTGGTCGCCTGTGTCGGCATCGTGCTCGTCGTCCGCCAGCCCCGGCGCCAGCGAAAGGTCGTTGCGGCGGTGTCACTGGGTGTTTTGTCAGTCGTCGGCGGTCTGTTTCTCAAGAACCTGGTGCTCTTCGGCTTTTTTGGGTCGAGCAGCTGGCTGGGTATGAACTTGTGGAAGATCGTTCCAAAGGATCAGGTGGACACACTGGTCGCCGAAGGGAAGTTGCCCCCCCTGGTCCAGCTCCATCCGTTCACGCGCATCTCTCGATATGGGAAAGAGTATTCGGTGGTACCCGAGGAGTATCGAGACATCCCAGCGGTCTCCGACGAGACGAAGTCGAACGGGCGGCCGAATCTGAATCACTTCGGTTACATCGCGATATCGAAAGAATACCGGAACGCGGCGGTCTATGTGATCTCGCACGACGTTCCCGCGTACCTGTGGAGGGTCGGGGCAGCCTGGCTGTTCTACCTTCGGGACTCTGCGAACTACGCTTTCGTGGGTCGCAACCGGCGAGCGCTCGGGAGCTACGCCAACCTGGCACCGTTCGTAGGGCCTCGCTACGAGCGGAAGCTCACATTCCGGGGGACCGAGTACGTCGACTCGATTGCGTGGGCGATTCCTGTGGCGATGATCGCCACTTGCATCGGCGGCATCCTCGCCGTGGCGCGAACCAGGAGGGCGCGGGGAGAATCCGATCTCGGCCTGTCCTTCGCCTTCATGGTCATGACGGTGTGGTATGTGGCTATCGTCGTGAACAGCCTCGAACTACTCGAAAACAATCGGTTTCGCGCACTGACCAACCCGCTGCTGTTCGTTGCGACGTTTCTGTCGTTGAGGGCGATCTGGGGCGTGTTGACGGCGCGGTGGAGGGCGGCACCCGACGGCTCGGATCGACGGTGATAGCCGGGCTGCCACGACGGCCGCGGGTTCCGCATTGTTGCAACCTACGCCCGCACCAATCAGGAGTCGCCAAACGCTCCAACGTCCAATATGCTATGTCGGATCGCCGTCTGAACTGCCCAGTCTCGCGGTTGGACAGGCGGGGCGGATTCTAGTGTGATCACGAAATGAATTTGCAGAGTGCTGGTGGGGGCCGCCCGACGCGGCGGCACGGGCATAGGTTTTGGGGTGCTGTAGCCGACGCATACGAGGTCGTTGTCGTTGGCGCTGGTTTGGGTGGTTTGGTCACGGCGGCGCTGCTGGCGCGCGCTGGGAAACGGGTTCTGGTGCTCGACGGCCACTATGTCGCCGGCGGC
>Ga0114931_10006361_pt1 | contig 14536 bp, 12 predicted proteins | sample 2SBtaG_FD_89579 | JGI IMG/M metagenome (GOLD analysis project Ga0114931, IMG submission 89579) | Deep subsurface microbial communities from Kolumbo volcano to uncover new lineages of life (NeLLi) - 2SBTROV14_V59a metaG | ecosystem: Environmental > Aquatic > Marine > Volcanic | place: Kolumbo...
GCCAGGTCGATCCCCGCGTACGCGGGGGAGACGAGCTGCGACAGTGCAATAACCGGCACCTGTAAGGTCGATCCCCGCGTACGCGGGGGAGACGGCGCTCTCGGCCATATCCAGTAGCACCTGGCGGGTCGATCCCCGCGTACGCGGGGGAGACTCTAGGGGCTAACCCCTTGAGAAGGTAACATATTTTTAAAGAACGATTGTTATTGCTGGCTTGCTTTATAGGTAATCACCAAGCCGTCTAAATCTATGAACTTCACCGGAGGCAGCCCCAGTACCCGCACGTTCTGCCCACCAGGCTGGTTGGTATCGGCCCAAATCATGACGATGGATGCATCCACTTCGGCCATGAACCAACCACACAGTACTTTCCAGACCCGCTCACGTACTGCTGGGGAGAGCCTCGGGGCGCTGTAAACCCCAGGGGCAATCTCCAGCATAGTGGAGGCGAGGAACCCCCGTACACGGAGTGACACATTACGCGTTACTGCCACGGTCATCGACATGCAACAATTCCTTGATCCGATCAATAATTTTTGGGATCAGTTTCTGTTTTCGGAATTGACGGGCCGCTTCCTTGCGAATTGTGCGTTCCAGTAGGATCTCAGGCTCCTCAATGGCTTTTTTCGCCTCCCTGAAGGCCAGCGGCAGCGTAAATTCCGTTCGATATAGGTCGGCAATGTCCAGAGTAAAGGCATTGCTGGAATCCTCATGAATAAATCCTAGAGGCGGTAGGGCACCTACGGACGCAACCGCAATATCCGCGGCGGCCTCCGTAAAGGTGGCTGCATGATTGATGGCCTGATTAGGAATATCAGTGGCCTTTGGGTTCTGCCTATCGTAACGTCGACCTTTCCAAGGTACACCGTATTCCTCCGCGAAGATCTGATAGCTCTTCTTCATACGGCCTCCCTCGATACCCCGCAACACGGTGATATCACGGTGGGGAAGGATCTGGCCAAAACGAAAAGCGTACATACGCCGCGCAACTTCGAGTCGCGTTTGTTCATCTGCCCACAGGCAAGCATGGGCGCGGGCAATATCGGAATGTCCCTGGCCTATGGGCGGGGCGGTATAGAACTTGGCACCTCCCTCGCCGACAGCAGCCAGCAAGGTGCCATGTCGAGCAAGAAGTCGCAATGAATCATGACTGACAGTAGACCCTGGTCCTAACAGGATCATCGAGACCGACTGATAGGGGATGTCATAACGCCCAGCGTCCAACAGTTCAGATTTCGCGGCCTTGAAATGGAGTGTGCCGTTCTTCACATGCAATTTGCCCCGCTCCAGCCACAGCAATCCGTGGCGATCGGCATGCGGGACGCGGGACTGCGCCAAACCGAGCCTCCCGCTAAATAACCCACCGCTCACGACGGCCTCAACAACAGCATGCCGTATCCAAAAGCCCGATGACGGCCCAGGCCTCGGGTCAATAGTGTGTGGAATGCATTGCTGTCGCGCAGTTTCAGGATCCCCCTGAACAAAGCCTGGGGTCGTTCAAGCTTCACCTTGATTCCTCGGCGGTAGTGGGAAACGAAGTGGAATCGTTCCATGCGAGCCGATTCCATCTGAGCGGCTTCATGAATCTGTTCTTTCAGCCAGATGCGATAGACTTCCTCCCTGGAAGGTGGTGGATGATCTGCATCAAGCTGTTTCTTGGTGTGGTGGTAGCGGTCTTTTTCGGAACCATGCAACCGGCTGGTAGGGCACAGCAATACCTCGAACCCTAATGCGCGCCCGTTGCGCCATGTCGCCGGCATGGCTTTAGCATTGGCCAGATAGTGAATTTCAGTGACCGCTGCTGCATGAGGAGTGGCGTACGTTTCAGCCTGCTCCAGCAGGGTTTCGCCCGTGTATGCTGTATATCCGAGCAGTCGTGGGCGGCGGCCCTGTAGCAGGCGGAATGGTTTTGGCGCCATATCATGCAATAGCGACTTTAACCATGTATGCAGTGCGTATCCCAGATCTTCGTCCCGATTGCGATTCACTCCTTGGTCCTGTGCGAAGCGAATCAATGCCTCAGGATCAATTGGCAATTCTATCATGTACAAGGTTTCAGGCATCGGGAGGTCTCCTGATCACTCCCTCATGGTACAAGCGGCGGCCGGCATGGATCTGATTGACCCAGTCGCGCTGGTCATAACGGGCAACAATGCGTGCGTGTAGTCCACCTTTCAGCTCTTTTGGCCAGGTGGCGCTGTAGGTGTCGGAAGAGTTTGCGCGATGATCGCATGGATAGTTTTCCAAGGCCTGCAATAAATCGGCAGCATGTGTCCGTTCCAGCAGGATGGATTTCGCCGGCAGACATGTCTTGCGACCGAGGAATAAAGGGCGTGCGGGATGACGAAGTGCCAATTCCATATCATCAAGACTGGGCGTGCCTGCCGCTGCCAAATCGACGGCGAGGGTCAGTACGCCGTTGGCCCAGTAGTGACGGTAACGTTGGTGGGTGCTAAATCTGGCAGCGGCACCTCCAGCCCGGTGTTCCGGGATACCCCGGGATGTCCAGCCAGGGCCGCTCATCTTGGGTTGCCCTAGATCGACAGTGTGGTAATCAAGTAACGATTCAGGCTCCTTGTCCCAGCGGGCAGCGAAGCGGAGGCGTGCTTGCAGTGCTTGCAGTGCATCAAAGTCATTGTGGCGCCAGCCCAAAGCGTTGGCGAACAAACCGGTGAGCATTGAGACGCCGGGGAAACGATCGGTAGGACCATGTTGATCCACCATTACGCCGCCGAAGCTCATCAGCGGCGCGTCAAAGCGCAGCATCAGAATCTCCATTGTTTATTCCCCAGTTTCGCTGAAAATGGATCCCAGAATCTGTTTCGTTGCCTCGTCAAATGGTATGGATTCGATACCGGTGGCCGTTGTGTTATGTATGGTCGACAGCACTCGGTCCCCTTCGTAGGAGCCGTACATGCCGTCCATGGCCCGCAGGTAACGCCCGAGTGCGTCCACTGCCTGCTGCATGGGCGCTTCGTCAGGACTGGATCTTAGAGCTTGAAGGAAGGCGTTGGCGAGGGTGCGGGGTTGTTCGGTGCCGGCTTCGAACAGTGCAAGTTCAGCCCGGGCGTATGGGGCGGTGGCGCCTAGTTTGGCGCCGGGGGACACCGTGGCGATGGCTTTCAAGAGAATACACAGAGTCTGCTTTACGTCGTCGTAGTTTTGTGCACGCCATTGTTGAAATTCGCAACCCGTGAAGTTGGAAACCAGCAAGGGAATATCCACCACGACGTAGCTATAATAGATTCCAGATCCCAACTCCATGTCGCCAGCGTGGGCGGCACCGGTCTCCTCGTCTTTGTTAAGGTCGTCCACCACGGTGAAATAGTCCATTTCGGTATCGATTGGGTGAACAGTAAAAGGGTGGGCGACATGCACCGCGGCATCGGATCGGGAGAGAACGTCGGAGGTGACAAAACGGCCAAACAGTGCTCCCTCGAAACCAGCGTAGAGGTGGCCGTAGCCGGCTTGGGCGAGCATAGCTTTGAAATTTTTTTTATTGGTTTTGAGACGTTCTACCAGGGAGGCCTTGGCCGTTTTTTCATCCGATTCTTGGGCGCACTCGGCGAGCAAATCAACTAGGAAATCCGCCTCGGGCTTACCGAATAGAGCCGGCTGACTCATCGAGAGCGGTTCGTTCTTGTCCACACCGCCGGAAATAAGGCTGGTCACCAGAGCTTCGGTGAGACCTCGGGCGATGGATTCGCCCATCTGTTTTTCGTTGATCAAACGGGGCAGGATCACGCGCGAGAAAAACTGCCGGGAACGTATTCCGCTGGGCAAGTCGTGCATGCCTTGCATGGCCTCTCGCCAATGCCGTTTCATGCATTGGGATGAAATGCGCAGCCGGGTGGCATCGCCAAAGGGAATTCGTTTGGCCAGGCCGGCGTCGTCGCGGTTGAGCAGGCTGGCGGGAAAGGAGGTAAGGGTATGAATTTGCAGAAACACGAGGCTTACTCCTTGTTATCTTAAGGTTGGTGCCGGTAGTAGTCGGTGGCGATCTTCATGTGCAGTGATTCGCGTTTTTCTCGATCCTGAGTAAGTTGCAGACGAGCCATATCGCGCCAGTCACAGGCGAGCTTTTTCGTAGCAAGAAATCTTACAGCACGCACGAGTAATGTGCGCTGGCTTTCGTTTTGGCTGGCCAACAAGCGTTCCAGACGGGACTCATTGTAGCGGTTTTCCGCAAGTGCTCGGCCGAAGGCGAGGCTCGGATCGTGTATTTTAGGACTCATCAGGGCCATGCCCTGGAGTATGCTTTGCCATTGGCGCTTTTGGTGATGCCAGACCTCCGGGAGGTGCCGCATGGCAAATCGGTAGAATGCAAGCGGCGGTTCCTGATCCGGATCCATACGCTTGAGTACCGCCCGATCCGCGTTGGGAAAGTTCTCGCTTCCAATAAGGCCGGCAAGTCGGGCGATCATCGAATCGAAGGATTCGGGATTGGCTCGGGGTTCAGGTTGTACGGCGGGCATCACGGGCCTCTTTGAGTTCCGGAAAATGTTTGTTGAGGGCGCCAGTGTAACGCCCCTGGGCCGCGACCCGGGAGCGGAGTCGGCGACCCAGCCGTACGGGGAGCCGTTCAATTGCGCTGCCGAGTATATGTTTAGCCTTTTTTTCCAAAGCTTCGAGCCACTCAACACGGGCTTTGTCTGTGTTTTCCTGGTCAAGACAACGCCACAACCAGTCGAAGTAATCATGGGACCAGGCTTGTGTGAAGTCCTTGGCAAGCTTATCCACCCATGCAGCTATCTCGGTTTTATCGAAGTTGACCTTCTCCGGCCCAGCTTCCAGCAGAGTGAAAAGGGCATATTTCATTACCTTGTTCTGCATGGTCCTGCCATCTGTGATCCATTGTTTGCTGGTTTCCTGCAAGCGTAGTTTTTCGTCGCGCCTCGCAAAAAGTGCAAATCCTACCTTGGTGGGAATGGGGATGAGGGTTGTATGGAAGCCGTCTGTGGTGCCTTGACCGCGCACCAGTACGGCGGCGTAAAGGGCCATAGGCAGGCCGATTTCTTCTGTTGCCGCCTGCTGTAGTAACGCCGCCTCGATGCCATCCTCAAATATGATTTTATGGAGCAGATCGGGGGTAAAACCGCTGGCGGAGACAGTGAGTGCTGTAACTTCCTTCTTACCGGTGTTCACGGGGGTCCACGGATCTCCAAGTACGCCCAGTTGTGCTTTTGCATCAATGCGTGTGCAGGTGCTAGGCATGCCTGTGACCATATATCGTCGAGTTGTGGTATGAGTAAGCCTAATGAGACGAGCAATCTCGATGAAGAAGGGATCGAGGGAAGAAAGGGCAAGACTACTGTTGCCATCCCAAGTGAGTGTCCACAGCAGTACAGAACCGTCTTGCCGGTAGGGCCAAGGAGGGGCGAGAAGCGAGTTGTGTAATTCGAGTAGACGGGAAGTACACCTCACCCAACGTTTTCCTGCCCGGGGACTGAGTTGAAGCTCCACAACGGGTCGGCTGGCATGTCCCCCATTCATACGTGCAATGCCATAGTTCCCCCTACCGAAGAATCCAGCAGTGGTCTGAAAATTGACCAAGGCAAAAATCCATTCATCCGCGGTTGCTGAGTTGCCGCGCGCAGTTTTTACATCATGGTTTTTGGCGGTGGCCAGGATGTCCATCTCGTCCGGAGTTTGCGCCACTGACTTAAGTTGGCCGGAGATGGCTTCCGGTATCGCAGACTGCATGAATGCCGGCTTGGTGCAATCCTTCACCACCAGAGTCCAGGCGCAGTCGTCATCGCGGCCTGTGAGGCGGCGAATACCTTCTCGCCAGAATGCTTCTTCCTGTATGGGATTGGACTTTTTCTCCCGGAGCAGCACCGAGGCGGCGAGCTGGCAGAGGAAAATGTGGAAAGCGTCTTCCTGGTGGCGCTGGAGACCAGGCAGGCTCTCCACTTCATCAGCTCCCAGGGCGGTGAGCAGTGCGGGCAGACTACTGAGCCGTCGCGGGCCGTTGGCGATTTCCACTCTGAACAGGGGATCAGTGAGCAGATTCATGGGTCTTCCTCTTCCCAGTCTGTGAGCCTCAGTCCGGCAACCCGGCTGAATTCTCGGGAGTTGTGTGTGACGAGTGTGGCATCGTAGGCGCGGGCAATAGCCGCGATCATCAGATCATTGGGACCGATCGGTGCGCCCTCGGCGAAGAGTTGCGCGCGGATGAGCCCGTATTCCTCTGCGCAACGGTCGTCGAAAGGCAGGCTGAGCAGCGGCGCGAAAAAGCGTTCCAGCAGCGTCAAATTGGCGTCCACACGTGCGCTATGGCGGGCTCCGTACAGTAATTCGGCCTTGACGATGCTGCACAGAGTTATTTCGGAGGGTGAGCGGGTGCTGAATTGTCTCGCCACCTCCTCGCTGCTGCCGTTGAGCAACTGGATGCAGGTATTGGTGTCGAGCAGCCACAGGGTCACTGTTTCAGCCGCTTTTCAAAGCCCCCTTCGGGATCTCGCCTCAGCGGCTCTCCCTGCCAACCGCCAAGGATGAACTCGAAGTAATTTTTTGGCCATTGGGTACCAATTTCTCGCTTGACCAACTCCCCTAGGTAGCGGGACACGGGCAACCGAGCCTGTTTTGCACGCTTTTTAATCTCTTCGGCGAATACATCCGGTATGTAAAAATGCATCTGTGCCATACAAATCACCAAATATATGTGTTATATGTATAAGCATAGCACTCTACGCCTTATTCTCAAGTTACGGGGGTGCCGGACGGCACAAGCTCAAGCCCCAGTCGAGAGTAGCGAAAGTGCCTGTTTTCAACGCGAAAACTGAAGGCGCCCTCGTTGTAAGTGAGTACCGTAACGGCAGGATTGGACGATTGCGGGGCCAGGTGGCCGGGGATCATCACCTCGCGGATCTCGATGCCAAATGGGCTGGTCATCGGTTTTGGCAAGGCCAGCACCAGGCTGTTCAGTCCAAGCCGGGTACGGGCATTGTTGTCCAGGTCGCTGAAGGAAAACGTACCAAACGTTTTATCGTAGTGCCTGGCCAGGGCAATCTGATGGGCGCGTACGTTCAGTGCAATAGCTCCACCTTCAATACTACTGGCATGCTTGTCCCACCGCTCACCCCTCAGAGAGTCGAGGGATTGGGGGTGAGTGGCCCGCTCCACCAGGCGGCGGTTGTCGCGAGGCAGTGATATGTCGGGCCGGTCTCGTAGAGACTCCCAGGTGCGTTGAATGCTGCGAAGATCGGTGTAAACGCTGCCCAGCCCGAGCCGCCTGGCATTGCCTGCCGCTTCGCCGTTAGCCATCAGCCAGTCCTCCAGCGTTTCTACTTGTGGCACCAGCAGCAGGCAGCGTGCTCTTTCATATTCCTCGGGGCGTAGTTTCCGGGAGTGTCGGTGGAGCCGCCCGATACGTTGCAACAAGACGTCCATGGGGCAGAGATCCGTGATCAGGAGATCAGTATCGATGTCGAGGCTCTGTTCCAGGGTCTGGGTACCAATCAACAGCACGGGGCCGCCACTGCTTTGCTTGCCCAACCGGGCGCTGACGGCGCCATCCAGTTGTTCGCGATCCTCGGGAGCGTAGCGGCCGTGATGTGGGGTCACGACGCCTCTGTAGTGGAAGAGTGCATGACGGGGAATTTCAGGAAGGTCCTCAGCGGCCCGTTGCAGTGTCAGGGCCTGGCGCACGGTGTTGCAGACCACCAGTACCCGGGCGTTGCGCTTCAAGGCAGCAGCGATGCGTTTGAGCAGTACTTCTGGGTGTTCAAGGTGGGGGAGGCATTCGACGGTCACCGCTTTCTCATAGGTCTGTGTGGTCGTGTCGAGGTCAATCAGGCGTCCCTCGGCTTCGGTCAGGGCAGGATAGGGGGCAGATTCCGCAGTTGCCAGATCGGGGGATGTTTGAGTCCCGCCCGCAGCTCCAATAAAACGGCTGCGTGCATGTGCGCCCAAAGTGGCTGAGAGCAATAGTGCGTGGCCTGCTTGCAGGTGATGCCGCAACAGTTCTGTAAGCAGGTAGCCCATGTAGTTGTCGGAGGCGTGGACCTCATCCACCACCAGCAACTGCCGGTCGAGGCAAACTGAACGCAGGTGAGCGTGGGGGCTTTGAATGGCGGACAACAGAGCCTGGTCAATGGTGCCCACGGCGATAGTGGCGGCAAGAAATCTTTTAGGGTGCTGGGCTGCCCAGGCTCGTTCTGCTCGGCGCTGATCGGGTTCGTCATCGCTTGCCTGGGCGCGTTCGGGCAATAGTGGGACGCCATCGATACGGGCATAGCCCGGAACCGCCAGCAGCACAGGCGGCCGGTCCTCAGGATTTCTGAAAACACGCTCGACACAGTCTGCGACCCGGCGATAAAGTTCACGGGCTGCTACACGCGTGGGGAGCGCAAAGTACAGGCCGTCAACCTGGCCGTCGGAGAACAACCGCAAAAAACGGATCAGTGCCGCCTCGGTCTTGCCGGAACCCGTTTCGGCCTCGGCTATCAGCAGGCGGTTCGAAGAATCGACCGTGGGTAGGTGATCCAGGGCGGCCTGCAGGGGATGTGGCGAAAAGCCGAACAGACTTTGGAAGCTCCAATCGGCCCCGGCCAGAAAGCTCTGCCAGGACGCAGCTTCCAGGCCCACGGCACGCACTGCCCTTGCCGCCTGCCGTGGCGCCAGTTTAAATCGATCCGAACCACCGTTGTCTATGGGAAAAAACTGATCGTCGGAGCCAAGCCAGTCGGCCAGCATCAGCAACCCAGCGAAACGGTGTTGCAGGGCAGGACTGTCTGGCACCGCGGGAGCCTGTTCCTCAAAGGCGCCAGGAAATGCCTTTTTTGCTGTGGTCATCAGTTCGGTCAAGGCGGCGATAGGGTCGCGAGTTGCATCCGGCCGCCACCAGCGTGTCCGGGCATGGTGATAGTTTTGGGTACCTGGGCCGAACTCATTTTTATTGACAGGCCTGCCATGGTGGGAGAGGAAGGCGAAAAGGTAGCCCAGCAGGGTCGTCTCATTGCCGAACCAGGTAGTCAGTGTCGGCAGATCCAGTGCTTGGTTCAGTTGTGCCGCCAGATCCGCTTCGCAAAATAATGGGGCCACCTCGCGAACATGGCCGGGCTGTGGTGATCTGGGATCGAAGGGTTTGTCCTGAAATCCCAGATTGGCTTTGCCTAGATCATGCAGCAGGGCAAGAACCGCCAGGCGATCGAGTTGTGTGGATGTGAGTGGTTGTCCCGCGGCTTGTGCAAGTCGTCTGTGAATGGATCCCAGGGCCACAAGTTGCCGAAAGACCGCCGCGACATCCAGGCAGTGTTGGGCGAGGGGCAAGAAGCGCGCACCATTGTCCCTGAGTTTGCCCCAGAAGATTCCCCTGTCGGCCAGTGAAACTTCCAAGGTCATTCTCGCTCTGCGTTTAAGGAAGTGCGGCACGATAAGCCCGTGGTAGTCAGTCGGAAAAGAGGTAGTGGATTATTCGTAGGCCTTATTTCGTAATGTGTCCAGTATCGCGTCCCGGTCCGCCAGGGCCAGCATGATAGCCAGATCCCCTTCCCGGGCTTGATTCAGGGCACTGTGCAAGGCATCGAGTTCCGATTCCTGGTGTTCGATCTGATCCGGCGCGGCGCCGGCTTCCAGCAGTTCGTCGCGCAACAGTTGGAAGATCTCGCCAGGTTCCCGGCCCCGGTAGTATTTGGGCAGTTCGGAGATGATGACTTTGTTGAGGCCGATGGCCCACACGCCACGGGCGAGTTCGCGAATCTGGGCGTCGGTGCGATCCCCGGCCTGGGCGAAACACAACAGGCGCCGGCGCGCGGGCAGGGCGCGGGCGATGTCGAACAGGGCGGCGAGGCCATGGGGGTTGTGGGCGAAATCCACCAGTACCTGGAAAGCGTCGATGGTGAACAGGTTGCAGCGGCCCGGGTTGTCAGCCATCTGCATGCTGGTGAGGCCAGCGGCGATGCCGTCCAGCGGGATCCCCAGGGCGTGAGTGAGGGCGCATACGCCCAGGGCGTTGGCGACGTTGTGGCGGGCGGCGCCGCCGAGGGTGATGGGGATCGCCGCGACGGCACACAGAGTCTCAGAGGTCGGCCCGTTCATGCACACCAGATGCGCATCGCGCACGCTGAAGACCCGGCCGCCGGCGGCCAGGCTTGAGCGCAACTGCGGATGATCCGGATCCAGGCTGAACCAGTCGATGCTGATGTCCGAATCTTTGGCCTTGCCGACGAGCAGTGGGTCGTCGGCATTGAGCACCAAGCGGCTGTCCGTGCCGAGTGCCCGGGTCACCACCCACTTGATATCCAGCAGTTCCTGCAGGTTCTGGGATCCGAAATCGCCCAGGTGATCCTCGGCGATGTTGGTGATCAGGGCGGCAGCGGCCCGCGGCACGCCGATGCCCCGGCGCAGCAGGCCGCCGCGGGCGGTTTCCAGTACCGCCATTTCCACTTTCGGCTGGCGCAAAATGGTGCGAGCCCCTTCCGGGCCGGAGTAATCCCCGTGCTCGACAATTTCGCCATTGACCGCGATCCAATCGGTGGAACTCATGCCGGCGCGGTGGCCGGCGTGGCGAATCACATGACTGGCTAAACGTACAGAGGTTGTTTTGCCGTTGGTGCCGGTGATAATCCCGACGGGAATGTCGTGTATCCGGGTCCAGTCCAGCGCCTGCGGCGCCGGCAGTTCAGTGACCGGCCAGCAGGCGCTGCCGGTGCCGTATCCCACCGAGACCTGTTCGTCATCGCTGAGGAAGCTGACCCGGTGTTCGGTGGCCGCCTGATGCAAGGCGATCAGGGCCGGACTGGCTTCTTCGGCAATCAAGGCCTCGAGGCGGGCGAAATCAGCCTGATTTTCGACGGGGATGAGGCCGGTCAGGCGCTGCTCACAGCGCTCCCAGATGTAGTCGATAACTTCCGTGGCGGCGTACAGGGCGTCGCTGGGGGCGGAGAACACCAGGCTGACGCCGCCGCTGCAGCGGTGGCTGGTGATCCGTTCGTGTTCCCAGCCCAGGGCATCGAGGGCGCAGCGGGCCTCGGTGCGCCACAGGGGTTCCAGGGCTTGCGCCTCGGCAGCGGTGCATTGCACATCGGCGATGGCGCCGGGCCGGGGCCAGATAAGGCTGGGGCCGGGGAGGCGTCTTGTGTCCAGCAGCTTCATGACTGGTTGACTCTAAATTTAATTATTTCAGTTTGGTGATCCGCAGGCAGGAGTGGTTTGGCAGCGAGCAAGACTCGCCGTGAATACCGGACGTGCATGGAAGCACCAAAGCCGCGATCCCATGGATGCGAAAGAGCGGTCCCTGGGGGCTCGGGCGCAGCTCCCTGCTGCGCACGGTCTGGTTCGCTGCCAAGCCACCCCTGCTTGACCGCACGGTAGTATATCCATACAGGAACCTTCCACGGTTAACTTATTTGCGTCAGCGCCCTTAGTCGCTTTCCTCTCTCGCAATGCGCACACCGCGTTCGTCACGGATGATTTCCATGCTCTCGTCGAGGCTGAAATCTTCGTTCAGGGGTAACGGCTGCATGGCCGGTTTGTGGCCGCCATCATCCGGGGCGTGGGCGCCGGCATTGAAATAGATGATCTGTTTCCAGCAGCGGCTGATGGCATCGCCCAGAACCAGGACCAGATCGCCGGGTTGGGCCATTTCCAGGGCCCTGGAGGTGGCCTGCTGTTCATCGGGGATGACTTCGATGCTGGATGCGGCGATGCCTTGTGCCAGCAGCTCGTTCTTTTGCAGGGTCGGCACCTCGTCGCCGTCGCGCCCGCGGGTGTTGTCGTCGCGCCGGCAGATGAAGTGGTCGAAATGGCCGGCGGCAATGCGGGCGATTTCCTGGATATCCGCATCGCGCCGATCACCGGGGGCGGCCAGCACCAGGATCCGCCGCCCTTCGGGCTCGAAGCGGTCCACCAGTTCGCACATGGCTTTGACGGCGGCCGGATTGTGGGCGTAATCGAGAATCACCTTGAAAGGATGCTCGTCGTAGATGTTCATGCGCCCGGGGGCCTGGAAGAAGCTGGTGTCGAAGGTGCGCAGGCCGTGACGGATGTCTTCCAGGCCGATGCCCATGTTGTAGGCCATGGCAGCGGCGAACATGGCGTTTTGCACATTGTGCAGGGCCCGGCCTTCGATGGTGGCCGGGATCAGATGGGTCCACAGCAGCGGAATATGGCTCTCGTTGTCGTAGATGGTGATCATGTGGCCGTTCATACCCTGTTCCAGCACGAATGCCTGACCGCCGGCCTGGATGTGATCCTTGACCAGCGCGTGGCCGGGATTGCTGGTCACATAGCTGACCACCCGGGCCTCGGAGTAGTCCGCCATCTGCAGGCACAGGGGATCGTCGGCGTTGAGGACCACCGCATCCTCGGCGACCTCAATGGGAATGCGTTTGATTTCCGCCAGTTGTTCCAGGGTGTCAATACCGCGCAGGCCCAGGTGATCGGCGCTGATGTTGAGGCAGCCGGCGACGTTGCAGCTGGCATAGCCAAGGCCCCCGCGGAGCATGCCGCCGCGGGCGGTTTCCATGACCGCCGCGTCCACTGCCGGGTCGCGCAGGATCATGCGAGCCGACACCGGCCCGGTCATGTCTCCGGGCACGCTCAGGCGTCCGTCGATGTAGACCCCGTAGGTGGAGGTCAGGCCGACGCTGTAGCCGTGCAGCTTGAAGATGTGGGCGAGCATCCTCGAAGTGGTGGTCTTGCCGTTGGTGCCGGTGACCGCGGCGATGGGGATCCGGCTCAAGCTCCCCGGCGGGAACAGCATGTCCAATACCGGCCCGGCGACATCCCGGGGAGTGCCCTCGCTGGGGGCCACGTGCATGCGGAAACCGGGTCCGGCATTGACCTCACAGATCCCGCCGCCGATCTCCCGGTAGGAACGGGTGATGTCCTGGGTCAGAAAATCCACTCCACCCACATCCAGGCCGACGGCACTGATGGTGCGGATGGCCATTTCCCGGTTGTCGGGATGGATACTGTCGGTGACATCCACGGCGGTGCCGCCGGTGGACAGGTTGGCAGTGGAGCGCAGATAGACCATTTCACCTTCGGCGGGTAGCGTGTGGCGGTCGTAGCCGACCTGTTCCAGCATGCGCTCGGCCTGGTGATCGAATTCGAGACGGGTCAGGACCTTTTCATGGCCCACTCCCCGGCGCGGATCCTGGTTGACGATTTCCACCAGTTCCTCAATGTTGTGTTTGCCGTCACCCAGCACATGGCCGGGAACCCGTTTGGCTGCCGCCACCAGTTGCCCGTTGACTACCAGCAGGCGATGGTCGAGGCCTTCCAGAAAAGCTTCGACCAGCACCGTGCGGCCGTGTTCAAGGGCTTTGTCAAAAGCGGTTTCGACTTCTTCCGGGGTCTTGAGGTTGATGCTTACGCCACGCCCGTGATTGGCGTTGAGGGGTTTGATGACCACCGGAAAGCCAATGCGCTGAGCGGCGCGGCGGGCCTGTTCGACGCTGTTGACCAGGCGCTGATCGGGCACCGGCAATCCCAGGTCGCGCAGGATGCCGTTGGTTTCCTCTTTATCGGAGGCCAGTTCCACGGCGATGTTGCTGGTGTTGCCGGTGGTGGTGGCCTGGATGCGTTTCTGGTGGCGGCCGTGGCCGAACTGCACCAGGGAGTAGCGGTTCAGGCGCAGCCAGGGAATGTCGCGTTCCTCGGCGGCCTTGACCAGCGAGGCGGTGCTGGGGCCCAGGGCGCGGCGTTGGGCGAAGCGGATGAAGGCGTCTCGCGCGGCGGGAAAATCCCAGTCCTCCCCCGGCGCATCGGCCGGTGTGAGCGGTTCCGGTAACTGGTGATGGATCAGCGCCAGGGCCAGGCGGCAGGCTTCGCGGCCGACTTCCTCGTCCTTATATTGATAGACCATGTTGTAGTGGCCTGGCTGGCCCTCCACCGAGCGGGTACGCCCGAAGCTGACATCCAGGCCGGCGACATTCTGCAGTTCCAGGGTCAGGTGTTCGGCCACATGCCCGAGCCAGGTGCCCTCGTTTTCGCGCATCCGCCGCACGAAGCCGCCGGGCTCGCGGTAGGAGCAGCCGTGCTCGGCCAGGCCCGGCAGATTCTCGATCAGGCTGTCGATGAACGCCTCACCCAGGCGCGCGGTGGGCCAGTCTTCGAGTTCCTGCAAATCCAGAACATGGCGGATTACCGGGAAATGGGCGTACAGATTCGGGCCCAGGTAAACATTGGTGGAAACGATTTTCATTGACGGAATCCTTGTTATTCAGGCGCGGCAGTGCGGCTGCGCAAATCAAAGCGGCCTCCGGAAATCAGCACGTGCAGGCGCAGGTTGATCATGCTGACCGGTGAGTGTTCATGGGCCTCGTCCATGGAGGAATGGCTGAGTTGCGACGGATCGATGATGGTAATGCCGCCGCTGCCGACGACTTCCAGGCTTTCCCCGGGGTGAATGAAGGCAGCAGTGTCCTCATCGAGCCCCAGGCCGATGGCAAAGGGGTTGTAAGCGAGGGCCGTGAGCAGCCGGCCAAGGCGATCGCGCTGGCGGAAATGCTGATCAATGATGAACTCATTGGTCAGGCCCAGGCCCGGTGCCAGAGTGACCTTGTCGGGGCTTGGGGTGCTGCCTTCA
>Ga0114931_10006362_pt1 | contig 14535 bp, 14 predicted proteins | sample 2SBtaG_FD_89579 | JGI IMG/M metagenome (GOLD analysis project Ga0114931, IMG submission 89579) | Deep subsurface microbial communities from Kolumbo volcano to uncover new lineages of life (NeLLi) - 2SBTROV14_V59a metaG | ecosystem: Environmental > Aquatic > Marine > Volcanic | place: Kolumbo...
CCAGGGGAGGCCCAGCAGGTGGCCCAACAGGGTGAGAAACGGATAGAGGGGGTGATAGTCGTGGCCCAGTGCGCCCGCCCAGTCTGCGGCGCCCATGCGGCGGGCCATGGCGAGGAAGTGTGGACCATCGTTGAACATCACGACGGTCCGCTCCCAGCGCACCAGGCGCAGGGCAGCAGCGCCGAGCACGAGCGCCGCGAGCAACAGCAGCTCGGCCCGCGGGCGCACCCTGGCCGCGGGCGCGAGGGGCTGGGCGGCGGGAGCCGCTCCCGCCATCTCGGCCCGTTACGCGCCGCGGACGGCGGCGTCCACGGACCGGACCCGCGTGAGGAGGCGGTCGAAGGCCTCCAGGTCGAGCTGACTCTCCCCGTCGCAGGGAGCATTCGGAGGGTCCGGATGGACCTCCACGAAGAGCGCGTCCAAGCCCACCGCCGTGCCGGCCAGGGCCAGGGGCTCCACCATGGCCCGATCGCCGCCCGTGGAGGAATTGCCCTGGAGCCGCGCCTGCACGGAGTGGGTCGCGTCCAGGCACACCGGCGCGAAGGCGCGCATCTGTACGAGGCCGCGCATGTCCACGACCAGGTCGCCGTAGCCGAAGCTGTTGCCCCGCTCGGTGATCATCACACCGTGATCGCCGGCCTCGTGGACCTTCTCCACGGCGTGTTTTGCATCGAGGGGCACCATGAACTGGCCCTTCTTGATATTCACGGGGCGTCCGGTCGCAGCGCAGGCGCGGATCAGGTCGGTCTGGCGGCACAAGAAGGCGGGCACCTGCAGGATGTCCACGACCTCCGCCGCCGGCTTCGCCTGGGCAGGCTCATGGACGTCCGTGATCAGCGCAAGCCCCGTCTCGCCCCTGACCCTCGCCAGCATGCGCAGACCCTCGTCGAAGCCCGGGCCCCGGTAGGACTGCAGGCTCGAACGGTTGGCCTTGTCGACCGAGGCCTTGAAGACCATCGGGAACGCGTGCCGCGCAGTCATCTCCTGGAGTTCGACGGCCATGCTGACCATGGCGCTCTCGCTCTCGATCACATTGAGACCACAGATGATCACCAGCGGAGATCCTTCCCCCACGGAAATCTCGCCGATCCGCATCCTCTTCATCCCTCCCAGAATCTCGTGCGCCTCGCCGGCAATTCCCCAAGGGGGGCACGATTTCCTCGGCCACCCCCAGGGCTCCGGCCTCCGAGCGCCCGTTCCCCGTACGTCCGAGGCCCCCCCCGGCTTTAAATAGCGATCTCTCGTCTTCCCCACACCTACCCGGCTCACGCCGGGTGATTATCCGCCTCCACGGCATCCCGGAGCTGCTGGAGAAAGTCCGGGAGGGCCGAGGTCACCCGATTCCAGTTGTGGATCTGCGGAGCTCCCATGGGATCTCTCACGAAGCCGAGCCCCGCTCCCCGCAGGGCGCTGGAGAAGGTCTCCACGGCCTGCTCCTCCTCATGCCTGTCGAAAGAGATGCCATTCAAGGCGGCATCGTCGCTGTATCTTGCCACGGCATCCTGGGCCATGCGCACGTAGGCCGCGCTCAGGGTGTTCAAGAAGCCGGCGTCGAACTCCACGCCATAGCTTGCCAGATTGCGGATCAGGGCCGCACCGATATCCGTCACCATGCGGTGGAGGCCCCCGGAGGCCTCGGTGAGCTCGCGGTGCTTGTGGTCGTAGTTCTCCACGAGCTCGACCTGGCAGATCCGTTTGAGGGAGCAGTTGCGGTACACCTCGCCCAGCATGCCGACCTCGAGACCCCAGTCGCTAGGAATGCGCGTGCTGCGCGCCAGCTCGGGAGTCATCGCGCACTCTCCGGCGAGCGGGAAGCGGAAGGAATCGAGGAACTCGAGCAGCGGGTTCGGTCCCAGCACACTCTTCATGGCGCGCAGGAAGGGCGTCATGAAGAGCCTCGTCACACGCCCGTAGATGCGGTCGGTGACGCGGGCGTAGTAGCCCTTCACGAACTCGTAGTTCAGGTTGCGGTTTGCGATCGGGAAGCAGAGCCGGGCCAGCAACTCGCGCCGGTAGTCGCGGATGTCGCAGTCGTGGACGGCGATCACGCGGATCTGCTCGTTCGCCAGGATGTAGCCCAGGGCAATCCACACGGCGCGTCCCTTGCCATCCAGGCCCGCGTCCAGGCCCTCGTGGGCGAGGCTCTGATACAGGGCCCCGACGCGCGGGCCGCTGTTCCACAACAGCGTGACAGGACGGCCCGTTGCCGTGCGCACCCCTTCGAAGGCCGCCCGCATCTCCTCGAACTCGTCGCGTCGCTCGGTGCCAGAGACGCTGACGATGACCTTGTGGAGGTACGGCACCCCCCGGAGCTGGTCGATGATCCCCTTGAGCGCCCCACCCTTCAGCTCGGCGTGGAGGCAGGGGAGTACCAAGGCGATCGGCCGAGCCTCGGCGTGCGTGGAGAGCTCGGCCTCCAGCCCTTCGAGGTCCCGCCGACCGAGACGGTGGAGGGTGCTGATCACCCCCGTCTGGTGGAAGTCGGCCATCGGCGGGAACCCTCGCATCGTACGCGGGTCGGGGCAAGTCCCCGCAGGGGTCGAGCCTATACGCTCGCGAGGCTTTCGGAAGACTCCTCGAGGATCCGCAGCGCCTCTGGGGCGATCTCGATGAACTCGAGACCGATCTCCATGGTGATGGGATCCGTCTCCGTCGCCCAGGAGACCAGGCCCACGGCCACCACCGTGCTGTCCCCCACGTTGAACGTCACCCGGATGGTGTCTCCGAGCTGCAGCTCGCAGCCTACCGCCTCGAAGCGGATCCCCCCCGCAGAGAGGTTCTTGCTGAGACCGAGCTGATCGCTCGAATCCAACATCGCAAACGAGATGACCTGGTCGGTGGGAATGCGCGGGTACTTACGCCGATCCGCGTTCATCGCGTGTCGCCTCCGCTCCAAGGGGCCTGGTGTCCATCGCCAGGCCTCTGCTCCTTCGGCCCCCGGGAGCCGGCACTTGAGCCCCTAAGTGGCCGTCCGGACGACACTCGAAACCGTGCCGGCCAGAGGCCGCTCAGCGATCGGAGAAGAGCTCCAGCTGGCGGTCGCTCCGGCGACCCGGAGCCAGGCCGGTGGCCTGGAGGCCCAAACCCCGGATCGGTCGCTCGCCCGCCTGGGTCCGGTCGAGAAGCGGGCCGGCGAGCCGGGCGAGGTCCGCTGCCAACGCGACCGGCTGGCGGAGCGTACAGCTTCGGCTCGCCCTCTGCTGGTCGGCATAGCGCACCTTCAGCATCAGCTTGCGGGCCGCGAGGCGCTCCAACGCAAGCGCGCCCTCGAGCCCACGGGCGAGCTCCGCGAGCTGCTCCTCCAGGAAGCCACGGTCCAGCTGGGCCTCCGCAAAGGTGGCCTCCCGGCTCACGCTGCGCCGATGGGATGCAACCCGAACCGAGCGAACATCCCGCCCGAGGGCATAGCCTTGGATCGCAAGGCCGTGGTTCCCGAACGCCTCCTCCACCACGCGGGGGTCCAGGGCCTGTAGCTGGCGGGCCGTCCGCACCCCGCGCTCACGCAGGTGCTCGACCATCCGCGGCCCCACGCCGGGCAGGGAGGCCACGGGGAGGTTGCCCAGGAAGTCGGGCAGTTCGGCCACCGTAATATGCAAAACCTCCCCGTCGCCAGCCCTCTCTGCAGCAACCTTCGCCAAAAACTTTAGAGGTGCGGCGCCAAGCCGCAGCGGCAGGTGCAGGTCGTCCCGCACCCCTGCCAGCAGTCGCCCGGCCACGGGCTCAGACCCACCGGAAATGTCGAGCCACGCCGCTCCGAGGGCGGCTGGCTCGACACGCGGCGTCTCGCGCTGGAAGCACGCGCGCAGCTGGTGATCCACCTCTCGGTAGCGCTTCATGCGCGTGCGTAGCGCCCGGGCTCGGGGGCATCGCTCCAAGGCCTCGATGACGAGCATGCCTTCGCGGACGCCGGCCGCGCGGGCGTCTGCCGTTGCGGCCTGCAGCTTGCCCCCCTTGCGCGGATCGCCGCCGACCAGCACCGGGCGCTGCTGCAGCTCCGGGTGGTCTCCCCGCTCGACCTCGGCGTAGAAGCCCGGGACCCACGCATACAGCAACATGGGCTCAGGGTGCCGGTTCGAGGCGCAGACGTGCCACCTCGCCGTCCTCGATCACCCGGTCCCGGGTCGAGAGGAGGCTCAAGCGCCCCTCCAGCCAGGCAGGCAGCTGATCCGTGGCATGGGCATCTCCCGGGTGCCCTGACTGGCCCGGAGCGAGGACGCTCAGTGCCTGGTCCAGGTTGCCCGCTTCCAGCACCATCCGATACGGCGCCACCACCTGCGCCGCAAAGCCAGAGAGCGGCCGATACGCCGCCAGCTGCACGCTGTCTCCATCGCCGGAATACGGGAACGGGCCCAGTCCGCCGGGGCGCCAGGCCTCGGGCAGGCCACGCAGGAGCTCGAAACGCAGCGGGTGCAGGCGTCCCCAGCTCCACTTCTCCCGATTGGCACCGAGCTCTACGGAGAGGGTGATCCAGGTATCCCGCAGGCTGTGGCGCACGGCCTGGGACAACCTTGCCGGCTCCGTCCAGGGCGCATCCGGAGCCCCTCCGGCAAGACCGGCTGCGAGGATCTTCAACAGCACGCGCTCGGATCGGACCCGGGGCAGCTGGAGATAGTCCGTAAGCAGGGCCTCGCCCAGAGCTGGCTCGAGAACCCTGCGCAGCAGCTGCGCCTGGAAGACGTGGAAGGCCGCAGCACCGCGGCTCCCAGCCGCACTCGCCTGGTCCCAACCCTCGAGAATTCTGGCCACTTCGCGCGCCTCGCGTGGCCAACCCCCGCGCTTCCCAGCCAGGGCCAGGGCCGCCCGGATCAGCTTGCCGGCCGAGGATGCGTGGATGTCGGTCTGGATCTCCGCGAGGTCGTCGAGGTCGAGGGGAGCCCGGCGAGCGCGCTCCCTCAGCAGGGCCAGGATTCGCTGCTCGCGGTCCCCCGGGCGCCAGAGCAGCTCGATCCCCCGGCGCGGGCCGCCGAGGCTTCCGTCCGCCGCCACGGCGAAGGGGCGCCGAGGACCGAGCGCCATCTGCGGAAGGACCCGTGAAGGCAAGGGCCGCGTCCAGCGGTAGGCTGGATCGTCGCCGGGCACTGGGACTGCACCGGAGGGCAGCTGCCGCTCGGGAATGGCACCTGCGACCTGGAGCCCGCCGGCTCCAGCGGCGTCCACGAGAACCATGGCAAGCACGGGCTCGCGATGGCGCTCCAGGGCTTTGCGCGCCTCGGCCACATCACGGGCCCCGAGCAGGCCCAACAGGCCCGCCAGGGTGTCGGCAGGCTGCGCTCCGATCCAACGCAGCTCGACCGGCTCCGCAGCGAGGGGCAGCAGGTCCTGGACCAGCGGGCCCCGGCGCGTGCGGCGGACCTGCAGCAGCTGGGATTTCTTGCCGCGCACGCGCAGGGTCTCCTCGCGCAGCTCCAGGGGACGCCAGCCTCGGCCGCTGCGATAGCGCGCGGCGCCCTTCCCCTGCAGGGTCACGGTAGCCAGATCCGCCACCAGCGCCGGATAGTGCGTGGCGGCCCAGGCGAGCCGAGGCGTAAAACCAACCCAGAAGGCCGGAATGCCGGGCAAGGTGGCACCGGCGACCTCTAGAGGGCCGCCCCGCAGTTCCGCCTCGTAGAAGTGAGCGGGGAAGCGCGCCTCGAAGTGGGCATCTGCAGCCAGGAGGGGCCGGCCCTTCCTGGCGCGCCGGCCCGATACCGCAAAGGCGGAGCTGCCGATCCCGCGGCCCCGAAGCCCCAGCAGGCGCCTCAGCGGCGCTTGCTTGGCTCCCTCGAAAACGGGCAGCTCGAGCGGGGCGCCGCCTGCCGCAAGCGTATCCCTGTGGCCCCGCGCGCCACCCCCGACGCCAGCAGGGAAGAAAGGCTGTGCCCCACTCCCGCCCAGGCGCCGGGTGATCTGGTCCAGCACCAACAGCTCGTCGAGGCTCCCGCCCAGGGCCCAGGCGTGGAGCTTCAACAGCGCGAGGGAATCCACGCCGCGCCAGGGAGCGATCTCCGTCTCCCCAAGGGTCGCTGCCCCAGCCGGAGAGAGGCGGGCCATGCGCGCGTTCACCCCGGCCGCGTAGGCCGCCAGCACCCGCCGGGTGCGGTTGCTGGAATGGGCCAGGTCTGCGGCGGCCAGCGCTTCGAGATCGAGGGTTCGCGCCAGACGGTCCGCGGGGACACCCTCAGGGCCCAGCCGCTCGGCGCTGCGGCCCTCGGCGAGGCGGCGCAGCCAGAGCATCTGCTCCAGGCGGTCCTGGGCATGCACGAAGCCCAGGCCCACCAGGCGTCGCGCTCGCTCGCGGCCCTCACATGCGGGACGCCGTGGCGATCGCGAACCACCTGGGCCGCTGCGGAGAGACCCGCCACGCGCAGGCTCCCATTCGTGACGGGAAGTGCCTGACGCAGGGCCTGCTGACGCGCGAGCACGCCAAAGCCGAGCGCAGCCAGCACGCAGGCAGCGGCCAGGCCTCCGACCAGCCGCAGCCAGATTCGTCCCTTGCGGCCGCGAAAACCATCCCCCGTGTTTCCGTCCGTCGTCAGTCCATCCCCCGCGCTGCTCCCCAGCATAATCGCTGCGGGGCGAGAGGTCCCTTCATGGCACCACGCCCAGCCAGCGGGCTGTGGAGGACCCCGGGTGATCCGGTCGGGAGCGACGGCCAGAGCCAGCCGGGGGCTTCTGGAAGGAATCACCGCGGCTCGGTACATTGCGTGCCGCCTGGCGGGAGTACGCCGCCAGGCATTTTTTCGCAGCCCTGGGCCGATGGGTCCGCAGCCTCCGCCGGAAGCGCAGGACCGGCACCGGGCGACCCGGCCGCCCCGTCACACCCGGCCGAGCGGAATCGGACCCAGCCCAGCAAGGAGAAGACAGGCGATGACCATCAAGGTCGGAATCAACGGCTTCGGACGGATCGGCCGCCTCGCGTTTCGCGCGATGCAGGACAAGGACATCGAAGTGGTCGGCATCAACGATCTGGTGGATGCCCCAACCCTCGCACACCTGCTGAAGTGGGACTCGGTGCACGGCCGTTACCCTGGCGCCGTGGCGGCGGACGGCGACAACCTCGTCGTGGATGGATCGAAAGTGCCGATCAGCGCCGAGCGCGACCCCGCGGCGCTGCCGTGGAAGGCGCGTGGCGCCGAGATCGTCATCGAATCCACCGGCCTCTTCTCCCAGCGCGAGAAGGCCCAGCTGCACCTTTCCGCGGGGGCGGAGCGGGTGCTCATCACCCAGCCCGCCGCGAACCCGGATGCCACCTTCGTGATGGGCGTCAACCACGAAAGCTACGATCCGGCCCGGCACCACATCGTGTCCAATGCCTCGTGCACGACCAACTGTCTGGGACCCGTCGCCAAGGTCCTGAACGACTCCTTCGGCATCGTGCGTGGCCTGATGGTGACAATCCACGCCTACACCGCGGACCAACGCCTGGTAGACGCCCCGCACAAGGACCTGCGGCGCGCGCGGGCCGGCGGCCTCTCGATGATCCCGACCAGCACGGGGGCGGCCCGGGCCATCTCGCTGGTGCTCCCGGAGCTCGAGGGCAAGCTCGACGGCTACGCCATGCGGGTGCCCACCCCGGACGTCTCCGTGGTGGACCTGTCGGTGGAGCTCGGCAAGAACGCCGACGCGGGCACCATCAATGCAGCCATCCAGAAGGCGGCGGAGGGTCCCATGAAGGGCATCCTCCAGTATCTGGACGAGCCTCTGGTCTCCTCCGACTTCACCGGCAACACCCACTCCTCCATTTTCGATGCGCTCTCCACCAAGGTGATCGACGGAAACTTCGCCAAGATCGTCTCGTGGTACGACAACGAGATGGGCTATGCGAACCGCGTGGCGGATCTCGCGGTGCTGATCGGGAGCTAGCTTGGGCCTACCGGACCTCGATCGGCTGCTGGGGCCGCCCCCGGGACTCCGCGGGCAGCGGGTGTTCCTGCGGGCGGACCTGAACGTTCCCCTGGAGGCAGGGGCCGTTGCCGACGACACGCGCATCCGCGCCGCGCTTCCCAGCCTGCGGCGCCTGCTCGCGGCCGGTGCCCGCGTCGTGATGGCGTCTCACCTGGGCCGGCCCGGGGGGAGACGCAGGCCGGAGCTCTCCTTGCGACCCGTAGCCGCTCGGCTGGCGGAGCTGCTGGGCCGACCGGTGGGCTTCTGCGAGGACGTCGTGGGGCCTGGCGCCGAAGCCGCCAGCCGCGCGCTCCACGACGGCGAGGTATTGCTGCTGGAGAACCTGCGTTTCGAGGCCGGCGAGACGCAGAACGATCCCGCCCTGGCCCGCAGCCTGGCCTCCCTGGCGGATGTCTATGTGAACGACGCCTTCGGCACGGCACACCGCGTCCACGCCTCGACCGTCGGCATGGTTCCCCTGGTGCCGCGCCGGGCAGCGGGAGACCTCCTCCTTGGGGAGCTCTCGCACCTCCAGGCGGTGCGCGACCCCAAGCGCCCGCTGCTCTGCCTGCTCGGCGGCGCGAAGGTCTCGGACAAGCTGTCCGTGCTGGAGGCCCTGGCTCCCCATGCCGACGTCCTCGCCGTGGGCGGGGCCATGGCATACACCTTCTTGCTGGCAGAGGGCCTGCCGACGGGCAGTTCGCTGGTGGAGGCAGAGCGCGCCCCGGACGCCCGCCGGGTGCTGACCGCCGCGCGCGATGCCGGCCGCCGACTGTTGCTCCCCCAGGACCACCGTGTGGCGGAGCGGCTGGAGCCCGATGCCCCCTGCCAGGTGGTGGAGCGGATCCCCGATGGCTGGATGGGTGTGGACATCGGCCCCGTCACGGCCCAGGCCTACGCCGATGAGGCGCGTCAGGCGGCAACGATCTTCTGGAACGGTCCCATGGGGGTGTTCGAGATCGACGCCTTCGCCACGGGGACCGAGACCGTGGCGGTGGGCGTGGCCGATTCCTCGGGCCTGTCCATCGTGGGGGGCGGTGACTCCCTGGCCGCGCTGAATCGCCTGGGTCTCGGAGACCGCATCGGACATCTGTCGACGGGCGGCGGAGCGGCGCTGGAGTACGTTCAGGGACGCACCCTGCCCGCGCTCGCGGCGCTGGAGGAGAACAGTTGAGGCGGCCGATCCTGGCAGCGAACTGGAAGATGCACAAGACGGTGGCCGAGGCCGAAGCCTTCCTGGCCGCCTTCCTCCCCAAGGTTGCCGATGCTTCCAGTGTGGACATCGTGCTGGCACCGCCCTTCACCGCGCTGCAAGCACTCGCCAAGGGCCTGGCCGGGAGCGCCGTAGCGCTGGCCTCCCAGAACGTGAACCCCGCCGAGGCCGGTGCCTTCACGGGCGAGATCTCCCCGGGCATGCTGGCCGAGCTGGGCTGCCGCTACGCCATCGTGGGCCACAGCGAGCGGCGCACGCTCTACGGGGAGAGCGACGCCGTCGTCGCCGCCAAGGCTGCGGCCCTGCTCGACCACGACATCCGCCCCATCGTGTGTGTGGGCGAGACCGACGGCCAGCGCGAGGGCGGCCAGACCTTCGCCGTAATCGGCTCGCAGCTCCAGGAGAGTCTCGCCGACGTACCGCGCGAGCGGGGGGACGAGATCGTGGTGGCCTATGAGCCCATCTGGGCGATCGGGACGGGCAAGACGGCCACGCCGGAGCTGGCGCAGGAGGTTCACGCGATGATCCGCGAGCGCCTGCGGGACCATTTCGGGAAGACGGGAGACGCGATCCGCATCCAATACGGCGGCTCCGTCAAGCCCGACAATGCAGCGCTGCTGATGTCCCAACCCGACATCGACGGCGCCCTGGTGGGGGGCGCAGGCCTCGAGCCCGAAAGCTTCGCCGCCATCGTCAAGGGAGGAATGGTGTGACCCTCTTCGTCACGGTGGTGCATGTGCTCACATGCATCTTTCTGATCATCGTGGTGCTGCTCCAACGGGGGAAGGGTGCCGAAGTCGGTGCCGTCTTCGGCGGCGGCGGCGGCGCCACCATGTTTGGCAGTCGGGGTGCGGGCAACTTCCTGACACGTCTCACCACCGGTGCAGCGGTGGTCTTCATGCTCACGAGCCTCACCCTGGCCTACTTCGGCCAGGAAGCCGCCCAGAGCAGCCTGTTCAAGGACGACGCCCCGGCCGCCAAGACGGCCCCGGCGAAGCCCGAGGACCAACCCTTTGCGGAGCCAAAGACCGGGGACTTCAAAGAGGTGCAGCCCAAAGCCCCGAAGGCGCCAAGCGGCCCGAAAGCACCCTGAGCCCTACCCCCCAGAGGGGCCCTTGGGTAGACTTCGTGCCCCGTGCGGCGGTGGCGGAACTGGTAGACGCACCAGCTTGAGGGGCTGGCGGGGGCAACCCCGTGGAGGTTCGAATCCTCTCCGCCGCACCAGCTTTCTTCCGCTCGGTCCAGCCGCAGCCTCACACGATCGTCCAGCCCCCATCCACCGGCAGGATCTGGCCCGTGACGAAGCTGCTGGCTGGCGAGGCGAGGAAGAGCAGTGGGCCGGCCAGCTCGGGGAGCTCGCCACCGCGGCCCATGGGGGTGCGGCTGCGCATCCACTGCAGGGACTGCTCGTCCCCGAACATGTCGCCGGTCATCTCCGTGGGAAACCAGCCCGGGGCCAGGGCGTTGACACGCACGCCGCGGCGAGCCCACTGGGCCGCCAGCTCGCGGGTCAGGTTCACCACCCCGCCCTTCGACGCGGCGTAGGCGGCCTGACGGATCTGCCCGGAGGCCACCAGGCCCAGCACCGAGGCCACGTTGACAATGCTGCCGCGGCCCTCTGCGAGCATCTGGCGGCCAAAGCGCTGAGCGGCGAGAAATACCCCGGTGAGGTTCACGTCGAGCTGGCCTCGCCAGTCATCCAGGGTCTGCTCCTCGGCGGGAACCACGCTCGTGAAGCCGGCGTTGTTCACGAGCACCGAGGCCGGCCCGAAGGTGCGCGTCGTCTCGACTACCAGGCGGTCCACGTCCTCCTCCCGGGCCATGTCGCAGGAAACCGGAATCGCCTCTCCGCCGCCGTCTTGGATGCGCTGCGCCAGCGCCTCCAGTCGCTCGCGGCGACGTGCCGCCAGCACCACCTGGGCGCCCGCGGCTGCGAGGGTCTCCGCCATCGGTACCCCCATGCCCGAGGAGGCCCCGGTGACCACCACCACCTGGCCGTCCAGCCGGAAGGACTGCTCGGGTCCGTCGTTCAACCCGCCTGCCGCTCCAGAACGCCGTCGCGCAGGCGACCGATCCAGCGACGCAACACCGCCAGGGGCTGGGCTCCCGTGACAAAGGCGTCGGTGCCGGCCACCCGAACCGCGGGCACGCCCGTGATCCCGAGGCCAAGGGCCTCGTTGTGCTCGGCCAGGATCTGCTGGACCAGCCGGGGATCTGTCGCGTTGGCAAAGGTCTCCTCGGAAAGGCCCGCCTCCGCCCAGAGCGCGCGCAGCACCGGCTCCCGGCTGATGTCGCGACTCTGCTCGAAGTAGGCGCGCATGAGTCTGGGGTGCAGGGCATCAAAGGCCTCGGCACCGAGGCGATTGGCGGCCTTGGCCGCCTGGTGGGCGGGAAGGCTGTGACTGGGCGGCCCCTCACCGCTCTGCCAGACGCGGAAGACCGGCGCATCGGGCTCGGCGGCGGGGCGCAGCCACGACTGCGTGTAGCGCATGAACTTCTCGAGATCGCGGCCAGGCTTCGGTCTGGGCCGCAGCAGGTAGCTGCGCCACTCGAGAGCGAGTCCTTCCCCCTGCTCCTCCTTCAGCTGCTGCAGACGATGCGCCGCGCTGTAACACCACGGACACAGGTAGTCGGAGTAGACGATGAGGTGCACCGGATCCACGGCTCAATCCTCGGAGGCCAGCCTGCGGTACGCGCCAGCGTAGTGCAGCAGCGGCTCCAGATCGCGCTGCACCACGGCCTCCACCCGCCCCACACAGATCAGGTGATCGCCCCCCTCGTGGGTCCCCTCGAGGCGACAGTCCAGGCTGACGTGGGCGCCGGGGATCAACGGCGCGCCGGTGGTCGCCTCTGCACAGTCGAGGCCCTCGAAGCGCTGCCACTCCTGGACCTTCGAAGCGAACCTGCTGGCGAGGCTCTCCTGCCCTGCCGCCAGTATGTTCACCGCGAAGCAGCCGCCCTCCTGGATCCGCTTGCGCGTGTGGGCCGCCTGATCCACGCAGACCGCGACGAGCGGCGGATCCAGGGAGACCCCCACGAAATCGGAAACGGTCATGCCGTGGACCTCGCTCCCGGCCCGCGCCGTCACGATGGTGACGCCGGTGGCCCAGGATCCCAGGGCACGGCGGTACTGCACGGCATCGATACTCATGGATCCTCCGCGGAAGGCTGAGGCGCAGTCTAGCGGCTTCGCAGCACCTCTTGACGACCCGGACCCCAGGGGGCGATGCTGCTCCGGCCGAAGGGGCCGAATAATCCTGGTTTGAGATCCGTCCCTGAGGAGGTAGCTTTGTGCCCCGCGTCCCGACAGGCGGGTCTTCGGGCCGCAAAAACGATAGGAGAGCGCGCCGTGTTCCAGATCTCAACTCGCAGGGCCTTCACCCTTGTCTCGCTTGTGGCCCTTGCGTTTCTCTTCGTCTCAGTGGCCCCCGCCGCTGCGAAGAAGGGGAAGTCCACCTCCAACCAGGCGAAGTGGGTGAAATTCGACGCCGCGGCCTCCACCGTGACGGTGAAGATCACGAAGAATGGCCGGGGCCCGAACAAGAGGCTCGTCCACAAGGGCAAGGAAGTCACCTTCAACGTGATCCCCACCGGTTCGATCCTCAAGCGCACCTCGGTCGCGATCAATGGGGTGAAGGGCGAGCTCACGGACATCAAGCCCGGAAAGCAGGTACTGATCTACTGGGTCAAGGACCCCCACAAGGACGGGGAACTCTTTGCCCGCAAGATCGACGTCGTGTACAGCGACTCCGAGCTCGACAAGCGCTACGGGTCTGAAGACGCGCGTAAGTAGAGTCCGCGCTCTATCCTTGCTGGAGCGCAGCCTCGGGCGGGTCGGTGTTGGGAGCCTGGTTGGGATTCTCCTGTAGGAATTCCATCATGTAGGGGCCGATCACGTCCAAGGGGCGCACCCCCGGGGCCAGCTCCGTAGCAAGGCCCAGGAGCAGGGTCAGCGCGCGCGACCCCATGACGATACCATCCGGCAGCTGGAAGCTGCGGACCTGTGCGAAGTGCCTCCGCATGCGCCGGAAATAGGCGCCGAAATCGAGCTCCGAGAGCTCCTTTGGCGTGAGGTTGTAGTAGGTCGGGTCGAAGAAGATTCTTGCAATCTCCTCCACCGCGCCTCGATCGCGTGCCTGGATCATTCCCGCATCCAGGAGGGAGCGCGCATAGCGCTGCGGATCCCGAGCCACGGTGGCCATGACGTTCTCGCGCAGCATCCGCATCACCTCCGGTGCGAGGCGCTTGTTCATGCCGAAGTCCACGATCCCGATGCGCCCCTGCGGATCCACCAGCAGGTTGCCCGGGTGCGGATCACAGTGGAAGAAGCCGTCCCGGAAGATCATCTGCAGAAAAGCGCGCGTCGCCCACAACGCGAGCTCCGGAAGCGCATGCCCTTGCGCCTCCAGCGCCTCACGGTCGTTGATCTTCACGCCGGCAATGAACTCCATGCTGAGGACGCGCCGGCGGGTGAGGCGCCAGCAGATCGCCGGCACCCGCACATGCGCGGCCAGAGTGGGGTCTTGCGCGAGGTTGCGAGCCACCTCCTCGGCCGCCCTTCCCTCGCGCTCGTAGTCCATCTCCCCGCGTAGCGAGTCCCGCAACTCGCGATATACCTGACGCAGATCGGCGACGGTGAGGAAATCGAATAGCCACAGGCCCACCCGGGCCGCGGCCAGGTCCACCGCCACCGAACGCTCCACGCCGGGGTAGAGCACCTTCACGGCGAGCTTCTCCCCCGAGGACAGCCAGGCGGCGTGCACCTGCCCGAGGCTGGCCGCGGCGATCGGCTGTGGCTCCAGGGAAGCGAAGAGCAACGATGGGGAGGCACCGAGCTCGCGTTCCAGCTGGGCCTCGATCTCGGCGTAGGCATGCGGCTCCACGCGGTCCTGGAGACGCGCCAGCTCGTCACTCACCTCTTCTGGAAGCACGTCCACGCGCAGGCTCGCCACCTGACCCAGCTTGATCAGCCCGCCCTTGTAGCGCACCGCCACGCGCACAAAACGTTGTGCGAAGCGCCGCTGGAGCGCCACCAATGCTGCATCGGTAGCCGGCCAGAGCCCTCGCGCGGCCAGCACGAGTCGTAGATAGATCCCCGCGGCCCGCAGTACCAGCAACAGGAGCACGGCAAAGCGTGCGACCAGCTTGGGCAGGGACGGTGCGGCAAGGCGCGGGTGGGTCACGGCTCCTCAGACAGGTTGAGGGGAACTCGCGAGCCTAGCAAGAAGTGGGCGCCAGATGGATCAGGACCAGATCCATCACATTGGTCCCGGTCGGTCCCGTGATGAGCTGCCCGCCCAAGGCCTCGAAGAAGCGCGCGGAATCATTCTCCTCGAGGGCCCCCGCCGCGTCCAGCCCCAGGGCGCGTGCCCGGCTGCAGCTGGCACCGTCGGCGAAGGCTCCCGCGGCTTGGGTCGGCCCATCGGACCCGTCGGTTCCCGCTGCCAGCAGCGTGATCC
>Ga0114931_10006363_pt1 | contig 14535 bp, 16 predicted proteins | sample 2SBtaG_FD_89579 | JGI IMG/M metagenome (GOLD analysis project Ga0114931, IMG submission 89579) | Deep subsurface microbial communities from Kolumbo volcano to uncover new lineages of life (NeLLi) - 2SBTROV14_V59a metaG | ecosystem: Environmental > Aquatic > Marine > Volcanic | place: Kolumbo...
CCATGCGCCGCTTCCTGTTCGCGCTGCTCCGCAAGGCGGGCAAGAAGCCCGACGGCGGCTCGGGCCGCGGCGTGGTCGTCGTCCAGATCCCCGCGCGACCGTTCCTGCGGCCGGCCTTCAAGCAGTTCGAGAAGGGCGCGCAGAAGCGCTTCGTCGGCCGCGTCGCCGGGCTGATGGGCATGGCCGCGGGCCCGACGCCCGACAAGGGAGGGAGCTGAGATGGCCGTGCCCACCCTGACCTCCGTCTCGCCCGCGACCGGCCCCACCGCCGGCGGCGATGTCGTGCGCCTGACGGGCGCGGGCTTCGCTTCCCAGGTCGCCGTCCTCTTCGGCGACGCGCCCGCCGAGGTGCTCTCGGTCCGCGAGGAGGCGGGCGTCTGGCTCGCAGACGTGCGCACGCCCGCCCACGCCGATGCCGTCGTCGACGTCACGCTCCGCAACCTCGACGCCGCTGGCGATCCGGTCCCGGGCGAGGAGGCGGTGCTCGCCGGCGCTTACTGCTTCCTGCGGCCGCGCATCGTGACTGAGTCCGACCTCACGCGGCTCGTCCGCACGCTGCTGCGCGAGCTCAAGCGCCAGGTCATCGAAAACGTCAGCATCACCGTCTCGGTCGACTACGACGACACCACCGTCGACGGCCTGAACGTCGTCGCCATCTCCAAGCTCCCCTCGCTCGTGCTGTCGGGACCGCGCGTCGCCGAGAACCGCTTCTTCTCCACCAACGAGCCCCACGAGGACGTGGTGTCCGGGCCGGCCGGGCCCGAGCTCATGCGCCGCCGCCCGCCCTACACCGTGGACCTGTCGTTCACGCTCACGGCAGCCTCGGACCGCACGGTCGAGCTCCTCAACCTCATGGCCGCGGTCGCGACGTTCCTGAACCGCAACCGCTGGGTCGAGCTGCCCCGCCATCCGGAAGACCCTGACGCCGGGGTCGCCCGCTGGGAGATGGACCCCGAGGGCGAGTTCCAGACCCGCCTCGACGGGCCCGACGACGTGCGCGTCTTCACCTGCGGCTTCGTCGTCCGCGGCTTCGACATCGACGAGGGGCTGCCCCTCGACGTCGGCAAGGCGGTCGCCGAGACCGAGCTCGAGACCGATGCCATCGCCCCGGGAGGTGCTCCGTGACCGTCACCCTGATCAACGCCACCCGGCGGATGAAGGTCCTCAACCTGCCGCACGAGAGCTACTGCGCGGCGCTCGGCACATGCGCCTGCGCGGACAACGGCGCGGGCCGCGTGGCCTCTTCGCTCACGCTCGCCGCGGGCGCGTGCGCCACGGGCCTCGACGACGCGGTGCTCGCGGTCCCCGACGTCATCACCGAGGTCCGGGCGGCCGAGCTGCGCGTGCGGCGCGAGGCCCCACCCCCGAAACCCAAGAATCGGTCCCGGAGGTCCCCGCGGCGCACCGGGCGCAAGAAGGCGAGGTAACCCATGGGCGGACAGCTTCTCTCTTCCAAGGTCGTCGTCGTCGAGGAGGAGCCCCGGGTGCGGGGCATCCCGGCGCTGCCGACCTCCGTCGCCGGCATGGTCGGCATCACCGAGCGCGGGCCCATCGACCAGGCGGTGTTCGTGACCTCCTTCGAGGAGTTCCAGGAGCGCTTCGGCGGCTTCACCCCGAACTCCGACCTAGCGCTCGCCGCCATGGGCTTCTTCGAGAACGGCGGCAGCCAGCTCTGGGTGGTCCGCACGGTCCACCACACCGACGTGGCCGACCCCGCGACCGCCACCGCCGTCCGGTCCTTTGGCTTCCTGACCACGCCGGGCGCGCCGACGCCCGCGCTCGTCGTGGGTGCCGCGGCCGAGCCCTTCCACCTCACCGACGGCGACCGCATCGTGCTCTCGGTCGGCGGCGGGCCCGACGAGCAGGCCACCTTCAACGGCTCGGCGGCCCAGGTCGCCGCCGGAGGCCCGGGTCCGTTCGCGCTGGCGGACGGCCAGACGCTCACGCTCCGCTTCGACGGCGGCGCCGAGCAGGTGGTCGTCTTCGCCGCCGCGTCCTTCGGGGACATCGGCGCCGCCACCGCCGACGAGCTCGCAGCAAGCATCAACGCCCAGATCGACGGCGGCAAGGCGCTGGTCCTCGCCGGCGTGCGGACCCTGGAGAGCGACACCGAGGGGACCTCGAGCCGGGTCGAGGTGACCGGCGGGACCGCCAACGCGGCCCTCGGCTTCCCGCCGGGCGCCGTCTCCGGCGCGGGCAACGTCGCGGACCTCACCGCGGTCACCGTGGCCGAGGTCAAGGCCGCCCTCGAAGCGGCCGTGCCGGCGGTGACCGTGGACGCGGGCCCGGGCGGCGTGGTCGAGATCCGCACCGTGGCCACGGGCGCGACCGCGAGCGTCCAGGTGCAGCCCGCCACCGCCGCGGCCTTCGGGCTCGACAACGACCCGCACGCCGGCAGCGACTCGGGCGCCGCGGGCGCCATACGCGTCGAGGGCAAGGACCCGGGAGCCTACGCCGACCAGGTGCAGGCCGAGGTCCGCGCCGCCACCTCGGGCGAGGCCACCGCCTTCGACCTCGCGATCATCGAAGACGGCGTCTACCGCGAGGCCTTCCCGAACCTCTCGATGGACCCGAGCCACGAGCGCTACGTCGAGCGCATCGTCAACGACGAGCGGCTCGGCTCCAACCTCGTGCGCGTCACCGACCAACTCCTGCCCGGCCAGCCGGTGCCCGCCCCGCAGACCGTGCAGCTCGCCGGCGGCAACGACGGGCTCGCCGGCCTCGACGACAACGACTTCGTCGGCTCCGAGACCGGGAAGACCGGCCTGCACGCCCTCGACCGGGTGCAGGACCTCTCGCTGCTGCTCGTGCCGGGGCGCGCCACCTCGGCGGTCCACAACGCCATGGTCAGCTACTGCGAGGTCGACCGCGACGGCACGGTCTTCGCCATCCTCGACCCGCCCGCCAATCAGAGCGCGACCGGGATCGTGACCTACGTGCAGACCACCGCGGCGCTGCTGAATCTCACCGAGTACGCCGCCATCTACTGGCCGCGCGTCAAGGTCCTCAACCCGGCCAAGAGCGTGTTCGGACCGGCCGACAAGATCGTGGTTCCGCCCTCGGGCATCATCGCCGGCGTCTTCGCCCGCACCGACTCGGCCCGCCCGGGCGGCGTCTACGACCCGCCGGCGGGCATCGACAGGGGCCAGATGTTCGGCGTGCTCGGCTTCGAGACCGACGAGGTCCTCGAGGAGGCCAAGCGCGACCTGGTCTACCCCAAGCGCATCAACCCGCTGACCACGGGCCCGGGCCTGCCGCGCTACATCGACGGCAGCCGCACGCTCAAGGGCGGCGGCAACTTCCCCTACGTCGCCGAGCGGCGCGGGGTGATCTTCATCGAGCGCAGCCTCAAGCAGGGGCTGCAGTTCGCCCGGCACAAGAACAACACCGAGGGCCTGCGCGCCCAGGTGCGCCGGACCATCACCGCGTTCCTGCTCACGCAGATGAACAACGGCGCCTTCCGCAGCCGCGAGCCGTCCAAGGCCTTCTTCGTGGACGTCTCCGACACGCTGAACACGCCCTCGGTCATCTTCGCCGGCAAGCTCATCGCCCGTGTCGGGCTCGCCACCAACAAGCCGGCCGAGTTCATCGTGTTGCGCATCAGCCAGGACACCCGGGCCCTCGAGGCCGAGCTCGCGGCCGCGGGCGCGTTAGGTAGGAGGACGACACCATGGCGGTCATCGGCAACCCCCGAAGCTTCCACAAGAAGTTCAAGTTTGTGTGCGAGATCGACGACGTCGGTCACGCCGGCTTCCAGAAGTGCAGCGAGCTCTCCGTCGAGGTGGCGAACGTCCAGTACTTCGAGGGCGGCTCGCTCATCCCGAACAAGAGTCCCGGCCGGCTGACGTTCTCCGACGTCACCCTCGAGCGCGGCGCCACCCAGGACCGGGACCTCTTCGACTGGTTCCAGGACGTGGCGATCACCTCCAGCGGCCTCGGCCTCACCGACGTGAACTACAAGCGCAACCTCGACATCGTCCAGCAGGACCGCGACGGCACCACGCTTCGCCGCTGGTCGCTATCCCGGGCGTGGCCCGTGAAGTTCGTCGCTGGCGACTGGGACAACGAGAGCGACGAGAACGTCATCGAGTCGGTGACGCTGACGTTCGATTTCTTTGAGCTCGTGCAGTAGCCAGCGCGGAGGAAGCTTACAGCCACCCGAGCGCTTCCCCGATCGGGAAGGCCAAGAAGGCGACCGCGAAGCCCACGGCGTACAGGCCCGTGGACATCCAGAGGACGACACGGCTGAAGCGCCCGGCCACATGGCAGGCGGTCTCGGCGCCGGCGCCGTCCGCCGGCACCTCGCAGGCGGCTCGCCGGTCCCATCGGAGCACGAGAACCCAGTTCGTCCCGATGAACAACCCGGCGACGAGGAACACCCACTCCTTGTTCTGGCTCAGGGGCGCCAGCCAGGGGAACGAGGACACCGCCCCCGCCACGACGGCGCCGAGCCCGAGGGTGACCAGGAGCGTCGGCAGTGCGCAGCACAGGAGCGTGCTCGTCGATGCGAACAGCGAGAGGATAGCGATGGCCTTGTCCTTCATCGACGTGCCTCAGTCGATGAGCCAGCGCACGCCCGCGAGCGCGGTCCAGTCGGGCGTGAGCTGATCCCCGGCCAGACTCGTCGCGCCGGGCACCGGCACTTGGAACGAAGCCTCGACGAGCACGGTGTCGTAGATGTACTGGAGGCCGGGAGACACGAAGAGGATGTGCCCTCCGGAGCTCGGATCTTCGACGTCGTTCGCGTAGGTGCTTCCCTGCCAGGCGCCGTTGAGCTCGAGCATGATGTTGAGCTGGTGGTCCGGGAAGCTGCGGAACACCCAGGGCAGCACCCGGAACGACGCCGCGACATCGTAGTTGAGCACGTCGCCCCGATCGACGCCGCCCCACTCCGGGTAGGCCGTGTAGCCGACGTCGGCGTTGAGACCGAAGCGCCGCCACAGCTTGGTTGCCACGAGGAGGACCGACGGGTTCACCGTGCCGGTACCGCGCTGCAGCGGCCGTGGAAGGCGACCGGTACCGTCGGCGATCCGCGTTGCGCCGGTCGGGAAGGTCAAGCCGAGCTTCCCCGCCACCCGGAAGGTCTCCTGGTGCTCGTCGTGATGGAAGAGGTTCACCTTGCCGAAGAGCATGAGGTCGCCGATCCCGAAGCCGGAGGAGCGCTCGGTGCCGTCGCTCATGCGCAGCGTCTTGGTCAGCAGCGGCAGGCCCAGGCCGAGGACCAGCCGGTTGTCGATGGCCTCGTAGGGCACCACGACCGGCACGACGAACGCGGTCATCTCCCCGCCTTCGCCCGAGCGGCGCATCACCCGGGCGAAGGAGCGCACCGCAGCCCCGTTGAGGCCGGTGGTGAACGCTGTCTCGCTCTGGATAGGCGGTCCGTTCGCGAGCGCAGGCCCGGGCAGCGCAAGGGCGACGACAGCGACGGCCGCCACCCACGGGGCTACCTTCCGGCGGGTCTCCCATCGCATCGCGCACCCTCGGATCTCGTCCTTCGGCCGGTCGTGCATGGCGCGCCTCGTCACAGCAGACGGTAGGAGCGCACGGTCACGTGCGTCCGCTCGCCGCGGGTCTGTGCGGTGCCCTCGACGCGCACCGACCGGCCGGAGGAGCCGACCTCATCGAGGAGCCGGTCCCGCTGCGCGCCGGCCGCGAGGACGAGACGCGCGCCCTCGCCGACGACCAGCAGGACATCGGAGCCGGACCGCTCGACCTGACCCCGTGCACGGAGCGTCGTCGTCCCCGGAGTGAACCCCGCGTCCCGCACCGCGGTCTGGAGCGCGTTCACCTCCGGCACGCGGCCCTGACGCACCGTGAAGTCGGCGCGCCCGTCGTCCACGTAGACGGTGACGTCCGCCACCCAGGCGAGGTCGCGGATCTTCGTCTGCAGCCCGCGAGCACAGAAGGGGCACGACAGGCCCCGCACCTCGATGCTGCCCGCGACCGCCGGCTCGCCGTCGTCGGCCCACGCCGGCGCGGCCGACCATGCGATGGCGAGCGCCAGCACCTCGAGCAGCATGAGCGCCAGCGGCTTCATGCCGGTCTGCCGGCTCTTGCGCCGTGTCGACGGACTGCTCATGCCGCGGCTCCCACACCCAGGGCGCGCAGCGCCGCCGCATCGACGCCGCCGCGCCGGTAGCAGTCGGCCAGCACGCCGTCGACGACCACGGCCGGCACGGCGCGGATCCCGTACTCGCGGGCCTTGTCGCGGCACTCGTCGGTCGCGCAACCCTCCCGCAGGTCGTGGACGACCACCTCGCAGCTCGGGCACGCCGTGTCGCGCACCGCCCGGACCGCCTCGTCGCAGCAGGGGCAGCCGGCGGTGAAGATCTCGATCGTTCGCTTGGCCATTTTTCTCTTCTCCTGTTCCACTGGTCTCGCCCGGCCGTCCATCGGCCGCGTTCACCAGGGTCTACGACGTCCCCGCGAGTCGGTTGTGCCCGCAGCCGGGGAGAAGAAGGCGCCGCGGCTGGGTGCAGATCAGGGGGAAGGCTGCCAGAGGTTGAATGCGTAGGTGACGCCCAGGAGCCCCACGAAGGGCATCCGGAGCTGCCCGCCCTCGGCGCGCACGGTCCAGGGCACCTTGGCGAGCAGGTGGACCGTCCAGTCGGCCGACGGAAGCCAGTACACGCCGGCCGCAGCGATGAGGTCCGTACGCCCGCTGTTGCGCGCAGGCTCGCCGGCCCAGGTTGCGGGCGTCTCGTGATAGATTTCCGGCTGTAGCAGGAAACGCCACGTTTCCAGTCCGAAGCCCGTATCGACGCCCAGGCCGCCGGTGATCTGTGTCGGGCCCTGGTACCCGAAGCGGTTTTCGTACAAGGGAGCGCGCACGTTCGCCCAGCTGGCGAGGCGAAATGCCTCGAAAGCGTACGACGCCTTGATCCCGACGATCGGGTCGACGGTGCCGTTGCCGAAGAACATGTGCTGGTTCTCGGCGGCCGAGCTCGAACGGGTTGGGCTCGGTCTTGCCCGTCGGCAAGGTTGCGCCCGCGCGCAGGTCGAGCGTCAGCCCCGTTCTGCCGTCCGGTGGCATGACGCGAAAGCGCCCGGAGAGGGCGAGGTCGCCGACCCCGAAGATGGTTTCGTCGCGGTGGTGAATGCTCTGGAACGCCGAGAGCACCTCGCCCTGCGCGTCGAGGAAGCTCGCATCGACGCCAATGAGGCGCACCGGGAGCAAGACTTCCGCCTCGAGCCAGTTGGTGAGGCCCAACGCCGCCGACAGATTCCAGTCCATCATGACGAAGTCGAGGGCGTGGGTGTGCGCCTGTTCTTCGTCTGGGATGCCTGGCTCGAACTGGTCCTCGTCCACGCCGTGCTCGGCATGCATGAACGTCGAGACCCAATGCAGGCTCAACCGGAGTCGGCCTGGCTGCAAGCTGAACAGGGTGCTCTGACCTCCGCCCGGGAGGTTCGGGTTGCTTCACCCGCTTCAGGCACCGCCTAGCGCCACGCCTGGAAATGCGAACGTCACGAGCGCGCCGACGAAGGCGCTCGTGACGAGCAGGGCGCTTCATTCTCGGCGACCCTTGTCGATCGCAGATCGGAGACGTTCGAGCTCCAGCCCGGAGACCCCCGCGACACGTTCGCCGTCCTTGCCGTAGACGATCACGTAGGGGAGGTTTGGCACCTCGGTGAGGTATTGCTTGGCGACGCCGGATCCCCAGTCGGCGACGTTGAGTTTGCGGAGCGCGACGTCCGAGCTCTCCCTCAGGATGGATAGCATCTCGCGGTCGACCTCTCGGCATGGGCCGCACCAGGTCGCATAGAAGTCGAACACCGTGACCTTGCCGCGCTCGACATGGCGCTCGATATCCACGGCGGCACCGTCACGAGAAATCCACCGCACGTCGAGCTCCGGCGGGAACTCGACGTCGGGCAAGTAACACCCCTTACCCTCACCGATCTCAGCTCCGTACCCGAGATCGGCGATCGCCTCGACGAGGAGCTCGGGCCGGGTGCGGGCCGGATCATAGCGAACCACGACCTCCGCGGTGTCCCGATCGAAGCTCACTTCTTCGACGCCGTCACGCCTCTTTAGCGCGCGCGCACCGAAGCGGCGCCACAGCTCTGGCATGCGATATCCTGCAGCGAGAGGGTCACCGTCTCGCTGGCGGGTGATGTCTGCTGCGTTGGTTGACCTGGTCCCGTATGCGCACACGCGGCGGTGAGAAGGCCAGCGAACGCCAGAGCCGCCCATTTCATTGGACCTCCGGAGCCTCGAGCGTGACATGAAAGGCCGGGGCTGCGCCTCTGTCGAGGCCCTCGAGCGCGGCGATCATCTGGTCGGGATCCGTCTTTGCTGGGTCGTACTGGACCCGCGCCACCCGATCGTCGATGGAAACCTCGGCGCTCACGACCCCCTCGATTCCCGTGAGACAACTCTTCGCTCCCTCAGCGCAGCCCTGGCAGACCATGCCCTCGATGTGCAAACGCGTCTCGACGAGCTGGCTGTGATCGGCAGCCGCCGCCACCTTCGACGTGTCGTCTGTTGCGCTCTCGGATTGGGCACTCGCAGGTGCCGGGTCCTTCTGGCACCCGGCGAGCGCGAGCACGAGCGGAAGTATGATGGAAGCGAGTCTCGTCATGGGGATTTCCTTTCGGGCTCAGCGCGCCCCTTCTGCTTGCTCCGATGGTTGCGGCACGCCGATCTGAACGAGCCGGGCGCGTCGCGGGCGCTTGAGCCACAGATTCCACAAGGACGACAACACGAGCAGGCCGACGCCGGCGTAGAGCACGATCGGCAGGTCCCAGATCAGGCGGCCGACCACGACGAGAGCAGAGCCCACGATGGCGCCGGCGAGCGGACCGATCCGGCGGTGGCTTCGGCTCGTCCAGGCGATGCTGGCGATGCCTACGACCAGGAAGACGGCGATGAGCGGGGCGAGCACGCTCTCGTTGAGGAGAAAGCCGAGACCGAGCGCCGACAACGTGCCCGCGTACGCGGCGATGCAGAACGGGCAGGTGAAGCTGGGCAATAGCGGGAGCACGGCGGCCGGCGCCACGGCCAGCGGACGCAGCCACCCGAACCGCCCGCGCCGGACCGGGCGCGTAGGCAAACTGGATTGCTCGGCTTTCGAAGCGCAGCACGGACGGACCGCGTCTGCCTGCGCGCCATCAGAAGGATTCAAATCGGAGCTGCTCATCGGAATTCATGTCTCCCTTCGAAGGCCGTGCAGCCGGATCTACGACAGGCTTCCGTTTCGGTTGCGGTCATGTCGCGGCGGCATGCCTCCGCTGATAGATCCAGTAGCCCGCGACGCCGCCCACGGTGGAGCCGACGACGGCGCCGCCGAGCCATGCGATGAGAGCGCCGGCCGTGAACGCGCTGCACTGGATGAAGATGGCCGGGGCGAGCAGGAAGAAGAACATCCCGCCGGCCACGAGCCCGCTCCTGAGCGCCGTGCCCTGTCGGCTCCCGGTCGCCATCGACAGCAGGAACAACGGAACCAGCGCGTATCCGGCGCCCACGACGAAGTAGACGCCCTGGAGCCCGAGCACGCCCAGGTGCTCATTCGCCCAGGAGCTGCGGTAGCAGAACTGGACGACGTTGGTCAGCGGCAACAGGTGATCGGCGACCATGAACAGGCCCGCCGCGCCGAGTCCGCTGGCCACCAGGCGCGGGACCCCCGCGCCGCCTTTGCGGTGGAGCAATAGCCAGAACGCGAGCACGAACATCGCCGCCCAGGCCACAGCGCCGGACGCCAAGGCCCACCCGGGTCGCTCCGCGAGATCGAACCGGAAGCCGAGCATGGCCAGGGACAGGGCGGCGGCCAGCAGGCCGAAGCCGAGCGCCAGGGGCAGCTCGACCCGGGATCGCGAGCGTCTCTCCAGCTCCGCGACGATCCGTCGATGCACCGGCGCGGCGACCGCATGGGGAACGGCGACGGGCTCGAGGTCGTCCAGGGTCCTCGCCGCGAAGGTGATGTCGTCCCACGCTTCGCGGCAGCCGGCGCAGCCCGCGAGATGCGCGGAGAGGTCGCCCGAGGGCTCGCCGGCGCGTCCGACGACGTCGAGCAGATCGCTCTCGGCCTGTGCGCAGGAGATCATCGCCCGCTCCCCTCGGCTTCGAGGATCCGGCGCAGCGCACGGTACCCGCGGAAGGCGCGCGACTTCACGGCCTCGACCTTGTCGTCGAGCGCCTCGGCGATCTCGGGGAACGAGAGCCCTTCCACCTTGTGCAGGACGATGACCTCGCGCTGCGAGTCCGGCAGCGCGGCCAGCGCTTCCTCGATTGAGCGCGTGCGTTCCCGTGCGAGAAGCTTCACCTCGGGTGTGTCGGTCGCCGCTCGCACTGCGGCGTCTTCCGGCGCGTCCCAGTGCACGTCTCCCGGCCGACGGTCCCTGCGCTTCAGCTCGTCCTTGCCGAGGTTCGATGCGATGCCGAAGACCCAGGTCGCGAAGGACCGCTCGGGGTCGTAGCGCTAGCGCGCGCGGTGGACGCGGAGGAATGTGCGCTGGAACAGGTCGGCAGCGAGGTCGCGGTCCCCGAAGCGGCGGACGAAGTAGCCGTACAGCCGGTTCCGGTAGCGCCCGAACAGGATCTCGAACGCTCGCGTATCCCCGGTCTGGTAGGCGGTCATCAAGACTTCGTCGCTCCACGCCTCGGAGACGGCCCGGCGCTCCTCGGCCTGGGGTACATACGACGACGCGTCCGGACGGTTGTGGGCGTCTGCGCGAATCGCGTCCAGGATCTGCTCCAGGTTGGGCACGCCAGTCGATGCGCCGTCGGTGCTCGGGTACAGCCGGCACGATGCCTCGCAGTCGGAAGGCTCGCCTCCCGCCACGTCGCGCCGGCCGACGAGCACCGTCGGCGAGCCGTAGCCGCGCGCGTGCTCCGGCGCATCCAACGCATCGAGACGCCACTCGCGCCAACGCGGCGGCAACCCGACCTGGCGCAGCGCGCGCCTGATCTGGGCACGGGCGGGCTCCGCGTTCGGGCAGTCGGGGGCGTAGAGAAGCTCGACCTCAGCCATTGTCGTCTCCCTCCGTCTCGAGCGCGTCGAGGATCGGACAGTCGCTCGTCGGCCCCGTCCCCTTGCAGGCGTCGGCGAGATCGAGGAGCGCATCCCGGATCCGCTCCAGCGTTGCGATCTTCTCCTCGACGTCGGCGACCTTCGCCAGCGCTCGCCGCTTCACCGCGCCGCACGTCGATCCCGGGTTCACGCGCAGGGCGAACAGCTCCCGGATCTCCTCCAGCGAGAAGCCGAGGTCCTTGGCGCGCTTGATGAAGTGCAGGCGCCGCACCGCGCTCTCGGAGTACTGGCGGTAGCCGGACGGGCGACGCTCCGGTTCGGGCAAGAGCCCCTCCTTCTCGTAGAAGCGGATCGTCTGCACGCCGACCCCGGCCTGCTGGGCGACCTGGCCGATGCTGAGGGACTCCATGGGCTACCTCCGGCTCACGAGAACAAGCCTATAGTCTAAAGTAGGGTACGGAGTCAACCCCGATCGTTACGCGACTATTCCCGGGCTCGTCGGCAGATGGCTCGTGTCCCCATCCCGGCCGCCCGAGGCTTTGCCCTCCTGAGAGACCGCCTACTCGAGGAGGTGCACGCCGATGTCCGAGATCATCACCTGCCCGTCGGGGCTCACGGGCCGCATCCGCGGGATGAAGGTCCGCGAGGAGCGCATCCTCGCCGACCGCAAGCTGGCCAAGGCCGGGGGCCAGGTGGACGAGCTCCTGGCCTCGTGCTGGGAGGAGACCGTCGACGCAGGGCCCTACGACTTCGGGGACAAGGAGATCGACTGGGGCAAGGTGCTCCAGGGCGACCGCTTCTACGCGCTCCTGCAGATCCGAGCCCTGACCTACGGGCCCGAGTACGCCTTTGCGGTCACCTGCCAGAGCGACGGCTGCCGGGCACGCATCGAGTGGGAGCTCGACCTGCGGGACCTGCCGTGCCGGCCGCTGTCCGAGGAGAGCCGCGCGGCCTTCACGGGCGGAAACCGCTTCGAGACGGTGCTGCCCGACGCGGGCAAGCGGGTGTGGTTTCGCCTCCTGACCGGGGCCGACGAGCGCAAGCTGCCGCAGCTCCGGCGTAGCGCCGGGGACCAGCTGCTCTCGGCCATGCTCGCCTTCCGGGTCAGCGAGATCGAGGGCGTGGAGGCGCGCGAGCGGCGCAAGGTCATCGAGGAGCTGACCATGCGCGACGCCGACTTCCTGGTCGACGAGTTCGATCGGGTGGACTGCGGCGTGGACACGACCATCGAGATCGAGTGCCCGGAGTGCTTCGCCACCCAGGAGGTCGACCTCCCTTTCGACCGGACCTTCTTCATGCCGGGCAAGGAGAGGACGGCGAGGCGCCGGGACCGCAGCACCTCTTTCCCCGGGTAGACCTCGATGCGTGGCGGGAAGGCATCTTCCAGGTGTGCTGGCGGCAGCACGGCGGCTCGGGGCTGGGGGTGAGCATGGCCGAGGTCCTGGAGATGGCGACCTGCGACCGCGACTGGTTCCTCGAGCGCATCGGGCAGCAGCGGAGCCGCGAGGCCAAGGAAATCGAGAAAGCCGGACGGTCTTCTCGGCGAGGGGGTCGGTAGGCGGTGGCACTCAACAACCTCGGTCTCGGCTTCGTGTTCACCGCCCGCGACCTCGCCTCGGCGAAGATGGCTCGCCTCGAGCACCGCTTCACGAGCCTCGACGAGCGGGTGACCGGCGGCACCGACCGGATGACCGCCGCGTTCCGCCAGCTCGGGATCGGGCTCGCGGTGTTCACTGCCGGGGCGGCCGCGGTCGCCGGGGCGCTGTCTCTCGCCAACGCCGCGGGACGCTTCGAACAGGGGCTCGCCGCGGTCGGGGCGGTGACGCGGGCGACGACCCGTGAGCTCCAGATGCTCCGCGAGGCCGCGATCAACGCCGGCATCGAGACGCAGTTCTCACCGACCGAGGCCATCGAGGGGCTGACGTCGCTGGCAACGGCGGGGCAGACCGCCGAGCAAGCGACCCGGACGCTCATCCCCGTGCTGGACCTCGCCGCGGGCTCGCTCGGCCAGCTCGGCGTGGCGCAGGCGGCCGAGGCGGTCGTGGGCACGCTCAACGCCTACGGGCTTGTGGCCGACCGCGCCGCGGGCGTCACCGACAAGCTGCTGCGCATCACCCAGCTCACCAACTTCCAGACCCGCGACTTCGAGGCGGGCCTGGCCAAGGCCGCCGCGACCGGCGGCGTGTTCAACCAGAGCCTCGACGACGTGCTCATCACCATGGGCCTGCTGCGCAACCGGAACATCGACGCCTCGAGCGCGGCCACGGCGTTCCGGGAGGCCACCCGCCGGGTCGGCGCCGACACCCGGGCGCAGCAGGCGATCCTCGGAGCGGGCGTGCAGGTCTTCGATCAGGCCACCGGGCGCATGCGCTCGATGGTCGACATCATGAGCGAGTTCGCCGACGCCACGCGGGCCATGAGCGAGGAGGAGCGCAACCGCCGCGTGGTGCAGGCCTTCGGCGCCCGGGGGCTCCTCGCCTTCAACGCCGTCATGAACGCGAGCTTCACCACCCTGCGGGACGGCCGCGAGGTGACGCTGCGGGGCGCCGAGGCCATCGCGGCGCTGCGGACCGAGATGGAAGGGGCAGAAGGGACGGCGGGCCGCTTCCGCGAGCAGCTCCTCGACACCTTCGAGGGGCAGAAGACGCTGCTCAAGGGGACGCTCCAGACCTTCGCGGTGGTGCTCGGCGAACCCTTCGCCCAGGTCTTCAAGCCCATCGTCCGGGCCGTGGTCGAGACGCTCAACTTCCTGCTTAGGGCCTTCCAGGCGATCCCGGCTCCCATCAAGAAGATCTTCGCCGGGCTGGTGCTCGCCGCCGGCAGCTTCCTGATGCTGGTCGGCGGGGTCATCGCCGCCAAGGCGGCCATCGCGCTGCTCGTCATCGCCTTCAAGGCGCTGGGCATCACCATCGGCGGGATCCTGGCCACGCTCCTGCCGGCGATCCTCATCGTCGCCGTCCTGGGTGCCGTGGTCGCCGGCTTCGTCGTGGCCTTCCGCCGCAACGTCGGCGGCATCGCCGACTTCGCCCGGCGCATGTGGGAGCGGGTGACGCTGTTCTTCCGGGGCCTCAAGCAGCTCTTCGAGCAGGGCGGCTTCAGCGGGGCGGTGCGCGAGGAGCTGAACCGCGCCGAGAACCAGGGGCTCAAGCGCTTCCTCATCTCCGTGTTCCAGATCGTCCACCGCATCCAGCAGATCTGGGAAGGCTTCAAGGACGGCTTCACGAGCACCATCGAGGCGGCGCGCCCGGTCTTCGAGGACCTGGTGGACGCCTTCTCGGAGCTGCAGCAGGAGATCGGCGCCATCTTCAGCGGGGTCGCGGGCGGGGCCGCGTCGCTGCCGAGCTCCGAGTTCCGCAGCTTCGGCCAGGTCGTGGGATCGGCCATCGCCACGGTGGTCAAGTGGTTCGCCAAGCTCTGGGCGATCAACCTCCGGGTGACGGGCGGCATCATCGCGGGCTTCCGCTCGATGATGGAGTTCATCCGGCCGGCCTTCCAGGTCGTGGCCGAGGCCATCGACCAGCTCCGCGCGGCCTGGCGCCAGCTCACCGGCACTACCAACGAC
>Ga0114931_10006364_pt1 | contig 14534 bp, 13 predicted proteins | sample 2SBtaG_FD_89579 | JGI IMG/M metagenome (GOLD analysis project Ga0114931, IMG submission 89579) | Deep subsurface microbial communities from Kolumbo volcano to uncover new lineages of life (NeLLi) - 2SBTROV14_V59a metaG | ecosystem: Environmental > Aquatic > Marine > Volcanic | place: Kolumbo...
CACGAGCGCGCCGTGCGCACGGCGCAGTCGCGAAACATCGACCCCGGCTCGTTTGGCCCGCGCCAGAATGCCCTCGGCCTGAAGCTCCCACTCGTCCGCGTCGATCGAGTGCGGCAGCACCGCCGTCGCGGACAGCACGCCGAGCGCTCGCAAGGCCGCGTCGCGATGTGCGCCGGCGGCGAGAGCTTTTCGGGCAAGCACGAGATCAAGCTTAATTCGCGAGACGGCGACCTCCGCCCGCGCCCGGCGTTCGGCCGCGGAGAGATCGGCATTCTGTGGACGCGCTGCGCCGCGCTGCGCCGCGACCTGGTTCAGCAATGAATGGTCCACTTGCGCCGCTGCAAGCCCGTACGTCAGGCACGCCGCCATCATCGCGAGCAGGGGAATCATCTTCATGGAACTTGCTCCTCGTACCAGTTACGCCAGGCTTTTGGATCAAAGCCGAAATTGACCCCGGTGATTGTCTTGAGCGCTTCGAGCACCTCGGTGCGGAAGACCGTCACCGTGCGGCGTTCGAGCGTTGTATCGACCGACAGCGTCGTCCCGGAGCGCGCCACGCCGATCACCGGCGTGTGCGCGACGGCCCCCGCCGCGCCGATCACGACCGATGTAGGTGCGCTGAACGTGCGGGAATAGCCGCCGAAGTACGTCCTGACCGGCGTCTCGACGAGCTTCTTGCGTGAGACCTGCAACGAGTCGATCAGATCCGGGATCGACTGCGACGCCTTCAGTTTTTCGAGTCCAATCGCGGCACGTCGAACGAGCGACTCGTTGGCGCGTGATAGTGCCGCTCGAAACTGGGTGACGACGCGCGGGTCGCCGCGGCGGAGCAGCGCCGCCAGGGCGCGCGAGCGAATTCCATCGCTGCGGTCCGATAGCGCCAGCGCCGCCAGGTTCATGGTCGACTCGTCCTGTGGGAACCCGGCCAGACTCTCGACCAGCGCTTTGCGCGCGGCGAGCTTGCCGTCGCTCAGCACGCGCGCCAGCGGCAGGATCGCAAGCGGGTCACGGATCTCGCGAATGCGCGTGCGTCCCTTCGAGACGAGGCGCTCGACCGACGTGTCGAGCAGATTCGTCCGGATCGCGCGGACTCGCCGCGTCCACTGCGCCTGAATCGCCGCGACCAGCTTTTCGGCCTCTTCCGGCGTGGTGGGCGCTTGATTCGCGCGACGTTTCGCCGCGCTCGCCCCGCCGGGCGCAGCCGCGCGCGTTGGCTGCTCGATGACGGTCCGCCCTTCGACCCACAATCCGCCGACGCGTACGAAACCGAGCGCCTCGCGGGCGGGCGCGTACGAGGGATTCAGCTCGAGCGCCCGCTTCATATGCTCTCGGCTTCGGGCCGCGAGGCCGCGCTCTGAGCACCAGGTCGCGAGTTGATAGTGGTCCGCGGGCTTGTCGGCGAGCTGCGCGTTGCGCGCGTCGTATTCGGTGAACAGTGACGGCGTGGACTCGATTCTGTCGATTGCATCGCGCGGGACCGACACGGTTCCGACGACCGAGCGCAGCGTGATCGATTGCTCGGACTGCGCGACCACGTCGCCTTCGACTGTGCCGCCTGTGTTCAGATAGAGAATATCGCCGCGAACCACGGGCGCAAGAACCGCGAGCGCGGCCAAGGTCCAAGCCGCGACCGGACCCTGCCTTGAAGCGGGCCAGAGAGCATTCCCACCGCGTTTCATGCGGTCCACCTTGTTGCCCCCACTGCGCTCGCGCCAGTTAAAGTATATCGAGCGCCGCGTGTGTCCCGCAAACGAAATATCGGCAATCCGCGGCGCAGACCGAGGCAACCGTATGCGCGCAAGGCACTTATCACGCGCGGCGCCGAGACGGATTCTCAATTCGTATGCGCATCAATCCGAGCTGTCGGTCCTCCGTCAACCTTTGTTTGATGTGTGGGTGTGCCACTGCTCTCGAGCAGTGCGAAGCCCGGAGAAACGGACGGGCTATCACTTCTCAAGAGCAGTGGCACACGGCCCAACGCCTCTCACTTGCCGGCGTCCGCGGATTCCGATGCCCCCCCGTTGCGATTGGCCCGCTGAATTGCCTAGAATCCGGGTCGAGCCAGTTCCTGCGGAGCCTCTCGGATGCAAACGCTCCTCATCGCAGCCGGTACGCTCGTTGCGTATCTGATCGCGTACTTCACGTACGGGCGCTGGCTGAGCCGAAAGATTTTCCGCATCGACGCAAGCGCGACCTGCCCCAGCGTCGAGATCAACGACGGACGCGACTACGTGCCCACCAGTCGCGGCATCGTCTTCGGCCACCACTTCACGAGCATCGCGGGCACCGGGCCGATCGTCGGGCCGGCGATCGCCGTGTTCTGGGGCTGGCTGCCGGCGCTGTTGTGGGTGCTCGTCGGCAGCATCTTCATCGGCGCGGTACACGATTTCGGCGCGCTCGTCGTCAGCTTGCGCAGCCGCGGGCAGACCGTCGGCGACATTGCCGGTCGCATGATCAATCCGCGGGCCCGCGTGATGTTTCTGGTGATCCTGTTCCTGGCGCTGATGGTCGTGATCGGGATCTTCGGCCTGGTGATCGCGACCATCTTCGCAACCTATCCCGGTTCGGTCTTCCCACTTTGGATCCAAATCCCGATCGCCGTCGCGGTCGGCTATCTCGTGTACAAGCGCGGCGGGAACGCCGTCGTGCTCGGGTTGATCGCGCTGGTGGTGATGGTGGCGACGATCTGGATCGGTTCGTATCTTCTGCCGATCGACCTGACGCGAGCGCCGCTGCATCTGGCGGCGAATGGTGCGGCGGCAACAGGCGTGGCGAGCTATGCCAACGCCGTCGTGGTCTGGACGGTTCTGCTGCTGGTGTATTGCTTCATCGCATCGGTGCTGCCGGTCTGGACGCTGCTACAGCCGCGGGATTACATCAACAGCAGGCTGCTGGTGTTCGCACTGGGCGCATTGTTCATCGGGTTGATGGTTGCGCCGTTCGTGGGCGATGGGATCGCGTTCGTCGCGCCGAGCATCAACCGGCATCCGCCGGCGGACGCGCCGACGATCTGGCCGTTCCTGTTCATCACGATCGCCTGCGGCGCGGTGAGCGGGTTTCACTGCCTGGTGTCGAGCGGGACGAGCAGCAAGCAGCTCAAGAACGAGCGCGACGCGCAGTTCGTCGGCTACGGCTCGATGTTGCTCGAAGGCGGGTTGGCGGTGGTTGTGATCCTCGCTTGCACAGCCGGGCTGGGAAAGGGCATCTACAACTTCGACCCGCAGGCCGCGCGCTATGTTCAGGCGCTGGCGGCGGACGGCGCGCCGATCGTCGGCGAGCACGCGTGGGAGCGCTACTATGGCGGGGGAAGCTGGGCCGGTATGACGCTGTCGCGCAAGGTCGGCGGATTCGTCGAGGGCGGCGCGAACGTGCTGCGCATCATCGGCGTGCCGGTCACGTTCGGCATCGGTTTGATGGCGGTGCTGGTGGCCTGCTTCGCCGCGACAACGCTGGACACCGCTACGCGGTTGCAACGCTACATCATTACCGAACTGGCAAGCGCGGTTCGTCTGAAGTGGCTGACCAACAAGTATGTCGCGACGACCGTCGCCGTCGTCACAGGCGGCGCGATCGCGATGATTCCGGGCAAACTCGGCCCGGGCAGCGGCGGGTTGATCCTCTGGCCGATCTTCGGCGCGACCAACCAGCTCCTGGCGGGGCTGTCGTTCCTGGTGATCGCGTTCTACCTCGTGCGGCACAACCGCCCGGTCTGGTTCCTCGTTCCCGCGATGATCCTGATGATCATTCTGCCGAATTGGGCGATGTATTATCAACTCCAGGACTGGTGGCAGTCCGGGCGCTGGGTTCTGGTTCTGATCGGCGCGACGGTGACCGTGCTCGAAATCTGGATGATCGGCGAGGCGCTGCTGATGTGGTCGCGAGCCCGCGGCGTCGCGCCTGAGCCGTTGCCGCCGCTGCAACCGGCCACCGCCGGCCCCGGAGGCCCGAATTGCTGAGCGGCGTTCGCGGCGAAATTGCCTTGTTCTTGTTGGGCGCCCGATCCCATAGCCCCGATTGGGATGGGGGGACGTCAGGCGGTCACAACTCCGTCCCGAGCCCCGAGCTTCGCTACAGGATAGGGCGCCCGCCGCTGCGCGGGGGCATATTCCCCAGGAAAGGCGGATGAGCCCCTTTTTCTTGCAATCACACAGCCGCCCGTATCGTCTACACTATTGAATCGCCCTGGGGCGAACGACGCAGGTGCCGCGGGGGCGTGTTTCGCGATTCGCATCGTCGCGAGCCGCGGGTTGAACCCGACGAACGGAAGCGCGATGAGCGATCCGGCCGTGGATCTGGATGAATTGGTACAGCGCGGCTATAGGTTTGCGCTGACGCTGACGCATGACGAGGCGCGCGCCGACGATCTGGTGCAGGACGCTTGGCACAAGATTTTGCGAGTGGATGGGCCATGGACGATCGGATATCTGTTTACGACGATTCGGAACAGCTTCATCGATCACTGTCGCCGCACCAAACGCGTGGCGTTCGAGAGTTTTGGGAACCAGCACGATCCGCACGGTGAAGAATGCGGTGCGCTTGCGGATGATGACGACGTATTTCAGATTAGCAATGGGACGCTCGAGGCGGCATTGTGTCGGCTTCGTCCCGAGGAACGGGCGGCATTGTACCTCGCCGCGGTTGAGGACTACACCGCTCAACAAATCGCGGACCTATTCGGCAGCCCGCGCGGGACGATTCTGAGCCTGATCCACCGCGCCAAGGGAAAACTGAGAGAGAACCTGCGAGTCAGGACAGGAACGACGGCGTGAGAGCAAAAGGATTACGCGAACATCTCAGCGAGCACTACGCGGGCAAGACGCTCCCCGCCGCCACCGTGGCGCGGCTCACAAGCCTGGTGAGTGTACCCGCTACGGCATCGCCGGTGCAGCGGATTCGTTTTCCGGCGCGGCCTCGGCGGCTGGCGTATGGGTTGGCGGCGTGTGTCGCGGCGCTCGCGCTGGGGAACGCATACTTTGTCGTCGAGAATCGCGGCCTGCGGTCGCGTGTCGCCGAGCTGTCGCATGATCTTGTGTCCGCGCGTGGCGAATTGACGGCTCAGATGAATGGGCACAACTTTGAGCCTGAACCGACGTCGGGAGTGCCGGATTCGCCTGCGAAGGGGGGCGCGAATCTCGTCGCGATGCGCGTCTGTGCGAACTGGTGTCAGAACTGCGCGGTCATTCAGCCTATGTTTCAACGGTTAGAGCAGAAGTACGACGGTCGGTCCATCCGCTTCGTTGACTTGAACATCAGCAACGACGCAACGCGGCGGCAATGTTCACAGACATTGGGACTGGACTGTGGCGAATGGATGATTCAGCAGTGCGATGCCGCCGGCACGATTCTGCTGTTCGACTGTGAGGGTCATCGATTGCTGGCGAGCCTGAGCGACGCGGACCAACTTCCGCGACTGGAGCAGGTGCTCGACGCCGCACTCGATAAGAAGAACCCCTAGAAACGCGCGATCGGGAAGCGCACAGATTCTTCGGAAGTATTCGCGGAGTGTTTTCGCGAAATGAATAGTTTCCAGAGTCCCCGTACATAGGAGAACGGATTCATGACGAACGCATTGAGAACCCTGAGCATCGGCCTCGTGACGGTCGTGGTCGCCGCGGCCGCTTACGCCGACTGCACGTGCAAGACGAGCGCCAAGAAGGACGGCTGGTGTACCGATTGCAAGGTCGGTTTTGTCGACGGCGTCAAGATCAAGAGTCGCAAGCTGTACGACGCGCTGCAAGGCGAGTTGGTCAGCGCCGACAAGACTTCGTGTTCCGGCTGCAAGGCCGCCGCCGCCAAGGCCGCGACGTCCAAGCTCACGTCGGCCAAACTCGCCTCGGACAAGGGCGCAACGTGCTGCGGCAAGACTTTCGTGGGCAAGAAGTCGTATCGCTCGCCCGTTGCGGCGATCCTCGCCAGCGGTCATCCGGTCGACATGGCCAAGATCGCCGAGTCGAAGTGTGAAGGCTGCAAGGCCGCCGCCAAGAACAACGGGTTCTGCAAGGACTGTGGTGTGGGCATCGTCGCCGGCAGGCTTTACAAGGGTAAGGAAAACTTCGCCAAAGCGCAGCAGGCCTACGCCACGCTCGTCAAAGCCTCGAAGGCCGTCGATGTGTGCGAAGGCTGCGCCGTCGCGATGGTCACCGATAGCAAATGCGAGTCGTGCAAAGTCTCGTTCAAAGACGGGAAGATGATCAAGTAGCGTTCACTCGCTGCTCGATCGAAATCAAAAATCCACTCGTAAGAGCCGGTCCCCGCTCGGGGCCGGCTCTTTCGCTGCGCCCTGCGCGGAAAGCGCGGAGCCGCTTAGCTTGATAAACGCGCCACGTGCGCCCGGGCCGCGCGGATGACCTGCTCGACAGCGTTCGGAATGTTGCCATCCAGAATCGCGCCCGCGGCCTGCTCGTGTCCGCCGCCGTGGAATTGCTGCGCCAGTTCGAGCACGGGCCAGCCGCGTTCGCCGCGAAAGTTCATGCGGATCTTTCCGCGGTTTGCCTCGGTGAACAGGATCGCGACGCGGACGCCTTCGATGCTGCGGACGACCTCGACCTGGGCGTCGATGTCGTTGGGCTTGCAGCCGGCGGTGCGGATCTCGTCGAAGTCGGCGCTGCTCCACGCCAGCTTGCCGTCGTCGCTGACCTGCGTATTGGCGTAGATGACCTTGAGCAACTCGAACTCGTTGCGGCTCTGCCCGCGGCACAATCGTTCGCACGTGTCGATGATATCGGCCCCGGCATCGGCGAGTTGGTGCGCGACCTCGAGGCTGCGCCCGGTCGTGTTGCTCAGCGAGAAGCCCTGTGTGTCGCTGTGGATGCCGGCGTAAACAAGCGTCGCGATGTCGGGTGTGACGTCGCAGCCGAGTGCGCCAATCAGCTCGTAGATCATCTCGCACGCGCTGCTCCGCTGCCCCTCGATCCAATTCCACTTGCCGAAGCGCGTGTTCGATTCGTGGTGGTCGACGTTGAGCACCGCCGCGCCGGGCAGCGCTTCGAGCTTGCCGTCGACGTTGACGCGCTTTTCCTTGGCGGTGTCCATGACGAGCGCCAGATCGCAGGCTGCCAACTCATCCTTTGTGCCCGCATTCCAGCCCGCCAGATCGACCAGGAATTGAAGCTTGCGGGCAACACTGCCATCGGGCATCGACGCGACGGGCCGCTTGCCCATTTTCTTGAGCGCAAGGTGCATTGCGCCAATCACACCGATGCAGTCGGCGTCGGGTGTGACATGCCCAATCAGCGCGATCCGCTCGGCATTGCGAATCGCGTCGCAGGCATCGGTCGGTGCTGAGAGAATCGCCACATCGTCGGTTTTTTTCATCGAGGACTTGACTCCTGTGAGTTGATGGTGCGGCGGCGTTTCAGGCAAAGAAATCGCGGACTCGGCAGCGGAAACCGGGTAGCAGCTTGGCGTCAGATGCTGTCGCCGCCGCCTCGAGGATTTGCGGTTCGTCGTCGGGGCGGAACACGTGCAAGCGCTTGGTCTTGGGGTCGAGCACCCACACGCAGCCCACGCCCATGCGCAGGTATTCAGCCGCCTTTTCGACCATTTGCCGCCAACCCTGACCTTTCCCGACGATTTCGACGACCAATTCGGGTGCCGTGATCGCGAACCCCGCGGGAGTTTCGCTGCGCGGCAGGCGCTTGAACGAGAAATACGCCACGTCCGCTCCGCGGACGGTGTCGGGTTTCCTCTCAGTGACAATGCCGGCCTCGTTCGTCAAGACGCGGCCGCTTCGCTTCTTGCGCGCCCACGTTCCGAGCAGAATGGCTACGTTTGCGGAGATAGCGCTGTGCGAAAACGATCCGGGAGACAATGCGACAACCTCCCCGCGGATCAACTCACACGGCCCGCGCCGCGCCGCGGTCCGCCCGAACTCGGCAGCCGAAATACGTGTCTTGACAACCAATCGTTTCTCTCCGCCCTTTCGAGTCTAGCAGGGCAAAATGCCAAATACCAAGCGACCTTCGCGGCAATCGCGGAGATTCGACGAGAGCCTTCCACCGAAGGTTTACCCCTTCATCGACGCGATCAAAATGTCCGCAATTTCCGGCCGTGTGAACTCCACGGGCGGGCGCTCGCCTTTGCTGAGCATCTCACGCACCTTTGTCCCCGACAGGAATACGCGGTCTTCCTTGCCGCTGTTGGTCGTCTTGTCGCTGGCCATCGCGCCGGACTTCTTGCACCAGAAGCTGTGCTCGAACTTCAGCGGCGTGATGCCCATTTCCGCCGGCTCGAAGTTCTCAAAAATCCGCTGCGCATCATACGTGCCGTAGTAGTCGCCCACGCCGGCGTGGTCGCGGCCGACGATGAAGTGCGTGCAGCCGTAATTCTTGCGAACCAGCGCGTGCAGAATCGCCTCGCGCGGGCCGGCGTAGCGCATGGCGGCGGGCCAGACGCTCAGGAACGTGCTCTTGGCGCTGTAATAGTTCGCCAGCAAGACCTCGTAACACTTCATCCGCACGTCGGCGGGAATGTCGCCGGCCTTGGTCTGGCCGACGAGTGGGTGGACCATCAGCCCGTCGCAAATCTCGAGTGCGCACTTGGTGATGTATTCGTGAGCGCGGTGGATCGGGTTGCGCGTCTGAAACGCCACCACTGTCCGCCAGCCTTTCTCCGAAAATGCCGCACGCGTCTGCGCCGGCGTGCGGCGATAGTCGCCGAACTCCGGCTCGTGCCGCGGCGTGAGCACCTCGAGCGGCCCCGAGAGACAGACGTCGCCTTGGGCGTACACGACCGCCACACCCGGGTGCGCGTCGTCGCTCGTGCCGTACGCTTTCTCGGCTTCCAGCTTCTTGTCGTGTACGTATTTCTCCGCGACGGTCAGGACGGCCAATGTTCGATCCTGACTGTCGGTGAGCGCCACGGGTTGACCGAGTTCGATCTTGTCCGCAAAACCGCTCGCGACCGAGCACGTGATCGGCATCGGCCAGGGAACGCCGCTCGCCAGGCGCATCTTGTCGCAAACGCCACGAAAATCCGCATCATTCATGAACGTGGACAGCGGGCTCATCGCGCCGACCGCCAGCAGTTCCAAGTCGCACTGCTCGCGGTCCGGCAGCTTGACCCGCGGCAAACTCGCCGCCGACGCCTCGAGTTCGGCGCGTCGCGCCCCGTCCACCACCAGATTTACCAACGCACCGCCGTGCGGCGAGATCAATCCTTTGTCGCTCATCGACCTGTTCTCCCATGCTCCAAGTGTGTTCGCGGGTCGGATCAAAGACCCGCCACTATAGAGCATCGGCCGCGAAAACGAAATGCACCCGTGTGCCAGGGGCCCGCCACTTTGAGTGCGTGGCACAATCTGCGGATTGGGTTTGCCCCGGAAAAGTAGCGTCCGCCCCTCGTGGCGGACGTATTCGCGGCCTGCGCCGTCGCCATTCTACGTCGCCCACGGGGGGACGACGCTACGGAGCGGCCTTGCAGACCGCGGATTCTGTCACGCACCCGGCACGCAGGCACGAAGCGGACGTTCCCACCTTCCCACCTTCCCACCTTCTCACGTTCCCACCTTCCCACCCCCCTGGTTCTCTCTTTTCTTGCGCATGAATTGAAGAGTACAGGTGTCTGCGCGGGCGGCGTGCGCCCGCACGAAGGGGCGTCGCATGGATTCAGCGAAATCCAAACCGTTACAGGACCATGCGTATTCGGTCTCCGCCGAGGCGGCATGGGGCCTGGTCGTCGCGCTCGTGTTCGCCGTTGCCGAGCCGCATGTGCGTTACGCGTTTTCCAGCGAGCCGCTGCAACTCTCGCAGTTGGCGCGGGCGGTGTTCGCGAACGCGGCGCTGCTGGGTTTGCCGGGGCTGGCGGCGGCGTGGATCCTGGCCGCGGCGAGCCAGACATTGTCCCGGGGCAGGCGGCGAATGCGCCTGTCGAGCGTCGTCGGAGTCCCGGCCGGGCTGGTCGCTGCGTGGTGCGTGTTCCAAAGCGACGCGGCCGGATTCGTACACGCCCGGCCGATGATCGCGTTGGCATGCGCGCTGCTCAGCGGCGTGAGCGTCACGCTGTTCATCCGACGCCGACGGAACGGCGTATCATACGCACCGTCCGGCGGGGTACGCACTACCGCGATCGCCGCCTGCGTGATCGGCACGGTCGCTTTCGGCGTCGCGATCCGACGGACTGCCGAACACGCCATGGAATGGGCCGCGGCCCCGCCGTCGCAGCGTGCCGCGGCCGGCGATGATGCTCCCAACATTCTGCTCGTCGTGATCGACACGCTGCGAGCGGATCGTGTCGGCGTCCACAACGGTAAGACCCTGACGCCGAACCTCGATCGGCTCGCCGAATCCTCCGTCGTCTTTACCGACGCGATCAGCACCGCGCCGTGGACGCTACCCTCGCACGCCAGTCTCTTCACCGGGCTGTACCCCGACAAGCACGGCGTGAGTTGGGGGCATTACAAACTCGAATCCGGACCGGCGACGTTGGCCGAGCTGCTGCTGCGGCGCGGCTACGAGACGTTCGGCGTTTCCAACAACTGGCTGCTGAGCCGGCGGAACGGGTTCGACCGCGGCTTTGACGACTGGGTTGAAACGAGCAATGACGCGTGGATCGCGCAATGGCGTCTGGCGCTGCAATGCGGCGCGGTGCGTCTTGCCGCACGCGCCGTCGGGCTCGCAGCGGACGCGGGCTTCGACGCCGGATCGGCGTGGACGAATTGGCTGCTGCGAAAACGCATGACGCGCGGCGGCGATCGCGGGCGACCGTTCTTCGCATTCGTCAATTACTTTGAGCCGCACGATCCGTATTATCCGCCGCCGCGCTTCGCCGCCGCGACGATGACCGATTCACAACGCGCCGCCGCCGCACGAATCCCGCAAAGTTACGAGTTGCTCGCCGAGCAGGCCTGCGGCAGCGCGGATGTGTATTCCGCCGACCAGATCAAACTGCTGAGCAAGCTGTACGACGCCGAAGTCGCGTATCAGGACGAAGCGGTCGGGGGTCTCTTGTCGCGGCTGAAAGCGAGCGGCCTGTTCGAGAACACGTGGATCGTCGTGATGGCCGATCATGGAGAACTGTTCGGCGAACAGGGCATGCTTTATCACACCGCCGGCTCGAACTACGAGCTGCTGCACGTCCCGCTGATCGTTCGTCCGCCGGGCGGCGCGCGCGCGCGGCGGAGCGATGTCGCCGCCCAGCCCGTCGACGTATTCGCGACGCTCGCGTCCGCCGGGGGTGCGGCACTGCCGAGCGGGGTCCGACACGCGCACCGTCTGCCGCTCAATGCGAATGATTCGTTTCCGCGCCAGTACGCCGTCGCACTGACGCACGGCGCGTCGATCGCCGGGCTCTCGATCGCTCAGCGACACAACATGCAGGCCGACTACACACGCTGGATGACATGGGTGACGAGCGTCTGCGGCGACGGCAAGCTGCTCGAACTGACCCGCGCCGGGCCGCGCGGCTTTTACGATATCCACGATGACCCCGCGATGAATGAAAACCTGATCGATCGATCGCCGATCGAGGCCGATCGAGTTTCCGGTTGGCTCGAACACTGGGCCGCGGACGCGTCATCGCTGGCGTGGCAACGCAAGAGCAAGGGAGGAGAGCTGCCATGAAAGTTGAAGGAAAATGCCTCGCCGCGGGGCCGGCATTGTTCGCGCTGATCTGCGTACTCGGTCCGGGCGTGAGCGAGGCACAGGCGTACATCGATCCTGGAACGACGACGCTGCTGCTCTCGCCGGGCGTGCTGCTGGGCGTGCTCTACGCCGGCATCGGCATCTGCTGTCTCCAGTTCAAGCGCGGCTTCGGCTGGGTGACCGGCAAGTTGCTCTTCTGGCGGCGCGCCGAACAACCCGATCCGCCCGAATCACCCGCGGATGCCGCGGAGCATTGCGCGGACGACTAATACGCGGGCGGATCAATCAAGCACATCCGCGGTGGCACGGCCGTGTCGGCCGTGTTCCGCGTCTGGTGCTGCGCCCGTGTCGGCCGTGTTCCGCGTCTGGTGCTGCGCCCGTGTCGGCCGTGTTCCGCGTCTGGTGCTGCGCCCGTGTCGGCGGTGTTCGCTGGCTTGCCGTCTGCGTGCCTGTCGGCGGCGTCCCGCCCGAAGCCGAAGAACCTATTGATCACCGCCACTCTCTTCGCCGAGTGCGCGCTTGAGTTCCGCGATCAGCGGGGGCAAGTCATCCGTAATGGTGTCCCAAAGAACCTGGAGGTCGACCACATCGTACCCGTGCGCCAGACGCTGACGCATCCCCACGATCTTGGGCCAGGGGATTTGCGGATAGGCCGCTCGATCCGCCGCAGCTACACGCGATGCAGCCTCGCCAACAATCTCCACCAGACGGGTCAGCGACAATTGCAACATGCGATCGCAGTCGAGATCGGGACGCACCCCCGTCCCTGAACCATCTGAAGCGCTTCGCTACTGTAATCCAGCATGTGCCGCAGGCATATCCGACGATCATGTTGAGTCATAATGCACCTGCGCCTCCGCCAGAACCCGATCGCGATAGTGGGGGCTGAGGAACCCCGGCGTGTTCAGATCAACCTTGCGCCCCAGAATCTCGCTCAGTTCAATCTCCATCCCCGCAAGCCGAATCATCCCGACGCGCACCCCCGGCTCAAACTCCACGAGCACGTCTACATCGCTGTCGGGCCGGAAATCGTCACGCAGAATGGAACCAAACAACGCCAGCCGCCGAATGCGATTCCCGCGACAGAACGCCGTCAGTCGATCGGTTGGAATCTCGACGCCGTGATACACCATGTCGCTCATTCTACCACGATCGCTCGCGTCCACAGTCCTTCCGACGCCAGGGCCGCCTGGGCCATGACTGTGAAGCGCCCTGGTGGCACGGCCGTCTCGGCCGTGTTCGTGGGCGATCGTCGAGTATGGATTGGAACGTGCAGGTGCGGCGTCTACTCATACCCAGCCGGCACGATCGAGAACAAACCCAGCCTGATCCCGATCGAGTTCGGCCAGCCGGGATCGATTGTCTTCAGCGGCAGGGCCGCTGCGTGGCCGTCGAAGAACATGGCCGTGATGCCGCCGGGGTGGCGCTGGTCGGAGGCGATGCGCGGCCGGGCGCCGAAGGGGAGCTGCGAGGTTAGTACGAAATGGTGAAAACGAAACTCGTTCCACTCGAGCGAGACGTGCGCCTCGCTGACGTAGATGATCCGCCCGGGGTTGGCACGGTCGGCGATGTCCGAGAGCTTGCCGAGGCGGACGTACTCGGGCGGCCGCTCGGGCTCGTAGTTGTCACCGGCTCGTCCGCCGCCCGCGATGTCGTATTCGATCTGCTCGCGTGAGTACGGCAGCGGCATCGCGCTGGCGACGTAGTCGAGCCATTGCGATTCAATCGGCCGACCGCTGCGCTCGACGTAGGAGACGCCATCGGGCGGGACGTGCGCCTCGTCGGGGAAGTCCGGGCACTGGGCCTGCTCGCCGAATTCGCGCAATACGCGGCGGAGCTTGGCCTGATCGGAGCGCGATGGCGCGGCGCCGGGGTTGCTGCGCGACAGAAACAAACCGCGCGCATGGCCGTTGTATCCCAGGTAGGGCAGGATCGTCGTGATGTAGATGTTGTACTCGCCGGGCGCTGCGGCGTAGTTCATGATCCCGCGACCGATGAAGCCGTCGTTGTCCTCGGCGTAGAAGCGCGTCGCTTTGGCCTGGGCATTGAGGTTGGTCAGGCAGACGAGTTGGCGGGCCTGAGCGCGGGCCCGTTCGAGTGACGGCAGCAGAATGCTGAGCAGCAGCGCGATGATCGCGACAACCACGAGCAACTCGATCAGCGTGAAACCCGCGTTAACCGTCGCCTCTGCGGTCCGCCGCAAGAGCGGAGATCGGGGAGCAACAATGTAGCGGCGGGCACCCCGCCCGCCGTTGATCGCCGGAAACGTGGCCCTTGGAGCACGGTCGGCGGGCCGCGGGCCGCAGCACGACTCTCGCGGCGAACTGTCAGTCATCTTTATCGAGCAGCTCGAGGGCGCCCTTGGTGAGCACATTCACCATGTCCGGATTGAATCCGACGTGCTTGTCCGCGATCCGCCCGTCCGGACCGATCACGATCGTGGTCGGCAAGCCCTCGACGTGATAGCTTGTCGCGACCGCGTAGTCGAGGTCGAGCAAGACGGGGACGCTGTAGTCCTTGGTCTTCCAGAACCCGGCTGCCGACTGTTTGCGCTGCTCGACGTTGGGCTGGCGCTCGGACGTGTTGACCGCGAACACCTTAATCTTCTTGCCGCTCTTCTTGGCCCACTTGGCGAACTCGTCGAGCTTGGGCAGAGCGGCCCGGCAAGGCGGGCACCAGGTCGCCCAAAAGTCGATTACGACCACGTAGCCCTTCAGATCGGTCAGGCTGACCGTCTTGCCGTCGAGCGTCGGCAGGGTAAAACCGGGGGCGGCATTGCCGGTGTCGTTCTGGCTCGGGTCGAGCTTGGCGAAGGTGTCTACTGATTTGCGTTTGCCGGGGTCGAACTTGACGAGTCCGGCGGCGCTCGTGCGCACGTCGGGCTTGAACGAGACGTTCGCCGAAATCATCAGACCCTTGGGAGCGCCGGTCGGCGTACCCTCGATCGCGATGTCG
>Ga0114931_10006365_pt1 | contig 14531 bp, 10 predicted proteins | sample 2SBtaG_FD_89579 | JGI IMG/M metagenome (GOLD analysis project Ga0114931, IMG submission 89579) | Deep subsurface microbial communities from Kolumbo volcano to uncover new lineages of life (NeLLi) - 2SBTROV14_V59a metaG | ecosystem: Environmental > Aquatic > Marine > Volcanic | place: Kolumbo...
ATAAATTGAGGTTTTTGGGTTGATTATTTTGTTCTTAGTTTTTGCTTTGAAAACAAGAGTTATGTTGATATAATGACTGTTTTCAAAGTGAAAAATAAGAACAAAAGAAGTAGCCAAGAAGCTCGATTTATTTATTCACCGTTCCTTAGCGAGGGACCATATTGACTTAATAAAATTGACCAAGCCTGTTTATCAGGATGGTTTATTTCAGCAAGGGCCTTATAAAATTGGTCAATAATTGCTTTTGCAGGATTGCTTGTTGGTCCGCTTGGAGTATTGATTATTAACTGAGGGTCAACAGGTCCAATATTAGAATGCTTACCCATAACAATCGAGGAGCCGGAACAAGCTATCATCGTGGCGGCTGACATTGCTATTTGAGGAATAATAACTCTTATTTCAGGAAATTGAGCGTGAAGATATTCCACTATTCCTTCGGCTGCTTCAGGAGAGCCACCGGGGCTATGCAAAATCAAGTCAACAGGTTTCTTTTCAAGATTAAAAGAAACTTCCATCATCCCCTGCACATCTTCTTCAGTCACTGAAAGTAATTCAGGAGGACCTCCTTTTTGAGTAAAGGCAGAAGCGTAAAGAATAGTATTCCGTTTAGTATGGTCACTTAATTGTTTTAAATACTTTCTTCTTATTGTATCAAATGCAAATGGATTGCCGCGAGCACTTTCAATCTTTAATTCTTCCAGGATTCCGCTCCAAGTTGGCATAGCTAAATGGGATAGGTATTTAAAATTTTGTTTATTGAAGAAATATCTTCAGCAGTTGAAGTAGAGTCTGAAGTTTGGAACCTTCTGCCTGTGAAAATATCCCATTTTGTTTTCTGTTGTTCCATAATTATTTGATAAACAATCGGGTTATTTTCCTTAATTTTTTCCAAGAGAGTACTGTTGATAAGTGCAATTTGTGGATTAGTTTGATGTTTCATAAGGACGCAAATTTTGAACATTTTTGAATGGTACACAAAAATAACTGTTTTTTGTTCAATTTCTTATTTTTCTTTCACTGCAATGAAAAATGGAGTAGTCCCATTCACTCCTGAATACTGAAATAGAAAAAGCCCCTGAACTGTGGTTCAGGAGCTTTCGCGGAGGAAGAGGGATTCGAACCCCCGGTGCGGTTTCCCGCACGCCGGTTTTCAAGACCGGTGCATTAAACCAGCTCTGCCATTCCTCCGGGCTTCTCAAAAACGGTTCGATTACTGAACCCTTTATAAAGCAGGTAACTCCTTGTGAAAGTTCCATTGAATCCAAAAAACGGCTGCAAAGGTAATGCCCCTTTTCGAAAAAAGAAGCCCCTCCCCTAATAAAATTTAAGATTCAATTTACACCTGCTTTACAAAAACTTAAAGTAAAGATTCTCCATCCTTTTTTGTGAAAACGAGCATTATTACTACCTTTACATCTCCATTTGGAACTGGGTGAATTTCTATTAAAATGAGTTTTGTTATTTTTTAGCAAAATTTATTTGGAAGGCTTAATCGTCTTCGTTTTATCAGCTCGTAACCAATTACAAAACGAAAATTTTACAACCATGACTAAATGCACAACCTTTTTTCTTCTGCCAACTCCAGGTCGAAGAAGCCATTCCCTAAAACGATCAGAGAAGGGAGAGTAGCTCATGGCACATAGCTTACTCCCGATTTACATCACCTGCTGTATTTGTATCTCAATTTTTTAAGCCTGTTTCAAACCAATCAAACTTCAAGGTAATATGCCGCGAAGGGTTTATTGCTTTGATAAAAGAATCATTAATTAACTAAATTTTTATTGTATGAAAACATTTGTTACTCGAATCATTGCCCTGATTGCATTCATGGCAATATTCGCCTCGACCACTTTTGGCCAAGGCTTTACATCGGCTTCTCTGAATGGGAAGATAACTGATACAAATGGGGAACCATTGATTGGCGCCAATGTCGTCGCCTTACACGAACCCTCCGGTACCGTTTATGGAAACAGTACCAATGAGAATGGATATTTCGGAATGCCTAATTTGAGAGTCGGTGGACCCTATACCCTGACCGTTACTTACACCGGTTTCGAAGACTTTGTAAAGAAAGATGTTTACCTGCAATTGGGACAATCCTTCAAATTGGATGCACAACTTTCTGATGCCGCCGTTGAATTGGTTGGCGCTTTGGTTACGGCTACGCGGGATGATGTTTTCGATGGAAACCGGACGGGGGCGGAGACGAATGTGAATGAACGTGAAATCGCTACCTTGCCGACTTTATCCCGTTCCCTTGGGGATTTTGTCAGAACAACCCCGCAGGCTACCGTCCGCGAGACATCCGACGGCTTCTCCATTTCCGTCAATGGGATGAACAACCGCTACAACGCCATTTACATTGACGGGGCGGTGAACAACGATGTGTTTGGCTTGGCTCGTTCCGGTACCAACGGTGGTCAAACGGGGGTTTCGCCCTTTTCTTTGGATGCCATCGAACAAATTCAAATTTCTGTGGCTCCATTTGATGTCCGCATCGGTGGTTTTGCCGGGGGGGCTATCAATGCCATAACCCGTTCAGGAACGAACAATTTGGAAGGCTCGGTTTATTATTTCCTCAGAAATGAAAGCATGGCTGGTAAAACGCCGACGGACAATCCGGCTGTGGAAAGAGTCCGCCTGGATGATTTTGCTGCCAAGACTTATGGTTTCCGGCTTGGCGGTCCCCTCATCAAGAACAAGCTGTTCTTTTTCGTCAATACCGAAATCCAACGAGATGATTCACCACTGCCGTTCGATTTCAACCAATACCAGGGGAATGCCACACAGGCTGATTTGTCTGCATTAGCAGGAAAACTGAATGGATTGGGGTATGACCCGGGGCCTTATGATGCCAACAGTGCCTTTCTTAAAAGCGAGAAAGTGACCGTAAAACTGGACTACAACCTCAACCAGAATAACAAGATTAGCTTCCGCCATGGCTATGTGAAATCAAGAAACCTGGAAGGCTTGCAGTCCAATTCAAGGACGATTAACTTCCTGAATGCTTCTGAGTTTTTTGTTTCCAAAACCTTTACGAGTTCGTTGGAATGGAATTCTGTTATTGGTTCCAACATGGCGAACAATCTTAAGTTGGGATACATCCGCGTTCGCGACGACAGGGATCCTTCGGGACAACCTTTCCCTTACGTCAATATTGACGATGGCAATGGGGCTTCGATTATCTTTGGTTCCGAACGTTTTTCTACGGCAAACGGACTTGATCAGGATATTTACACCATCACCGATAACTTCCAGATTTACAAAGGGAAACACAATCTTACCTTTGGTACGCACAACGAATTCTACGACGTTTACAATCTTTTCATTCCGTTTAACTTCGGCTCCTACGAGTTTGACAGCCTGGACGATTTCATGAATGATGCCAACTCAAGTTTCTACATCCGAAGTTACTCCCTGAGAGACAATATTACCGGCGACGGGTCAGCCGCCGCGGCTATATTCAATTCGGGTCAGTTGGGTTTTTATGTGCAGGATGAGTTTCAGGTTACCAATAACTTTAAATTGACGGCGGGAGTACGGGTTGACATTCCGTTCTTCGACGATACGCCGGTTAATGAGAGTTTTAACGCCACCACGATTCCAATATTAGAGCAAGTTTGGGACCTGCGGGGCGCTAAAACGGGTAGCTTTATTAAAACGCAGGCTTTATTTGCACCACGAGTTGGATTCAATTGGGATGTTACCGGCGAACAGAAAACGCAGGTTAGAGGTGGTATTGGTGTCTTTACCAGCCGCGTACCTTTAGTATGGCCGGGCGGTTCCTACAACAACTACGGCTTCAACCGGGGTACGGTTTTGCGATTTGGAGACCTTCCGTTTGAACCTCGCTTCGACAAGCAAATTCCGGGTGAAATAGACCCCAACAATCCGACTCCTTCCGGCGACATCGATTTGTTTGCCCATGATTTCAAAATCCCGCAGGTAGTAAAAGGAAACATTGCCATTGACCAAAAACTCCCCTGGGGTTTGATTGGAAATATTGATTTCATTTACAATAAGACCATCAACAATGTCGCCTACCAAAATGTCAACCTCGGCCGCCAAATAGGTACCCTGACCGGAACCGGCGACAATCGCCCAATTTACAATCGTCGCGATGAAATAGACGATACCTATAGTCGGGTCATTCTTGGCTACAACACCAGCCGCGGCTATTCGTGGAACTTTACAGCTTCGGTAACCAAGCCCTTCGATAATGGATTTGCAGGTTCATTTGCCTATTCCTACGGCAACGCCAAATCGGTTTTTGATGGCACCTCTTCCCAAAACTCCTCCCAGTGGAGAGGCTTGCACAGTGTGCGGGGAAGAAATATTGACCAACCCTTAACTCGTTCCGATTTCGCACAAGGAAGTCGTTTCATCGGATCGGTTTCCTACAAAGTCAATTGGAATAAAGGCAAAAATGTAGCGTCAACCGTCTCTTTCTTTTATGAAGGAATTCAGGGGCAGCCCTATTCCTACACCTACAATGACCGGGGTGGGCTGACAAATGAAGATTCCCGCGAAAGATCGTTGATTTATGTGCCTCGGGATATGAATGACATCGTTTTGGTAGAGAGTGGTGGCAGAACGCCTGAACAACAATGGACAGACCTAAATGCCTTCATCGAAGGTGATTCTTATCTGAAAGGCAGAAGAGGGCAGTATGCCGAGCACAATGCCAAAAGGGGTCCCTGGAGTAAGGGGAGTGACTTTAAATTTCTCCAGGACTTTACGGTATATACAGGTGGTAAAGCGCAGACTTTGCAACTTACGCTGGATATTTTCAACCTGACCAACCTTATCAATAACGATTGGGGCCGACGACGTTTTGTGTTCTCAGATTTTGAGTTGTTGGATTTCAAAGGATTTCAGGATGACCCAAATACCGGAGAAGCTACCACTACGCCGACGTTTGCTTTTGGAGGTGTCAAAAACAATGACCCTTCAACGGATAATATCGTTGACAGTGGGGTAGCTAGTTCTCGCTGGCAAATGCAGATTGGCTTGAGATACATCTTCAAGTAAATACGGAATTTGTTTTTTGTAAAACTCAAAAGCCGCTTTTCCCAGGCAGGGAAAGGCGGCTTTTTTTACCGTGAGAATGAAGTTTTGTTGGAAATTTATCCCTAAGAATGGGACTATTCTGGGAAATGTACAGGTCATGTACAAAAAAATAAGGCGAGCAATCACATCGCACTCCCCAACTTCTTACCCTTGCTGCATTTCTGCCCAAACCAAAAACAGGGGATATTTCAAAAAAATATTCCGCCGCCACCAAAATAATAAGGCGAGCAATCACATCGCACCGCTCAACTTCCTACCCTTGCTGCATTTCTGCCCTGGGGGAGTTCGGAAGGAACTGGTCGCATGACGCTCGCCGGGCGCAAAAGTACATATTTGGCGGAAAGCAACAAAGTGGTGGATGAAATAAAATTTTGGGTTGGAGGAAGATGGATTTCATATAGAAATAGTAACTTGGCCAAGGTGGTTTTGGGGTTTTGAAAAAATTATTCTACCTTCTTGAGCTATTGCCAATCGCCACCAAGTCATAATTTCGACAAAATTTAATTGAACCAAATCGCGCCAAATATAAAATTCAATTTAATTTTAAGTGGCCCTTAAATTAAGACAACCGGATAGTGAACTCCTGGACTTGTTGCGGCAAGACGAAGACCGTGCTATTGAAATGCTTTTCAGAAGGTATTATCCCTTCATTTGCAAAGTCGTTTTGCGCGTGGTGTGCGATGAAAATTTGGCAGAAGATTTGGCACAGGATGTGTTTTTCGAGTTGTGGAAAAAAAGGGAATCCCTGTTAATCAAAACCTCCGTTAAAGCCTATTTGCGCAAAGCAGCCTTCAATAAAGCGTTGAATTACCTTCGGGGGCGGAAAATCAAGTGGGAATTGGCAGAAAAAATTCCTCGATTGGAAAGCAATGAACCGACCGTCCATCAAATAATGGCAGCCGACCAATTGCAAAAAGAAATAGATGGCGCAATCAATAAGTTACCCGAACGGTGCAGACTTGTTTTTTGCTTGAGCAGATTTGAAGAAATGTCGTATCAGGCGATTGCCGATGAGTTGGATATTTCTGTAAAAACGGTTGAAAATCACATATCCAAGGCTTTGAAACAATTGAAAAATGCCCTCGGTGCATATCTTTGAGAAGAAGTTTAAATCAGTTGGAAATGCAAGCCAACTTACATTTCCTTTCAAGTAGCCTAAATAATTCAAAAAAAGGGTAGGGGGCTAAGCAAAATCCTGTGTCTGCCCTGATAGAAGAATCGCAAATGAAAAAATTCAACACTTTATTTTTCTTTCCTAAAAAGCAAACCGGACACATGACTTCCAAAGAACTCAAAGATTGGAAACAATGGCGAGCTGCATCTGCCGAAAACCGGCAGGAAGCCGAAGAATTGGAAAAAATTTGGGAAGCAAGCGGCAACTACCGCGAGAATTATTCCCCCGATGTTGAAGGTGGATTGGCTAAATTAAAGGCTAGAATTCAGAAAACGGAAACCCCTTCTTCCACAAAACGAAGGATTGTGAAGTTGAACGCTGTTTCGCAATGGTGGCGAATTGCTGCTGCCGTCCTGGTACTCCTTGTCGCCGGGTTTGGGGTCAACAAGCTTTTTAAATTTGGAAGTTCATCAGAAATAATAGTTGCCACCGCGGAAAAAATGAACAAAGAAATCATTTTGGAAGATGGGACGCAGGTCGTGCTGAATGAAAACAGTTCGCTCACTTTTCCCAACAATTTTAAGGGCAATAAACGAAAAGTTTTCCTGGAAGGAGAAGGATTTTTTAAGGTAGCAAAGGATGCAAGCAAGCCCTTCATAGTCGAAACTGCCCAATCGAAGGTAGAAGTTTTGGGCACCTCCTTCAATTTCAGGGCTTACCCCAACGAATCATTTCACGAAGTTTTGGTGAAAACCGGAAACGTGATTTTCAGTGGTAAAAACAAAGGCGAAATATCGCGACTTTCCATGGGGCAAAAAGCCAAATTGGATTTGAGCAAAAGCAAAATGAAAGCCCTCCCGGATAAAAACTTCAATGCCCTTTCCTGGCGAACAAAAAAGCTCACTTTTAGGTCAGACCCCTTGAAAACGGTTTTTTCCGAAATGGAACGGTATTACAAAATTAAAATCAAAATCGCAAACCTTTCTATTCTAAATTGCCCTTATTCATCTACCTTGAAACAGAAAAAATTGTGGGAAACAACCCGCGGGTTAGAACTGGCTTTTGGACTAAAATTTGAAAAGCTGAAGGAAGGCGTTTACAAAGTTAGCGGTGGCAAATGTCCAACAGAATAATGCTTGCTTCAATAAACAGTTTTGACAATAGGCAGATTAAATTGTCTAATTTTGCATCGGTTCAAAAGCTAAGGAACGGTGAAAAAATAAATCAAGCACAAACCCTGGTGCGGGGCGATGGCATTATATTCCGGCCCCCTGCATCGCTCATCAAATTTTGCACCACGGGGAAATTAGGCTGGGTATAATAGTAGCCCAGTGCCAGGGCATCCACCATTGCGGGGTAAGTTTGCTTCGCAAGCAGGTGGGGGGCTTTTTGTTCCAATAATTGTTCAAATTCCTTTAGGGTGTAGCATCCCCCGGACAGGAGTAGCTCCGATAAGGAACGGTGAAATACTTTCTTACACAAAGACGCACCAAGCAAGGTTTAAAAAAGATTTTCAATCAGGTTTTCTTCGCTGATGCCTTCGGCTTCGGCCTTGTAGTTCCGCACGATGCGGTGGCGAAGCACATAGTTGGCAATGGCGCGCACATCTTCGATGTCGGGGGAATATTTTCCATTGATGGCGGCATGGCATTTCGCACCAAAAACCAAATATTGGGAAGCCCGCGGACCGGCACCCCAAGAGATGTAATTATTCACTTCCTCCGTGGCTTTGGAGGTGTTCGGACGGGTTTTGGTCGCCAATGAAACGGCGTATTCCAACACATTGTCGGCGATAGGAATTTTGCGAATCAATTGTTGGTAATAAAGAATTTGGTCGCCCGTCAAGACGTGCTTAAGGTCGTAATTTTGGAGGGTCGTCGTCTCTTTTACTACCGCAATTTCTTCTTTGTAGGAAGGATAATCCAACGGAATATTGAACATGAACCGGTCGAGTTGCGCCTCCGGCAAAGGGTAGGTGCCTTCCTGTTCGATGGGGTTTTGGGTAGCCAAAACGAAGAAAGGCGAAGGCAACAGATGCCGCATCCCGGCAACGGTCACCGAACGTTCCTGCATGGCTTCCAACAAAGCGGCCTGCGTCTTGGGAGGCGTCCGGTTGATTTCATCGGCAAGCACAATATTGGAAAATAAAGGACCTCTGTTGAACTTAAAATGGCGGTCTTCTCCTAAAATTTCGGAACCGGTAATGTCGGAAGGCATCAGGTCCGGTGTGAATTGAATCCGTTTGAAATCCAAATCCAACACTTCGGCAATGGTACTCACCAAAAGCGTCTTTGCGAGTCCAGGAACTCCAACCAACAAGCTATGTCCGTTGCTGAACAAAGATATAATGACGGCTTTCACCACCTCATCCTGCCCGACGATAACTTTTGCTATCTCTTCTTTTAAATCATTGTATGAACTTGCCAAAGCATCAACCGCTTCGACTTCAGATTTGTACGCTACTTGTGCCATGTAAATTTGATGTTGTTAGTTTTTGGAAATCAGGTAGAGCTTTTTTCAGGAGTGTTCATCAATTAGTGTTCGGAGTTATAGGCTTTAAAATCAATAGATTATGAATTTACCGAGTCACATAAATGAACCGTTTCCTTTTTTAAAAGCAATCAAACAGCTCGTTCAACTTTCTGTCCGAAAAGCAATTTACACCAGCCATTAATAAACCTTTAGCTTCCTACTTTTGCTCAAGAACGAATGAAAAACGTCGCAAATATACACTTTGTTTCAGATGTTTGGGAAGTTTCAATATTTATGCCGAATTAGGGGGGAGTAAAGGGTCATTGGTCATTATTCGTCCTTGGTCATTGTTATCAAAAAGGAGCAAATTTATGCCAGCAAAAACCGAATCTGAATCCCTTTTCTTACTTTTACACCAAATTACCGCGACCGGATGAGTGAAACCTTTCAGCGAAAAACCCTTGATGTACGATGGCTTTACGGGGCTGCCATTCTTCTTCTTTTCCCTGCCTTGTTTATCAATTTGGGCTTGCTTGCATTCTTTGACGACGAAGGCATCCGTTCGTTGGTAGCCCTCGAAATGAAACTTTCCGGCAACTTCACCACCCCTACCCTATTCGGCGAATTTTACTACAACAAACCGCCTGGCTACAATTGGATTTTGCTCGCCTTTTTTGAACTGACCGGCAGAATAGATGAACTGACCGCTCGCCTGCCCACTGTCTTTTTTCTCTTAGCCTATGCAGGCACAGTCTTCTACTTCTTTAAAAAACATTTCAACACCAAAATTGCCTTCCTCAACGCTTTCGCCCTCATCACCTGCGGCAGAATTCTTTTCTGGGATTCCCTTTTGGGGCTGATTGACATTTGCTTTTCGTGGGTCATCTTCACCCTATTCATGGTCATTTACCACGCTTTTCAAAAGCGACAATTTTATAAACTTTTCTCCCTCGCCTACTTCCTCGCAGCGGTCGCTTTCATGTTGAAAGGCTTGCCGGCCATCGCGTTTATAGGCACTGCCTTGCTCGCTTTTTTTAGTTACAAAAAGCAGTTCAAAAAACTATTTTCGCTCCCCCATTTTCTGGGGATGCTCGTCTTTTTGGTAGTCGTCGGAAGCTATTATTGGGGCTATCAACAGCAACATTCGCTGGAAAACGTTTTCACCACTTTGTTCGAGGAATCCTCCAAAAGAACTTTCGTCAAATACGGTTGGCAACGCACCATTTTGCACCTTTTCAGCTTCCCTCTTGAAATGATTTATCACTTCCTGCCCTGGTCATTGCTACTGCTATATTTTTTCAAAAAAGGAGCGCGAAAAGAAATTTTAAAAGACCCCTTCATCACCTACAACCTGCTCATTTTCTTTTCGACCATCGTCGTTTATTGGTCCTCGGTCGAAGTGTATCCGCGCTACTTGCTGATGCACGTTCCCCTCCTTTTTTCCGCCTTTTTTTATTTGCATTTTAAAAATAAAAAGGAAAACAGCCTCCAATTTAATATCATTGATAAGACCTTTGGCGTCTTGTGTAGCCTTGCCGTCATGGCGGCCCTTCTTCCGCTTTTTTTGAAGGAAACACAAAGCATTCCTTTCCTTTACCTCAAAGTGGCGGGCATAGCCCTTGCTTTGGCAATTTTGGCTTACCTTTATTTTTATAATGAAACCTCGAAGTTATTAATTTTAGTAGTCGTGCTGCTAATCGTCCGCTTAGGGTTCAATTGGTTTATCTTGCCAAACCGCCTAAAAATTTTGTGGAGTACGGAATGCCGGGAAACGACGATTAAAGCAGCGCGCAAATTTAAAGGCAGGCAGTTGTCCATTTATAAATATAGTCTCGGCTTGCAACCTGCCAACGGCTTTTATCTGACCCGCGAAACCGGCCACATTTTGAAAGTGAAATTTGATGATTTTGAAAAAGACTCGCTCTACATCATCAACCCGCAAATGGCCTACGACATAAAATATGAAAAGAGGGCTTCCTTTAAAATTTTGTACGAACAAGGAAGCCTCGACATCGGAAAATTGAAGTAGGAAGATTTTCCAAATTTGGAAAATTTGGAAAATCTGTCGCCCCCCAAGGGTAGAGTGAGGTGATGACTCCCAGTCACCACCTCACTTTCAAACAATAAAAATGAATCCCGAAGTATCTGTTGTCGTTTGTGTTTTTAATGAAGAATTGAATGTGCAACCCTTGGTTGAACGCATCGGGAAGGCTTTGGAATTCTACTCGCATGAGCTGCTTTTTGTAGATGACGGTTCGACGGACGGCACGCTGAAGAATTTAAAAGCTATTGACGACAAGCGACTGAAAATCATTGAGTTGCGCAAAAATTACGGGCAAAGCCTCGCCTTGATGGCGGGCATTGATTTTGCGAAAGCGACCTACATCGTCACGATGGACGGGGACCTCCAAAATGACCCTGCCGACCTTCCGATGATGCTGAAAACGGCGAAAGAAGGCGATTGGGATGTGGTAGCGGGCGTTCGAACGCACCGAAAAGACGGCCTTTTTTTGCGGAAGATTCCCAGCAAAATCGCCAATTGGATCATTCGCAGCACCTCCGGCGTGAAGATGAAAGACTACGGCTGTGCCTTGCGGGTGTTCCGAAGTGAAATCGCAAAAGATTTGGGGCTGTACGGAGAATTGCACCGCTTCCTCCCGGTTTTGGCGCATTTGGAAGGCGCCAAAATAACGCAAGTAAACGTGAAGCATTACCCGCGAAAATTTGGCAAATCGAAGTACGGTTTGGGGCGCACCTTCAAAGTCATCAGCGACTTGCTATTGATGCTTTTTTTAAAAAAATACATGCAGCGTCCCATGCACTTGTTCGGCAATTTGGGGGTCATTCTCTTCGGCATCGGGGCGGTCATCAACCTATACCTCGCCTTCCTGAAGTTGCAAGGACAGGACATTTGGGGCAAGCCGCTGCTCATTTTGGGAATGATGTTGGTCATCGGCGGCATCCAACTCATCACTATCGGAATCGTCGTAGAAATCCAAATGCGCACCTATTTCGAATCCCAACAAAAACGTCCATACAAGGTAAGGCGGGTGATTGAAAAGAGCTAAAATGTCAGAATCAGGATTTACAGGATTAGAGGATTTTCTGGATTTGGAATCCGGCCAATCCTAAAATTCCGAAAATCCAAATGTGAAAGATTTTGAAAATCTTTCACATTTAACCAATTTGCATGATTTGAAAGAGGAATCGAAAAAAAGCATGCAGTCTGTAGAGAAAGAGGGGTGAATAGTTGGAAGGAGTGGATTGTTTTTCCCCGATCAAACGTTCCAACAATCAAACATTCCCGGCAATTTTCCAGAAGAATCAAATCTTAATTTGATATTTTTGAGTTCTCAATTGGAAAGCCTCGAATTGCCGCATGGAAATAAAATATTCAAACGGCATATTTCCTGGCTTGCCACTCGGAACTTATTGGAAACCATTAGCTTATGAACGCATTAGTCATTTCAGGAGGAGGAAGCAAAGGCGCTTTCGCCGGCGGCATCGGCCAATATTTACTGAATCATTGCTGCCGGAAATACGATATTTTCGTAGGCACTTCAGCGGGCAGTTTGTTAGCGCCAATGTTGGCAGCCGGGCAGTTGGAACGCTTGAAAAAAGTTTACACTTCCATCCGGCACCGCGATATTTTCAGCACTTCCCCATTTATCATTCAAAAAAGAGGAAACGTGTGCATCACCCGGATTAATCACTTCAACACTTTGAAGATGTTTTTGAAGGGAAAGAAAACTTTCGGCGAAACTAAAAAATTGCGGAAGTTGATACGAAAAACGTTTACGAGGGATGATTACAACTATTTGAGAGACAGCGACAAACAGGTAGTCGTGACGGTTTCTAATTTGAGTTGTAATTCAGTGGAATACAAGTCTATTCACGAATGGGAATACGAAGACTTTTGCGATTGGATGTGGATTTCCACCAACATCGTCCCCTTTATGAGTTTGGTGAAAAAAGATGGTTTCGAATATGCCGACGGCGGTTTTGGCAACTTTCTTCCGGTGCATCCGGCTATTGAATTAGGGGCTTCGAGCGTGGATGCCATCGTGCTGCGACCGCAAAATAAAATGGTCAAATCACTGCCTTCACGGAATGCTTTCAACGTGCTGTTGAAATCCTTCGATTTCATGCTCAATCAAATTGCAAGCGACGATATTCTCATTGGCTTGTTGGAAGGCCAAAACCGCAAGGTGGAAGTCAATTGCTATTATACGCCGAGAATCCTGACTGAAAATTCTTTTATTTTCGACCCCGACGAAATTTCCTCTTGGTGGGAAGAAGGCTACGAATATGCCCAAAAAGTGTTGCCGAAATGTTTTCAGGCGGGTTAAGGGTTCGGAGTTCGGAGTTCGGGGTTCATTGAGTAAAGACTTAATAATCAGGGAAGTAGCTTGCGATATAATTCCATGAAACGCCTGGCAATCCGCTCATTGGAGTACTGCCAAAGCATTTTCTCCCGCGCGTTCTCCGCCAATTGCTTCCACCTTTCCGGGTTTTCGAGGCACCAATAAATTCCCTCCGCTAAGCCCCCGACATCTCCCGTGGGGGCAAGGAAGCCGTTTTTTCGATGGTCAACCATTTCGGGGATGCCGCCTGTTGCAAATCCTATCACGGGAATTCCGCAAGCCATGGATTCCAACACGGTGTTGGGAAGGTTGTCTTGCAAAGAGGGGATGATGAAAAGGTCTGCTTTGTGGAAAGCTTTTGCGATGGCTTCCTGCCCGGAGAGAATGCCGAGATATTCTGTTTCAAAGGGAACCTTTGCCAAAGAACCCGATTTGTCTTTCCCAAAAACCAACAATTTCGCCTTATCTGCGAAGCCGGGGTATCGGTTTCTTAAAATTTTGAGACTTTCCAAAAGATAACCAAACCCCTTGCGTTCATCGTTGATATTCATCGCCTGAAAGAGTAGGTTGTAAGTAGAAGGCTCCGATTCATGCCTTTTTAAATTTGGCGTAAAAGCCTGATTATCAATGGGCATAGGGATGTGCTCAACCGGGACTCGGGAAAACAAGCCACTCTTTTGAGCTACTTTTTTGAGCCAATCACTGCTTGTCGTAACGTGGAGATTTGCGGAAGCAAAGAGGTCAATTTTGGCAAAAAACATTAAATGTGAGATATCCCAATAAGTAGGTTTTTTCAGGCAAGGGCATCTCCCGCAAGTTAGTTCGTACTCCTTGCAGTCTTTCGAGTAGTGGCATCCGCCGGTGAAAGCCCACATGTCGTGCAGCGTCCAAACAATCGGTTTGCCGAGTTGGAAGAGTTGTCCCAAATTTTTCAAGGACAAAAAGCCATTATTGACCCAATGGAGGTGAATAATATCCGCCTGCCGGATTTCCTCCATTTTGGAAATATCCTGTCCGAATCGGGCAGTGGAAAACTGAAACCGGACTTTTTTTGAACGTTCCTGTGGCAGGAAAAATAATTTTTCGAGGGCAAAACGGGCAAAGCCCATTTTTCGAGAAAACCAATCCGGATTGGCGGAAACGACAAAAGGAAGTTGCGTCTTCTTTTCCTTGACAATCATAGAAACGCTTAGGCCCCGTTCAAATAAGGCAGAAGCCAATCGTTGGCAAGCAATCGCAGCGCCGCCGGTGGCATCAGATGTACTGACAATTGCCACCTTTTTGTTTTGTAAACTACTAATAATCAGTAAATTTTAAAGTAAAAAATTGGCATGTTTCATTTACCAGTTAACACAAAAGTGTCTTTTTCTGTAAAACACATGGGCACACATAAGGAACGGTGAATAAATAAATTGAGGTTTTTGGGTTGATTATTTTGTTCTTAGTTTTTGCTTTGAAAACAAGAGTCATGTTGATATAATGACTGTTTTCAAAGTGAAAAATAAGGACAA
>Ga0114931_10006366_pt1 | contig 14530 bp, 10 predicted proteins | sample 2SBtaG_FD_89579 | JGI IMG/M metagenome (GOLD analysis project Ga0114931, IMG submission 89579) | Deep subsurface microbial communities from Kolumbo volcano to uncover new lineages of life (NeLLi) - 2SBTROV14_V59a metaG | ecosystem: Environmental > Aquatic > Marine > Volcanic | place: Kolumbo...
GGCTTTCTGATCGGGAGAATTGTGTTGCACGAGATCGAAAGCGGCGCCTTCAGTCTGATCAATTTTTGGGAACGTCGAATCAGGAGGCTTCTTCCGGCCTTGACGGTTGTGATCGCCGCGACTCTGATAGCGGGGTATATCTGGTTGGTCCCGGCGCATTTCCAGAAATTGGGCCAATCGATAGCGGCACAACCTCTGCTGAAAGCAAACTTCTATTTCTGGGGAAATTCCGGATATTTCGCGACGGAATCAGAATTTCTTCCTCTGCTTCATACCTGGTCACTCGCCGTGGAAGAGCAGTTTTACCTGCTGTTTCCGCCCATCATGTTACTACTGGTACGACGGGGCAGAAAAATAACGCGCAATGTGGTGGTGGCCTGTATTTTGCTGTCTCTCATCTGGAGCTTTTATGGAAGCTACCGCTTTCCGACTGCCACCTTTTTTCTCATACCAGGCAGAGTATGGGAGTTGGATTTAGGGGTATTACTCCTATTCATTCCTTTCACTGGCACTCCATCAAAGCACTGGATGAACGAGGTGATTTCGTGGGTCGGAATGGGATTGATACTGGGATCGGTATTGGTCTATGACATGAATACCCGATTCCCCGGCCTGGCCGCCGTAGCGCCGTGCCTCGGAGCCGCTCTGTTAATCCGGTCGAATTCCGGTGGCCTGACCCTTTGCGGGAAAATTCTGGCGCTCAGACCAATGGTGTTGACGGGAAAAATTTCCTACTCTCTCTATCTTTGGCACTGGCCGCTTCTGGTATTTGCGAAATACATTCTTATCAGAGAACTCCATCCGATCGAAGGTCTCGGAATACTGATTTGTGCATGGGGAATCTCCTGGCTTTCCTGGAGGTTTATCGAGAGACCGTTCCGAAAACCGGGAAAACCTTTCGGCCGATGGGTGATTTTTCCGGCGGCCATGGCGGTAGCTTCGGGTTTCTATTTTACAGGGAAAGCCATCGATCACTCGAATGGTGTTCCCGGTCGTTTCTCAAAAGAGATATTCGATCACCTACCACCGGGGTATCCGTTTCCGGGATTTCACGGTTACAAGGATCTTCCCGAGACAGGGGAACTCTACAAAATCGGAGACAGGACGAAGGCGCCTCAGTTGTTGTTGTGGGGAGATAGTCATGCGGAATGCATCATGCCTGTTCTGGACAGCATGGGTAAGAAAAGAAGAGTTGCGATCAGCGTTGCTTCAAGCCCGGGGGTGATTCCCTTTCCGGCAACCTATCCCCTGGAAGACAGTTGGAATCCATGGGATTTTGGAACTCCCGTTTTGAAATTTGTTCGCGACAACCACATCAGACAAGTCCTGCTGGTTGCCAGATGGAACGTCTACGTGATTGGTGAGCCTGATGGAGATTTGGATGTTTTGATTTGTGATAAAGTGAGCAGGGCATCGACTCCCTCTGTCGCCAGGGTGGTGTTCGAGCGCAATTTAAAAAAGACGATCACCGAACTGAACAAATTAGGAGCGACCGTCTGGATCATGAAACAAGTTCCACTTCAACCCAGAAGCGTGCCGCCCACCGTCACCCAATTGAAAAGTCGGAATCTTGATATGAACCTGCTGGCTCGTCCCATTTCTGAACATCTGCGGCGATCCGCTATTGTAAACCAAATACTGGATGGCGTCGCCGGGCCCGGAGTTCATGTGTTGGATCCGGCGAGTGCGCTTACCACCCGCAATGGTGTGAGCCTGATGGTTAAGGACGGACTGTCTTTGTATGCCGACACAAATCACCTTTCCACTTACGGAGCCATGCAATTGGAGCCTCTGTTTTCCTCCATTTTTGATACAATCAAACAGGAAACAAACCGTTCTCAAAAGAATAAGTGAAGTGGAAGGACGCGCCGTTTTCAATGAATTTGATACGCAGAATTTTTGCTGACTGCATGGTGGTCCATCGATCTTTTCGTGACGTCGGTTTCCGCAAGACACTGCAAGTGCTGCACTCGCGTGACGCGCCGGTCACGGTTCAGTTTTTTAAGTATGGGATCACGGGTGTCGGAGCTGTGTTGGTCCACAACCTGGTTTTCCTGATCTTGATTTTTACGGTCCTTCCCACTGACAGGGAGGCTGGGGTGTCTCCTGAACTCCGCGAACAACACGTTTTGCTGGCCAACTTGTTTGCCTGGCCTTTTGGAAATCTCTTCGCCTACCTTTCCAATGTCTGGTGGGTATTCACCCGTGGGAGACACTCGTGGATACGCGAGTTCACGATTTTTTCAGCGGTATCATTTTTCAGCTTCGGAGCGGGTCTGTTAGGAGGACCGATTTTGGTCGCGGAAGGACTACCCATCTGGTTGGCACAGACCGGGTTTGTGATTACCGCCGCATTTCTCAATTTCGTTTGTCGAAAATTCCTGGTATTTCTCCGATAACCGTTCCCGCCGTTCCCCCGGTAAAAATCAGGCGGAACGCAGCGCAGTAAGTCCCGGCAGGGAAGTCCTTGCCCTATTCGATCTGAGATTCCCGGACTGAAAACCTTCAGGAATTGGCCATCAGCCGGGCGAGGATTGCCGCCATGATGAGGAAAATTACGCCGAGCAGCGCAGTGACAAACCCGCCGCAACCAAAGACCATTCGGTTGGTCTTTCCGGTAAACAGATTTCGGATGGTCTGGGATTTCACCCTCTTATAAAGCGAGGGCCAGCGCTCTCCGATCAGCCAAATCAAGAGTTTGACGACGCCCAGAATGAGGAGGAGCCAGCTCCCCCATCTGGTCAGGGTGAGTCCCGTTTCGGGATCGATCAGTTGGGCTGACATCATCATGAGAATCTCAAAGTCCCGGCCCCAACTCGGTCCCAACTGGCAAGCTACCCGATCAATTTCTTGAGATTCGCTTTATACTCTTGCTCCTTCGTCACCGTGTGAGACACCTCAAGAGGTCGGCCCACCAAAATCCCGGCGTGTTTACTGAAATCATAGAGATAGCCGGAGATGGATTTGTCCACGACCACTTTATGGTAGGTGGTCGAGGCATGCATAAAGTGGACAACGCCGTCCTTTTTCCGGTTGGCCAGGCCCACGTGGGAGCAGAAGCCTCCGTTATATTTCGTGGCAATTCCAATGATATCACCGCTTTTTAGCTTCGGCTCTATGGCGGCTACCTTGTCCTTTGGAATATAGTATACCGGCATGCTCTGCACATAATTTTCCCATTGCTTCATGGGCGCCCGAAGCTCGGGATTGTTTCTGAGGTAACGGTAACTCTTCCACAGAACAGTCATCTCGCTGATCTTCCGCCCCTCGATTTGCCGGGCGTATCCCAGATCCCGGGTAATGCAGTCGATACTTCCCCGCGCATCATTTTCGTAAAACCACTCCGCAAGATAGTGGATGCGTTCCAGATATTTTCCCGTGCAGTGACCGCCTCGGTAGCGGGTGAACTCAATTTCCCGCAGCAGATCAGCCGGGTGATATCTCGATTTTTCATAGCCAAACATTCTGGCCATGCCGAGGCTGATTTCAAAAAATGTCCAGCAATCCAACCCTTTCATATTGACGGAAGGGGATTCGATGTGGTCGTCAATTTCCAGGGTAAATCCGGTGTAGGGAACGCCTACCAATTCTTCGGCGAAGCGAATGGTACGCTCCCCGATTGGCAAATTTCCCCAATGGCCTTTTTTCGCCTTTTTGACGATCTCCTGAAAGCGGTCTTCTCCCTTGAAAATGGTCGACATCGGAAGACGCCGCTTTCTGGCAAAGAGATCGGCCAATCCAGCCGTTCCCCTGGTGGTCGGTAGATTGGACAGTCCGCCCAGACCGACGGAGAGACAGGCACGACGGGAAATCGGTTTCATCGCGGAAACCTACCGATCATTTGGAAAAATTCCAGAATTGATTTGGGAAGATTAACTTTCCAGACACAGTTCAACTCACGATTTCCTTCACGACGCGACCGCTGACGTTGGTCAGGCGGAAATCCCGGCCCGCATAGCGATAGGTGAGCCTTTCGTGATCAAGGCCCAAAAGGTAAAGGATGGTGGCGTGCCAGTCATGGATGTGAACTTTGTCAGCGACCGCCTGATAACCGTAGTCATCAGTCGAACCATAGCGAAGACCTCCCCTGACGCCTCCGCCAGCCATCCAGAGCGAAAAGCCCTTGTTGTTGTGATCGCGACCGTCGGTGCTTTGACCGTGTGGGGTCCGACCGAATTCACCGGCCCACATCACCAAGGTATCCTTCAGCATGTCGCGCTCCTTCAAATCGTTGAGCAGGGCGGCAATCGGTTTGTCCGTTTGACCGCAATTCGTCTCCATACCCGCTTTCAGGTTCCGGTGATGATCCCACGAAGCGCCGTGGTTTACCTGCACAAACCTCACCCCCGCCTCGGCCATCCGGCGGGCGGCGAGACACTGGCTCCCGAAACGGGAAGTTGTTGATTTGTTCAGGCCGTATGCTTCCCGGATGGCCTCGGGTTCCCGGGATACGTCGAGGACATCGGGAACTTCATCCTGCATCCGAAAAGCCAATTCAAAGGACTCGATGATTCCCTCCACTTCAGGATTGGCAACGTCTCTCGTCAGCTTCTGTTGATTGAGGGTTTTCAGGTAGTCCAGTTGAACCCGTTGGAGATCACGGCTCAGTTTGTTGTTGGAAATATTGTGAATCGTCGTTCGATTGGAACTCTGGGAAAAACGGTTGCGAGTTTGTTTCCCGATGGGGGTGCCCTGGTAGATCGCCGGGAGAAATGCGCTCCCGTAATTTTGGGCTCCGTTGGGCGGGGCCATCGTGACGAATCCCGGAAGACTTTGATTTTCTGTTCCCAGACCGTAGAGAGTCCAGGCGCCCAGTGAGGGGCGAACAAACTGGAAATTTCCCGTATGCAGCATGGTTGTTGCCGGCGGATGATTGGGAACGTCGGTGTTCATGCTGTTGATCAGGCAAAGGTCATCCGCGTGTTTGGCAAGGTTGGGGAACAGATCGGAAATCGGAAGCCCACTCTCACCGTGCTGGTGAAATTCCCAGGGTGAACCGAGCAGCTTGGCGTATCCTTTGGCCGCCTTTCCGGAGTCCCGATTCAGTTTCGGTTTGTAGTCAAACGTATCCACATGAGAAGGGGCACCCCGCATGCAGAGAAAAATGACACGCTTCGCCCTTGCCGGGAAATGCGGCTTTTTCGGGGCCAGCGGGCTTCTTTCTTTTTCGGCTGCCAGAGTAGTCAGGGCAGAGAAGGCCAGAAAGCCAAAACCGGATGATGTGGTTTGCAATATCTGGCGACGACTTGGGAGTAAACAGGGTTGGGTCATGGAGTCAACAGGGTTGGGTGTTCAATATGAATGAAAAAAAGAGGGAACAAAACTCAATCAACGGAGCGAAATTCGGCACTGGAAATCAGAGTCTGGCAAAAGGAGGCCAGGGCGAGGTGCTGGGCCTCATCTTTTTTCATGCCGGATTTGAGAGCCGTTCGCTGAAAGTTCTCAAAAAACGCCTTGGTGGCCGCCCCTTCCTCAGCGGTGGGAGGGCGGGAATAGGCGAGATAAAAGGCAGTTCGTCCCAGATTCGCCCCCTTCAGATGCAGGTCGGCGAGAAGATGTTGAGCCATCTTTTCAGAGGTGTTCATCACGAACTCAGAATTCATCAGGTAGAGGGCCTGCGACGGAACGGTAGTCGTTTCGCGCTTCCCGGAAATGAGACTGGGATCGGAAAAATCGAACAGATTGAGGGATTCCGGTAGCAGATCCCGAACGATGGGCAGGTAGAGGGAACGATGGGTGGATTCGGAATTAATTTGATCTTCCCGAATGGTTCTTCCGATCAAGCCGTCGCCCAATTCAGACAGCGCTGATCCCAGCGGACGGCTCAAATCAATCTGTCCGCTGACCGCCAGAATGGAATCGCGAATGGACTCGGCGTCGAGCCGCCGTTTGTTGCTGCGCCACAAGAGGCGGTTGTCGGGATCCTGGGCAAAGTATTGCTGATGAAATGTGGAACTCATCCGATAGGTTCGACTGTTGGCGATTTCCCGGATGAGATCTTTCACGGACCAGTTCAGTTCCATGAACCGGATGGCCAGATAATCCAGCAGCTCGGGATGACTGGGTTTCTGGCCGGTTGTCCCAAAGTTATCAACGCTGGACACGATGCCTTCCCCGAACATCCAGAGCCAGGCGCGGTTGACAAAGACGCGGGAGGTCAGGGGATTCTCCGGGGAAGTGATCCAGTGCGCCAGTTGGAGACGCCCGCTCTGGTCATCGGGGATCGGTTCTTCGTCATCCGTTTGAATCACCTGAAGAAATCCCCGAGACGCCCTTTCCAGGGTGGCGGTGCTTTCGTCTCCCCGAATCAGAATCTGAGAATCAAACGGCTCATCCCGGTCTTTCATACCCATGGCGAGGGGCAGACGTTTTCCCTTGTCATCATACATCTGCAGGGAAGCATCCATGAACCCGATCTGGGCGTTCAGGCGGACAATGCCGCCGCGAAGCTGGTTGGCCTTTTCATTGTCGTTGTTGCTGCGTGCTTCCCGAATCGCAGCCAGGCGATCCGAAAGTTCTTCTTTCAGCGAAGCTTTCCGAAATTCCAGATCAATCAACTCGCCCAGTGACTTGTCCGGACCACCGCTTTTCATGGTGGCGGGAAGAGAAATCAGCTCGGTGGCGTGGCGGTTTTGCGGGCTGTTGGCCGTCCCAAAAAGGGTTTCGCTGCTCAGAAAAATCCCTGCCAATGAATAGTAATCCGACATGGGAATCGGATCGAATTTGTGATCGTGACAACGGGCGCAGGCGGCTGTCGTTGCCAGAAAGGCCCGGGTGGTGGTGTCAATCTGTTCATCCACGAGATCGAAGCGGAACTTCCGCAAATTGCGCTCGTTCAGGTTTTTGGTTCCGATCGCGAGGAACCCTGTCGCGATCTCGTTTTCCGCCTTTTTCATGGGGTCCTTGCATTCCAGGAGATCACCGGCCAACTGTTCGGTCACGAACTGATCAAATGGTTTGTCCTGGTTGAAGGAATCAATCACGTAATCCCGGAATCGCCAGGAATGGGGCAGGGAGGCATTGGTTTCTTTGCCGGTGGACTCTCCGTATCGCGCCACGTCGAGCCAGTGGCGTCCCCATCGCTCTCCGAACTGGGGAGTCGCCAGAAGACGGTCCACCGTAATGCGGACCGCGCTGTCGGGATCTTCCGCGTAAGCAGAGGTGAAGGACTCGCTCTGCTGGGGACTGGGCGGCAAACCGATCAGGTCGAAAAACAGGCGGCGCAGCAAAGTGTGGGCGTCGGCATCGGGGGCAGGGGAGAGACCCTTTTCTTTCAGAGTGGACAAGATAAAGTGATCAATCTCATTTTTGACCCACTGGTCCGATTCCGCGGTTTTCGGAACGCTTGTTTTGTGAGGTGGACGGTAGGCCCAGAATTTTTTTCCTTCTTCCAGATCAATGGTGCTGGAGTAGGTCAGAGTGGGTTTGGCCTCTTTGGGTTTCCGGGGATCGGGCGCGCCCATCTCAATCCATTTTTTGAAATCCCCGATAACGGTGTCATCCAGTTTGTACTTGGGCGGCATTTCGAGGTCGCTATCCTCGTATTCGATGGCCGTGAAAAGGAGACTCTGATCGAGATCGCCGGGAACAATGGCGGCGCCGGAATCGCCACCGTGCAGCATTTCATCTCGGGTGTCCATACGAAGGCCGCCCTTGATTTTGTCGCCATCCTCGGAATGACATTTGAAACAATGCTTGATGAGTGTCGGACGGATGTGGCTTTCAAAAAAGTCCACTTGTCTCTGGGTGAACTCTGACTTCGCCTGTTGCGCTCGAAGGCCAGGGGTCAAAACGAAAGCGATCGCGGAAAAAAAGAGAGCAGCCAGGGCGGGGAATCTGTTCATGGGAAGGATCAATTACTTGGGCAATGTAACCACGCTTCCCGGAAAATGTTTCGGAGGAAAACGAAAAAAACCGACGGCATCATCAACGAAGGGAAGCGGCGGAGCCCGCCCGGTGAACGCCGGGCAAGACGGAAACCGTTGAAAAAGTCCGCGACTTGCCTGCCTGCGTCCGACAGACTCCCAGTTACTTTTTGGCTCCAGAATTCGGGAAACTTCCGGTTTCAGAGTTTTCCACAGTCACCTAATGATAGTGGTATTTGCTGGCGGCCGCCCGGGTCATGACCAGTTCGGAAATATTTTCGTTGGTCAGCCAGCGGATCAGGCGCCCGTTTTTATCGACGACAGCGGCTGCGGGAAGGTGAGACTCCTGAAGCGTTCGCCAGGCATCCAGGGCGGGCACATCTTCTTCAATCTGCGATGGAATGTCCTGAACCACGTCCGCGATCGAGGTGGATGGGCCATCCTCCCGCAATGCCCGGACGATCAGGTTTCTGGTAGCGATGCCGACACATTGGCCCTGATCATTCAGAGCGGGGAAATCCATTTGCGATCCTTCGAGCATTAGATCGACTGCCTGGTGGACCGTGTCATCAAGACTCAGTGTGTGAAATTCGCCCATCGAGGCGTCTGCCGCGGTCATTCCATCCAGAACGTGTTCGGCTTCGGTCATGGAAGCTTCCGAGGCGGCGGCAAAAAAGATGAAAATGGCAATCAGGAAGAGTATCGGCTGGTGGGTCGACAAAGCAAACAAACCGCCGACAACAGCCAGCAACTGCCCTACGGTGGCTGCGTAGGAAGTGGCCCGTTCCCTGGGAAGAACGAAACTGAGCAATGCCCGGAATACCCTCCCTCCATCCATGGGAAAAGCCGGAATCAAATTGAACACCACCAGAATCATGTTGACCCAGATCAATTTACCGATCAGCGACCCCTGATCAGGTGACTGCATGTTCTGGGTCCACTCCGGCAATCCTCCGTTCACCAACAGCAGGACAGTGGCAATCAGCACGTTGACCAGAGGGCCGGCGATGGCGATCACCAACTCGTGCATCGGATTTTTGGGCATTCGGGAAATACTGGCAAGGCCCCCAAAAGGGAGCAGCGTGATTTTCGGAGTGGCGATGCCGTAACGTAACGCCGCAGTGGCGTGACCGAATTCATGCAGCAGAACGCAGAGGAAAACCAGCACGATAAACAGCACTCCGTGCAAGGCGGCTGCCGGCCCGCCATGGAGCCAATAGGCCATACCGATCCATGCCAGCAGCAGGAGAAAGGTGATGTGAATTCTGACTTGGGTTCCCGCAATTCGGGCAACGGTAAATGACCATTTCATGGGATTCGCAAACTGCTGATTACTTGACGGATCACTGAAAGTCGATCAGCCGGAAAATCAACAAGAGCTTTTGAGAAGCTCCCCTCTTCCTGCACCCGAAGGATTCACCGATTGAAAACGGAAAGGATCTGGTTTTGCCCCATTTTTGCGTTGAAAAGAGAGGAAAACTGAATGAGCGTGCGGCGCGGAGTGCGAACCGGAAAATAACGAAATGAAGAGAATTGTGGTAGCCGTCGATTTTAACGAAGAGGTGAATGATGTTCTCGATGTTGCCTCATCCATAGCCACTGCCACCGGGGCAGGGGTCGATGTGGTTCACATCTATTCGACCAGTCCCGAATTTGTAAGCGCTCCCCCGTATTTTTTTCCGGGAATGCCGGTGTCCGAGGATTTGGCGGAACACGGAGAGAGGGTGCGGGAGCAAAGAAAGAGAGTGCGGGAGATTGTGGGAAAATTGCAGAAGCGGAACATCGAGGTCGTCGGGCACATGAGAGCGTCGGAGAAGGAAGATGTGGTGAGAGGTATTGTTGAATTTGCCCGAGAGAGAGAGGCGGACATGATTGTGATCGGCACCCATAGACCGGGAAGAATTGAACGCATTGTGATGGGCAGCACAACGGAGGGAGTCGTCCGGCAGTCAGAGATTCCGGTGCTCATCGTTCCGCGTAAAAAGGGAGGCGGAGAGCCGGAACCATTGCTGCCGCCGCAGAGAGAATAGTGAAAAGGACTGGGGGCGGCCTCGTTCAACAGAATGATTCGAAATGGAAATCGAAGTCACAGCTGTCTATGATGGTGGGTTGCGGACCACGGCGACGCATGGCCCGTCACAGTCGTCGTTTGAAACGGATGCGCCGGTCGATAATTGCGGAAAAGGGCAACGGTTTTCTCCCACTGACCTCGTCGGCACAGCCATGGGGACTTGTATGCTGACCATCATGGGGATCTATGCGGACAAACACGGGATCGACATCGAAGGGGCGGCGGTTCGCGTTTTGAAAAAAATGACATCGGAGCTTCCTCGTATGATCGCGAAAATCACCACCGAAATCACGGTGCCGCTGCCGGAAGACCATCCCCATCGCGCCGCAATGGAAGCTGCGGCGCTGGGGTGTCCGGTACACCGCAGCCTGCACCCCGATGTGGACAAGCCGGTGATTTTTTTGTGGGAGGGATGAATTCCTCCTCGGATCTCGATCTATTGTAAAGGCACCTGACGAGGAGCGGAGAGGTAGGCGATCAGTTCTCTGACTTCCTTGGTGGAAAGCTGCTGGAGCAGTCCCTCTGGCATGATGGACACGGGAAGGGTCGTGTTTTTGCTGATTTCACTCACCGGAATGATGACCGATTCGTTTATTGTCCGGATGGTGAGTGAGCGTTCATTTGATTCAGCTATAAAACCGGAAATAGTTCGGCCGGTGGATGTTTCGATCACGTGCATCTGGTAGTCTTTGGATACCGAAAAACTTGGATCGAGGATATTTTGCAGCAGATAGTCCAGATTCGTGCGCTGCGATCCGGTCAATTCGGGCCCGACATTGCCACCTTCCCCGAACATTTGGTGACAGGGAGCGCAGAGTTTTTGAAAATGGACCCGCCCGGCTGAAGGATCCGCTGATGCAATGGATTCGGCGGAAAGCCTTTTTGTGTAGGACTGAATCAGCCGGGTCTTTTCTTTGGATGATTCTCCCAGTTTCCCCCAAAAATGAGTGAACCGCCTGGTCAGGGCCGGATCATTGAGGTTGAGCAGCTGTCGGGCCGTGTAAGCCAACAGATCACTCCGGTGGATTTCCTTTTTTTCCAGAGCGTCCACCAACCTTTCCGCCCACTTGATCCGAGACGTGAGCGTTTGAAGAACATCCCGTTTTTCTGTCTCCGTAAGGGAGGGATACACGGCCATCAATTTGGCCGCCGTGTCAGGATAATCGTAGCGGGCCAATCCGCGAATCGCCTCGCCTCGCAGAACCGGGTCGTCCACCAGCTTGATGAGCAGAGGCGCCAGATCGCGCGGTGCTTTTTCAATCAGTGCCCCAATGGCCACTCGGCGGTCAGCGACATTGGCCGCCGAATCAGAGGCCTGGATACGCAGTTGTTTCATGGCGTCCGCATCATTAAAGATCAGGGCCAGATGGATGCTTTTTGCCCGCACCGATTCATTCTCGGAATCCTTCAACCAGCCATAGGTGAGGGGCCACGTGTTGGGCATGGGCATTTCGCGCGTTCCTTCCAGGCCGGACAATATCCCGTCGAGGAAACGATTCGTCTTTTCGGCGTCCCATTTTTTGGACAGAGCGGAGATCAACAGGTCCATGGGATCCGGCACTTCGGTTGCTTCCGCCAGACGGCGGGCCACAAATTCGCTCAGTTGAGGAATGGTGGTATCCAATCCGATTTGAAGAAATCGGGAGGCATCCTCGTGGATCAGAGGTTCGACGGCATACCAGAGCAGAAGCGGGATATTCTGATCTCCACTGTCCTCAGCCCGCGATGCCAGCGCGGCCGCGATTCCCCATCTCGCGGATGGATCGATCCTCTGAAGAGCGCTGCAAAGATAACGGCGCAGCAATGGCGAATTACCCGAGGCAGCGAGCTGACGAAATTTTTCCAAGGCGGCTTTCGGTGGGCTGGAATCCAGACAGAGCAGACGGACCGCCCAGGCACGAATCGATTCGTTGGGATGATTCAACTGCGAGATCAGGAATTCATCGCTTAGACCCGCGGTGGCCTGAAGAGCCCACAAGGCCCGAAGTTTCCGGGTAATGTCAGGGTTTTCCAGGAAGATAGAGCGCAAATTGTTCTGAACTTCCGACATGTCCTCTCCCATGGCGCTTCGTTCCTGCAGAATCCTGCGGGCATGTCGGACAAACCAGTCGTTGGTCCTGAGCTGCATTTTAACCAGTTCAAGACAGGACAATTTTTTCAGATCGGGGGAGGGAGGTCTTCTTTTTCCGTAGGATATTTTGTAAATCCGTCCGGTGTCTTTATGGGTGTTTCGGACACTGTGGCACTCGCCGGTGTCGGACCAGTCCGTTACAAATACTGAGCCGTCCGGTCCGGTGCGCAGGGTCACCCCCATAAACCAGGAGTCCGGGGAAATCATCAGATCGGGATGATGAGAGGCCATGTAGCCCGATCCTTTTCTCTTGAGAAAGTCGTTGTTGATTCGGTGTCCGTGAATGTTGTTCATGAACACGGAATTCCGGTATTGAGGCGGAAAGGAGTCACCGAGATAAACCATCGACCCGCAATGGGCATGTCCACCACCGAGTTTGAGTATCTCTTCCGTTCCCAGATTCTCATGAAGATCATCTCCCGCAACATAGTGGAGATGATCCGCTATCGTCGCAATTCTTTGGTAGGCATATTCGCTGGACTTACGATTTCTCCACGGCTCGTAATGAGCACCCTCGATAGCCTGAAAGAGATGCGGGTTCACGCAGTTGGTGATAAATGCCTCGCCCAGATCGTTCCAGTCAATTCCCCAGGGGTTGGTGGTTCCGTCACAAAAGGGTTCCCAGATCTGCAGGACCGGATGATATCGCCAGACGCCCCCGTCGAAGCGGACGCGGTCTTTCTCCCGGCAACCCGGCTTTCCGATTTGGGAATAATTGGTTCGCCCATGAGTGCCGTAAAGCCACCCGTCCGGCCCCCAGGAAAATCCATTGGCAATGTTGTGCGAGTTGGCGTGATTTCCAAAACCATCCAACAACACGGTGGGTTTTCCGTCAGGCACCGCATCACCGTTTTTGTCAGGAAAAAAGTAAAAATAGGGCGGCGACATGACCCAGACTCCGCCAAAGCCCACTTCAATCCCGGTGACGTAATTCAATTGATCCGTGAACACTGTCCGCTTGTCGAATCTTCCATCATTGTCACGGTCCTCAAAAACCAGAATCCGGTCGCCGGGTCTCAGACCATGCACCGGGTAGTTGGTCGCCTCGCAAACCCAGAGCCGGGCGCGATCATCAATGCAAAAGGCAATGGGTTGTCGGATATCAGGTTCCCCGGCAAAAAGAGTGACCCGGAATCCGTCGGGAAGCTCCATCGTGGCGGCGGCCTCTTCCGGAGGCAGGGGCGCGTCCGCTGATCCTGCCTGCTGAAGAAAAAATACACCGTGGAGCAGAAGCAGCGCCGCCATTGAAGCAGTGAAGTGGGAGAGCATGGACTGGAAAGAATTGGACAGGGAAAGGTCGGCTTATGAATCAAGCGATACACTTGATCGCGGTTTCATTCAACTTGACCGGTGCCTCTGAATCTTTCAAGTAGTCACGGTATGAAAATAAATCATCTGTTCAGAATCGCATTTGCTGCTATTTCGATCTTCCCGGCGGGAAGTCAGCTTTGCGCCCAGGAAAAAGGGAAAGCCAAAGCAGCCGCGCCCCTTCCTCCCACCAGAGCCAATGTCCACTACGACAAATACAAAATGACCGTGCTCGATTTCTGGGAGGCGAAGGGGAAAGGGCCCCGGCCATTGCTGGTTTACATTCATGGAGGTGGATGGATCGGAGGCGACAAGAAATCCAGCCCGGCAACCGTAAAAAGTTATCTGGACAGGGGAATCTCCTATGCTGCGATCAACTACCGTTTAACCGGCGAAGCCCCCTTGCCGGCCCCTGTGTACGATGCGGCCCGGGCCATCCAGTTTCTTCGCTTCAAAGCCAGAGAATGGAACATCCGCAAAGATAAAATCGTGCTGACCGGCGGGAGTGCCGGCGCCTGCACCTCCCTGTGGCTTCTCTGTCACGACGACTTGGCGGATCCCGATTCGGATGACCCGGTCAAACGCGAGTCCACCCGAGTTCAGGGCGCTTATGCCATCTCGGGGCAGACGTCGATTGATCCAAAGCAGATCGAACCGTGGCTCGGCCCCAACGTGTTGAAACACCACATGATCAGTATGGCAGTCGGGGAAAAAACCATCGAAGGAGCATTGAAAAATTATGCGCAACACGAAAAACTCTACAAGGAATTCTCGCCCTACAATCACGTGAGTAAAGACGATCCGCCCCTGGCCATGTCTTACGGAAACGACATGACGCTTCCCTCAAAAAGTGCCGGGCACGGCATTCATCATCCGGTTTACGGTATCAAAATGAAGGAAAAATGCGACGAAGTCGGGCAGGAATGCCACTTGTTTATTTCCGGAGTATCAAAATCGAAAAAATACAAAGACGGAAAAGAGTTTATTTTCGATATACTGTCAGGGAATTGACTGGCGATAGAGGCCGACTGGTGCGACCCGCTGTCCCTGAATCCACCCGCGGGTAAGAGACATTGTTGAAAAACCCTGAAACGAAAAATCTTCGGTTTGTTGGATTGGAAAACAGCGGCCTTGCCGGAGGTGTTTTTCAATCGA
>Ga0114931_10006367_pt1 | contig 14527 bp, 12 predicted proteins | sample 2SBtaG_FD_89579 | JGI IMG/M metagenome (GOLD analysis project Ga0114931, IMG submission 89579) | Deep subsurface microbial communities from Kolumbo volcano to uncover new lineages of life (NeLLi) - 2SBTROV14_V59a metaG | ecosystem: Environmental > Aquatic > Marine > Volcanic | place: Kolumbo...
ACGCGACTAGATATGCCGGGAGTACACCGAACAGCCACACGAGATCTCGCGGATGAAATCGCGCAACCCAAACGCCCCCCCGCGCGGCGCGAGCAAGAACCAGAAGAGGAGCAAGCCAGCGATAGCGAACGAGCCACGACCCGTGTAGATCGACGAGACGCCTTGCGAGCGCCGAAGTTCTGCCGAGTCGGTACTGATGACGCAAAAGAAGACACCACCCCTCGGGATGGACATGGTAGGTACGGGCGTCGTCGACCCTCCGCACGATCCGCCCCGCGGAGTGAAGACGGCGACAAAATACGAGGTCCTCTCCGGGCCATAGATCGGGAAAGCCCCCGGCTTCAGCGAACCCCTGCTTGCGACACAGGAGTGTCGCGCTCGGAACCTGCCAACTCGGCTGCGCAGGGCCGCTGCCCTCGGCATACTTGAACTCGAGAAGATGCCGGAGTCGGGCCGATGCGGCTCGACCTTCGCATCGGACCGCCGCCGCGGCCGCCGTGCACCCCCGTACGGTCACGGCATCCAGCAACGCCGCCAAACAGTCCCCGTCCAAACGACAGTCCGCGTTCACGAATAGCAAGAGTCCGCAGTCGCCGGCGACCCGCACGCCGAGATTGCGCGCCGCACCGGCACTGAGCCGCTGCCGGCACCGGATCACTTCTACCCCGGGTACACGTTCGCACCGCTCGGCGGTACGGTCCCCCGGCGATACTACCACCACGATACGCTCGGGCACTCGCGTGCCATGCATAAGAGATCTCAGCGTGCGTTCGACAGTAGACTCCGCCCGATAGGCAGGAACGATGGCCGCCAGCCCGTCTACTCTTCGTGGGTGACCCGCATCACCTCGGCAACGCTGGTCACCCCCTGGCGAACCCTTAGCCATGCATCCTCCCTGAGGGTGCGCATACCGCCCGCGACGGCGGCCGCCTTGAGTTTGTCGGCTGCAGCCCTTGATACGATGAGCTTACGCATTTCTTCATGCACCGGAAGAAGCTCGTAGATTCCCTGACGGCCGTAAAACCCGGTCCCCGAACACTGTGTGCACCCTCTCGCTTCGTAGGTTTGTCCATCCGCGTTGCCGTTAGTGCCGCGCCCGAGTTCGGCATCCAGTTCCGGCGCCGGCGCCGACGCGATACGGCAATGCCGGCACAAGGTACGCACCAGTCTCTGCGCCAGCACCCCGAGCAACGAAGAAGCCAGCAAATAATCCTCTACCCCCATTTCTAGCAGGCGTGAGACGGCACCGGAAGCGTCGTTGGTGTGCAGCGTGGAGAAGACCAAATGGCCGGTCAGTGCCGCCTGGATTGCAATCTCGGCGGTTTCCGAGTCGCGGATCTCTCCTACCATAATCACGTCGGGGTCCTGACGGACGATCGAACGGAGACCACTGGCGAAAGTCAGGCCGATCTTTGACTTGACGTGAATCTGGTTGACACCGCGCAACTGATACTCGACCGGGTCTTCAATGGTGATGATCTTCTTCTCCGGAGAGTTGATCTTGTCGAGTGCGCCGTATAGCGTCGTCGTTTTTCCCGAACCGGTCGGCCCGGTTACCAGCAACAGGCCGTGCGGTTGCGAGATCATCTCGGAGAATACCTCTAGAGTATCGGGAGGCATTCCCAGTTTGCTCAGATCGACCATCACGTTGGATCGGTCGAGGATACGCATGACCACGCTCTCCCCGTAGAGCGTCGGAAGCGTCGAGACACGCAAGTCGATCTCGCGGCCGACCAAACGAAGCTTGATGCGCCCGTCCTGGGGAAGACGTCGTTCGGCGATGTTGAGTTTTGCCATGAGCTTGATTCGCGAGATGATCGCGGCGGTCAACTTTCGGGGAGGTGAGTCGATGTCATGCAGAACACCGTCAATGCGAAAACGCACCCGCAACTCATTCTCGAACGGTTCCACGTGAATGTCGGACGCCCTTTGCTCAACCGCCCGCGAGAGGATTTGGTTCACGAGTCGAATTACCGGCGCTTCACTCGCCATGTCACGCAGGTGTTCTACATCCTCTTCGTCTTCCTCCATGAATTCGACGCCCGAGTCCTCGCGCGACTCCGCGCCGCCGCCTTCACCGAAAATGGCCCCAAAACGCTCCATCAAATCTCGCGGACGGACCAAGAGCGGACTCACTCGAAGACCCGTAATCTGTTCAACCACCTCGATGGTCGTAGCGTCACCGGGATCGCCCATCGCGAGGGAAAGAACCCCATCTTCGACCCGAGTCGGAAGAATGCGCTTGGCGCGCATATACTCGAGGCTCAGAGTTCCGATCACAGGCGGCTCGTCGGGGATGGCTTCGGCATCGATCCACTTCAGTTTGTAGTAGTCGGCGAGAATCGGCAGCAAATCGTCCTCGGAAACGAAACCCAACTCCACCAACATTCGGTCCAAGCGCTCTCCTTTTTCGTGAGAAAATCGCCGCACCTTGCGAAGATCCTCGGCGGATATCTTACCCGACGCCAGCAGTGCCTGATCCAGCGGGCTTGCCGTGACGGGGCTATCCTCGGCGCCTTCGCCGCCGTTGCCGGCCAAGGCTACCGCTTCGGCCGCCCGCCGACCATCGCTAGATACGTCGCGCGTGTTCATCCCCGCCGATCCACTTCGCACCGCGATAGAGCGCGACGGATGCGGACCTCCACCTTCTCTATCCCACGGCCGATGAATACCGCCTGCACGCCCGGCTGCGCGCCCGGAATGCGAACCCAATGGAACTCACTGCGGCCGCAGGTGTAATTAAAAAGACACCCCCACTCCTCACGCCCACCCTGTAGAAAGCCCTTTGCGCGATACACGGCCGAAGGGAGCCGCGAGAGCAGTCTTTGCAAGCGCTCACGGTCGACCGGTACCGACGATCGATGACTGAAGCTGCCGATCTCGTCACCGTCGAGATGTGCCGCCGGCCTCTCGGCCGCCGCGTCACGGAACCGCCGTGGTGAAGTTGCAAACATCACGTCCTGATCCACCCTTCCACGCTCGCTTTCCAGCAGCAAGGCCCGCCGATTCATGCGCCTCAACTTCCGCCGTAGCGCTTTCACGTTCTCCCCTGAAACCAGGTCCACCTTGTTGAGCACGAGGAAATCCGCGGCTCGCACCTGCGCCCGCACCGTACGTGCGGACCCCGATGCGTTCTCGAAATTCTCGGCATCGACAACGCAGATGACGGCATCAAGAGCGAGTCCGCTTTGTTCGATGCGATAGGCTAGCGGCCCCGGATCCGCGACGCCGGTGGTATCGATCATGATCAGCGTGGGATCGACGCGCTCCACCAGTTCCTGAATCGCGAGGTCGAAGCGTGCATCTTCGATCGTACAACAGATGCAGCCGCTGTTGAGTTCGACGACGTTCTCGGCATAACGCATGTTCGAGATCGTCCGCCCGTCGATGCCGAGGTCGCCGAGTTCGTTCATCACTACGGCAACCTTCTCGCCGGCGAGACTACCGTTAAGAACGTGTTGCAACAGCGTAGTTTTGCCGCTTCCCAGAAACCCGGTGACGACATCGACGCTCACGTGTTGCATAACGAACCGGGAGCCTCGCGGAAACCCTATTCGGGAACCCTATCGTAGCGGTCACTCAGGCGGACGACGTCACCCAATTCGGGCGTGGATACTTCGATCAGTTCGACATCTTCGTGCGCCTCGAAGCGATGACGCAGCCCCGGCGTTATATGAAAGGCCTGGCCTTGCACCAGCGTCTCCACGCGTGGGGGATTGTCGTCCTCGGAGACATGCAGAATCAGAGTTCCTCTCAGCACGTACACAGTCTCCGTCTTGCTCTCGTGATACTGATAACTGAGCGCTTCACCGGCGTTGATATGCAGGATCTTGCCTGCATACCGGTCCGTGTGCACCCATATGAGTTCATGCCCCCAAGGCTTCTCGACACGCTCGACCGACGTCGGTCCATGCGATACCTGTCTCATCCGCCCTGCCTCCCTTTGTTGCGCGACGGCGCGGCTACGCCGCCAAGCCTTTCGCCATACAGTTTCCGGTAGTAGGTGACGTACTCGCCGCTCTTGACTCGCTTCCACCACTCGCGGTTGTCACGATACCAAGCGACCGTTTCCGCAAGGCCGTCTTCAAAGCCGATCGACGGCGACCACCCGAGTTGCTCTCGCAGGCGCGAGGAATCCAGCGCGTAGCGGCGGTCGTGGCCGGGGCGGTCGTCAACGAACTTCACCAGACTCCACGGTTTTTGCACAAGATCGAGAAGCCGCTCGACCAATTTACGATTGGTCATCTCACATCCGGCGCTTACGTTATAGACTTGGCCGGCGTCGCCCTCCTCGAGGATGAGCCTCAACGCGTCGCAGTGATCGCAGACGTGAATCCAATCGCGAACATTCTCGCCGTCGCCGTACAATGGCAGCGGCTCATCGTTTATCGCGTTCGAGAGAAACAACGGTATGAGTTTTTCCGGAAACTGGCGAGGCCCGTAGTTGTTGCCGCATCGACTGATCACTACGTCGGCTCCGAACGTAGCGGCATACGCCCCCACCAACAGATCCGCGGCCGCCTTCGATGCCGCATACGGACTCGACGGACGAAGCGGGCTGTCTTCGCGAAATCGCCCGCCCTTCCCCAAGGAACCGTATACCTCATCGGTAGAGACTTGAAGATACCGGACCCCTTTGCGCGCTGCTTGGTCCAATAGAACCCTCGTACCTTCGATGTTGGTCGCGAGGAATACCGCGGGATCGTCGATGCTTCTATCGACGTGCGTCTCCGCCGCGAAATTCACTACCGCGTCGCAGTTCTCGATAGCCCGTGAGACCGCCGCCGCGTCGCAGATCGACCCACGCATGAACCTCAGACGTTGCTGCTCGTCGACGGCCAAGCCATCCAAGTTCTCGAGGTTGCCGGCGTAGGTAAGCGCATCCAGAACGACGACCTGATCGTCGCGACGCTCCAGTGTCCGCCGCACGAAACACGAACCGATGAACCCGGCTCCTCCGGTGACGAGGATTCTCACCAGCTTCCCCTCCAATCGTGCTCGGCCGGGTTCTTCAACGCCGTCACGTTGCCGGTGCTCGGTGCGCTTCCGACCGTGCCGATGCCGCCCAGGTCGAACGAGACACGAAACTGGAACTCGCTTGGATTCACCTGGTTTACCGCCACCAGGTTGATCGCCCAGCAGTCGCAACTCGACCGGATACGAACACTCGCAGCCTCTTCGATAAACGTCTCGCTCACGAAATCGTAGCGCAGCTTCGCACCCAGACCTACTCTATCGTTGAGGCCCCAGGTTCCGCGCCCCTCGACCGACTCGAGTCCGCCGTCACGTACGAAATCGTATGCCAAGCCGAAGCTCGCTCCTTCCCCACGAGCCACGGATTCCGTGTTCGAGAATACCGCGAGTGACGCTACCGCCGCGGTGACCTCGGCCGCGCCGGCATCAAAAGACACAAGGCTGTTGACCGAGACCCTCTCGTTCGGATCGAATACTGCGGCAAAATCGATATCCGAGAAATAATTGCTACGTACCGGCCGCGAGAAGTCGTAGGTCTGCGACACTCGTACCCGAGCCATCTCCCTGTTGTTGCCCGCGTCCGGCCCATGGCGCAACAAACGGGATTCGATCCCGTACGTCCCGGTCGTCCTTCCTTGAATTGAGTCGGCACCGTCGTACAGCGGCAGCTCGGAACGCGACGACCCGCTGGTTCGTCGCAATCGGGCAAACGGCGCGAGAGTGTGCGTGACTTGCTCGTGATCGCGCATTCCCCATCCGTAGGTTCTCTGCAACTCGGTTCGGAGATCCAGCCCGGCGTCGAGCACGCCGCGTAGTGGAAATTCATTGAGCCGAGTGACCGTCGCGCCGGTTTGCCGATCAACGACATCGCGAGCGTCCATATGATAGGCCGTCGCGCGAGCGCTTGCCCATACGTTCGCGTGCAGCGGTCCGCCGGGCGCAAGCGGCTTCTCGAGTCTGGACTTCATGTCAAGACGCTGGCCGTTGGTACTCGTGCCTCGCACGAACTGCGATAAGGTCCCGGACGCCGATACCGCGATCCCCCTCCACGAGCCGTCACGGTCACCCCATAACTCGACGGGCTTTTGCACCGTGAACGAATTGGCGTTCTTAACGAAGGCCCCACTCGACGTTCTGGGGCTGATCAGGTCTTGATACCCGGCCGATTCCGCTCCGAAGCTCGAGAACCGCGTTCGTCGAATCACGCCGAGGTCCGACCGTGCGTAGCGCAGCTTGCGACGCAGGTCGACATCGTCGCGAGATTCGGCGACCGGGTCGATCTCGCGGAAAAACAGGTCGTCGGTGGCCGCCAATACGTTGATGTACAAGTCGGTGTCGGGACTCAGCTGTTGACGATGAGCCCCTGTGACGGCGGTACGATCCACCGGTACGGGCCGCCCTTTGAACAACGGAGATACGACCTCCGACACGGCGTCGCCGCGAATCTTCTCGTTGTAGTACTCAATGCGAAAGTTGCCGCTCATCGACCGGCTGGGCCGGTAACGCACGTGGCTGACGATGCCTGCCCGCGCCGCAGTCTCGATACCAGCCGTCGTCGTCAAATCGACATGCTTGTTGATCGCCCAGAAAAACGGTTGGTAGTAAATGGCGCCACGGACGCTGGAGTTACCGATATTCGGCTGCAGAAGCCCCGAACGTCGATGCCCTCCGACGGGAAACACCAAATACGGCAGATAGAGAACGGGGACACCGCGGATACGGAGGAGTCCGTTTTGCATTGAACCGTGGTGCTCCGCCTGAACATTGATCTTGTTGGCGCTTATATCCCAGTCCGGGTTGCCGTCTTCACGCAAATGACAGGTGGTGTAGTAGCCGTTGCGGATCGTGTAGTTTTGGCCGAGGTGTTTCTCGATCACGCGTCCCCCGACACCCCCGGGGCGATCGCCGAACGAGATCCGTACGTTACGAAACACCCCGGTCTCGTCGTCAACGCCGAGTTCCAACGAATCCGCCGTCACGTGGTAATCGCTCGTATCGAGGCGTAGATGCCCACGCGCCTGCAAACGAGCCTTCGCTTTCTCCAGTGTGATCTTATCGGCGCGTAGCCGGTTGCCGTTCCAGAGAACCGAAACACCATCCTCAGCCTGGACGACGTCTCCTTCCTTTTGGTAGCTGATGCTTCCAGCCTCGAGCTTCACCGAGTCCGCGAAAACCGGGCGAGAGCCCGACCCCACCATGCCGACGGCCGCAACCGCCACGAGCGCGCAGGCGGCGCAAGCGCGGTACGTCTTCCTAAACCCCGGCTTCAGCGTCACGATCCTCCGCAAACGGATCACATCTGCCGCTTGCCTCCTTATAGATCTCGGCTGCCAAAAAAATCGAGCCTGCCACAAGGACGGTTCCGCCGCGACCCGCGATCGCACGCGCAATCGCGAGCCCCTCCATGGCCCCCGGCGCTGTGCGTGCCGGCTTGATTCCCGCCGCTAGCTCGAGCAAACGATCGGGCGACAGCGAACGTTTCTGCGCCACCGGCACGAAGACGGCGTGGTCCACCGCCGGTAGAGTTCGAGCCAACATCTCACGCCAATTTTTATCGGCCATCACTCCGAAGACCGACACGAGGGGCCGCTCCGGCGCGAAGGCGTCAACCGCTGTCAGCAACGCCGCGATCGCGTGCGGGTTGTGCGCCGAATCCACGATGGTCGTTGGATCGCGAGCCACGATTTCAAACCGCGCCGGCCAACGTGCCCGACGCAGGCCGATACGGAGCGCATCCTCGGTGACCGGAAATATTCCGGCGACGGCCTTCACCGTCGCGACGGCGACCGCAGCATTCTGTTGCTGGTGTGCACCGACCAACCCGACACAGTCGTCGGCCCGTTCCCGATCAAGAGGCCCGAAATCCACACCATAACGCAGGCGCGGAACGTCCAATTTTCGCGCGGCAGCGGCGACGGCGTCTTCGGCCTCTTCGGGCAAGGGGCCGGTGATCAGCGGCACTCCCGGACGGGCGATACCGACCTTCTCTCCGGCAATCTCCGTCAACGTGTCGCCGAGGTAGGTCGCATGATCGTGGGCAATCGAAGTAACCGCCGACACCACCGGCGACACCACGTTGGTGGCATCGAGTCGCCCGCCGAGCCCGACCTCGACGACGGCCAGATCGACTCCGACGCGACGGAACTCTAAAAACGCCATGACCGTGGCTATCTCGAAAAACGTGAGCGACACGCCGACATCATCCATCGCGCGGCGAACCGAGTCGTTGTGGGCAACAACTTGCTGCTCGGCGATGCGCGCCCGCCCTACACGAATCCGTTCACGAAAACTCGCCAAATGCGGCGACGTGTACAAGCCCACGCGATAACTGGCGCGAGTGAAGATCTCGTGGAGAAATGCGCACGTCGAGCCCTTTCCGTTGGTACCCCCGACGTGGATGGCCCTGAACGCCTTCTCCGGATGCTGCAGGACGCCCAGCACGGCTTCGAGCCGTCGCAGTCGGAAATCCATCCCCAATTCGGCTTGCCTCCGGTAGAGCCAGTCGATTGTTTGCCGGTAGCCGTTCACCGGCTGCCGATCCCATCCAGCCCCGCACGAAGCTCGGCCGCGAAAGCGCCCGCCGCATCCGGAGCTTTGCCGGCACCCGCCTCGTGGATGATGTTCACCAACGCCGAGCCAACGACCACCAGGTCGGCGTAGCGGCCGATGCGCGCAGCCTGTTCGGCGTTGGAAACGCCGAAGCCTACGCCGACCGGAAGGCCGCAGCGCTCGCGTACGCGGGCTACCTTCGGTTCGATCCCCGCCGGCAAAGACGACCGCGCTCCGGTGACGCCGGTAACGGCAACGAAATACACGAAACCCGTCGCCAGCCGTGCTACGGCGTCGATGCGTGCATCGTCGCTGGTCGGCGCGAGGAGAAAAATACGATCCAGGCCGACGGCCTCACACCCGGCGATCAGGTCGCCGGCCTCTTCGGGGGGTAGATCGACGCACAATACAGCGTCGGCGCCGGCTGCTTTGGCGTCGGCTGCGAATCGATCGACTCCGTAGCGAAAAAACGGGTTGTAGTACCCGAACAAAATGATCGGCACCTCGGTCTGCTGACGCAGCTCGGTGACCAATCGGAGCACCCCGGGTAGACTCGCCCCGGCCGCCAGCGCTCGCTGGCTTGAGGCCTGAATTACCGGACCGTCGGCGATCGGGTCGGAAAACGGAACCCCGAGTTCGACGATGTCGGCGCCGGCTTCGGCCAACGACAGGACCACTTTTCGGGTGGTTTGCATGTCCGGATCGCCGGCGGAAACGAACGGTACCAGCGCACGTCGGCCCGTGCGCGCCAGCTCCGAGAGTCTTGCCTCAATTCGTCCCATCGTCGTCGATCTAGAGAGGAACTCCGAGGCGCTCGGCGACGCTCGGCATGTCCTTGTCCCCGCGGCCCGAGAGGTTGACGACGAGGATTGCATCTTTGCTCATCCGCGGCGCGACGGAAATCGCGTGGGCGACCGCATGGGAACTCTCGAGAGCCGGGATAATCCCCTCACAGCTCGAGAGGAGTTGAAGCGCCGACAACGCTTCGTCATCGGTGACCGCTACGTACTGCGCGCGACCGCTCTCCTTGAGCCAGGCGTGTTCCGGCCCGACCCCCGGATAGTCGAGTCCGGGTGCAATCGAGTGAGCCTCGCGGATCTGCCCCAATTCATCTTGAAGCAAAAACGTTTTTTTGCCGTGGAGGACCCCGATCGAACCTTCCACGAGCGAAGCCGAATGCAATCCAGTCTCCAGACCGCTTCCGGCAGCCTCCACGCCGACCATCGCAACCGAGTCGTCACCGAGAAAAGCATGGAACAAACCCATAGCGTTGCTGCCGCCACCGACGCAGGCAATCAACATATCGGGCAAACGGCCTTCGGCTGCGAGGATCTGCCGCCGAGCTTCGAGGCCGATCACGGACTGAAAGTCACGCACCATCATAGGGTACGGGTGCGGCCCCATGGTCGAGCCCACGCAATAATATGTCGTCTCGACATGGGTGACCCAGGCACGCATGGCTTCGTTGATAGCGTCTTTCAATGTGCGGCTTCCTGAGTCGACGGCCGTCACCTCGGCTCCGAGAAGCTTCATGCGGAACACGTTGAGAGACTGCCGCTCGACATCGGCCGCACCCATGAACACCTGGCACTCGAGCCCCATGAGCGCGCACACCGTCGCCGCCGCGACGCCGTGCTGGCCGGCGCCCGTCTCGGCGATCACCCGGCGTTTCCCCATCCTCGAGGCGAGCAGCGCCTGACCTAGTGTGTTGTTGATCTTGTGGGCGCCCGTGTGACAAAGGTCTTCGCGCTTCAGGTAAATGCGCGCGCCGCCCAAGCGGTCACTGAGGCGGTGAGCCGGGTATAGCAAGGTCTCACGACCGGCGTATCCGCGCAGAAGCTCGTCGAGTTCGCCGCAGAACCCCTCATCGGCACGCCATCGCAGATAGGCCTGCTCGAGTTCGAGCACAGCCGGCATGAGGGTCTCCGGAACGTAGCGGCCTCCGTACTCGCCGAATCGTCCTTGCTGGTCAGGCAATGCGTGCATGGTCGACAAACTCCCGTATCAATCCAGCGTCCTTCATACCCGGCGCGGTCTCAACCCCGCCGGCCGTATCGACCCCGAACGGACGCCAATGCCTCACGGCGGCAGAAACATTGGACGGCGTGAGCCCTCCGGCGATGATGCATTCGGATAGATCCGTCAAGCCACTGCGCTCGAGAATTCCGGCATCGAAGCCGCGCCCCTGCCCACCGCCCCCGGGACCGTCCAAAAGCAAACGCAGCTTGTCACGATACCTGGCCGGCTCTGTGAGAACCGCGCGCAGGCTTTTGTCCAAGGGCTCCACTACTCTACGCGCGAACAGTACCGGTAAGTCCCAATCGGCGGCATCGGCTAGCGACTCACTTCCGTGGAGCTGCACGCCGCGGATCCCCGTCACACCGATGACGCTTTCGATCTCTTGCCGAGCCGCGTCGACGAACACCCCGTAGACGGGGAAGTCCGTCGGCAACGCGTCGACCACTTCCGCAGCCTGCTCGAGAGTTACGTGACGGACACTCTTCTCATAAAAGTTTACACCAACGGCGTCGGCGCCGGCCTCGACACAGGCCCGTGCCTCCTCCGGGTTACGAACGCCGCAGATTTTTACCCATAGACTCACTGTTCGAGAAGTTCCGCCAACGCCCGGCCCGGAGAGGCCGCGCGCATGAAGTGCTCACCGATCAGGAACCCTTTCACTCCAAGACGCTGCAGCTCGCGCAACTGTTCGGGGCGGTCCAAGCCGCTCTCCGACACCAGCGTTACTCCCACCGGCACACGAGCCGCCAACTGCCGGGTCGGTTCGAGGGTTGTCTCGAAGGTCGCAAGGTTGCGGTTGTTGATACCAACCAAGTCGGCCCCCACGCGCAAGGCGCGTTCAAGCTCCGCAGCGTCGTGCACCTCGACCAACACGTCGAGGCCATGTTCTTCGGCCGACGATCTGAGGTCGGCCAGGAGTCCCGTTTCGAGTGCCGCCGCAATCAGGAGTACGGCATCGCCCCCCCATGCCCTGGCCTCGAGCACCTGGTAGGGGTCGACGAGAAAGTCTTTGCGAAGAACCGGCAAAGAACAGGCCACGCGGGCAGCCGCGAGGTCGCCGAGGCAGCCACCGAAGAACCTGCCGTCGGTGAGCACCGAAAGGCACGCCGCACCCGAAGCCTGATAGTCCCGAGCGTGCTCGGCGGGTCGAAAATCCTCGCGCAGCGTCCCTCTCGAGGGGGACGCCCGCTTGATCTCCGCTATGATCGCCGGCCCCGCCGTCGTCGAGATCGCGCGTCTGAAACCACGACGTGATTCGCTGAATCCGTCACGCGCGCGCAGCGTAGATTCGGGGACCGAGGCTTTGGCCTTGGCCACTTCGTCACGCTTGGCGTCGATGATGTCGTCGAGAATCACGCCGTCGTCTCCCGTGTCGCCGCGATGAACGCCTGCATTCGCTCAAGAGGGGTTCCCGCGCGCAGAAGGCGCCGAGCGCTGGCTACTCCGTCGCCGATCGTCGCCGCCTTACCGCCGACGTAGAGCGCGGCGCCCGCATTGAGTGCCACCACGTCGGCGCGGGGACCCGACTCCCCGCCGAGAAGAGACCGTAAGATCGCGGCATTGGTTTCGGCATCGCCGCCCTTCAAATCGGCAGCTTCGGCTTCGGCCAAACCCACATCCGAAGGTGAAACCGAAAATTCCCGGATGTTCTCGCCCGACACCTCGACTACGAATGTCGGGCCCGTCGTGGTCATTTCGTCGCTTCCGTCGGCGCCGTGGACGATCATCACTCGATCACAGCCCAACCGGAGAAATACCTCCCCGACCGGACGCATCCATTCACGGGCGAACAAGCCGACGAGTTGACGGCTTGCACCGGCGGGATTGCACAGAGGACCTGTCAGATTGAACAACGTCCGGAATCCGAGTTCTTTACGAGCTGCAGCCACGTGACGAAACGCAGGATGGAAATTCGGCGCGAACAAAAACGTGATTCCGGTGCGTTCGAGTACCGACAGCGCCTGCCCGGGCGTCATCTCGATACGAGCACCGAGAGTCTCGAGGACGTCGGCGGCACCGACGCTGCCGGAAGCGGCACGATTCCCATGCTTGGCGACACGAACGCCCGCCGCCGCCGCGACGAATGCCGTCGCCGTCGATATGTTGAAGGTTCCGCGCCCATCGCCGCCGGTGCCGCAAGTATCGAGCAGCGGCCCCTCGGCACCGAGCGGAACCGCACGGCTGCGAATCACATGCACCGCCGCGGTCAGTTCATCGATGCTCTCGCCTTTCTGGCGCAACGCAGCCAGAAAAGCGCCGATCTGAGCCTGCGTCGCGCGTCCGTCCATCAACAAACCGACGGCGCGCTCCATCTGCGGCGGCGATAAATCGACTCCGCGCACAAGACTCGAAAGAATTTCCTTCACAAACCTGGTTCCTTGCGCTCGGCCTCAATGATTTTCCAGCTCGCGGGCTCTTTGCAACGCAACGAACACGCCTTCGGCCTTGGCTTCGCATTCCGCCTGCTCGCGCGCCGGTACCGAGTCGGCCACGATGCCGGCGCCGACCTGAAGATAGACGGTGTCGTTCTTGATGAGGACGGTTCGAATCGCTATGCAGGTATCGAGATTGCCGTTGAAATCGAAGTACCCGACGGCGCCACCATAGACCCCGCGACGCGAGGTCTCGAGTTCGTCGATGATCTCCATGGCTCGGATCTTCGGTGCGCCGCTCAAGGTGCCGGCGGGGAACGTCGCGCGGAACGCGTCCATTCCGTCGTATCCCTCGGCAAGCCTCCCCTCGACGTGAGAAACAATATGGCTGACGTGCGAATAGCGTTCGACAACCATTTGCTCCGTCACGTGCACGCTTCCGGTCTCGGCGACACGGCCGATATCGTTACGCCCGAGATCGAGTAACATGATGTGCTCGGCACGCTCCTTGGGATCGGCGAGCATCTGCTCAATCAGTTCCCGGGTTTCTTCTTCGTTGGCACCGCGACGGACGGTTCCGGCAATCGGCCGGACGACCACCGAACGCCCGTCGACCTTGACCATCACCTCGGGCGAAGCCCCGACTACGACCTCTTCTCCGAGATCCAAGTAGAACATATACGGAGACGGGTTCACCGCACGCAGACCTCGGTAAATAGAAAAAGGATGAACCCCGAGCGGCTCCGAAAAACGCTGAGAGAGAACCACCTGTATGATGTCACCCGCGCGAATGTACTCGCGTGCCCGCTCGACGGCTTTCGCATATGCGCCCGGACTCACGTTCGACTGCCGGTCAGCAGCCTGCGGCATGGAATTCACCGCGGGCGGCTCAGCCCCAACCGTCTTGAGTCGGTCGGTCATCGTCTCGATCGATCCCACCGCCGCGTCATAGGTTGAGCGCAGATCTTCGACGCCGGAGGTGAACGCCAAAGCGACCACTTTCATGGTGTGGCGAACGTTGTCGAAAATCACAAAATGGTCGGCGACCATACCGGCAAGGTCGGCGGTGCCAAGATCGTCAGGGTTGCTGCAAGGCAGGCGCTCGAAATAGTGGACGAGGTCGTAGGCCAGGTAACCGACAAAGCCCCCGGCAAAACGGTCGAGCCCTGCGAAGGGCGCTTGACGTACCGGCTCGAGAACGCGGCGCAGGCAATCCAACGGTTCGCCTCGCAGCGTCTCTACGCCTCCGTCACGTCGAGTAACCGATAACACCCCGTCACTCGCGCGCAACACCATCAGGGGATCACTTCCAAGCACGCTGTAGCGCCCCCAACGTTCGCCACCCTCGACGCTCTCGAGCAAAAACCCTCGCCCCCCGCGGTGCAGCTTGATGAAGGCCGACACCGGCGTCTCCAAATCCGCCTCCACCTCCCGGCATAACGGGATGGCATTGTATTCACGGGCCAACCGCTCGAACTCGGCAAACGAAAGAATGCTGCTCATCGCCGGGATCAGTCCGAGATGACGTAGGCCTGATCAAGCCTCAAGTCTTTGCGGCAACGGGTAGCCAAAGCTCTGGCCGGCCCCAACTCATCGAACCGGCCGATACGCAC